>Ga0210389_10000511_pt1 | contig 35271 bp, 37 predicted proteins | sample IncBWH28OmetaG_FD_160127 | JGI IMG/M metagenome (GOLD analysis project Ga0210389, IMG submission 160127) | Forest soil microbial communities from Barre Woods Harvard Forest LTER site, Petersham, Massachusetts, United States - Inc-BW-H-28-O ... | reverse complement strand
CGCCCATCCTGTACGGCGGCGTGATCCTCATCCTGATGACCAGCCTCACGGACGTGACCGTGGTCAACTGGCTGGGCACGCCGGGGTCGGCCGGCTTCGGCAAGGCGTCGTGGATCGGCGGCGGCGTCGCCCTCATCGTCACGTTCGCGATCCTCGCCTGCGTCCGCGGCCCGGTGCGCTCGGTGGCGATGCTGTGCGGCATCGCGGCCGGCGTGATCGTCTACGCGATCATCGGCCACGTGAGCTTCGCGCGCGTCGGCACGTCGCCGTGGCTGTTCGACTTCAAGCCGTTCCCGTTCGGCTTCGCGGTCAACCCGCTGCTCGTCGTGCTGTTCTTCCTGCTGCTGATGACCAGCGTGTCCAACTCGCTGGCCCTGTACAACGTGACGGCCGAGTGGAGCGGTGCGGAACTGAACGGACGCCGGATGGCCTGGGGAATCCTTGGCCAATCCATCACGGCCGTGGCGGCTGCGCTCTTCGGATCCTTCTCGTCCACCACGTACCCGAGCAACCTGGCGATCGTGCGCGCCAGCCGGGTCGGCAGCCGCTGGGTGACGGTCACCACCGGCATCGTGATGATCATCGGCGGCTCTATCCTGAAATTTGACGCGATATTCGTCAGCATTCCCAGTACTGTCATTGCCGCCTCGGCGGTAATTCTTTTCGGCGTCCTCGCGATGAGCGCCATTGAATCCCTTAGCCGCGTTTCCTGGGATCAGCTGAATTTCCTCGTGCTCGGCCCGGCGTTCATGATCTCGATCGGCGGTCTATTCGTCACCACCGCGACCCTCGCGCAATTCCCGCTGATCGTCCGGCAGCTGCTCGCCCAGCCGCTGCTGGACGGCCCGGTCCTGCTGGTGCTGCTGCACCTGCTGGTCAACCACGTCATCCGGCCGCGGCTGGCCGAGGAGGCGGAGCCGCCGGCGGAGAACGTCCCCGTCACCTCCGGCGCCCCCGAGGTGACCGCTTGAGGCGACTGATCGTCGGCGTGTCCGGGTCGAGCGCGCCGCAGCTCGGCCTGGCCGTCCTCCGCGCCCTGCGCGCCGCGGGTGACATGGAGATCCACCTCGTGCTGTCGCGCGGGGCGACCCGCAGCATCGCCGCCGAGCTGGGCGACGGCGCGACCGCGGAGTTCACCGCGCTGGCCGACGTCTCCTACCAGCCCGGCAACCTGGCCGCGGCGATCGCGTCCGGCTCGTTCCGCACCGACGGGATGGTCGTCGTGCCGTGCTCGATGCGGACCCTGGCGGCCGTCGCGACCGGCGACACCGGGGACCTGCTGACCAGGGCGGCCGACGTCTGCCTGAAGGAACGGCGCAGGCTGGTGCTGGTGACCAGGGAGACGCCGCTGAACCTCATCCACATCAGGAACATGGAGACGGTCACGCTGGCCGGCGGCGTGATCATGCCGCCGGTCCCGGCGTTCTATCATCGTCCGGAGACGATCGATGACCTGCTCCGGCAGACGGCGGGCAAGGTCCTGGACCTGTTCGGGATCGAGCATCACCTGTTCCGGCGGTGGGAGGGATTCCCGGGAGCGGAAAGGAGCGGCGGTGGTGCTGCCACCTGAGGTAAGCGGCCTGCTGGCCGGGCAACCGGGCGAGGACACGTGGGAGCCCGTCGCCCACCTGCTGACCACCGACACGGACGGGTACCCGCGGGTATGCCTGCTGTCGCGTGCGGAGCTGGCGGCGGGGACGGACCCCGCGACCGGGAATGACGCCGTCGGCTGCGTCATGCGGGCCACGCACACGCTCGCCAACCTGCGCCGGAACGGGCGCGCGCTGCTGGTCGTGACCGGCGCGGAGGCGGCGCACTACGTCCGGCTGGGCGCACGGGAGTTCCTGGAGGCCGCCGACGGCAGCGGGCGCGCCGCCGTCGCGTTCGACGTCACCGGCACCCACGCCGACAGCCTCGGCATCCCGCTGCGGCCCATGACGTTCCGCGCGGACGCCCGCGTCCGTCAGCTCGAGCAGTGGGACAGCAACCGCGAGTTCCTGGCGCGGCTCGGCTTCGGCTAGCGTGCAGGCATGCTTGACCTGCGACGTCTGCGGATCTACGCGGCGGTGGCCGAGGGCGGTTCCTTCACGGCCGCGGCCACCGCGCTGTTCCTGAGCCAGCCGGCCGTCTCCCAGCAGATGGCGATCCTGGAGCGCGAGGCCGGGGTCCCGCTGTTCGAGCGCGTGCCGCGCGGCATCCGGCTCACCCCGGCGGGCCAGCTGCTCGCTGACCGGACCGCGCCGCTGCTCGCGGAGATGGACGAGCTGGAGGACGAGCTGCGCCGGTTCGGCGCGGGCGTGCGGGAAGTGCACCTGGGCGCCTTCCCGACCGCCGGGGCCGACCTGGTGCCGGTGGCGATCCGCGTCTACCGGGAACGCCATCCGGACGTGCGGGTCGTGCTGACCCCGGCCCACGCCAACGACGTGGTCGCCCAGCTGCACAGCTCGCGCATCTCCGTCGGCCTGGTCTGGGACTACGACTTCGCGCCGCAGACGCACGACCCTGCCTTCGACCGCGTGGAGCTGCTGGCCGACCCGCTGCGCATCGTGCTGCCCGCCGAGCACCCGGCGGCCGGTGAGCGCGAGGTCGCCCTGCGCGACCTCGCCGAGGAGCCGTGGATCATCCGGGCGCACCGCCCGCCCTACGCGCAGGCGTTCGAGCAGATGTGCCGGATCGCCGGGTTCGAGCCGCAGGTGGCCTTCCGCACGGACAATTACCAGGCCATCCAGGGCCTGGTCGCGGCCGGGGCGGGGATCGGCCTGGTGCCGCGGCTGTCCCTGACGCCGCGCCGGAACGACGTGGCCGCGGTGCCGATGGCCGCGCCCGCGTTCTCCCGCCGGGTGGCGGCCCTGGCGGTGCCGCGGGCGACGCGCCCGTCGGTGGTCGACGACCTGCTCGACGTCCTGCGCGCCGCCGCCGATACGCTACAGCGCTCGCCGGAAGATTAACGCCCCAAAGAATCACTTGGGCCGACCCATAAGAAAGCCTTTCTTGTGAATGTTAATTCCCGGTAAATATCATCGGTCCACGATGAATGAGAAGAATCCGGTAATCGATATTCACGTGCACGCCCTGCCCGCCGCGCTGCTGGCGGAAATCGCGGGCCGCGACGCGGACGGCTGGTCGGCCGAGCGCGTGGACGCCGGCTGGCGGGTCTGCGTGCCCGGGCTGGACGCGCCCAAGCTCGTCCGGGCGCCGATGACCGACGCCGGCCGCCGGGCGGAGTGGGCCGCGAAACAGGGCCTGACGAGGCAGGTGGTCTCGCCCTGGCTGGACGCGCAGCCGACCGGCGCGATGCGCGCGGGCGCGGCCCGTGACTGGGCCCGCAGGCTCAACGCCGCGCTCGCCGGTCAGGAGCGAGAGTACGGCAACCAGGTGCTGGCCACCGTCCCGGTCACCGAGCACGCCCCCGCTGACCTGCGCCGCGCGGTCGAGGACGAGGGGATGGCCGGGCTGATCCTGTCCACGAACCCGCCCGGGGCCGAGGATCTGGGGGATCCGGCGCTCGAGGGCCTGTGGGAGGCGGCCGCCGGGCTCGGGGCGCCCGTGGTGCTGCACCCGCCGACCGACGGCCCCGCGCGCGCGCTGCCCGGCAGCGCGGAGTTCGGCAACACGTACTGCCGGCTCGTCGATACAACACTCTCAGTGACTAAGCTGCTACTCTCGGGCGTGCTTGACCGGTACCCGCGGCTCCGCCTCGTAGTCGTACACGGCGGCGGGTTCCTGCCGTACCAGTCGATGCGCCTGGACGGCGGCCACCGCGCGGACGCGCTGTCCGGCTACCAGATCGCCCGGGACAAGCCGTCGGACTACCTCCGCGACCTGTTCTTCGACGCCGTCGCGCTGCGGCCGGAGTCGGTCCGGTTCCTGGCGGACACCGCCGGCGCCGACCGAGTCCTGCTCGGCAGCGACTATCCCTTCCCGCTTGGCGACGCCACCCCGGCCGCGACCGTCAGGTCCGCGGGCCTGGACGGCGCCGCCACCGCGGCGGTGCTCGGCGGCAACGCCGGCCTGCTGTTCCCCGTGCCCGCAAGGAGTGCTCATGCCTGAACTGTTCATCGACGGCCCGCGGCACCGGATCGCCTACCGGCGCGCCGGCGCCGGGCGCCCCCTGGTCCTGCTGCACCCGCTCGCCCTGTCCGGCGAGGTCTGGGGCACCTACGGCGCGCTGCTGGCCCAGTCCTTCGACGTGATCGCCCCGGACGCCCGCGGGCACGGGCACAGCGGGTGGGACGGTGAGCCCTTCGGCGTCGACGACCTCGCTGACGACGTGGCCGCGCTGCTGGACGGGCTCGGCCTCGAGACCGCCCTCGTGGGCGGCATGTCCATGGGCGGTAGCACGGCCGTCAGCTTCGCCGGGCGACACCCATCACGGACCGAGCGCCTGCTGCTCGCCGACACGACCGCCTGGTACGGGGCGGACGCCCCCGCGACCTGGGAGGCACGCGCCCAGGGCGTCGTGGCCAAGCCGCGCCAGGCGCAGGTCGCGTTCCAGGCCGACCGGTGGTTCACCGCGGGCTTCCGCGAGCGCGACGCCGACGAGGTCAACCGGGTCGTCGAGATCTTCCTGCGCACCGACAGCCGCGCTCACGCCGAGGCGTGCCGCGCGCTCGGGACGATGGACTCGCGCCGCCTGCTGCCCGCGATCACCGCGCCGACGCTGGTCGTGACGGGGGAGGAGGACTACGCGACGCCGCCCGCGATGGGCAAGGCGATCGCCGACGGCGTCCCCGCCGGGTCGGCGCTGGTGCTGCCCGCCCTCCGGCACATGTCGCTCGTCGAGGACCCGGGCCTGGCCGGGCTGACCGCGGAGTTCCTCGCGGCCGAGGGAGCGCGCCTGTGAAGCCCCCGCGGTTCACCTACCACGCGCCCGGGACCGTCGCCGAGGCCCTCAGCCTGCTGGACGAGCACGGCGATCAGGGCAAGGTGCTGGCCGGCGGGCAGAGCCTGCTCCCGGTCCTGTCCTTCCGGCTGGCCACGCCGGAGCACCTGATCGACATCAACCGGCTGCCCGGGCTCGACGAGATCACGCGCCTGACGTCCGGCGGCTGGCGCATCCCGGCGCTCGTCCGCCAGCGCCAGGCCGAGCGCTCGCCGCGGCTGGCCGCCAGCGCGCCGCTGCTGACCGAGGCACTCACGCAGGTCGCGCACCCGCAGATCCGCAACCGCGGCACGATCTGCGGCAGCCTCGCCCACGCCGACGCCTCGGCCGAGATGCCGGCCGTCATGCTCGCGCTGAACGCGCGGATGACGATCGCCTCCGCGGCCGGGACACGGGTAGTGGGCGCCGACGACTTCTTCGTCTTCCACATGACGACCGCCATCGAGGCCAACGAACTGCTGCTGTCGGCCGAGTTCGACGACCCGGCGCCCCGCACGTACACGTCGTTCACCGAGTTCGCGCCCCGCAAGGGCGACTTCTGCCTCGCCGGCGTGGCCGCCAGCGTGACGTTCGCGGGGGACGGCACGGTGGCCGGCTCGCGGGTGGTGGCCGCGGGAGTGGCGGCCACCCCGCTGCGGCTGACCGCGGTCGAGGAGCTGATCATCGGGTCCGCCCTGGACGCGGGGGTGCTCGCGGCCGCTAAGCAGGCCGTCAGCGACACGGTCGACCCGTCCGGCGACGTGCACGCCGACGCCGAGTACCGCCGCCAGCTCGTGTCGGTCCTCGTGGCTCGCGCGCTCGGCACGGTGCAGGAGAAGGCCGTGCGGGCGGGCGACGCCGGACAAGACGGGAAGCCCGGGAACGTGAAGGAGGATGGCAAGAATGGAGCATGACGTGCTGGACGGCACGGAGACCGCCGACCGGGCGGGCGCTCGTGTCGTCAACCTGACCGTCAACGGCGAGCGCCGCGGCGGGCTCGCGCCGGTCCGCATGACGCTGGCCGACTTCCTGCGGCACGAGCTGGGCCTGACCGGCACGCACCTCGGCTGCGAGCACGGCGTGTGCGGGGCGTGCACGGTGATCATGGACGGCGCCGCCGTCCGGTCCTGCCTGCTGCTCGCCGTCCAGGCGGACGGCGCGACGATCGAGACCATCGAGGGTCTCGCCCCGGGCCGGGAGGGCGGGACGGGTAGTGAGGACGGGCAGGACGACGAGCTCGGCCCGCTGCAGCAGGCCTTCCACCGCAACCACGCGCTGCAGTGCGGGTTCTGCACCGGCGGCTTCCTGATGAGCGTGACCGCCGCGCTGCGCGACGCGCCGGTGGAGACCGACGACGAGGCCCGCGAGGTGCTCAGCGGCAACATCTGCCGGTGCACCGGCTACGCGGGCATGATCCGGGCCGTCCGCGAGACAAGCGACGAAATCTACGGCCCCGGACTGGACGGGACCGCCCGGAACGGAGCGAACTCATGAGCGCCACGACACGGGCCCCGGAGGCCGGGGAGGCGCACGGTGCCCCGGAGCGCATGATCGGCGCCCGGATCGAGCGGCGCGAGGACTACCGCCTGCTCACCGGACACGGGAAGTTCCTCGACGACCTGGAGATGCCCGCCGACACCTGCGAGGCGGCGTTCCTGCGCAGCCCCCACGGGCACGCGCGCATCCTGGGCATTGACACCAGCGCGGCGCTCGACGTCCCCGGCGTGCTCGGCGTGTTCACCGGCGAGGACGTGCAGCCGATGATGAAGCCGCTGCCCGCCAAGGTCGCTCACCCCGACCTGCAGGACATCGCGCGGCTGCCGATGGCGCTGGACGCTGTCCACTACGTGGGCGAGCCGGTCGCCGTCGTGATCGCGGTCAGCCGGTACATCGCCGAGGACGCGGCCGACCTCATCGAGGTGGATTACGAGCCGCTGCCCGCCATTTCCTCCACGGCCGCGGCGCTCGCGCCGGGCGCGCCGCTGGCGCACGAGGGGGCGCGGGACAACATCGCGGTCCACGTCACCCAGCGCGCCGGCGATCCGGAGGCGGCCTTCGCCGCCGCCCCGCACGTGCTGTCGGAGACGTTCACCGTGGTCCGCGGCGGCGGTCACTCCATGGAATGCCGCGCGGTGGCCGCGCGCTTCGACACCGTCACCGGGCAGCTCGTGGTGTGGGACTCCACGCAGGCGCCGCACTACGCGCGCAACGCGCTCGCCAACCTCTACGACATGCCCGAGGACGACATCCGGCTCATCGCGCCGCCGGACGTGGGCGGCGGCTTCGGCCCCAAGGCCCAGTTCTACGGCGAGGAAGCGGTCATCCCGTGGGTGGCCATGCAGCTGCGCAAGCCGGTGAAATGGATCGAGGACCGGCGCGAGAACTTCATGAGCGCCATGATGGAGCGCACCCAGGTCCACCGCATCCAGGTCGCCTTCGACGACGACGGCAAGCTGATCGCGCTGAAGGACGTCTTCGAGCACGACCAGGGCGCGTACGTCGCCGGCCTGCAGGTGCCGATGATCACGCTGACCACGGTGCCCGGCCAGTACAAGATCCCGAACATCCACACCGAGCTGTACTCGTGCTTCACCAACATGGTGCCCACGAGCTCGGTGCGCGGCGCGGGGCGCCCGCAGGCCGTCGCGGCGATGGAGCGGATGATGGACCGCGTCGCCGAGTACCTGCACATGGACCCGGCCGAAATCCGCCGCCGCAACCTCATCCAGGCCGACGAGTTCCCCTACAAGGTCGGCCTGATCTTCCGTGACGGCAGCCCGCTGACCTACGACAGCGGCAACTACCCGGAAGTGCTGGAGGGGACGCTCGCCCGGCTGGACTACGAGTCGTGGCGGGCCCGGCAGGCGTCGCTGCGCGCCGAGGGGCGGCACATCGGCATCGGGATCGCCTGCTACGTCGAGGGCTGCGGCCTCGGCCCGTACGAGGGCGCCAAGGTCCGGCTCACCAACTCCGGCGAGATCCTGGTGACGCTGGCCGCCGCTCCGCAGGGGCAGGGTTACGAGACCGTCTACGCGCAGATCGCGGCCGACGCGCTCGGCCTGGACATGAAGTACATCAGGGTCACGACCGGGGACACCGGCCGCATCCCGTTCGGGCAGGGCACGTTCGCCTCCCGGATCACGGCCACGTGCGGCCCGGCCGTGCTGCAGGCCAGCCAGGAGATGCGCGACCGCATCTTCTCCACGGCCGCCGTGATGCTCAAGGTCGAGGGCAAGAACTTCGTCTTCCGCGACAACCGCGTCACGCTCGCCGACGACGAGACCGCCAGCGTGACCCTGCAGCAGATCACCCAGGTCGCCAACGTCGGCAAGCACGGCATCACGATGCTGCGCGGCGTGCGGGCGGGCCTGGAGACGCAGGCGTATTTCTCCCCGGAGCGCGCCGCCTACGCCAGCGGGGCGCACGCGGTGGTCGTCGAGGTCGACCCGGAGACCGGCAAGACCGAGATCCTCAAGTACGTCATCGGTCACGACTGCGGCACTGTGATCAATCCGCTCCTCGTCGACGGCCAGGTGCTCGGCGGCTTCGCCGCCGGTATCGGCAACGCCATGTACGAGGAGCAGTTCTACGACGCCGCGGCCCAGCCCCTGACCACGAGCTACCTCGACTTCTCGCTGCCGTCGTCGGTCGAGGTGCCGCCCGTCGAGCTCTTCCACGTCCAGTCGCCGAGCCCGCTGAACCCGCTCGGCGCCAAGGGCGCCGGGGAAGGCGGGACGATCCCCGCGCCCGCCGCCATCGCGAACGCCGTCGAGGACGCGCTGCGTCCCCTCGGGGCGCGGATCAACGAGATGCCCGTGACGCCCCCGAAGATCGTCGGGGCCATCACCCGCGCGCGCAGCTAACTCGCTCACTGGCCCGTCGCTCAACGAATCGAGTCTCCCTTATGCAACTGGAAAGTACGTTCAAGGTTCCCGTCCCCGTCGAGGTGGCCTGGGACACGCTGCTCGACTATCCGCGCCTCGCGCGCTGCATGCCGGGCGCGACCGTCACCGGGGTGTCGGACGACGACGTGCTCGGCCAGGTGAAGGTGAAGCTGGGGCCCGTCTCCATCACCTACCAGGGCAAGGTCACCTTCACCGAGAAGGACCGCGCCGCGCACCGCATCGTCGCCGTGGCCGCCGGCCATGAGGTCCGCGGCAGCGGCACCGCGAGCGCTCAGATCACCGCCGTCCTGACCGGCGCCGGCGATGTCACCGAGGTGAACGTGTCCACCGAGCTGAACATCACCGGCAAGCCCGCCCAGTTCGGCCGCAGCGTGGTCGCCGAGGTCAGCGAGCGCCTCATCGGCCAGTTTGCCGAGAACCTCGCCCGCGAGCTGGAGGCCGGGCAGTCGGTGCCGCAGCCCCGGGCGGCGTCCCAGTCTTCGGTGCCTTCGGCTTCGGCTTCGGCTTCGGCTTCGGCTTCGGGTTCGGCTTCGGGTTCGGCGGCGCAGGCGGCGGTGCCTCCGGTTTCGCAGGCGCCGGCGCCGGCCGGGGATTCCCTCGACCTGCTCAAGATCGCGGCCGGCCCGGTCGCCAAGCGGCTGGCGCCGGTGCTCGCCACGCTGGCCGCCGTGTCGGTCATCGCGATCGTGCGGCGCGCGCTTCGCCGTGCGGGAGACCGCGCGTAATGGCCGCCGTGGGTGACGCCGACATCGAGGTCGGCGTCAACGGGCGGCTCGGCCTGCTGGCCACGCTGGGACTGGGGTTCCAGCACATTCTCGGGCTGGCCGGCCTGCTGCTGTTCCCCGCGCTGGTCGGCAAGTCATTCGGCCTGACGCCGCACGAGACCGCCTACCTCTACGGCATCACCTTCATCACGTCGGGTGTCGTAGTGATCTTGCAGGCGATCGGCCTCCTGCGGCTGCCGGTCGTGCAGGCGCCGTTCGCGGGCATCTTCGCGGCGCTGCTCGTGATCGGGCATCAGACCGGCCTGGGCACCGCCTTCGGGTCGCTGATCGTCGCCTCGCTGATCTGGTCGGTGCTGTCGGTGCCGTTGCGGCGCTGGTCGGTCGTGGCCCGGCTGTCGGCGCGCATCAGCCAGCCGATCGTGTCCGGCGTGATCCTCCTGATCATCTCCACCCAGCTGGCCACGATCGTGCTGCCGTCCTACTTCGGGACGCCGGGATCATCGAGCGCCTTCCCGTGGATCAACCTGCTGTGCGCGGTCGTCGCCCTGGCGCTAGTCGTCGCGGGCATCCGTGCCCGTAACAGGCTCATCCGGCGCGGCGCGGTCCTCTGGGGCGTCATCGCCGGCGCGGTCCTCTACACGCTGCTCGCGCCGACTACGTGGGGCAACGTGGCGCACGCGAGCGCGTTCGAGGGACTGCACTGGATGCCGTTCGGCTTCGGCGTCAACGGCGTGGCCGTGGTGATCTTCTTCGTCGCCTGGTTCCCGGCGATCTCGGAGTCGATCGCGACCTACGGCCTGATCGCCGACTGGACCGGCGAGCCGCTCCCGTCGCACCGGATCGCGCAGGGCATCTTCGGCGAACTGGTCGGGTCGACGCTGGGCGCGCTGTTCGGCGGGCTGCCCGCGATGGCCTACCCGGCCAATGTCGGCATCCTGAAAGTGACGCGCGTCGCGTCCCGCTGGGTCACGTTCGCGACCGGCCTGATCCTCGTCGTCCTCGGCGGCTTCGGCTACTTCGACGCGCTGCTGGTGGCCATCCCGGAACCGGTGCTCTCGGGCGCGACGACGGTGCTGTTCGGCCTGATCTTCGCGGGCGGCCTGGAGATCCTGGGACGTGTCCGCTGGACGCAGGACGCCATGATCGCCGCGGGCCTGCCGGTCATCGTCGGCCTGGGACTGCTCTTCACGTCGGCGACGACCACCGCCGCCATGCCCAGCTGGCTGGGCCTGCTAGTCGGCCAGCCCCTCGTCGTGTCGGTGGTGCTCGCGGTCGTGATCGTGATGTACCTCGGCTGGCGCGGCGACCGCGACCTGGCGGTCGGCGGCCCGGATGCCGACGCCGCCAGTTCCGACGCCGCTTCCGCTCCTGCCTCTACCGCCACTCCCACTTCCGCCTCTACTTCCACTTCCGCCTCTACTTCCACTTCCGCCTCTACTTCCACTTCCGGCGCGCCCGGCGTCCCAGCCAAGACGGCGCCGTAGGCCTTTCATGGGTCGAACGTGCCAAAGTCGCTAAGTCACGGAACGTCCTGCCGGATATTTCGGATATAACCATCGAAAATTCCGTGCAGGAACTCCGTTTCGTGGCCATTCAGCAAGATCATGGGTCGTTGATACCAAATAGTGGCATTAACGACCCATGATCATCAAAAGCTTCGGCTGGCCGAGTCGAATTGACGGCTGGGCTGACCGAAATAACGCCATATATGAGGCATTTCGGCGGCCCTCTCCCCAAGATCATGGGTCGGTAGTGCCAGGTGTGCCCAAACGACCCTTGATCTTGAGGAACGCAGGTTAGCTCGCGCCGGGGAAAGACGCAAACGGCGATCCACAGGCCACCGACAAAGCGGACACGTTATCCACAGATACGGATTTGCCGCTGGCGCGAAAAGACGGCGCTAGCCAGCCTGGTTGTCATGACCGAAAAGCCTGTCGACGCGCGGGAACTGCTCGCCGCCCGAAGTCACGTGATCACCTCCGCGCAGGGAGCTCGTGCCGGCCTGAGCGAGAAAACGATCCGGAATCATCTCCGCGGGAAACGATGGCAGCGGGTCGAGCGGGGCGTGTACGCGACTTTCACTGGCGAGCCGGACCGGGCGGTCCGGATGTGGGCAGCGCTGCTGCGCGCGGGGCCCGGGGCCGTTTTCAGCCATCAGACGGCGGCGGAGATCCAGGGTTTCCTGGGCCAGCCGTGCGCGCTGATCCACGTCACCGTGCCCGCCGATCGTCATCCGGCGCGCTGGTCGACGATCAGCGGCGTCGTCGTCCACCGTTCCGGCCGCCTCGCGCGCACTCGTCATCCGACGAGTTCGGTGCCCTTTACGCGGGTCGAGGACACGGTCCTGGACCTGATCGCGGAGTCGGGGAACTTCGGTGAGAGGTTCGACTGGATCGCCTGCGCCCTGCGCGAGCGCCGCACCACCCCGCAGCGGCTGCACGAGGCGCTGCGGCGCCGCCCTAAGTTCCCGGGGCGCCGCGACGCCGAGGTCGCGCTGGGGTACGCCAGCGAGGGGATCATGTCCTGGCTGGAACTGCAGTGGGTCACCGGCGTCGAGCGGCCGCACGGGCTCCCGGCCGCGCGGCGCCAGATCCGGGTCGCGCAGGATAGCGGGAACCGCTACCTGGACAACCTCTATGCGCGTTATCGGCTCTGCGTCGAACTCGACGGCCGGGCGGCGCATCCGGAAAGCGAACGGCGGCGGGACAACGCCCGGGACCGGTGGAACCTCGCCTACGAGCACATCGCCACGCTGCGGTTCGACAGCGAGAGCCTCCACGACCAGCGGGGCAAGTGCCGGGCGGCCGCGGAGCTGGCCAGGATCTTCCGTGCGCACGACCCCGGTGCCGGGGCGGGTGCAGGTACCGGGGCGGACGCCGTCGGCCACCCCTGCGGCGATCCGGACTGCGGCCCGGCATTCGCCGCGATCGTCACCCGGGAGCCGGCTCTTCATCTGGGCTTACCAGTCGAGCGGGCTGCCTGACTGGCCGCGACCGGCCGGGGTAGTGCGGCGGATAACCGTGCGGGCGCCGCCGGTAATCGGCGTGGCCCAGCGTGTGTGAACGGCCGGGCCGCGGGCAGCCGCAACCGCGAGGTCTCGGGGGGAGCCGCGAGGCCGGAAGGAGGCAACCATGAGCACTTCGTCCCTGCTCGAGCGGGACACCGCGCGCGAGCTGCGCGAGATCGCGCAGCAGCTTCGCGTCGACTCCGTGCGGTGCAGCTCCGCCGCCAATTCGGGTCACCCGACGTCGTCGCTGTCGGCGGCGGACCTGATGGCGGTGCTGATCGCGCGGCATCTTCGCTACGACTACGCGAATCCCGCCGCGCCCGGCAACGACCATCTCATCTTCTCCAAGGGGCACGCGTCGCCGCTGTACTACGCGCTCCTGCGCGCCGTCGGCGCCATCGCGGACGAGGAACTAGTGGGCACGTACCGGAAGGCGGGCAGCCGGCTGGAGGGACACCCCACTCCGGTGCTGCCCTGGACCGACGTGGCCACCGGGTCGCTCGGCCAGGGCCTGCCCGTCGGGGCCGGGATAGCGCTGGCCGGCCAGCGGCTGGACCGGCTGCCGTACCGGGTCTGGGCGCTGTGCGGCGACAGCGAGCTGGCCGAGGGATCGATCTGGGAGGCGGCCGAGCAGGCCAGTTACTCCGGGCTGGACAACCTCACCGCGATCGTCGACGTCAACCGGCTCGGCCAGCGCGGTCCCACGCGGCACGGCTGGGACACCGGCGCGTACGCGGCGCGCTTCGCCGCGTTCGGCTGGCACACGATCGAGATCGACGGCCACGACATCGAGGCGATCGACCGCGCCTACGCCGAGGCGGCCGCGACCAGCGGCCGGCCGACGGTCATCCTTGCCCGCACGCGCAAGGGACGCGGGGTCGCGGCCGTCGAGGACAAGGAAGGTGCGCACGGCAAGCCGGTGCCGGACGCCGATGAGGCGATCCGCGAACTCGGCGGAGTGCGTGACATCAGGGTCCACGTGACGCCGCCGTCCGACGCGTCGGCCACGCAGGTGCCGCCGGTGGCGAGCGCGGCGACCCGCGGCGCCTGGCGGCCGCCGGCGTACGAGAAAGGCAGCATGGCGGCGACCCGGACCGCCTTCGGGGCGGCGCTCGCCGCGCTCGGCGATGTCCGTGCCGACGTCGTGGTGCTGGACGGCGAGGTGGCCGACTCCACGCGCGCCCAGTCCTTCGCGGACGCGCACCCGGACCGCTTCTTTGAGTGCTATATCGCCGAGCAGCAGCTGATCGCCGCCGCTGTCGGGCTGCAGGTCCGGGGCTGGGTCCCGTACGCCGCCACGTTCGCGGCGTTCCTGACCCGCGCCTACGACTTCATCCGGATGGCGGCCGTCAGCCGCGCCAGCATCCGGCTGGTCGGCTCGCATACCGGGGTCGCGATCGGCCAGGACGGGCCGTCCCAGATGGGCCTGGAGGACCTCGCGGCGCTGCGCGCCGTGCACGGTAGCACCGTGCTGAGCCCGTGCGACGCCAACCAGGCCGCCTGGCTGACGGGGGCGATGGCCGACATCTCCGGCGTGAGCTACCTGCGGACCGCCCGCGGCGACCTGCCCGTGATCTACGAGCCGGGGGAGCGGTTCGAGATCGGCGGGAGCCGCGTGCTGCGCTCGGCGCCGGATGACCAGGTGACGCTCGTCGCCACCGGCGTGACCGTGCATGAGGCCCTCGCGGCCGCCGACCTGCTCGAAGAGGACGGGGTGTCCGCGCGGGTCATCGACGCGTACTCGGTCAAGCCGATCGACGCCCCCACGCTGCGCGAGGCCGCCGCCGCGACCGGGCGGATCGTCACGGTCGAGGATCACTGGCCCGAAGGCGGCCTCGGTGACGCGGTGCTGGCCGCCGTCGCCGCCGGCGGCGCCCCGCTGCCGGTGACGCGGAAGCTGGCGGTGACGTCGATGCCCGGGTCGGCCACCCCGGAGGAGCAGCTGCAGCTGGCGGGCATCGACATGGCGTCGATCGCGACCGCCGCGGCGGAGCTGATCGCGGGCCACGTGCAGGCTCGTTTACCGGCGCCTGGCCGGGTAGCTGAACGGCATGTCCAGAGAAGCTCACGAGGAACTCACGGGACTGCAGAACGCGCTGCTGAACACGGACAACGTGGAGCAGTTCCTGCACGAGCTAGCGGTGCTCTCGACCCGGATCGTGCCCGGGGGGCTGTCCTGCGGGATGACCCTGCGGCTGCGGGGCCGCTCACCGGTCACCGTGGCGTGCAGCGACCCGCTCGCGTCGCAGGCGGACGACGTGCAGTACCAGGCCGGCGATGGTCCGTGCCTGCACGCGGCCCGCAGCGGCGCCGAGGTCCGCATCGACGACATGCCCGCCGAGCGGCGCTGGCCCCAGTTCACTGCCCGCGCCGTCTCGCTGGGCATCCTGTCGAGCCTGTCGCACCCGCTGTTCGCCGACAGCCGGCCGATCGGCGCGCTGAACTGGTACGCGCGCAGCCCGGCCGCCTTCGGCCCGGAGGAGGCCCGCCGTGCCGGGAACTTCGCCGGGAACGCGTCGGGCGCGCTCACGCTCGCGCTGCGGATGGCGTCCTGCAACGACCTCACCGAGCAGCTCCGCTCCTCGATGGCCTCGCGGGCCGTCATCGACCAGGCCCTCGGGGTCATCATGGCGACCGAGCACTGCCCGCACGATCGGGCCTTCGCCCTGCTGCGGAGCGTCTCGCAGAACACGAACACCAAGCTCAGGGACCTCGCGGCCAACATCGTGACAAGCGTCAGCGGCGAGCCGCCGCAGCCGGGCGCGGTGTTCGAGGAAGACGACGGCTGAGCTGGCCGCGCGCGCCTGGCGCCTAGGTCTGTTCCTGAGCCGGAACCGGTCCCAGGGCGTCACTGACCGTCGGGCGGATTTCGATTAGCCGGTCGATCCCGACCAGCGAGAACACGCGCAGCACCGCCGGCGAGGCGGCCGCGACGCGGACCAGCGCGCCGCCCGCCGACGCCCGGCGGGCGGCGCGCACGATGGCGGTGATCCCGGAGGAGTCGCAGAACGTGGTCGCGGTCATGTCGGCCACCAGCAGCGCGGCGCCCTGGTTGAGGGCGGCCAGCATTGCCTCACGCGCGGCGTCGGCGACCGTCAGGTCGACCTCCGCCGGAAGTTCGACCACGGCGGTCGCACCCGACCACCGCACGGGAAACTCTTCTTCAGACACGACAGCACAGCCCCCTCAAGAGCTCTCGCCCCATCATGTTCCAAGGGCGGGCCGCGTCTCCGGACCCGAAAAAGCGGTCGCCTGTGACGAACCGCTGGCAAGCATTATGGCCGCCCGCACCGATTTGGTGCAACTCGGACAAAAGATGTTTCCCCCGCCATGAGCGGGTAGTAGGTGCGTCGTCACTTCGACGATAGCAACCGGGCCCGGAACGCGCGGTACGCGAGCCGTCCGTTTGCTCGCCAGCGCCATGGGAAGCGGCCGGGAAAACGGCTGGGAGGTGCGAGGATGAGTGATAACAGCAAGAAGTCAGGGAGCCGGGACCACGGCCGGGTAATCGATGACCTGCTCGGCCGGTACGGCCAGACCTACGCCGAGGAAGCCGGCGTCAACCTGGCGGACAAGCCCAGCCCGCTGTACCAGCTGCACGTCGTCGCCACTCTGCTCAGTGCCCGGATCTCTGCCCGGATCGCGATCGCGGCGGCCCGGGAGCTATTCGCCGCCGGTTACCGCACCCCGGGCACGATGACCGGCGCGAGCTGGCAGGACCGCGTCGACGCGCTCGGCCGCGGCCACTACAAGCGCTACGACGAGCGCACCGCCACGATGCTCGGCGACGCCGCCGCGCAGCTCACCCGGGACTGGCACGGTGACCTCCGTCGCCTGCGGGAGGCGGCGGACGGCGATGCGCACACGATCACGGGCCTGCTGACCGGGTTCCCGGGCATCGGCCCGGCCGGGGCGAGCATCTTCCTGCGCGAGGTGCAGGAGACGTGGCCCTCGGTCGCGCCGTACGTGGACGAGCGCATGGCCCAGGGCGCGCGGAAGGCCGGCCTGCCAGCCGGCCGGGACGAACTAAGGGACCTCGTGGCGGGCAGCGCGCATCCGGCCAGGCTCGCGGCCGCGCTGGTCCGGATGTCGCTCGGCGACAGCCGCGAGGAGACACGAAGCACCCGAAAGGAAGACTCATGAGACTCGGCACCCTCGTGCTGGTGATATGGCTGGTGATCGGCGCGATCGCCGCGGGCCAGCGGAACTATTACAACTCGCTGCCAAGCTGCGCGGGCGCGGGCACGATCATCGTGACGATCCTGGCGGGCCCGCTCAACTACGCCGGAGTCAACCCTAAGGTGTCCTGTCACGGATAACGCCGTAGGGTGACAGCACAAGACGGCGAAAACGGAGGAGGACCGTGCCGGTCGAAGAGTTCGGTGGCGACGGCGCGGAGCAGCTGCTCAGCCTGTCCAACGGCGAGGTCAAGTCCCTGAACATGCTGGCCGGGCTGGCCGTCCGGCAGGTGGCGGGCTGCGCCGCGGCGCACGCGGCGATCTGGCGCGGCGGCGAGCTGGCGGGCCTGGCGGCCACGCACCCGGACACGGCCGAGCTCGCCGACCTGGAGATCGCGACCGGCCGGGGGCCGCTGATCACGGCCGTCCGCGATGGCGGGCCGGTGAGCTGCGACGACACGCTCACCGAGACCCGGTGGCCGGAGTGGGCAGAGGCGGCCCTGTGCCGTGGCGTGCGCAGCAGCATGCACCTGGTGCGGGAGCTGCCGGAGCTGACGCTGGTACTGGCGCTGTTCGGGGTACGGCCCGGGGCGCTGGACGCGGACGCGGACTCGGTGCCGGCGGCGAATGTGCTCGCCCGCTTCGGCAGCACGGTATTCGCCAACACGCTGGCCTTTGGCGACGCCCAGCGCACCGCGACGCAGCTCAAGGACTCCGTGGCCGCGCGCGCCATCACGGACCAGGCCAAGGGCGTCTTGATGCACGCGCTCGGCTGCAACGCCGAGGAGGCGCTCGCCTACCTGCGCCGGGAATCCCAGCGGCGGCACCTGAAGGTCACCGAGATCGCCGCCCAGGTCATCGCCACACGCCAGGGCCGCCGCGGAACGTGAGCCGCGGGACGGGGCTGCCCGTCCGCCCCCAGCGGCAACGGAGTGACGGGTCCGCCGCGAGCACCTGAGATCGCCGCGTGCCCTATTGTTTTTAGTCATGCAGGACGGTCCCCGGCGGAGTGATTCGCTGTCAGGCCTGGCCGCGCGTCGGGACGCGCTGCGCCAGGCCGCTCGCGTGCCCGGAGCGGACCACCGGGCGCTCCTGGACGCCGCGCTGACCGAGGTGGACGCGGCGCTCGACGCGCTCGCCAGCGGCCAGCCAGGCGACGCCGGCGACGACCTCGCCGCCGGCAGCGTGCCGGAGTCGGCGCGCGCCGAGCGCAGGCTGCTGCACGGGGCCTTCCAGGAGGCGCCGGTGCCGCTGTTCCTGCTGGAGGCCGACGGCACCATCCGGCGGGCGAACAACAAGGCCGCCGAGTTGCTCGGGGCGCCGGCCGGGTACGCGACGGGCAAGGCGCTGACTGTCTTCGTGGACCTGCCGCTGCGGGCGGCGGTGCAAAGCCAGCTGGCCGCGGTCGCGCGCACTGGGGAACCCCGCCGGTCCAGGTGCCGCCTGCTTACCGCGGGGGGCACCGCCGACGGCGTGCTGGCCGTGTCGGCGGTCGACCTGCCCGGCGACCCGCCGCTGCTTATCGTGACCGTGACCGGGTCCGCGGCGTCGCCGGAGTCCGCGGATTCGGCCCCGGTCGAGCCAGACGCGGTTTCCGCTTCCCTCCCCGAAAAGCACGATGTCCGGGACATGACCCGGCGCATCGACATGGTGACCGCGGTGACCAGGCTGCTGCTGGACAACAGCACGTTCAGCGAGGCGGTCACGCTGCAGCGGTGCGCGCGCCTGCTGGCGAGCGAGATCGCCGACTGGGTGATCGTGGACGTGGAGCGGGACGGGCGGCTGCGGCGGCAGTACGCGGTCGGCTCGCGTGGCAGCCGGGCGGACGAGGCGGCGCGCCTCGTGCGCGGCGTGGACCCGGACACGGCCTCACTGCCCTGGCAGGTGCACGCGGCGGCCAAGCCGACGCTGATCACGCTCGTCGAGGACCCTGGCGTCCTGGGTGCGGCGGCCGACGGCACGCCGCTCGCGCTGCTGCTCGGCGCGACCTCGGTGGTGAGCGTGCCGATCTCCGACGGGGCGACCGGCTACGGCGCGCTCACGCTGGCGCGGCGCGCCGTGCGCGGCCCGTTCGAGATGGCCGATCTCGCGCTCACCGAGGACCTGGGCAGGCACCTGGCGACGGCGATGCGCGTGGACCGGATGTTCCGGCGGCGCTCGGAGCAGGCCGAGGCGCTCCAGGCCAGCCTGCTGCCGGCGCAGCTGCCCGAGGTTCCCGGCCTGGAGTTCGCCGCCGCCTACATGGGCGCGACGCGCTGGCAGGAGACGAGCGGTGACTTCTACGACGTGTTCCGGATTCCCGACGGCTGGGCGGTCGCGATCGGGGACGTCTGCGGGAAGGGCCAGGACGCGGCGGCCATGACCGCGGCCGCGCGACACGCGATCCGGGCCCTGGCGCACGTGCGGGGACGGGCGCACGCGCACCCGGCCGACGTCCTTGCCGCCGCCAACGAGGTGCTGCTCGCGGGGGACTACGACGAGCGCTTCGTGACCGCGAAGCTGGGGTTCCTCAAGCAGGGCAGCGGGCAGCGAGTCCGGGTGCGGCTCGGCAGCGCGGGACACCCGGGGCCGGCCGTGGTCCGCGCCGACGGGCGCGTGGAGATACTCGAGGGCGACGGGCTGCCGCTCGGACTCTTCGAAGACGCCGAGCCGATGCGGTCCGAACTGGAACTGCGCGCGGGAGACCTGCTCTTCTTCTACTCCGACGGCGTGACCGAGGCGCGCGCGGCCGACTCGCAGGAGGGCTTCTTCGAAGATCGCCTCGCCGACGAGCTCGCCGCGGTGGCGGGCCGCTCGGCGGCGGAGACCGTCCGCGCCGTCCAGGAGCTCGTCACGGAATTCTCCCGTGGCGAGCTCCGGGACGACGTCACGATCCTCGCGCTCAAGGTCGGGACGGCCTGAGGGCGGCTACTGCTCGTAGAGGTCTTCGATGACCTCCGCGTCCTCGGGGCCCGGCTCTTGGGTCACGGCCGGGTCGGCCAGGGTCGGGGTCGGGGGCAGGCCTGCCTCGGCGCGCGCGGTGCCCGGGTTGCGGGCGAGGTACGGCGGGACGGCGATTGCCTGCACCCGCCGGTCAGCGGGGGCGCCCGGGTTCCCCGGCCAGGACTTGGTGCGGCGCACCAGCGTGCGCCTGCCTAGCCACCCGTAGGTGCGGCGCGGCACGAACAGCCCGATGAGGCCGATCAGCATCAGGACCCAGCCCGCGATATGGAGGTTGAAAAAAGAGGGGGTAGCGGTCACCGCGAACGCGAGGATCGCTCCGACGCAGATCAGCGCCAGGCCTGCTCCGGTTCGCATCGATGTTTCCTTCCCCCGGCGGCTCTGGGGCCGCCGGTGACCAGGTCTGTCGTTCAGGCTGCTTCGGACACGTCCAGCAGGCGCGCCCGCAGGTGGGCGAGGGCACGGGCCAGCAGACGGGAGACGTGCATCTGGGAGATGCCCAGGCGGCTGCCGATCTCGGCCTGGGTGAGGTTGCCGTAGAAGCGCATGACGAGGATGCGCTGCTCGCGCTCGGGGAGTTCGTCCCAGTGGGTGGCGACGGCCTCCATGTCGATCGCGTGTTCCATGTCCTCGTCGTCCGCGCCGATGGTGTCGCCGAGCTGCGCGGGGTCGTCGCGGTCGCTGAGCGGGGCGTCGAGGGAGTAGGACGTGAACACCATGTCCGCCTGCCGGGCCTCGCTCAGCTCGTCCTCGGTGATGCCGAGGCGCTCGCGCAGCTCCTCCTCGGTGGGAACGCGGCCGAGGGAATGGGTGAGCTCCTCCGTCGCCTTCCGCAGCTCAAGGAGAAGCTCCTGCGCGGACCGGCGGACGTGCACCTGCCACCGCTTGTCGCGGAAGTGCCGCTTGATCTCCCCGCTCACGCACGGCGCGGCGTACGCGGTCAGGCTGTTGCCGATCGCCGGGTCGTAGTTGTTGATCGCCTTCATTAGCCCGACGTAGCCGACCTGCATCAGGTCCTCGGTCGGCTCAGGGCTGCCGCGGTAGACCCGCACGCATGCGCGGACCAGTTTCTCGTGCCGCTGGATCAAGATCTCGCAGGCGGCGGAGCGCTCCGGGCTCTCTCGCGGAAACGCCCGGAACTTCGTCAGCAGCTCATTGTCCGGCAGCTTGCGCAGTTCCGAGCGCAGGCCGATAGCCGGATCGTAGGCGGTTCCCGTCGTCATTGCCACTCTCCTGGGGTCCGGTGGATTGACGGACGAAAACTGGTGTGCCCGTACAGGGGTTTCTAAACGTGCATTGATGTGGTCTGGGTCACACTGCTACGCGCAGGCGGTCCCAGAAGCGCAGCTGTCGGCACCGGGCCACGAAATCGGCGGCGGTGTGCTCACTGAAGCTGATAAAGCCGCCGTCGGCGGGCGCCGCGGCGTCGTCGAGGCCCACGCCCGCGGCTCGCAGCAGCGGCGCGGACCCGGACGTGTAACCGACGAACTTGCAGTGCGCGTAGGCGTCGGAAAGGAAGTCCCGCGCCGCCGGGTTGTTGGCCAGCGCCTGGGCGCCGCTGTCGGACGCGACCACCGCCACGGCGTCGAACAGCACCGACGGTGCCCCGTCGAGCTGCCGGGCGGGGACGCCCGAGTCGCCGGGGATCAGCGTGCCGTCGGCGGCGTCCACGCCGCCCGCGACCGGCGCGACGATCTCGATGAGCGCCCCCTCCGCCGTCGCCGCGGCGCGCAGTGCCGCGATCGTTTCCGGGTCGGCGCCGCCCGTGACGAGGACGCCGATCTTGCGCCCGGCGAAGCTGCCCGGCCCGCGGGCGATGATGCTCAGCGCCGGGGACTCCGGCAGGTCCTGCCGGGTCGGGCGGGCCGCGGCCAGCGGCGCGGGCATCTCGCGCAGCCCGAGGCCCGCTGCTACCGAAGTCGCCAGGTCCTCGTCCACGTTCCGCAGCCCCGCCACCATCCGCGACCGAATCGCGGGCGTGTCGCACTTGCTCAGCTCGAACGTGAACGCCTCGACGATGTGCCGCCGCTCGATGTCCGTCTGGCTGAGGTAGAACTGCCGTGCCTGGCTGTAGTGGTCGGCGAAGCTGTCGGCGCGCAGCCGCCGCTTCGCGCCGGTCTCCGGCCCGTCGGCCGACCCGTCTTCCTGGCCGGGGAAGGTCTGGAACCCGGCCATCGGGTCCTCGCGCGGCCCGCCGACGGGCGCCGGCCACGAGTTCGGCTCGTAGTTAGCCCTGGTCACCGGGTTCCGTGACGCCATGTGCCCGTCCTGCTGGAAGTGCGCGAACGGGCACTTCGGCGCGTTCACCGGCAGCTGGGTGAAGTTCGGGCCGCCGAGCCGCTTAACCTGCGTGTCCAGGTAGGAAAAGTTCCGGCCCTGGAGCAGCGGGTCGTTGGTGAAGTCGATGCCCGGGATGACGTTCTGCGTGCAGAACGCGACTTGCTCGGTCTCGGCGAAGAAGTTGTCGACGGTCTTGTCGAGCACGAGCCGGCCGACCGGCTGCGCGGGCAGGATCTCCTCCGGGATGATCTTCGTCGGGTCCAGCACGTCGAAAGCGAACTGGTCGGCGAACTCGTCGTCGAACAGCTGCAGGCACAGCTCCCACTCGGGGTAGTCCCCCTGGCTGATCGCGTCCCACAGATCGCGCCGGTGGAAGTCCGGGTCGGCGCCGTTGATCTTCACGGCCTCGTTCCACACGACCGACTGCAGTCCCTGCTTCGGCTTCCAGTGGAACTTGACGTAGGTGGACGTCCCGGACGCGTTCACCAGGCGGAACGTGTGCACGCCGAAGCCCTCCATGAACCGGAACGACCGCGGGATCGCCCGGTCGGACATGACCCACATCAGCATGTGGGCGGACTCCGGCATCAGGGAAACGAAATCCCAGAAGTTATCGTGCGCGGTCGCCGCCTGCGGGAAGCCGCGGTCCGGCTCCTGCTTGGCGGCGTGGATGATGTCGGGGAACTTGATGGCGTCCTGGATGAAGAACACCGGGATGTTGTTGCCGACCAGGTCCCAGTTTCCCGCTCGGCTGTAGAACTTCGTCGCGAACCCGCGCACGTCACGTGCCAGGTCCCCGGAGCCCTTGTTCCCGGCGACGGTGGAGAACCGCACGAATACGGGTGTCCGCAGGCCGGCCTCGCTGAACACGTCGGCCCGGGTGATGCCGGTGAGCGGCTTGTAGTTCTCGAAGTAACCGTGGGCGCCGAAACCGCGCGCGTGTACCACCCGCTCGGGAATCCGCTCGTGGTCGAAGTGGAAGATCTTCTCCCGGAAGTGGAAGTCCTCGAGCAGGCCCGGCCCGCGTTCCCCGGCCCGCAGCGTGTTCTGGTCGTCGCTGACCGGCACGCCCTGCTGGGTGGTGAGCCGTGGCGTGCCGTCGCCCGCCGTCTGGTGGGTCTCGCCTCCTGCTGTCATCAGTCCTCCCGATGCTGTCCGCGGCCGGTGACCATGTCACGGAGCCGGTCGGCCGCGCCGGCGACCGGCCCGGCCGCCCGGCGCGGAGCCGCCTGCGGCGGGACGGCCGGATGCGGCCGCGTGGGTCCGGTCTTCTTCGCCTGGATGATCTGGTCGCCGAGCTGACTCGCCTGCCGCGCGTCGATCGAGGCGGAGAGCAGCGGCCACGCATGTGCTTCCTCGAAGGCGATGTGCGCCCGCGTGTCGGATGTGAACGAGGCGAGCATCCCCTCGAACTCGGGGTTCTCCGGGCTGGCTTTGCCGAGGTCGCCGAGCGTGCGCTCGGCCTCCGCCTCCTGCTCGATCCCCTCGTCGGCGACGCGCCCGCCTTCCGGGCCGAGCGCGCGGAGCGCGGGCCAGAAGTACCGCTGCTCGGCGGCCTCGTGCCCGGACTGCGCGATGATCACGTCGTCGAGCAGGCGCTTGCGGCGCGTGAGTTGCTCGATGGTGGCGCCGTCGGCCGCCGTCGGCCCGTCCTCCAGGCGGGCGAGCATGGCCTTGACCTCGTCGTGATCCTGCTTCAGGACATCGAATACGTCTGGCATTCTTCCTCCCCTGCCGGTTCGTTGGCGGCCCGGCTACCCTCGCGTTTCACGCCCAAACGATCACGCGGCGTCGCGCTGGGCCGAGTCGCGAGCGGGATCAAGACGAGTTGCCGCGAGGCCGCAGGCCACGCTGGCCACCGGGAACAAGACGAGCCCACCGTGAACAAGACGAGCCCGGCGGTGAACAGCTTCTGGTAGCCGTACCGGTTACCCAGCCGCATGTTGACAATTGTGGTATCGGGGACGGCCATGAACGAGCCGGCGAGCACGACCGAGCTCCGCACCCGTCGGGCGGCCAGTGTGGGCTTGTATATTGTGCGGTTCCGCCCGGTGATCGCCAAAGAGCGGGCAATCTCATTGCCCCGAATCCGCTCATCCCGCTATCTGGTCGTCATGAATAACTATTCGGCTTAATTAAATCTTTGTAGATTATCGCGGCTCTTGGAGAATCAAAACATGGCGCTGGAAAACGTGGCGGGATGCATTCTGCTGGAAGCTGTCGAATATGTCGTAGCCGATCCGAAAACATGCACCGGCCCGGAGGTGAGAACCTCCGGGCCGGTGGTTGCGACGCGGGCCGTGATCACGGCCGTGGCGCGCTAGTGGCGGACGTACAGCGGCCCCTGCGCGCTGAACGAGATCCAGGCGCCATAAGGCTCGGGCTGAGCGTTCTCACTGAAGTTGCACTTGCCCTTCATCGGCCCGTGCGCGTACCTCGGTGCGATGGCGGAGAACACCACGACCGCGCGGCCGTGGCCCCGCGCGCCCCAGAAGGCGCCGCTGCTCCGGTTGCCGAGAACCGTGTACGGAGTGCGGATCGTCTCGGTCTCGCGGCAGGTCCGGTAGTTGAGCTGCGGTGGCGGGCTCGGGTTGCCGTGCTCCACGGCCAGGGTGCCCTTGAACGTGGCGATCTTGCCGACCGAGGAGTTCCCGCCCAGGTTGATGTAGCCGCGAGTGTTGACCGCACCATGGAGATGCAGCGGGACTATCGGGGCATTCGCCAGCGCGCCCGGGCCGGCGAGGAAGCCGTTGATCCACTCGTAGTTCACGCGGCTGCCCCCCTGAGCCGACGCGCTGGCCGGCAGTGCCGCCCCCAGCACCATCGCGGCGGCACCTGTCGCGACGCCCGCGGACATGAGTATTTTCTTTACTGATTTCATGGTCCCCCCATTTCCGGTCTTTCTGACCTTAGGGGGAAGGTAACATCTAATTTGACATCTGGGAAGATAGGTTCTACTGAAAATAGAGTGGTGCCAGAGGTTTCGTTGAATCCCGATGCCAGGCGTGCGCTGCATAAATATGCAGGCGGAATTAGTCCGGCGACCTGTGTGTAATTGTCCGCAGGATTCAATCCCGACTCGCTCCTGCCCGAGGGCTGCTTGAACAGCTCGGGTAGTTTGCGGTAGCGCGGGTAGTTTGCGCGCTCGCGGCGATGCTCAGCCGCCCAGCCTGACGTCGCGGGAGAGCGTCACGGCGCATTCGAGCAGGCCGGCGTGGACGAAGGCCTGCGGGAGATTCCCCCGGAGCTGTCGCTGGTGCACGTCGTATTCCTCGGTGAACAGCGCGGCGGGGCCGCACGCGGCCCGGTTCCGCTCGAACCAGTGCGCCGCCGCGACCGGGTTCCCGTAGGCGTGCTCGGCCAGGGCCAGCCAGAACCCGCACAGCAGGAAGGCGCCCTCCGCCTCATGAATTGGCCGTGCGTCGTGTCGGAACCGGTAGACGTAGCCGTCGCTGCCGAGTTCGTCCCGGATGGCCGCGGTGGTGGCGGTGTTCCGCGGGTCGTCGAGCGGCACGCCACCGCGGATCACGGGCTGCAGGAGCGAGGCATCGACTCGTTCGTCATCCGGCGACCGCTGCCACCGGCCGGCCGGATGGACGCAGTCGCCGAGGCTGGCGAGGATGGCGTCGGCCAGCGCGCTCCAGCGCACCGCCTGCTGGCGCCCGTGCCCGCCAGCGGACCCGCCGGACGAGCCCGCCACGGCCGCCATCGCGCGCAGCCCGGACACGCAGGCGAGCCGGGAGTGCGTCCAGCGGCGGTCCCCGAGTTCCCAGATCCCGGCGTCTGGTTCCCGCCAGCGCTTGGCGATGGCGTCGGCGGCGGCCTCGGCGGCGCGCCAGTCGTCCTCGGCGAGCATGTCCAGCCGCGCGGCCGCCGCGAGCAGCGAGAGGATCTCCCCGAACGCGTCGAGCTGGGACTGATGCCGCACCACGTTCCCGGCCTGCGGCGGGCCGCCGGGGTAGCCGCGCAGCCGGATCGGCCGCCCGTCCGGGATGGCCTGTCCCGCCACGGTGTAGGCGGGCATGAGGTCGGGACCGTCGTCGAGGACGCGCTCGGTGACGAACCGGATCGCGCTTTCGAGTAGCGGATGGGGACCGTGCGCGGCGACCGCGAGGCCGGAGTAGCACTGGTCGCGGATCCACGCGTACCGGTAGTCGTAGTCGCGCCCGCCGCGCAGGCGCTCGGGTATGGAGGTGGTCGCCGCGGCGACCATGCCGCCGCTCGCGGAGGTAAGGCCGCGCAGGACCGCGTAGGCGTGCCGGGCGTCGGCGACCGCGATGAGGTCGTCGCAGCCGGGAACGACTTGGGACCAGGCCTCCGCGGTCGCGGACCAGGCCTCGTCCGGGTCCGGCGGCGCGTCGTCCAGGTCGCGGTCGGCGAGTTCGAGGACGAGATCGTGGTGCTCGCCGGCGGCGAGGGAGACCGTCAGGCGCAGGACCCCGTCATCGACGCGTGCGCGGGACGCTCCCGACCAGCGGAACCGCGTCGCGCCGCTGCGCCCGTTCCAGCACCCGCCGCGAGCGCTGTCGCCGGGAGGGCTGTCGCCGGGAGGGCTGTCGCCGGGAGCCGTGTCGCCGCGAGCCCGGTCACGCGCGCCGCCGTCCCGGGACAGCTCCGTCATGCGCCGGCGCCCGTACCCGCCGCGCACGTCGAGCGTCACCGTCAGCCGGGCGGGGCCGTCGATCGCCTCGATCCGGCGCAGCAGCACGGCCCGGTGCGGGTCGGCGGGCATGGCGAGCGCCTCGCGGCACTCGATCGTGGAGCCGCCGACCCAGCGGCTGCGCCAGATCAGGGATCCGCTCTCGTAGTGGCCGCCCCAGACGTGCCACGGATCGGACGGCGTGACGCGGTAACGGCCCGGACCGCCGAGCAGGCCGCCGAATACCGCGGGGCTGTCCCAGCGCGGGACGCAGAGCCAGGCCACAGAGCCGTCCGGCCCGATGAGCCCGCCGCGTTCCCCGTCCGCCACGAACGCGTACTCGCGAAGCACGCGCGGGGTGATGTCAGCGGCAGTGGAAGAGGTCATAACCTGCCCGCTGCCCCGTTTGCGGCCCGTCTCACCTGGAAGCAGGGGGCATGTGCGGGCCGGCCGGCGAACCGTATGGGAGGGAAGGATTCAGGATCCGCCGGCCGGGTAGCGGGCCGCCCATGACACGCTACGGATACTTCCTGTCATCGGAGGAATACGAGCCCGCGAGCCTGATCCGGCAGGCCAAGATGGCCGAGGAAGCCGGCTTCGAGGCGCTGTGGATCTCCGACCACTACCACCCGTGGCTCGACGAGCAGGGGCAGTCCAGCTTCGTCTGGGGCGTCATCGGCGCGTTGTCCCAGGTCACCGACCTGCCCATCACCACCGCGGTGACGTGCCCGATCGCCCGGATGCACCCGGCGATCGTGGCGCAGGCGGCCGCGACCGCCGCGCTGCTGACCGACGGCAAGTTCCGGCTCGGCGTCGGGACCGGCGAGGCCCTCAACGAGCACGTCACCGGCGGGCCGTGGCCCCCGGCCGCACAGCGACGTGAAATGCTCACCGAGGCCGTCACGATCATCGACGAGCTGTTCACCGGCGAGCAGATCACGTACCACGGCAAGTACTACGAGGTGGACACCGCGCGGCTGTACTCCCGGCCGGACACGCCGCCGCCGGTCTACGTGTCCGGCTTCGGCCGCAAGTCCGCGGAGCTGGCCGGGCGCATCGCCGACGGCTACATCTGCATGGGGGCCGCGGCGGACCTCGTCAAGCTGTACCGCGACTCCGGCGGCGGCGACCGGCCGGTGCAGGGCGGCCTCAAGTGCTGCTGGGCGCCGGACGCCGGGGCGGCCCGCGCCACCGTCCGCCGCCTGTGGCCGTCGGACTATATACCGGGCGAGTCGGCACAGCTCCTGCCCCTGCCGCGGCACTTCGGCCAGCTGGCGCCGCTCGTTACCGACGACATGATCACCGCGCCGTGCGGGCCGGACCCGGAACCGTACGTCCAGGCCATCCGGGCGCACGAGGAAGCCGGGTTCGACGAGCTCTACCTGGGGCAGGTCGGCGGCCGGACAGAGGGCGCCTTCGAGTTCTTCGCCCGCGAGGTGCTGCCGCGGCTGCGCGAGGGGTAGCGAAGGGCCGCGTGGCCGGAAGGAGTGGTGGTGACCATCGGCCTGACGGACGATGACGCCGGGACGTTCTTCGCCGCGGGGCACCGGTTCCGGCTGTGGAGCGGCCACGTCGTGGGCCACGGCACCATCTCGCGCAAGGTGTACACCGACTACACCCCGTCCTGACGCGCGGCCGGGCGGCGCGCCTTACCCCTCGACGCGCACCGCCTGCCGCTGAGCCCGCAGGCACAGTTCGGCCGCGGCGAAGGCGTGCTCCTGCGTCATCGCGTGCTCGGTCCCCTCGAGGCAGTCCAGGATCAGCTCCCCGAAGAAGGGGTAGCCGACGTTCCCGGCCACCGGGATGTGGTGCTCGCCCGCGGAGTCGACCAGGTACACGTGGTCGCCGGCCGGATCGCGGGCCACGTCGATGTACTTGCGCAGCTCGATGTAGCCCTCGGTGCCGAGGATGAACGTCCGGCCGTCGCCCCAGGTGCCCAGGCCGGCGGGGGTGAACCAGTCGACCCGGCAGTACCCGGTGACGCCGTTGGCGAGCCCCACGGTGACATCGCCGAAGTCCTCGATGCCGGGGTGCTCCTTGTGCGCGTAGTTCGCGACCCGGGACGACATGATGGTGCCCTCGTCGCAGCCCCCGTAGTAGAGCACCTGCTCCAGCTGGTGGCTGCCGATGTCGCAGAGGATGCCGCCGTAGGCGTCGTGGTCGAAGAACCAGCCGGGCCGGCTGGGCGCGTTCATCCGGTGCGGGCCGGTCCCCATCACCTGCACGACCCGGCCGATCGCCCCGTCGCCGATCAGCTGGCCGGCGAACACCGCGCTTTCCACGTGCAGCCGCTCGCTGTAGTACACGGCGTACTTCCGGCCGGCCTCGGCGACCGCGGCCCGCGCCTGCTTGAGCTGGTCGAGCGTGGTCATCGGCGGCTTGTCGGTGAAGTAGTGCTTGCCGTGCGCCAGCACCCGCAGGCCGAGCGGCGCGCGGTCCGCGGGAATGGCGGCGCTGGCCACCAGCTGGACCCGGTCGTCGCCGAGCACGGCCGCCTCGCTTGGCGCGGGCTCGGCGCCCGGGTAGCGACGGCAGAAGTCGGCCACCTTCGCGGGGTCGGGGTCGTAGACCCAGCGGAGCTCGCCGCCCGCCTCGGTGAGCCCGTTGCACATGCCGCCGATATGCCCGTGGTCGAGGCCGACCGCGGCGAACACGAAGTCGCCGGGGGAACAGACCGGCTTCGGCCGCCCGCTCGGCGCGTAGTTCATCCCGTCCTGGCTTGCTCCTGGCACTGTCGTGTTCTCCTACCGGCCGCCGGTCGTGGTGATCTCATTAGTGCCGAACCCGGGAACCGACGCCGTTTTCTCGTGGAAGCGCGGGGCCGCGGCCAGCAGGCCGTCCTTCGTGCGGAACGGGTCCCCGTCCGCCAGCGGGAGCGTCACGCGGCCGCCGGTGATCGCCGCCTTGTAGATCGAGGTGATCAGCTCGATCGCGCCGCGGCCGTCGCGGCCGTCGACCAGCACGGGCGTGCCGGGCGACTCGATCGCGGTCAGCACGTCGTCGATCTGGCCGGCGTGGCCGGCGTGGGCGACCTCGGGCAGGCTCGCGTGCAGGGCGTCCAGTGCCCGCTCGGTCTCCTCGTCCGGCTCGGGGAAGCCGTTCGCCTTCGCCGCCGAGGCGTGCACCGCCCACGGCATCGCGATCTCGGCCCGCTCGGTCTGGAAGACGATCCGCTGGTCCTGCGCGTGGTGCACGACCGAGCTCGTGATCTGGCCAAGCGCGCCCGAGCCGAACCGCACTATCGCCAGGGACAGGTCCTCGACCTCGGAGTTGTCGTGGGCGACGTTGCCGATGATCGCCTGGACCTCGGCCGGCGGGCCGGCCATCCACCGCAGGGCGTCGATGTGGTGGACCGCGTGGTTGAGCGTGCAGCCGCCGCCCTCGCTCTCCCAGGTGCCGCGCCACCACAGGTCGTAGTAGCCGTGCCCGCGCCACCAGTGGGAGTCCACCCGGGCGTGCAGGACGCGCCCGGCCTGCCCGCTGTCGAGGACCTGCTTCAGCCGCATCATCGGCGTGGTGAACCGGTTCTGGGCGACCGCGGACAGGATGGCGCCGCTGCGCTCGGCGGCGGCGATCATCGCGTCGCACTCCGCCAGTGAGGGGGCCATCGGCTTCTCGCAGAGCGTGTGCACGCCGGCTGCGAGCAGCGCCGTGGTGATCTCCGCGTGCGAGCCCGGCGGGGTGCATACCGACGCCAGGTCGATCCCCGGACCGGACAGCACTTCCGTCACGTCCGTGGCCGCTGCGGCGTTCAGGCCGTACCGGGCGATCTGTTCCTCAGCCCTGGCCTTGTCGATGTCGGCCACCGCCACGATCCGGCAGCGGTCGGGGAATGCCAGGTAGCCCTCGATGTGGAATCCGGATATCGCGCCCGCCCCGATGACGGCTACGTTGATCATCGCTCTCCCATTCTGCGCTCGGGCTCCAGGCGCGGCTCCGCGAGCATCGGCACCGCCTCATGTCACCACGACGCGCGGGTCGGCGCAAGATCATCCGGTCTCGGAGCCCGGGGCATTGGTGTACCCGGCCTCGCTGTCCGGGGTGGCGCCGCCGCCCTCGGCGCCGGTGCGCAGTTCCGCCAGCCGGGCGTCCGCCACCCGGGTCACCTCCGGCCGGTTGGCGTGCGCTCGCTCGTAGTCGAGCAGCCGCCCGAGCTCGATCACGTTCAGCGAGCGGACGTGCTGGCCGATCAGGTCCACCGGGAGGTCGTCGTAGCCGGGTACGGGAGAATTACGGTGCTCAGGCGTGCTCATGACCGGCCGCTTCCCTCGCGGCCGTGCCGCAAACGCGTTTACCTGCCTGTTCGCCGGGCAGTCGGCTGCGCATGGCCGAGGACAACGACCTGACCAGCCCGTTCGCGGGCGAGCCCGCGCGGCGGGCACTGCGTGCGCACCGCGAGCCCCCGGCTGGCCGCCGCGCGGCGGCCCGCGGCCGCGCGGTCACGTGGCTGGCGTGGTGGGCGCTGATGATGGCGCTGTGGGTGATGATCGACGACTCGCTCCGGTCCGACGAGCTGCTCGCCGGGGCGGGCGCCGCCGCGTTCGCCGCGTTCGCCGCCGAGATCATCAACCGCCAGGCAGGCGTCCGGCTCCGGGTGCGCCCGGGCTGGCGGACGGTCGCCGAGGTGCTGCGCCTGCCCGGGCAAGTCGCCCGGGACACCCTGATCGTGTTCGGCGCGCTGGCCCGCATGCTCGCGACCGGCCGCCCGCCGGACGGCGGGTATGCCGAGATCCCCGTCGGCCACGACGCGGACTCGGCGCCGGGCGAGACCGGACGAGTGCTGCTGACCGGCGCGCGCAGCCTCGCGCCGAACGAGTTCGTCCTTGGCATCGTCGCCGAACGCGACGTCATGGTGGTGCACCGCCTCGTCCGCCCGCGCGGGCAAGGAGACCGGGGATGAACGCCGCGTTCGTCATCGCCGCGATCGCCATGCTCGCGTGCTTGGTGCCCGCCGGGATCGTCCTCGTCCGCGGCGGCGCCGCCGACGCCGTGGTGAGCTACGAGTTCTGCACCGCCGTCGTCATCATGGTCTTCGCCCTGCTCGCCGAGGGTTTCGGCCGCTCCGGCCTGTTCGAGTTCCCCGTGGTGCTGGCCGTGCTGATGTACGGCAGCGGCCTGGTGTTCGTCCGCAGCCTGGAGCGGTGGCTGTGATCAGGGCGATCGCCACCGACGTGATGCTGGGGCTGGCGGTGTTGATCGTGGCTGGCTCCGCGGCCGGCGTCCTCGTCATGAAGAACGCGGCCGACCGGCTGCACTTCCTCACCCCGGCGTCGGTCGTCGCGCCCGCACTCGTCGCGGTCGCGATCCTCATCCGCCAGGGCCTGGACGAGAACACGGGCGAGGCGTTCGTCGCGCTGCTGTTCCTGATCATCGCGGGCCCGTACCTGTCACACGCCACGATCCGCGCTATCCGCGTCCGCGCCCACGGCGACTGGCGCCTGCGCGGTGATCCGTCTGACAGCGGCCCGGCCGCGGAGGCCAACGAGAAGGAGAAGACGCCATGACCCTCATGGAAGTTCTCCAGGCCGTCGTCCTCGCGCTCGTCGGGGCCGGCGCGCTGGCCGTGGTCCTGGCCCGGGACCGCGTTCGCCAGGTGCTGGTGGTGAGCGTCTACGGGGTGCTGCTCGCCGTCTTGTTCTTCACCTTCCAGGCACCGGACGTGACGCTGTCCGAGCTGGCCGTGGGGGCGGTGGCGCTGCCGGTCATCCTCCTGCTCGCGATATCGAAGGTCAGGAAGCGGGAGCAGTGAGCCCGCGGCCGCGCCTGTACCTGTTCCTGGCCGGGATCGCCGGGCTGGTGGCGTGCTACCTGTGGGCGTTCGGCGGCATGCCGGCCTTCGGGCACTACCCGGGGCCGTACGGGCCCGCGATCCTACGGGCCGCCATCGCGCAGACCCACGCGACCGGCGTCGTGTCCGCCGTCAACTTCGAGTACCGGGGCTTCGACACCGTCGGCGAGGAGTTCATCCTGTTCACCGCGGCGGCGGGCCTGAGCGTCGTCCTGCGCCGGCTGCGCGGCGAGCGGGAGGGCGGCCGCGCGATCCCGGATGCTGATAACAGCAACAAGCGGACGACGTCCGCGGCGGTCCGCGTCCCCGCGCTGCTCCTGGCGGGCCCGACCGTCCTCGTCGGCTGGTGGCTCGCCTCGCACGCGCAGACGAACCCGTCCGGCGGCTTCCAGGGCGGCGTCGTGCTCGCGACCGCGTTCGTGCTGGTCTACCTGTCGGGGGAGTTCCTCGCCTTCCGCCGCCTCAGCCCGGTCGCCCTCCTCGACGCCGTCGAGGCCATCGGCGCCGCCGGCTTCGCCGCGGTCGGCCTGACCGCGGTGATCATGGGCCTGCCGTACCTGTACAACTTCATTCCCCTCGGGCAGATCCCGGGCGCGGTCAGCTCCGGCGGCGTGATCCCGGTCATCAGCTTCTTCGTGGGCCTGGAGGTGGCGGCGGCGTTCACCGCGATCATCGGCGAGTTCCTCGAGCAGACCCTCCTCGTCCGCCGGGGGGCCTGACCATGCAGGTTTTCCCCTTCCTCGTCGTCGCCTGGATCGTCGCGGTCGGCCTGTACGGCATCGTGACCAGCCGCGACCTCATCCACCAGATCGTCTGCCTGATCGTCGTGCAGTCCTCCACGTACGTGCTGCTGCTCGGCGTCGGGTACGTCACCGGCGGGGCCGCGCCGTACTTCTCCGACGTCCCCGCCCACACCAAGGCGGTCGACCCCGTCGTCCAGGCGCTCGCCCTGACCGACGTCGTGGTCGAGGCCGCGGTCACCGCCCTGCTGCTGTCGTTCGCGATCCAGGCGCACAAGCGCTTCGGCACGCTGGATCCCCGCGAGCTGGCACGGTTCAAGGGCTAACGGGGCTAACGGATGACGCCGCTTCCGGTGGTCGTGCCGCTGATCGTGGCCGCGGCGCTGCTGGCCCTGCGCCCGCTGGCCGGGCACCGGCGGATCCTGGACCTGGTCGCCGTCCTCACTTCGGCGGCGGTCGCGGTCATGCTGCTCGTCCTCGTCGCCGAAACGATCGGCGGTGACTCCGCCTACTGGTTCGCCGGCTTCCGGCCCGCCGGGGGAGTGGTCATCGGGATCGACTTCGAGGTGGGACCGCTCAGCGCGGGGCTGGCCAGCCTCGGCGCGGTGCTCATGACCGCGTCGATGATCTTCTCCTGGCGGTACTTCGCCCAGGTCGGAACGTACTTCCACGCGCTGATGCTTACGTTCCTGGCGGGCATGACCGGGTTCTGCCTGACCGGGGACGTGTTCGACATGTTCGTCTGGTTCGAGCTGATGGGCGTGTCCGCCTACGCGCTGACCGCCTACCGCCCGGAGGAGCGCGGCCCGATCCAGGGCGCGCTTAACTTCGCCATCACGAACAGTGTGGGCGCGTATTTCTCGCTCACCGGCATCGCAATGATCTACGCCCGCACCGGCGCGCTGAACATGGCCCAGATCGGCGCCTGGGTGTCGCGGCACCCGCCGTCCGGGCTCGTGGTGATCGCCTTCCTGCTGATCATCGCGGGGCTGCTGGTCAAGGGGGCGATCGTCCCGTTCCACTTCTGGCTCGCAGACGCGCACGCGGTCGCGCCGACGCCGGTGTGCGTGCTGTTCTCCGGCGTCATGGTCGAACTGGGGCTGTACGGGATCGCGCGGGTGTACTGGTCGGTATTCGGCGACGGACTCGGGCACCGGGGGGCGATCTCGGGGCTGTTCCTCGTGCTGGGCGTCCTGACGGCGGTGACGGGGGCGTTGTACTGCTTCCGGGAACGGCACGTGAAGCGGCTGCTCGCGTTCTCGACGATCAGCCACGCGGGCATGTTCCTCTCCGGGTTCGCGCTGCTCACGCCCCTGGGCCTGGCCGGTGCCGCCTGGTACGTGGTGGGCCACGCGTTCGTGAAGGGCGCGCTGTTCCTGTGCGCGGGCATCGTCTTGCACCGGCTCCGCTCGGTCAACGAGACGTGGCTGCACGGCCGGGGACGGCACCTGCGGGTCACGGGCGCGGTGTTCACGCTGGCCGGGCTCGGGCTGGCCGACCTGCCGCCGTTCGGCACGTTCCTGGGCAAGGGCTGGATCACCGGCAGCGCCGCGTCCGGCTGGGTGAGCGCGGTGTTCCTCGTGTGCACGATCCTGGTGGGCGGCGCCGTGCTGCGGGTGGCGGGCGGCGTGTTCTACGGGCTCGGCGACCCGCCGCGGGAAGACCGGCGGATGGCGGCGGAGGCGGACGAGGAAACGGGGGAGACGGAGTCCGCACGGCAGCGGACCCCGCTGACGATGCTGATCCCGCCCGCCGTCCTGGTCGCGCTGGGACTGGCGGCCGGGATCCTGGGGATGGTGCCGCGATTCGCCGGCGGCCTGCTGCGGGCGGCGACGCGGTTCGCGGACCAGCCGGCGTACGAGGCACTCGTCCTGCACGGCACCCGCGCCGGGCACGTGGCCTCGGTCTATCCGGCCGGGCCGGCCGACGTGACGATCTCGTCGGTGGTCCTGGCGCTGTGCTCGGTGCTGGGCGCGGTGACGCTGGCGGCCGTTGCCCTGTACTGGCGACGGCTGCCGGTACTGCGCCGCGGCCACGAACCCGGCGCGGGCCTGAACTCCGTCATCGAGGGCTTCCAGAGCGGCGTGATCAACGACTACGTCACATGGCTGATCGTCGGCCTGGCCTGCCTCGGCGGCGTCCTCGCCCTGATCACCCGCTAACACGCCCCCGCCCACGCCCCGCCCACGCCAGTTCCCGTACCGGGAC
>Ga0210389_10000510_pt1 | contig 35306 bp, 31 predicted proteins | sample IncBWH28OmetaG_FD_160127 | JGI IMG/M metagenome (GOLD analysis project Ga0210389, IMG submission 160127) | Forest soil microbial communities from Barre Woods Harvard Forest LTER site, Petersham, Massachusetts, United States - Inc-BW-H-28-O ... | reverse complement strand
GAGGTGGTGTCATGCTGGCCCTTCACAGGCGACCGATGCAGACCGTCACCCCGGCTCCCGCCGAGTCCGAACGACGAGCACCCTATCGGTGCCCATGAGAAAGAGGGTGCACTAGTGACCGAAAGGCCCCGCGTGCTGTTCATGTGCACGCACAACGCGGGGAGGTCCCAGATGGCCGCCGCGCTGCTGTCCTCCCGTTCCGGCGGCCGGGTCGAGGTGACCTCGGCCGGGTCGGCTCCAGCATCATCCCTGAACCCGGCGGTGGTCGAGGCGATGGCCGAAGTCGGCCTGGACATCTCGCGAGAGATCCCGAAGGCCCTGTCCGAGGACCAGGCCTGCGCGGCCGACGTCGTGATCACCATGGGATGCGGGGACGCGTGCCCCGTGTTCCCTGGCAAGCGGTACCTGGACTGGGACCTGCCAGATCCGGCTGGTCTAAAGGTCGGGGCGGTGCGCCCGATCAGGGACGAGATCGCCTTGCGTGTGGACACGCTGCTCGCGGAACTACTGGGCTAGCCAGCGGTAAAACCAGTTGACGCTAGCGCCGGTGTCCGGCGAGTGTGACGTCCATGTCCGGCACCGCCATGCACAACGACTACGACGAGGACCCGGACCGTTTCCTGTCGTCGGAGAAGCACGAGCATGATGACGTGCACCCGTACGTCGCACGGCGGTTCGCCGCCACCGGGGCGACGACGGTGCTCGATGTCGGCGGCGGGAACGGGAAGCTAGCGCGACTACTGCCCTCCCTCAGCATGCGGTGCCTGCTGATCGACTTGTCACCGACGATGCTCGATCTGGCACCGGGCCCGAAGGCACGGGCCGACGGCGGCCGCCTCCCCCTCGCCGACGAGTCGGTCGACGCCGTCGCCGCCCTGTACACGCTGTACCACTACGGCGACCCCCTGGTTCCGATCCGCGAGGCGTACCGGGTGCTGAAGCCCGGCGGCATCTTCGCGGCCTGCTCCGCCAGCCGGAACACCGACCCGGAACTGGCCGGGGTCGTGCCGAACTGGGGCGTCGCGGGCACGTTCGACGCGGAGGACTCCCCCGCCATCGTGGGTTCCGTGTTCGCGAACCCGGGCGACCGTGTCGACGTGGATCCGTGGGACGGGCCACTGGTAACGCTGTCCACCGAATCCGACGCGATCGCGCAACTGCGTGTCTACGGGCTCAGCCCGCAGGCAGCGGCAACGGCCACGGCATCCCTGAAACTGCCGCTGACGCTCACCAAACGCGGCTGTGTCGTCTACGCCACCAAGACCTGACCCATCACGCTATTGCCAGTTCATCTAAGGCGTGTTAAACGGAATCGAGGGCGCGGGCGGGCGACGTATTACGAGGGGCCGGATTTCCGTGAAGGCAGCCCGAGGGGTTCCTGAGATATCGAGCGAGCTGGTCAACGGCCATCGGATGACCGGGGAATTTCCCGAGGCCAGCACCGGCCAGGGGACTTCGCCACCCCAAAACAGGGCGACCGCCAACCGGGAGACCACCCGGTATCTCGCGGCGGCCACACAGGTAGACACGAAGTACGCGGCGAATGTCGTGGATAGAGTCTTCGGCGAGCCGCTGAAAGCACTCGCTCCCGCTTACGGGATCGATGTGGCGGTCGTCGCCAAGTGGGCGCTCAAGGCCCTGCGCACGCGGGCCGCGCGCGATCTTTTTCTCGCGGCCGTCCTAATCCTCCAAGTGCTCTTCGTCGCCTTGGCCATCATGACCTCACCATGGCTCCTGATAGCCTTTCCGCTGCTCTTCGTCATGGCATGGGCAGCCGTGGCATGGGAGTACTGGGAACGAGTACACCATTGCATCGTCGGGCAACTGCTCCGGGGCCGCTTCGATCCCGAAAAGGCGCCGTCCCCGCGGCGCGCCGATGAGCGCGCGCCTGGATGGACTCGCGGAACGCAAGGACGGAAACCTTGTGGTATTCAGCGGCCCGTCCGCCTTCATCGGCACGGGAAAGACCGAATATAGCCGACGCATACTGTTCGACATCAGCTACGCGCCGGAGCAGGATGGCGAGGAACCCGCCGCGAAAGACAAGGACTTCACTAGCCACGATATTCACCTGGCTATCGTCGAGGCCTTCAGCACCACCACTGGCCTGGGCAAGAGCCTCGACAACATCTCGGTCTGCGAGCGACTCTTCGTCAACGGCCGCCATATCCAGGCGGGCGGGGAACTGCTGCCCGATCCGCTGCGGCCACCGGTTCCCAGCGTTACGGGTGACTGCTTGGTGTCAGCTGCCGTCAACCCCTCCCAGGATTTCCGCAGTTACGTGTGCGTCGAGATCCCGGGCTGGCAGGGTCAGCTTGTCGTAACGCTTTTCGCCCGCGCGGTCTACACCGGAAGATCGCTCTTCGTGGAATGGACGTTCCGGGTCCTTCCCCCGCTGCGCGAGAAGTTCCTGCTTATCGACGATCTCTTCGAGTATCCGCCCTATCAGCAGGCGCTCAATTCTCTGGCCGCCGGACTACGCGCAACTATCCCGGCGCTACTATGTTCACCCGGAACCGCCCTAAGGCCTGCCCTGCGGCCATACGCCGCCAAGACAAGGCGTAACCGGCTTAATTACGCAATCAAGCACGGATATATTTTCGACTACGGTGCGAAACGCAGTATCCGCGAAGACGCGAGCAGCGGCAAGAGCAGGCATTTCTTTCTTGCCCGGGACCAGAGCATGTACATGCTCCTGGCACAGCAGACGCTCCTTCAGGCGGTGCGGGGCTTCCTCACCGACCACGGGATAGATCTCGAGAACTTCGACAAGCAGGCGCAGGTGATCTTCGATCACAGCATCCATATCGGAGACATCAGCGATAGCTCCGGAATAGCCGTGGGCGTCAACTCTGCCGCGAACGTCAACAAAGATTCGGAAGGAAAGAATGCGTAAAGAATCTCAAGGAATTTCCGTCGGAAATATTACAGGAAGTTCCGGTATTGCCATCGGGCACCATGCACAAGCGTCGTCGGTTCGGCAATCCTCACCAACGGATCCTGAGAGAATCGCGGCGATGCTGGAAACCCTAGCCGATCAGATCAACGCGCACGCGGATGATCTCGCAGACGCCGAGCCGGCCCGCGAGGCCGCCGAAGTGGCTCGCGCGGAAGCCGCGAGCCAGGCGCCGCGATGGACGCGCGTCCGAAGCATGCTTCGACTGATCGGCCCGGCGGTAGCCGGCGTAGCCGAACTGACGCAAGCGGTCGACAACATCCGCGAGCTCATCCCGCGCTGATCGGCCGGGGCCGAGCGCACGGAGGACGCGGCCGGGCCACCGGCCCGCCTAGCCGGTGTAGCTCGCCACGTCCACCGGCGTCACGACGCCCAAGCTGGCCGACGTCACGGGGCCGCCGGCGCCGTTGATGATGGAGTCATCCCCGCCAGAGCCGCCGATCCAGACGCCGAACACGTCGCTGAATCGCACCCCGGGTGCCGACGGCGCCTGGAACGCCGACGTGGCGTACAGGGTCGCGCTCGTGTCGATGAACACGACGTAGCTGCCCATTCCGTATCCGCTGAAGGTCTTCACGTCCGGCCCGACCCGGAACGCCGGGTACCCCTCGAAGGTGGCCGATTCGTTCCAGGCGGCCTGGTCGGGGACGTCGTAGGGCATCTCGTTCTGAAAGAAGATCGTCGTGCCGCCCTGCCCGGTCCAGGAGACCTCGGTCTTCTGATAGTGCTCGACGGCCAGGCCGTACGCCGTGACGTCGGCCCCGCTGACGACAACACCGGTCGTCCCGAGATTCTGGGTCCAGCCCACGTCGTTGCCGTGGTCGGCCCGCCAGGCCCAGACGTCGTCGATGATCGAGTGCGGCGCCGCGTCCAGCAGGCTCACGGTCGCCGACACCGCCGTGCTCTCGGCCCCGCCGACCCGGAAGAACACGTCCTGGATCAGGTCCGGGTCCTCCGCGGCGGCCCGCGACGCGGCGGCGGACCCGAAAGGCGTCCCCACCGACATGAGCGACGGCGAGTTCACCGGTCCCGCGTCCACGATCAGCCCGGACACCTTCACGCCGGCATCGGGGAGGATCGTCAGCGCCGCGGTCCCTTGCCGCGGCACCAGCGTCGCGAAGCCCTGCCCAAGCACGACTGTGCCGGGACGGCTCACGACAATCGGCTCGTCGAGTGAGTAGATGCCGGGCGTCAGCACCAGGTTCGCCCCGCGCGCCAGCGCGCGGTTGATCACCGGCACCGGGGTGGACGGGTTCGCGATGAAGAAGGACGACAGCGGCAGCGAATGACCGGCCTCGCCGCCGGACGTCCACGACGTCCCCGACGAGTCGTGCCGCACGGCGGGCACGAACACCCGGTACGAGCCGCCCGGCGACGCGTACAGGAACGGTTCCTCCTCGGTCACCGGGCTGGCCGTCAGCACCGTGTTCTGCTCGCACTGCCCGGTGAACGCCGGTGACGGCGCGCCCGCGACGCCGGAGTACACCATGTTCCACAGTCCGCCCGGGCACCCGTTCGCCCCGCCGATGGAGCTGTTGCGCACGAAGTACTGCTGGTTGCCGTAGAAGTCGAGGTCGCCGCCGACCTCGCTGTCGGCGACGTACCCGCCGCTGGCGTAGTCGTCGCTGGCGCAGTAGTCCTGGAAGACGACGCTGCCGTTGATGTCGACCCGGCGGATCGGGTCCGCCTGCGATGCCGCCCATATCTCCGCGCTGTTGTCGCAGCCGGCGCCGGAGGGATCGCCGACCGGCGGCTGGTACGACGGCGGAGTCGACGGCAGGTCCACGTTCAGCGTCAGGTTGGACAGCGACCGCCAGAAGTTGACGTCTGCGTTGCAGTCACCGGTGCCGGCGGTGCACAGGTTGTTGAACACGTCGATCGCGCCGTTGACGACGGTATCGCCCGGCATCGCCCCGAGTCCCGCCACCTGCGTGTAGTACCCGACCTGGAAGATCAGCGGGTCGGCCGCCGAACCGTACGTGCCCGGCGCGAAGAACACCGCGTACCGTCCGTCGCCGAACTGACTGCTGACCGGGACCTGCCGCGTGGCGATCGCGTTCAGGTCGGACTGAATCAGCGACTGCGGCATGCTGTCGGTAAAGACGCAAACATTTCCCCCGAACGTTCCCCCCGCTGCCCCGGGACACGCGCTCCCGGCCGACGCTGGCGCCGGGCTCGCCGAGGCGGCTCCGGCGGGAACGGCGGCCGCGGCCGCGCTCAGGGCGGCCGCCGCGAAGACCGCGACGAAGATCAGGGGACGCAAGAATCCACGCATGTCAGCACCTCACTGTGCGGAGTCGGCTACGCGGGATGACGCCTACCCGGGATGCTAACGAAGCCGTCCGTCGCTGACACGTGTACAAACCGTTAATTTCCGTCTATCCGGCGTATCGCCGCGGGGAATGGCACGGACGCGCTGTCCGGCGGCTATTCGCTAAGCCGGGGTCCAGTCGGCGTTGCCGCCGGACAGGACCAGGCAGGGATGCTCGCCCTCGACCTGGCCGGCGAGCCACGACGCGAAGACGGTGGCCGCGGACGGCTCGACCGCGAGCCGGAACTCTTCCCACAGCCGGTCACGGGCGGCGATGATCTCGGTGTCATTGACCATCGCGAGGCCGACGTCATGGGCCTGGGCCACGGCCAGCGCGCGCTCGCCGATCACGCTGGCCCCCAGCGATGACGACGCCACCGAGTCGGCGCCGACCTCGACTGGCTCGCCGGCCTTGATGGCGGCGTGCAGGGTGGGGCAGCCCTCGGGCTCGACGCCCACCACGCGCACCGGCGCCACGGCGCCGGTGACCCCGGCGATCAGGCCGCCGCCGCCGACCGGAACGGCGATGACGTCGCAGCCGGGGAAGTCCTTGACGATCTCCAGCCCGAGGGTGCCCTGGCCCTCGATCACGGCGGGGTCGTTATAGGCGTGGACGTAGTAGCTGCCCGACTGCCCGGCGAGTTCCCGGGCGGCCCGCTCGGCGTCGGCGTACTTGGTGCCGACACGGACGACTTCGGCGTCCTGAGCCGCGATCCGGCGGGCCTTCGCCTCGGGAACGGTCCCGGGCACGAACACGGTCGCCGGGACCCCGAGCCAGCGGGCGGCGGTCGCGACGCCAAGTCCGTGGTTTCCGCCCGACGCGGTGATGACACGGTCGAGCCCGCCGTCCTTAGCCCCCGCGGTCAGCAGCGCGTTCAGCGCGCCACGGATCTTGAACACGCCCGCGACCTGCAGATGCTCCAGCTTGAACGCGACCGCCCGCCCGTCGACGGTGGCGTGCAGCACCGGCGTCCGCCGGATGTAGTGGCCGACCCGCTCCGCCGCGGCCCGGAAATCAGCATCACTCATGTCTGTCACCCTTTCCCGGTCAGCGGTTGGTGGTCAGGAGGTGACGGAGGAGGGCGTCGGTGACCGGGCCCGGGGTTTCGTAGTGGGCGAAGTGCGAGGTGCCGCGGATTACCGTCAGACGCGAGCCCGTGATGCCACGGGCGGTGATGGCCCCGGACCACGGGGGCGCGGCCGGGTCCTCGGCGCCCGCGAGCACCAGGGTAGGGGCCTTGACCGACGGTAGGAGCGGCCGCAGGTCCATGGACGCGATCGCCTCGCCGCAGGCCGCGTAGCCCTCCGGCGCGGTGCCGCGCAGCATCGTCAGGACCGCGCCCACCTCGTCTGGGTGCCGGGCGACGAAAGAGGGAGTGAACCAGCGCGGCACCACCGTGTCCGCGATCGCGTCCATCCCGCCGGCCCGGACCAGCCGGGCGCGGTCGTGCCACAGGTCCGCGGACGGCAGCGGCGTCAGCACCGTGCAGCACACCGCCAGCGACGTGATCCGCTCCGGGGCGTTCGCGGCCAGCCACAGGCCGACCATGCCGCCGAGCGAGACCCCCGCATAGGCGAACGACGTGAACCCGTAGCGGTTCACCGTCGCGAGAACGTCCGCGCCCAGTTCCGCGATCGTGTACGGGCCGGCCGGCGCGGGCGACTGCGCGCCCGGAGCGCCGTGCCCGCGCCACTCCAGGCGCAGGACGCGGAAGTGGCGCGCCAGCGCGGGCACCTGGTACTTCCAGACCGCACGCGTGGTGCCGATCGGGTTTCCCAGGACCAGGACTGGCGCGTCCTGCGAAGGACCTTCTTCAAGCGAGGAGACAAGGCTAACGGGGGGCACGGAACGTAACCTTACAGGTCGAAGAAGACGGTCTCCTGCTCACCCTGCATGCGCACGTCGAACCGGAGCAGCCCTTCCCCTCCCGGCACCGCGATCAGCGTGGCGCGCCGTTCCGCCGGAACCGCCCGCAGGACCGGGTCCGCCTCGTTGAGTTCCGCCTCGTCGGGGAAGTAGATCCGGGTGACCGACCGGTCCAGCATCCCCCGCGCGAGCACGGAGACGTCGATGTGCGGCGCCTCGACCTGGCCGTCGCCGAACGGCAGCGGCCCCGGCTTCAGCGTGACGATCTTGAAGGAGCCGTCCAGGCCGGTCGCGCTGCGGCCGAACGCGCGGAACGCGTCGTACCCGCCCGGCACCGGCCCGCGCGGGTCGTCGGGGTGCGCGAAGCGGCCGTCGGGGTCGGCCTGCCAGGTCTCGATCAGCCCGTCCGGGATGACGTTGCCCGCGCCGTCGTAGAGGCGGCCGATGATCGTGATCGCGCCGGGCGTGCCCTCGGGCACCACGAACGGGCCGTCCGGCCACGGCAGGCGCATGGCGAAGTACGGGCCGACGGTCTGCGATGGAGTCAGCGACTCACTCACGCGTGGGCCTCCTCGAAGACGCTGGCCTCGCGGCCGCGCAGCACGATGTCGAACTTGTAGGCGAGCGCCCACTCCGGCTGGGTGTCCTCCATCGAGAACTCGGCGACCATGCGCACGCGCGCCTTGTCGTCGGGCACGGACTGGTAGATCGGGTCGTAGGCCAGCAGCGGGTCGCCCGGGAAGTACATCTGGGTGACGAGCCGCTGCGTGAACGCGCGCCCGAACAGCGAGAAGTGGATGTGCGCGGGGCGCCAGGCGTTGTAGTGGTTACCCCACGGGTAGGAGCCCGGCTGGATCGTGATGAACCGGTACCGGCCGCCCGCGTCGGTGATGGCGCGGCCGATGCCGTCGAAGTTCGGGTCGAGCGGGGCCGGGTGGTGCTCACGGGCGTGCCGGTAACGGCCGGCCGCGTTCGTCTGCCAGATCTCGATGAGGGTGTCGGGCACCGGGCGGCCGCCGGAGTCGCGCACCTGGCCGAACACGATGATCCGCTGGCCCTGCGGCTCGCCCGCGTGCTGGGTCGTGAGGTCCGCGTCCTGCATGGTGATCAGGGTGTCGCCGAGCAGCGGCCCGGTCACCTCGGTGAGCCGGTGCGGCAGCAGCACGAGCGGCTGCGTCGGGTGCCGCAGCGCCGTCGACTTGTACCCGGAGTAGTCCAGGGGCGGGTGGTTACCCGGCCGCGGTTTCGCGTACTCCGGCAAGACCAGCTTGCCGGACTCGGGGACCACCAGGCCCTCACCAGTGGATCGCTGCTCGGACACGGTCACCGTCGTTACTCCTAACGCGACGCTGGCAGGTTCAACGATATCGCCGCTAGTGCCGCCTAGAGTACACCTGTTCGCGTGGCGGACATCTAGTGATCTTGGTCCCACTCCGCCAGGGCGCGATTGGCGATCGCGAACGCCCGGTTAGCGGTGGGCACGCCCGCGTAGACGCCCACCTGCAGCAGGACTTCCTGGATCTGCTCCCGCGTCAGCCCGTTGCGGAGCGCGGCCTTCACGTGCATGTCGAGTTCGCCCTCGTGCTGCAGCGCGGCCAGCACGGTGAGCGTGACGATGCTGCGCTCGGCGCGGGTCAGCCCCGGACGGGACCAGACGTCCCCCCACGCGTACCGGGTGATGAAGTCCTGGAACGGCTCGGTGAACCCGGTCGTGTTCGCGACCGCGCGGTCCACGTGCGCCTCGCCGAGCACGGCGCGGCGGACCTCCATGCCCTGGGACTTGCGCTCGTCGTCATCCATGCTGGTTCCTCCTGGTGTGTGCCTCCAGGGCCGCCGCCACGAACGTGTCGCTGGCGCCGAGGTAGGTGGCGGGGTCGAGGGCGAGGTCGATTCGCTCCGCGGGAACGCTCTCCAGGGCGGGGTCGGCGAGCAGTACGTCCCGCAGCGGCACGCCCGAGGCTACCGACTTGGCGGCGGCCGCCCCGACCAGGTCGTGCGCCCGGGGCCCGCCGAGGGCCTGGGCGAGAGCGGCGGTGACGCGCTCGGCGAGCGGCAGCCCGCCGGCCGCCGCCAGGTTCCGCTCCATCCGGGCCGCGTCGACCTGGAGGCCCCGCACCAGGTCGCTGCCCCACGACGCGGCCGAGCCCGCGAGCCGGAGGATGTCGCGCAGCGGCTCCCATTCGGCGTGCCAGGCGCCCGCGGCCCGCTGGTGCTCTTGCTCGGCGCTGGCGACCACGGTGGCGAGTAGCCCCGGCACCTGCCGGGCGCAGCCGAGGACCGCGATGGCGGCCACGGGATTGTTCTTGTTCGGCATCGCCGACGACCCGCCGCGGCGCGGCGCGTCCCCGCCCGATCCGGCCGATCCGGCCGAACCGCCAGGCCCGGCCGAACCGCCAGCACCCTCGGCGACCTCTCCCACCTCGGTCTGGGCGAGCAGGGTCACGTCCCGGGCGATCTTCGACAGGGCCGCGGTGACCCTGGCCATCGCGGTCGCGATGTCGATGATCCGCAGCCGTTCGGTGTGCCAGGGCAGCGCCGGGGCCGGCAGGCCCAGTTCCTCCGCGAGCAGGGCGACGAGGCGCGGCCCGTCGGGGCCGAAGGACGCCAGCGTGCCGGCCGCGCCGCCGAACTGCACGGCCAGCCGCGTTTCGCGCACCGCTTGCAGGCCGGCCAGCGCGGCGTCGAGGCCGGACAGCCAGCCCGCGGCCACCACGCCGAACGTGGTCGGCACCGCCTGCTGGAGCAGGGTCCGGCCAATCATGACGCTGCCGCGGTGCTCCGCGGCGAGCCGGGCGGCGCCGTCCGCCGCCGCCGCGACGTCGCCGCTGGTGGCGTCGATGGCCCGCCGCGCCAGCAGGACCACCGACGTGTCCATGATGTCCTGACTCGTCGCGCCCCGGTGCACGGCCCGGGCGGACTGGCCGCCCACCGCGCGGGCCAGCAGCCGCGCCAGGCCGGGGACGGGATTCCCGGTCAGCGCCGCGAGTTCGCCGACCTGCGCGAGGTCGAAGTCGGCCGCGTTGGCGGCCGCCGTCACAGCGGCGCCCGATCCGGCGGGCACGAGCCCCGCCCGCTCCAGCGCGCGGGCGAGAGCGGCCTCCGTGTCGAGCATGGCCTGCAGCCATGCGGTGTCACTCGTGTCCGCCGCGCCCCTGGCGAACACGCTCCCCAACAGCCCCCTCGGGGGGGTTTGGGGGGGTTGTCCCCCCGGGAGATTTTGTTCCCCCTGCAGGTGATGGTCAGGCATGATCGCGATGTTATCGTCCAAGACATGGACGCAATTCCCGTTGGCGGTCCGGAACTGCCACAGCGCCGCAATCTGGTCACCGAGATCCCCGGCCCGGCCTCGCGAGCGCTGATCGCGCGCCGTGAAAGCGCGGTGGCGCGGGGCGTGTCCACCACGCTCCCGGTATTCGTCACGGCGGCCGGCGGCGGCGTGCTGGTCGACGCCGACGGGAACTCGCTCATCGACTTCGGCTCAGGCATCGCCGTCACGTCGGTGGGCAACGCGGCCTCGGCCGTCGTCTCGCGCGTGTCGGAGCAAGTCGCCCAGTTCACGCACACCTGCTTCATGGTGACCCCGTACGAGGGGTACGTGGAGGTCTGCGAGGAGCTCGCGCGCCGCACGCCGGGCGACTTCGAGAAGCGGTCCGCGCTGTTCAACTCCGGCGCCGAGGCGGTGGAGAACGCGATCAAGATCGCCCGGCACGCCACCGGCCGCCAGGCGGTGGTCGCGTTCGACCACGCCTACCACGGGCGCACGAACCTGACGATGGCGCTGACCGCCAAGAACATGCCGTACAAGCAGGGATTCGGCCCGTTCGCGGGCGAGATCTACCGGATGCCGATGGCCTACCCGCTGCGCTGGCCGGACGGCCCGGAGGCGTGCAAGGCCGAGGCGCTCGACGTGGTTAAGTCGCTGATCCACGCCCAGGTCGGCGAGTCCAATGTGGCCGCGGTCATCATCGAGCCGGTCCAGGGCGAGGGCGGGTTCATCGTGCCGCCCGAGGGCTTCGTGCGCGGCCTGGCGGACTTCTGCCGGGAGAACGGCATCGTGTTCATCGCCGACGAGATCCAGTCCGGCTTCTGCCGGACCGGCGACTGGTTCGCCAGCGAGCACGAGGGCGTCGAGCCGGACCTGATCACCACCGCGAAGGGCATCGCCGGCGGCCTGCCGCTGGCCGCGGTGACCGGCCGCGCCGAGCTGATGGACGCCGTGCACCCGGGCGGCCTGGGCGGCACGTACGGCGGCAACCCGGTGGCGTGCGCCGCCGCGCTCGGCGCGATCGAGACGATGGCGTCGGCGGACCTGGCCGGGAAGGCGCGCCGGATCGGCGAGATCATGCTGCCCCGGCTGCGCAAGCTGGCGGCCGAGTACCCGGTCATCGCGGAGGTCCGGGGACGTGCGGCAATGATCGCAGTGGAATTGACGCGGCCGGGCACCCTGGAACCGGACCCGGGGTCCACCGCGGCCGTGGCCTCCTTCTGCCACCGGAACGGGCTCGTCGTGCTGACGTGCGGGACGTTCGGCAACGTGCTGCGGTTCCTGCCGCCGCTGGTGATCGGCGAGGACCTGCTGGAAGACGGGCTGTCCGTCCTCGAGGACGCGTTCGCCTCGCTGTCGTAGGCCTCCGGGGGCTACGAGATCGTGACGTCGCCGCCGCCGCTGTTGACGGTGATCAGGTTCTTCGCCGACGGGCTGGACGTGACCGTGTCGCTGACCGTGCCGTTCGGCGCGTTGGCGGACGTGGCGTTGACCTTCACGTCGTAGGGCCCGCTGCCCGGCGGGAGGATGAGCGTTACGCTCCCGCCCTCGGTGTCGACCTGGAGGTTCTTCGGCGCGGTGGTGAGCGTCAGGGTGACGTAGCCGCCGCCGCTGTCGACCGACAGGTCCGGCGTCGCCAGCCCGGTGGCCTGGACGTTCCCGCCCTGGGTGGACATCTCCAGGTTCCCGCTGACCTGGTCGGCGTATACGCTGCCCCCGCCGGTCAGCATCGTCGTGCCGCCGGTCACCCCGGTGGCCGTGATGTCCCCGCCGCCCGACGACAGCATCCCCCCGTCCGTGAGGCCGCTCACCGTCACGTTGCCGCCGTTGGTCGACGCCGAGGCCGGGGCGGCGATGCCGCCGATCGTGGCGTTGCCGCCGTTCGTCGACACGGTCACCGCCGTCCGGGCCGGCACCCCGGCCGCGCCGCTGATCGCGAAGTTGTCGCTGTAGCTATAGGAGGCGAAGCTGATGCTGGTGCCGGCCGCGCCGTGGCTGACGCTGAGCGCCGGCTGGACGTCCGGCCGGGTCAGCCCGTAGCTCACGATCTGGGTCAGCCGGGCCGACCCGGTGGCGGCGCCGCCCTGCACGTCGACATCACCGCCGTCGAGGTTCATGGTGAGCGCCCGGCCGGTGATCGGTGCGGTGTAACCGCTTGTGTAGCTGCCTTGCGCGGTCGACGCCACGATGCTGTACCCGGTCCACGCGACCAGGGCGAGCGTGGCCGGCACGCCGAGCAGGAGGATGACGCGCTGCGCGGGGGTCATGCTCGTCCGGCGCGCGGGCAGGGGGAGGCTGGTCATGGTACTTGTGTCCCGTTCAGGTAGCGGAGGACCGCCAAGACGCGGCGATGGTCATGCCCGGCCGGTGTGAGCCCGAGCTTGGTGAAGATGCTGTTGATGTGCTTTTCCACCGCGCCGGCCGATACCACGAGGGCGTGCGCGATGGCGGAGTTCGAGCGGCCTTCGGCCATCAGGGCGAGCACCTCGCGCTCCCGCGCGGTCAGGCCGCTGATCGGGTGCCGGCTGCGGGCCAGAAGCTGCGCGACCACCTCGGGGTCGAGCACGCTCCGGCCGTCGGCCACCCGGCGCAGCGCGTCGAGGAACTCCGACACGTCGGCCACGCGGTCCTTCAGCAGGTAGCCGACGCCCTGCGGGCGGCCGGAGATGAGCTCGGTCGCATACCGTTCCTCGACCCACTGGGACAGGACGAGCACGCCGGTGTCGGGCCAGCGGTCACGCACGATCAGCGCGGCCCGCAGGCCCTCGTCGGTGAAGGTCGGCGGCATCCGGACGTCGACGACCGCGACGTCCGGCGGGTTCGCCGCGACCGCGCGCAGGAACCGCTCGGGATCGCCCTCGGCCGCGGTGACCTCGTGCCCGGCCTCGTCGAGCAGCCGGGTCAGCCCTTCCCGCAGGAGCACCGAATCCTCGGCTATCGCTATGCGCATGGCAACTCCGCCGCGATGATCGTCGGCCCGCCGGGCGGGGACTCGACGCTCAGCCGTCCGTCGACGCCCGTCACCCGGTCGGCGAGGCCGCTGAGCCCGGCGCCCGCCGGGTCCGCCCCGCCGATCCCGTCGTCGGTGATCATCACGCTCAGCGTGCCGGGGAAGCCGTGCACCTCCACGATGACGCTGGCGTGGGTCGCCCGGGAGTGCTTGGCCACGTTCGTCAGCGCCTCGGCGACCACGAAGTAGGCGGCCGCCTCCACCACTGGCTTGGGCCGGACCCGCACGTCGACCTCGACGTCGACCGGAACCGGGCAGAGCGCGGCCAGCCCGGACAGCGCCGCGTCCAGGCCCCGGTCGGACAGTACCGGCGGGTGCACGCCGCGGACCAGGTTCCGTAGCTCGGTGAGCACCGCCTTCGCCTCCGCGTGCGCGTGGTCCACGAGCCGGCGCGCGGTGCGCGGGTCCTCGTCGAACTTGGCCTGCGCCCGCCCCAGGTCCATCGCCAGGGCGACGAGACGCTGCTGCGCGCCGTCGTGCAGGTCCCGCTCGATCCGCCGCCGTTCGGACTCCGCCGCGTCGACGACCCGCTCGCGGCTGCGCTCGAGCTCGCTCACCCGGGCGGCCAGGTCGCTGGGCGGGGACAGCAGCGCGCGGGCGAACGCCGTGTCCAGCCCCGCGAACCCCTGGGCAAGCCACGGCGCGGCAAGGACGAGCGCGAGCCCGATGACCGCCGCGGCCGCCATGTCCGGCACGCCGTGCAGCACGGTCCCGAACGCGTGGGCACCGCCGTTCGGGAGCGCCTTGTCATAGAGCGGCAGGGTGAGCGCCACGATCCCGGCGACCAGGGCGCCGATACTGAGGAACGCGAACACAGCGCTGACCGGCGCGCGCATTACCACGTAGGCCACCTCGCGCCACGCGGCGCCTTCCCTGAGCTTGCCCCGGCGCGGCAGGACCAGCCGCCGGTAGCCGACACGGCTGTCCGCCGGCCAGGACGGCACCCGCTCGCCGAGCGTGACCGCGAACCGCGCGCGTTCCAGGCCGCAGGCCACCGCGGCGATCCGCAGCGCGATGCCGATGAGCGGGACCCCGGCGAGTGCCAGCGGCAGCCCGAGCAAGCCGGCCGCGACGCCGGCCAGGACGGCCGCCCCGGCGGCGAACCCCACGGCGACGCCGAGGAGGTGGTGGATGTACGCGAGCCAGGTACGCGCCGAAACGAGCTCGCGGAAAGGAACCATGTGTGTGACGCTATGTCATCCCCCGTCGGGGGGCCATGTGACGATCCCCCGAGACGGGGGTGAGGCTAGCCCTACCGGGATGGCGACGGCACTGCGCCGGGCGGATAAGAATTGATGCATGACCGTCACCGCCGGGCCCCAGGCCGCGCCGGCATCGCCAGAGCTCGTGGTGTCGTCGCTGACCGTGCGGTTCGGCGCGCTGACCGCGCTCGACGACGTCAGCCTGACGGTGCGGGCCGGGGAGTGCGTGGCCATCGCGGGCGAGAACGGCGCCGGCAAAACCACGCTCATCCGTGCCGTGGGCGGCGACGTCGTCCCGGTGTCGGGCACGATCGAGCTGGGCGGCCGTCCCCTGGCGCCGGACCCGATCGCGACCGCGCGGCTCGGCGTGCGGATCGTCTGGCAGGACCTGGCCCTCGCCAACAACCTCGACATCGCGTCCAACATCATGCTCGGCAACGAGAGGCGCCGTCACTTGTTCTCCTCCGTCAGCCTGCACAACGAGGCGACGCGGGTGCTGGCGCAGTTCGGCATCCCGATCCAGGACACCACGCGCTCGGTCGAGTCGCTGTCCGGCGGGCAGCGGCAGATGGTCGCCGTCGCCCGGGCGATGGCGCACACGCCCCGGATACTGCTGCTCGACGAGCCGACCGCCTCGCTCGGCGTCCGGGAGTCCGACCTGGTCGAACGGCTGATCACGCGACTGCGCGAGCAGGGCACGACGATCCTGCTGTCCTGCCACGACATCGCGCAGATGTTCCGCCTCGCCGACCGCATCGTGGTGCTCCGCCACGGCCGGCTGGTCGCCGAGGTCTCCCCGAGCGAGGTGCACCCCGACGACGTCACGGCGCTGGTGTCCGGCCAGAAGGTGGACTCCTCCGCCCGGCGGCAGCTCACCCGGCTGCACGGGCTGGCCGGGCGGCTGGTCTCCTCGGACCCGTCCTCCAGCCTGTCGCTGATCCTGTCCGCGCTCGGCGCGGCGATCGGCAGCGAGCGGCTGTGCATGCACCTGCTCAGCGACGACGGCATGCTGCAGTGCGCCGCGTCGCTGGGGGTGCCGCGCGTCCTGCTCGACGCCTGGGAGCGGCTGCCGGCCGACTCCGGCGGCGGCCCGGCGGGCACCGCCGCCCACACCCAGCGGCCGGTCGTCGAGGACAACATCCCGGCGCGGCCGGGCTCGTGGAGTGGTTTCGGCACGCTCGCGCGGTCGGCGAAGGTGGCGAGCTCCTGGTCAGTGCCGGTGCTTGGACCCGGCGGGCTGCTGGGCGTGATCACGGTCTTCCGCTCGACGACGGGCAAGCCGCAGCGCGACGACCTCGACCTCGCGGGCCTGTACGCGGGGTACGCGGCGAGCGCCGTCGAACGCGACCGCTTGCTGGACCAGGTCACGGCCCGAAACCGGGTGCTGGAGACGATCCGGGAGGTACTCCAGTCCCTGGCCGGCCCCATGCCTGTCGCCGACGGCCTCGACAGCGCGCTGCACGCGCTGCGCGGCGGCCTCGGCGCGTCGCAGGTGGCGCTGGTCACCCGGACTCCCGACGGGGACGCGGGAGACGGTACGGCCGCAGAGGGTGCCGCGAGTGACGGTACCGCCGGGGACGGCACGGTGGACGGCGGTAATGTGGAGGCCGGCACTCACTGCCGGGCCTACGCCGGCCCGCACGCGGACCCGCCCGCGGCCACGCTAGCGCTGGCGCGGTCCGCCCTCGACGAGGGTCCGCGCGGCAGCGCTTTCTTCATCCCCAACGACAGTGGTGACTGCCTCGGAGTCACCTTCACCGCTCCCGACGGGCCGACGGTCCTGCTCGCGACTTGGCCCGCCGGCATGGCCCGCGACGACCGGACGGACCTGCTGGAAGACGCGGCGCACTCCCTCCGCCTCGCGCTGGAGCGGGAAAAGACCCTGGCCGCGCGGCAGGAGGCCATGGCGCTGCGGCAGTCCAGGGACATGCAGCACGCATTCCTGCGACGCCTGTCGCACGAGCTCCGCACGCCGCTGACGGCCATCACCGGCTACGCGTCCAGCCTGCTGCAGCAGGACGTCACCTGGGACGCGGACACCCAGCAGCGGTTCCTGTCCCGGATCGCCGCCGAGTCCTCGCGCCTCGGCCGGCTGGTCAACGACCTGCTCGACTTCTCCGCCATCGAGTCGGGGATCTTCCGGCTGGAATGCGACTGGTGCGACCTGCCGCTGGTCCTCGACGCGGCCGTCGCGGTGCTGCCGCCCGAGCGCGCGCCGCTGGTCGAGGTGAAGGCGGCGCCGGGCCTGCCCGCCATCTGGGCCGACCATGACCGGCTCGAGCAGGTCTTCGTCAACCTGCTGGGGAACGCGCTCACGCACAACCCGCCCGGCACGCGGGTGCAGGTCACGGCGGAGGCGGCTTCGGCCGCTATCGTGACGGCCAGTGCGGCCGCGACCGGTACGGTGACGGTGAAGGTCGCGGACGACGGCGACGGCATGTCGCCGGAGCTGATGCGCGAGACGGCCGACGCCGGACGCCCGGTTACCGGCCAGGCGCGCAAGCGCGGCGCGGGCGCCGGACTGGGGCTGTCCATCGCCAAGGGCATTGTGGCCGCGCACGGCGGGTCAATGGAACTGGAGCCGACCAAGCGGGGCACGTGCTTCCGGGTCAGCCTGCCGGTCGAGATGCCCCCGGGTGCGATGAGGGAACGGAGCACGGGTGACTGACCAGCGTGACCGGCCTGAACCGGCTCCGCAGACGCGGGTGCTGATCGTGGAGGACGACCCGAACATCGTGGACCTGATCCGGTCCAACCTCGCCGTCCGGGGGTTCGACACGCTCGTCTCCACCGACGGCAGCAAGGTGCTGGCGCTGCTGGAGACCGAGCAGCCCGACATGGTGCTGCTCGACCTCATGCTGCCGGAGGCGGACGGCTTCGAACTGTGCCGCCAGATCCGCGAGCGGTCAACGGTCGCGATCATCGTGGTGTCGGCGCGCGGCGGCGAGCGGGACAAGGTGACCGCGCTGAACATGGGCGCGGACGATTACATGACCAAGCCGTTCGGCATTGAGGAACTGCTCGCCCGGATCCTGGCCACACTCCGGCGTACCCGCCCGGCCGAGGCCGGGTCCGGGACACCGTCGGTGATCACGATCGGTGACGTCCAGATCGACCTGGCCGCCCAGCAGGTGCGCCGCTCGGGCACCGAGATCCACCTCACCCCGACCGAGTTCGCGCTGCTGCGCGAGCTGGCCGTCAACCAGGGAAAGCTGCTGTCCCGGACCCACCTGCTGCGCCGCGTCTGGGGTCGCGGCTATGAGACGGAGACCGAGTACGTGCGCGTTTACATCCGGCGCCTGCGCGCCAAGCTCGAGCCGCCAGGCAGCGCGCCGCTCATCCTGACGCAGCCGCGGGCCGGCTACCGGATCGCCGCGGACTGAACATAGGGCGCGCCTAAATCACTCTCCGCATGGATAGATGTACCGTACGTTAGCGGAGGTATCACAGAGGGTAGGCGGATACTCTGCTTTACGCGGGGGATTTTTAACGCTTTGTTAACTGGCTTGCTGGAACGTTAACGGCACGTTTCTGTTTGCCGTCCTACGATCTTCCGCAGAATAGGGGTCTGACCGGCAACGGAAGGACCGCATAGATCCAAGGTCCCGCACATGCCCTGGCATGTCTGAGTTACATAAGCGAGGTACACCGTTGCATTCCGTATCACGAGCGGGACTGTCCGCCGTCGCTGCCGGAGCCGCCGCGCTCCTCATCGCAGCGTGCAGCAGCAGCAGCTCATCAACGACACCGAGCAGCACCGCTAGCAGCGGTGCCGGCTCCTCTTCCAGCACATCGATCTCGCTCAGCGATCTTAACAACACCTTCAGCGCGATGTCGCAGCTGAAGTCGGTTGCCGCGGCCGGCAAGGGCAGCATCGAGGTGATCCTCCCGGACACCACGTCCTCCACCCGGTACGTAGAGTTCGACGCCCCGTACCTGAAGGAGGCGTTCACCACCGCCGGCCTGTCGTCCTCGGACTTCACGATCCAGAACGCGCTCGGCCAAGACGCCACCCAGTTCAGTGACGCCCAGACCGCCATCACCAAGGGCGCGAGCGTCATCGTCGTGGACCCGCTGGACTCCGGCGTCGGCTCGCACATCGAGTCCTACGCCAAGCAACACGGCGTGGCGGTTATCGACTACGACCGGCTGACCCTCGGCGGGACCCGGAGCTACTACGTCAGCTTCAACAACGTCAAGGTCGGCCAGATAATGGGCCAGGGCCTGGAGTCCTGCGTCACCGCCTGGGGCGTGAAGAACCCGAACGTCATCGTCATGCGCGGCGCGCCGACCGACAACAACGCGACCCAGTTCGCGCAGGGTTACGACGGCGTGCTCGCCTCGAAGTTCTCCTCTGGATGGAAGGACGTGTCCAACCCGGCCGGCACCTGGGACCCGCCGACCGCGCTGTCGGAGTTCGAGCAGCAGTACACCGCGCACCGCAACATCAACGCCGCGCTAATCCCGAACGACGAGAACGGCGCGCCGATCATCCACTACCTGCAGGGCCAGGGCGTCAAGCCGAAGACGTTCCCGACCACGGGCCAGGACGCCACCCTGACCGGCCTGCAGAACATCCTCTCCGGCTACCAGTGCGGCACGGTCTACAAGCCGATCTACCTGGAGGCCCAGGCGGCCGCCGCGCTCGCGCTGTACGTCCGAGACGGCCAAACGCCGCCGTCCAGCCTGGTGAACGGGACGACCGAGGACACCACGTCGCACGTGTCGGTCCCGTCGGTCCTGCTGCAGCCGGAGTGGGTCACGCCGTCGAACATGAACAGCACCGTCATCGCGGACAAGTTCGTGCCGGCGTCACAGCTGTGCAAGGGCTCGTATGCCACCGACTGCAAGGACGCCGGGATTACGAGCTGATATGACGGCAACCAACGATGTCGCGGAGCCGCTGCTGCGGCTCCGCGGCGTCACCAAGAGCTTCGGGCCGGTGCGCGCGCTGACCGGCGTCGACCTCGACATTCCGGCCGGCCAGGTTACCGCGCTCGTCGGTGACAACGGCGCCGGCAAGTCGACGCTGATCAAGACGATCGCGGGCATCTGGGAGCCCACGCAGGGTGAGATCATCTGGCAGGGCAAGCACGTCCACTTCCGCTCGCCGAAGGACGCGACGGACGCCGGGATCGCCACCGTCTACCAGGACCTCGCCCTCGCCGACAACCTCGACATCGTGCAGAACATGATGCTCGGGCACGAGCCCCGCAAGAGCGGGCTGCTCGACGAGATCACGATGGAGAAGACCGCCAAGCGCACCCTCGCCGACCTCCGGGTCACCACGGTGCGCAACATCCGCCAGCCGGTCGGCTCGCTGTCCGGCGGGCAGCGCCAGTCGGTCGCGGTGGCCAAGGCGGTCATGCTCGACGCCAAGCTCGTGATCATGGACGAGCCAACCGCGGCACTCGGCGTCTCGCAGACGGCGCTCGTGCTCGACATCATCCAGCAGCTGGCCAGCCGCGGCATCGCCGTGCTGGTGATCTCCCACAACCTGGCCGACGTGTTCAAGGTAGCCGACCGCCTCGCGGTCCTCTACCTGGGCCGCATGGTCACGACCGGGCCGCTGTCGGACTATGACACGTCCTCGGCGGTCCACTGGATGACCACCGGCGCCGCGCCCAGCGACCACGCCATCACACAGAAAACCGCGGAGGGCTGAGCCTTGGCATCCGTGAAGCCAGAACCCGGCGAGGCATCGACCTCCGCCGCAGACGAGCAGCGGGACGTGATCAGCGCCGCCGTCGGCTCGGACGCCTCGGCGGACCTGCTCGCCAGCTCCATGGGCGACTACCTGCGCATCATGAGCCGCCGTATGCGCAGCGGCGAAAGCGGCGCGCTGCCCGTCATCATCGGCCTGGTCGCGATCGTCATCTTCTTCCAGGCGAAGAACTCGCTGTTCCTGTCGGCGGGCAACCTGGTCAACCTGATGGCGCAGTCCGCGTTCATCATCACGCTCGGCATGGCCGAGATCTTCGTGCTGTTGCTCGGCGACATCGACCTCGCGGCGGGCTTCACCGCCGCCTGTGGCGCGGTCGTCGCGCTGTGGATGCTCGCGCTCGGCGACCCGTGGTGGGCGGCGGTGCTCACCGCGCTGGCCGCGTGCGCGGCTTACGGCGCCTTGCAGGGCATCATCGTCGCCAAGCTCCGGCTGCCGTCGTTCGTGGTGACGCTGGCGGGCCAGCTGGGCCTGTCGGGCCTGTTGCTCTACCTGATCAGCGCGACGGGCAGCATCGGCGTCGGCGGCGTGATCAACCTGCACAACAGCATCGTCAACGACATCGAGAGCGGCCAGCTCAGCGTGGCGGCCACCTGGATCGTGATGATGGCGATCGTAGTGATCGCGGGCCTGATCATGTTCGTCAGCGACTTCCGCCGCCGAGCCGCCGGCTTGGTCGCGCCACCGCTGTCGATCACGCTGCTGAAGGTCGCGGCTATCATCGTCGCGGGCGTCATCGTCACGCTGGTGGCCAACACCAACCGCGGCCGGCTGATCACGCTCGAAGGCATGCCATGGGGCGTGCTGGTGGTGCTAGCGGTCCTGTTCCTGTGGACGGTGCTGCTGGGCCGCACGCGGTTCGGCCGCTACGTCTACGCGATCGGCGGCAACGTCGAGGCGGCGCGCCGCGCGGGCATCAGCATCGTGCGCGTCCGGACGCTCGCGTTCATGCTCTGCGGCCTGACCGCCGGCATCACGGGCATCATCTACGCCTCCTACCTGGGGTCGATCTCGACCAACGTCAACGGCGGCCAGAACGTGCTGAACGCCGTCGCGGCGGCGGTCATCGGCGGCACGAGCCTCTTCGGCGGCCGTGGCAAGATGCTGCACGCGGTCATCGGCGGCCTGGTGGTCGGCGTGATCAACAACGGTCTCCAGCTCCTCGGCCTGTCCGCGGCGGCGCAGCTCATGTGGACGGCCCTGGTCCTGCTAGCCGCCATCATCGTCGACCGCGTCACCCGCCGCGGCCAATCCCTGGGCTAACCCGCCCAGGCGAGCCACCCACCCGGCCACCCGGCCACCCGGCCACCCGGCCAGTCAACCGGCCCGAATGCGCATTCGGGCACGCTATAGCGTGCTTGTTTGCGCATTCGGGCTCGTTCTTTTGCCGGCTCGAATGCGCGTTTGATCCCGTACAAGCTCCCCCGCGCACTCGATTCGCGGCCTCACGCGCCCCGCTAGCCCCGCGGAACCACAGCTAGCGTCGCAACCTAACCGCGCGGCTGCCCTCGCCAGCGTCACCGCGGCGAACTCGATGTCACGTTGGCGACCAACCTATTGCGCTCGATGTCACGCTGACCTCCATCAATGGGGGTGGATGACGCATGGACTCCACTAGGAATGACGCCGATGCGTCATCCACCGCCTTCCGGGATCGCGCTCGTCGCGCCCAGCCACGACCTCCGCTCCCGCCGCGGAGCCGGCCCGAAAGCGCATTCGTACCCGCTGAGCAGCCGGCTCGTATGCGCAATCGAGCACGCCATGGCGTGCTCGAAAGCGTGTTTGAGCCCGTTGCGAGGTGGCGGCGGGCGGCGGCGGGCGGCGCTGGCGGGGGTGTCGGGGCGCCGGCCGGGACGCGGGAGGCCAAGACGCGGGAGGCGGCGAAGCCCGGCGGCCGGAGGCGGCGAAGCCCGGCGGCCGGAGGCGGCGAAGCCCGGCGGCCGGAGGCGGCGAAGCCCGGCGGCCGGGGGCGGCGAAGCGGCGAAGCCGGGAAGCGAGGGGTCCGAGCAGGGGTGGGGGGCGGCGATACTGGATGCATGGCGGACAACCTGGTGCGGCGGCGGGGTGCCGAACGGCTCGCGGTGCACCGGGAGGTCGGGGCGGGGTCGGCCGAGATCGTGCCGGATCTGGACCGCCCGGGCAGCTGGATGCTCTTCATCGGCGGGGTGCCGCAGAGCCAGGTCGACCTGGATGATCCCGCCTACCTCGAGTTCGAGTACGTCCTGCGGATGGCGCACATCATCGATCTCGCTTTTCCCGAAGGGGAGCCGCTGCACGCGCTGCATCTCGGGGGTGGCGCCCTGACGCTCCCCCGGTACGTCGCGCATACCCGGCCGGGATCGCAGCAGCTCGTCGCCGAGATCGACGCCGAGCTCACCGAGCTTGTCCGCGAGCACCTGCCGCTGCCCGGCGGAAAGGCCGGCGGAAAGGGCGGCGGGGGCGGCGGCAGAGGTGGCGGGGGCGGCGGCCGTAGCGGCAGGGGCGGGCGGATCCGCGTGCGGGCCGATGACGCGCGGAAGGTGCTGGAGTCGGTGCGCCCCGACGGCCACGACGTGGTGATCAGCGATGTCTACTCCGGTGCCCAGACGCCGTTTCACATGACCACCGCCGAGTGCGCGGCGGCCGCCGCCAGCGCGCTGCGGCCGGGCGGGGTTTACCTGGCCAACGTCGCCGACGGTCCGCCGCTGACGGGAATCCGGTCGGCGGTCGCCACTGTGCGCTCGGTATTCGGGGAGACCTGCGTTGTCGCCGAGCCCGGCGTGCTGCGCGGGCGCCGGATCGCCAACTTCGTGATCGCGGGCAGCGACCGCCCGCTGCCCGTTGAGCGGCTGCGGCGGCGGATCGCGGCTGACCCGTTCCCCTCGCGTGCGGTCGACGGCGAGGAACTCGACCGGTTCGTGGCGGGCGCACCAGTCATCACCGATGCGACGGGACCGATCAGCACGTCCCTGGAGTCAACAAACTGGTAACCCATGCCCGGTTCGCGCAATCTGCGCGGCCGCACGCGTCTACCCTGACCCCATGGATATGCCGCCCTCTGGTTGGTACCCAGATCCGTACGGGGTGCCTGGACTGCTGCGCTGGTGGGACGGGGCCGGCTGGAGTGAGCACACGCACGCGGAGGTTACGCGCGCGGAGACCGCAAGTCCGGCCGGGGCAGATCCCACAACCGTTCAACCCGCCGTCACGTCCGTGCAGCCTGCGGTCTATCAGCCCGCCGTCACCCGGGTGCAGCCGGCGGCCGTGGAGCCTGCCAGCGTCCAGCCAGCAACGGTGCGCCCAAACACCGTCCAGCCCACCACTGTTCAGCCCGCGAGCATCCAGTCCACCACGGTGCAGTCCACCACGGTGCAGTCCACCACGGTCCAGCCCACCACGGTCCAGCCCGGCATGCAGCTCAGCGCGCTGCGACCGCCGACCGGGCCGCGCACGACGCCCCAGCCCGCCCTCCCGGCGGCCATGGGCGCGCGGTCGGGCGCGACCATGGTCGTGGCCACGGGACCGGGCATGGGACCGGGCATGGGTGACGCCGGTGACGGGACCCGCGTGCTCGTCCTCGACGACAACGCCTGGGCCGCGGGGGTGCCCGCTCCCCAGGCGGGCGGTCACTACCGTGCCCGGCGCCGCCGCCGGATACTCGCTGTCGCCGGCCTCGCCGGCGGCGTCGCGGCGGCCCTCGCCGTTATCGCCTTTGTCGTCAGCAGCCTCAGCCAGTCCCCGACGCCGTCCGCGAACACGACGGAGGTCGCCGGCGCCGCGGTGTCCACCCCGAAGCCGGCCACCCCGGCCGCCTCGCCGACGCCTTCGGCGTCGCCGACCGCCAGCCCGGCGATGGCCACCGTCACCGACAGCACGTCCGGGCTGATCTTCGGTCAGCTCCCCGCGCCGTTCGGGCCGGGGTGCCCCGCCTCGCTCTCCGGGGCGTCGTTCACCTGGACCGCCGGCGAGTCCGCCTCGGCCGGGCAGGTCAACAACGGGCAGACCCCCTGGTACGGGGAAGCCTGCTCCGGGCAGCTGCCCGCGCAGTACGGCTACAGCGGCACCGCCGACCTCCAGAATGTCGCGGGCGCTCTCGTGAACACCTTCAACGGCACCTACTACGCGGCGCTGCCGCACACGATGTCGACCACGGTGAACGAGCCGACCGCGATCAGCGGGCATCCGGCCTGGGAGATCCAGTTCCTGATGACCTACACCAGCCCGCAGGGCATGGCGTTCACCAACGAGCTCGGCGCGGTCGTGGTCGCCGATCCGCAGACCGGCGCGGCGCCCGCCGTGTTCTACGTGTCGATACCGGGCAACCTGAACGAGGCCAACGTGGCCACCCTCTTGTCGTCGCTCCAGCTCACGGCGGTGGCGCCGCCACCGAGCGCCCCCGCGACCACGCCGGCCGTCCCGGGCGGGTCCGGCGCGCCGGTACCGGGCACCCCGTCGGCGGGCTCGACGCCGCCGGTGGCGGCGGCGGAACCCGGGCAGGGCAGCGGCGACCAGGATTCCTGACCGCCGCCGCCGGGAACAGCGGGCTAGGGTGAGCGGGCTAGCTGTTAACCGGGAACCCCAGGTTCACGCCGCCGTGTGATGGGTCCAGCCAGCGCGAGGTGACCACCTTGCCGCGTGTGTAGAAGTGCACGCCCTCGGTGCCGTGCACGTGCGTGTCGCCGAACAGGGACGCCTTCCACCCGCCGAACGAGTAGTAGGCCATCGGCACCGGAATCGGGACGTTCACGCCGACCATGCCGACGCTGACCTCGTTGACGAACCGCCGGGCCGCGCCGCCGTCGTTGGTGAAGATCGCCACGCCGTTGCCGTAGGGGCTGTTGTTCACCAGCGATACCGCGTCGTCGTAAGAACCTACCCGCAGCACCGACAGCACCGGGCCGAAGATCTCGTCGGTGTAGCAGCTCATCGACGGCATCACGTGGTCGAGCACACTCGGCCCGAGCCAGAATCCCCCGGACGCGTCCGGGCCGCCCTCGATCGCGTGCCCGCGGCCGTCGATGACCAGCGTCGCGCCCTGCGACACGCCCGCGTCCAGGTAGGACGCGACCTTGTCGCGGTGGGCCTGCGTCACCAGCGGGCCCATTTCCGACTCGGCGGCGGAACCCGGGCCGACGTGGAGCGGCCGCGTCCGCTGGGCGATCTTGGCGATCAGCTCGTCGGCCACCGGTTCGACCGCGACGAGCGCGGAGACCGCCATGCAGCGCTCGCCCGCGGACCCGAAGCCGGCGGAGACCGCGGCGTCGGCGGCGAGGTCGAGGTCGGCGTCGGGCAGCACGACCATGTGGTTCTTGGCGCCGCCGAGCGCCTGGACGCGCTTGCCCGCGCGGGTGCCCGTTTCATACACATACCGGGCAATCGGCGTGGAGCCGACGAAGCTGACCGCGGCCACGTCCGGATGCGTCAGCAGGCCATCGACCGCGACCTTGTCGCCGTGCAGGACGTTGAACACCCCGTCCGGCAGCCCCGCCTCGGCCCACAGCTGGGCAAGGAGGACGGACGCCGACGGGTCCTTCTCCGACGGCTTCAGCACGAAGGTGTTCCCGCAGGCGATCGCGACCGGGAACATCCACATCGGCACCATGGCCGGGAAGTTGAACGGCGTGATACCCGCGACAACGCCGACCGGCTGGCGGATCGAGTAGGAGTCGACGGCGGTTGACACGTTCTCGGAGAAGCCGCCCTTGAGCAGGTGCGGGATGCCGCACGCGAACTCGACGACCTCCAGGCCGCGCGTGACCTCACCGGCCGCGTCGGCGGCGACCTTGCCGTGCTCGCTCGTGATCAGCCCGGCGATTTCGGCGGTGTGGGACCGGACCAGCTCACGGAAGGCGAACAGGATGCCCGTCCGCTTGGACAGCGACGTGGCGCGCCAGCCGGGCAGCGCCTCGGCGGCGGCCCCCACCGCGGCGTCGATCTCCGCCTGCGCCGCGAAGTCGACGGTGCCGCTCACCGCGCCGCTCGCCGGGTTATAGATGTCGCCGGCCCGCGCGGCGTCGCCCGTCCAGGATTTGCCGCCGATCCAGTGCGTAATGTGCTTGCTCACTTGGTGCCTGCCTCCTTGTTCACGGCGACGTTCACGGCGACCGAGTTCACCGCACGGAGCGCGTCCACGATCAGGCCCAGGCCCTCGCGCGCCTCGTCGGCGGTGAGCGTCAGCGGCGGCGCCATCCGCAACGCGTTGCCGTACAGGCCGCCCTTGCCGATCAGCAGGCCGCGCTCGCCCGCCGCCTCCAGGACCTGGCCCGCCAGGGCCGGGCTGGGGGCCTTGGTGACCGGGTCGACCAGCTCGACGGCGAACATGAGACCCTTGCCGCGCACGTCGCCGACGGTCTCCAGCGAAGCGGCGGCCGCGCGCAGGCCGTCGATGATCATGGTGCCGTTCTCCGCCGCGCTCCGCTGCAGGTCGTGGCTCAGCACGTAGTCCAGCGTCGCGTTCGCCGCCGCCGTGCTGACCGGGTTGCCGCCGAACGTCGATACCCCGTTGCCGCGGATCCCGTCGAGCAGATCACCGCGCCCGACGACGCCGCCGATCGCGAACCCGTTGCCGAGGCCCTTGGCGAACGTCATCATGTCCGGCGTGACCTCGTGCGCGCCGATGCCCCAGAAGTGCGAGCCCGTCCGGCCCCAGCCGGTCTGCACCTCGTCGGAGATGAACAGGATCCCGTGTGAGTCCAGGACCTCCTTGTACCGGGCGAACAGGCCGTCGGGCGCCATCGTGAACCCACCGACGCCCTGGATCGGCTCGGCGATGAGCGCGCCGATGTCGTCCGGGTGGATGCTCGCCAGCAGGGCCCGCAGGTCCGCCACGCACTCCTCGATGTACTCCGCGTCCGTCAGCCCGGCGTAGCGGCCGAGGGTGCGGTCGGTGCCGTGCAGGTAGTGGGTGCCGAATGGCTCGTTGCTGCTCGCCTTCCAGGCGGCGTTCCCGGTCACCGCGACGGTGCCGAAGGTCCGGCCGTGGTAGCTGTTGCGCATGGCCAGCACCTGGTTGGCCTTGCGGCTGATCAGGGCCGCGGCCAGCGCGGTCTCGTTGGCCTCGGAGCCGGAGTTGGTGAAGAAGACCTTGGCGTTGTCGATCCCGGACAGCTTCGCGATCTTCTCGGCCAGCTCGACCTGGTGCCTGATGAGGTACAGGGTCGAGGTGTGCACGATGCCCGTGGCAAGCTGGCGCTCCACCGCCTCGCGGACCTCCGCGACGTCGTAGCCCAGCATGTTCGTCAGGATGCCGGCGAAGAAGTCCAGGTAGCTGCGACCGTTGGCGTCGGTGACCCGGCAGCCCTTGCCGCTGACGATCTCGATTGGCTCGGAATAATAGAGGCCAACCCAGTTGGGGATGACCGCGCGGTGACGGGCGAGAAGATCAGGCATGCTCTCAGTCTGCCCCCTGCTCGCGCAGGCGCACAGCTACAAAGTGTCTGTGATATGGCCTGGTTATTTACATGATGTATCGTGACGGCGATGCCCCTGACGTTGCGCGACGTGCTGGCCCTGGACGCCGTCCGTGCCGGTCAGCCGGCCGTCGTGGCCGCCGCCGACCGGCTCGATACCGCCGTGCGCTGGGTCCACGCCGCGGAGATCTCGGACGTCGGGCGGCTGCTGCGCGGCGGGGAGCTGGTGCTGTCGACGGGGATCGCGCTGCCGGCGAGCGCGGCCGGCCTCGCCGACTACATCGCCGGACTCGCCGGGGCGGGGATCACCGGGCTCGCGATCGAGCTGGGACAGCGGTACGTGTCGGCCCTGCCCGATCCGCTGGTGGCGGCGGCCGAGGCGCGCGGCGTGCCGCTGATCGTGTTCGAGCGCGAGGTCCTGTTCGTCGAGATCACCGAGGCCGTGCACAAGCGGATCATCGACGCGCAGTTCGCCGAGCTGCAGGCGGCGCGGCGGGAGTCGGTCCAGCGGCAGGCGCATAGGATGCTGCTCGCGGCGATCATCGAGCAGCCGGACCTAGACGCCGCGGTCGCCACCGCCCGCTGCGAGGCGATGGGCGTGCCGGTGACCGGACGCCGCCTGGTGGCGGTCGTGGCGCGGCTACCCGAGGCCGGAGCCTGGCTGGCCGCGCAGGCCGCCGTGCTCGACGTGGCCGAGGACATCGCGTCCGCGTGCCGGGATATCCGGGTCCCGGCGGTGGTCGGCTCGCTCGACGACGTCCGCGCCGGGGCGCTGCTGTCGCTGCCGCCCGAGGCGGACGCGGACGCCCCCCTTGGCCAGCTCTCGGCCAGGCTCGCGAATCTTTGTGCCGCACGTCCGTGGACCCTCCCCGAGTTCCCCGTTCTCGGCGTCGGCGCGCCGGCGTCGGGCCTGGGGGAAGCGCGAGGCGCGTTTCTCGACGCCCGCGAGGTGGCCGACGTCGCGATCCGGCACCCTGACCCCGGGCGGCCGTTCTACCGGCTGCCTGACCTGCGGCTACGCGGACTGCTCCATTTGCTGCGCGACGACCCGCGGCTGCCGACGTTCGCCGCGCGGGAACTCGGCGCATTGACCGCGTACGACGAGTCCCACGGCACAACCCTGGTCGCCGACCTGGCGGCCTATCTCGACGCCGGCGGCAACAAGGCGGTCGCCGCCGCCCGCGCGCACCTGGCCCGGCCGACGTTCTACCAGCGCCTGCGGTTGATCGAGCACGTCCTCGGGGTCTCGCTCGCGTCGGCCGAGTCGCGCACGTCGCTGCACGTGGCGCTGCTGGCTTTGAAGCCCGACGGGTGACAGGCGGATTTTTGCAGGTGGCCGACGTTATACTGACCGCTTCAGCCGGCGGCCGCGGCCCACCCAGGGGGCATCATGAAGATCATTGACGAGGTATCGAGGTCACTGAACGAGTACCTGCTGATACCGAACCTCACGACCGAGGACTGCACCCCGGAGAACGTGGACCTGTCGGCGCCGCTCGTCCGGCACGAGGCCGACGCCGGGTCGCCGCTGACGATCGCCCTGCCGCTGTGCAGCGCCATCATGGAGGCCGTCTCGTCGCCGCAGATGGCGATCGCCCTCGCGCAGACCGGCGGGATCGGCTTCATTCACCAGAACCAGTCCGTCGCCGAGCAGGCCGAGGACGTGCGCGCCGTCAAGCGGCACAAGGCCGGCTTCCGCCACAGCGACCTCAACGTGAAGCCCTCCGCGACGCTGGGCGAGGTCACCGGCCTGCTGCGCGCGACCGGCCGGGACGTCGCCGTCGTGACCGACGACGGCACCGCCGACGGCGTGTTTCTCGGGCTGATCGGCCCGGACGACTTCCATCCGCAGCGGCACTCGCTCGACCTGCCCGCGCGCGAGCGCATGCGCCCGGCCGCGGAACTGGTGACCGCGCCGCCGACCATCTCCTTGCCGGAGGCCAACACCCTGCTGTGGGACCGGCGGCTGCACGTGCTGCCGATCGTCGCCGCCGACGGCCGGCTCGCGTCGCTCGTGCTGCGCCGCGACTACGAACTGCACAAGAGGTTCGCCAGCGAGAGCGTCGATGGGCAGAAGCGGTTCCTGGTGGGCGCGGGCGTAAACAGCCGCGACTACGCCACGCGGATTCCGGCGCTGGTCGAGGCGGGCGCCGACCTGCTGTGCGTCGACTCCTCGGACGGCTTCTCGGTCTGGCAGCGGCGCACGCTCGAGTTCGCGCGGCAGACGTACGGTTCCGCGGTGCACGTCGGCGCGGGCAACGTCGTCGACGGGCGCGCCTTCCGCTACCTGGCCGACGCGGGCGCCGCCTTCGTCAAGGTCGGCATCGGCGGCGGCTCGATCTGCATCACCCGCGACCAGAAGGGCATTGGCCGGGGCCAGGCATCCGCGCTAATGGACGTGGTGCGGGAACGTGATGCATATGCGGCCGAGACCGGAGTCTACGTCCCGGTGTGCTGCGACGGCGGCCTGCTGACCGACTACCACATGGCGATCGCGCTCGCCCTCGGCGCGGACTTCATCATGCTCGGCCGGTACTTCGCCCGGCTCGACGAGAGCCCCTCGCGCAAGGTCCGCGTCGGCGGCCAGCTGTACAAGGAGTACTGGGGCGAGGGGTCGCACCGGGCACGCAACGCGGCCCGGTATGACCAGCACGAGGAGGGCCTCGCCTTTCCCGAAGGCGTCGACGGCCTCGTCCCCTACGCGGGGAGCCTGTACGACAACGTCGCCGTCACCACCGCGAAGCTGAAGGCCACGATGGTGAGCTGCGGCTCCACCTCGCTGCGCGCCTTCCACGAATCCGCGACCCTCATCACGGTCTCGCCCGCGTCCTACGCGCAGAACACGGCGGAGGTCCTGCTGCGCGACCGGCCGGTCGGCACCAGCGCTTCCTGAGGTTTGGACCTCGGTTAGTCGTCCGCCAGGCGGGCCGGGAAGCCGCCGGTCGCGACCGGGCCCCAGCGCTCCGGCGTCACGCGCAGCAGCGACTTGCCCTGCGTGACCATGGCGGCGCGGTACTCGTCCCAGTCGGGGTGTTCCCCGGAAATGGCACGGAAGTAGTCCACCAGCGGCTCGATGGCGTCCGGGATGTCGAGAACCTCGGCGGTCCCGTCGACCTGCACCCACTCGCCGCCGAAGTCGTCGGACAGGAACAGCACGCTGACCCGCGGGTCACGGCGCGCGTTCACCGTCTTGGCCCGCTCGGGATAGGTGGCGACGACGATCCGCCCCTCGGCGTCCACCCCGCACGTCACTGGCGACGCCTGGGGCCGGCCGTCCTTGCGGGTAGTCATCACGATGGCGTGATGCCGGGGCCGGATGAACTCCAGCAGCTCGCCGACGCTGACAGCGGTATTGGTCGCGATCTTCCTAGGCACGTGCTTAACCGTATCAACGTCGGCGCCGGCGTTAGCGGGGTGCCACCATGTCGCGGGTGACCGACGCGACGTCCGGGATGCCGGCCAGGATCATCAGCGTCCGCAGTTCATCGGTGAGCAGCTCGATCGTCCGCCGCACGCCGGCCTCGCCCGCGGCGGCGAGCCCGTAGGCGGCCAGCCGCCCGATCACGACCGCGTCCGCGCCCAGGGCGAGCGCGAGCAGCACGTCCGCGCCGGTCCGGACGCCGCTGTCCAGGAGGACCGGCGCCCGGCCCGCCACCGTGGCGGCGATCTCCGGGAGCACGTCGAGGCTGGCCGGCGCGGGATCGATCTGACGGCCGCCGTGATTCGACACCAGGATGGCGGACGCCCCGGCCTCGAGCGCGGCCCGTGCCGCCTCGGACGTGAGGATGCCCTTGGCGATCCACGGCAGGTCCTGGTCCGCGGCGGCCGCCGCCAGCTGCTCCCACGTCCACGACTGGTTCTCGGCGCTGATGCCCAGCCGGAACATGTCATTCACGGCCGGCGTGCCGTCGTCGAGGCGGTTGCCCGCCCAGATCCCGTAGCCAGGCCGGAACTGGGCCATCTTGTTGCGGACACGGAACCCGGTCATCGGGCAGTCGACCGTCACGCACAGGGCGTCGTAGCCTGCCTCTTTGATCCGCTTGGCAGCGTAGGGGAACGATTCGTAGGGATGGACCTGCGCGATCCGGGCAGCCTGCGGGGCGGCCTCGCGCACGGTCTCGTAGGAGAACGTGCCGACCTCGGGGACGATCGACAAGACGCCAGCGGCGGCGTTGGCACGCGCCACCGACTGGTGCCCATCCGGCCAGAACAGCCCGTCGCCCCCGAATGGGGCGGTCAGCACCGGCACCGACAGGGGCATGCCGAGGAAGGTCGTCGAGGTGTCCGGCGCGCTGACGCCGCTCATCGGGCGCGGCCTGATCACCCAGCGGCCGAACGCCTCCCGGTTCGCCCGCAGCGTCGACTCCGTCCCCGCGCCGCTTTCCAGGTAGACCGCGGCGTCGGGCGGGAGCCGCCGCATGGCCGCCGCGTGAATCTGCTCCAGGGCAACGAACTCCGCATCACGCGGATAGGTCGAGGTGACGGTCACCGGGTCTCCGTTTTCATCCATGATCAGCGAGTTTGACCACCGTCCACCGTATCGCGAGGTTTCAGCGTGCGCCGAGGGCTCTCCGCCCCGCCAGCCGCACGTGGACGTCCACGGCCATCCTCGTGCGAGCCCTTCCGCCTTCCCGCTCCCGCCAGGCGTGGCCTCATTACCGCGCGGACAATCACTGGCCTGAACGGCGTAATCCTGTTCCCGCGTTAATGATTCCTCCCGCCTGTTCGGACCCGGGTGATAGTTACCGGCTGGGAATGGACGACTGGCGGATCGGCGCGGTCGACGGGAAAGGCGATCACGCCACGAGCGCGGCAGCGCAGATAGCGAAAGGCGCGAGCATGATCTCGCTTGTCGCCGTGCTTAACGGCTCGGTGCGTCCAGTCATCGCGCTGGTCCGCGTACCTGCCGCGCCCGCCCCGGCACCGGCTTCCCCGACACCCGCGCCGCCCGTGGCGTCCACGCCGCCGCCCGCGCCGACAATCCCGCCGCCCGCACCCTCGGCTCCGGCGACAGCTCCGGCCAGCTGCCATCCGATCAGTGACGAGGGAACCTGCTACGAGCCCGGCGAATACTCCCGGGACGACGACCATGGCATGTCCGGGGTAGCCGGAGATGGCGAGTCGATCGTGTGCGAGGACAACGACGGCTGGCGTTGGGAGCCCGCGTAAGCCACGCTTGCCGACGCCCTCGCGGAAAAACGGCTACAGGGTAAGGCGAAGCGCCTGGTAGCGTCTGTCCGATGCCTACGGAGACGCGATGATCCCTGCCGCGCTGCGCCCGGATTTGTCTCCGCTGCGCGGCTCACGCGGGTTCCGCGCCGTCTTCGTGAGCCGGACCGTGGCCGTGCTCGGCGCGCAGGCCGCCGAGGTGGCACTGCTCGTGCAGGCGAAGCAGCTCACCGGGTCGCCGCTGGTGGTCGGGCTGCTAGGCATCGCGGAACTGGTGCCGCTGCTGTTCTTCGGCCTGTACGGCGGCTCGCTCGCCGACCGGTTTGACCGGCGGATACTGATGCGCTGGTGCGAGCCCGGCATGGCCTGCTGCGCACTGGTGCTCCTGGTGAACTCGCTGCTGCCGCATCCGGCGTTGTGGCTGCTGTTCGTCGTGGCCGCGCTGCTGATGGCGATCTCGTCGCTGCAGCGGCCGTCCTTCGAGGCCGCGACGCCCCGGCTCGTGACGCGCGAGGGGCTGACGGCGGCGGTCGCGCTGCTGTCAATGGTCCAGAACATCAGCTTCCTCATCGGCTCGTCGCTCGGCGGCGCGCTCGCTATCACTCCCGGCCCGTGGCTGGTCTACGCGCTGGACGCGACGGGATTCGCGGCGTCGTTCTGGATCCTCCGGGGCCTGCCCGCACTGCCGCCGAAGCCGGCCTCGGCGGGGGGCGCGGCGGCGGCCGGGGGGCATTCCGGCGAGGGGGAGTGCGACGGGGAGTCCGCCGGAGCCGGGCCGGTGCGGCCGACGGTGCGGGAGATGTTCGCGGGCATCCGGTACGCCACGACCCGCAAGGACCTGCTCGGATCGTATCTCGCGGACCTTTCGGCGATGATCTTCGCGTATCCGAACGCGCTGTTCCCCTTCATGGCCGTCACCCTGCACGCGCCGTGGTCGGCGGGCCTCATGTTCGCGGCGCCGTCGGCGGGTGGCCTGCTGGTGTCGGCGACGAGCGGCTGGATGAGCCGGGTGCGGCGCCATGGGCTCGCGATCGCTCTGTCCGCCGCGATCTGGGGCGCGTCCATCGCCGCGTTCGGGCTGTCCCCGGATATTTACATGGCCCTGGTGTGCCTGCTGCTGGCGGGCGCGGCGGACGAGTGCAGCGGGATCTTCCGCGACACGCTGTGGTTCGGGACCATCCCGGACCACATGCGGGGACGGATGGCGGGGGTGGAACTGCTCAGCTACGCGGGCGGCCCGCCGCTCGGCCAGTTGCGTTCCGGGGTGATGGCGAGCGTCTTCAGCCAGCGCTTCTCGCTGGCCGCCGGCGGGTTCGCCTGCGTCGGGGCGGTCGGTCTCGTCTGCGCGTCGCTGCCGGCCTTCACGCGCTATGTGGCCGCGGTACCGGTGAACGAGACCGCGCCGGCTCCCGCTACTCCATGCTGAAGGTGAACATCTTCTCCGCGGTGATCCTGGCGCCCATCGCGTCGCTCTGGTCTAGCCAAGTCTGGAACGCCGGTCCCTGCAACGGCAGGTAGTGATCGAGCATCGCCTGCCGGAGCTCGCCGCGAGCCGGGTCTTTCAGCTCGAACAGCTCCGCCCGGCCGTGCACGGTGATGCCAAGCTCGTCGCCTGGCAGGTGCGTGGCGCTGACCGCGGGGCGGGCGGCGATGTGCCGCATCCGCACCGAGTTCCGTCCCGAACTGAAGTACCAGGATCCGTGCAGGAAGTATCCATCGACGGGGCCGGTGAGCGGCCGCCCGTCGGCGGTGACGGTGGCGAGCACCAGCAACCGCATGCCCTGAAGTTTCCCGCCGACCTGCTCCGCGGTCAGCCGGCGCTCGGCGGTGATGATGTCACTCATATGCGGTCCCGCCGCCGCGGCGCTGCGGTCAAGGAGTTCCTGCAGCCGCGTCGTCTCGTCCGGTGTCTCATGCATGAGGCGATTGTCGCATCTAGAAGCCGCGCACGCGGATGAGGCGGATGCGGACGGGGACCGACTGGTGCTGCTCCGGCGCGCTCACCCGGACATCTTCGAGGATGCGCTCCGAGCAGTGATCAACAAAGCGGAACAGCGGAACGCCGCCAAATAGCTCGTTGGCGCCATCGGACCAATCTGATTGGCTCTCCGGCGCCAACGAGCCAGTCTCCGGGGGGCGGGCGGCCGGTGGCGCGTCTGCCCCGGAAGGGGCGGCGGGCCCGCGGTTTGTGGGCCGGGACAGGAAGGGCGTGGGTGCGGGGAAGTTTGCGGTCTTGCGCCGGAATGCCGAAGAGGCCGGCCCCGTCTGGGGCCGGCCTCTTCGGTAATGGTGTTCCGGCGGTGTCCTGCTCTCCCACGAGGCCTCCCTCGCAGTACCATCGGCGCTGAAGGGCTTAACTTCCGGGTTCGGGATGGGACCGGGTGTTTCCCCTTCGCTGTAGCCGCCGGGAACAATA
>Ga0210389_10000509_pt1 | contig 35340 bp, 25 predicted proteins | sample IncBWH28OmetaG_FD_160127 | JGI IMG/M metagenome (GOLD analysis project Ga0210389, IMG submission 160127) | Forest soil microbial communities from Barre Woods Harvard Forest LTER site, Petersham, Massachusetts, United States - Inc-BW-H-28-O ... | reverse complement strand
ACCCCCGGCGATCCCCGCCTGGCCGGCTACCTCGTCCCTGCTCCGGACACTGGCGAGGGAAGCCTGGTGCCGGCGGCGCGGGAGTGGTGCGCCGGGCGGCTGCCGGAGTACATGGTCCCGGCCGCGATCATGGTGCTGGAGGCGCTGCCGCTGACCGCCAACGGGAAGCTGGACCGGGCCGCGCTGCCCGCCCCGGAGCACGCGTCCGCCAGTGGCGGGCGGGGCCCGGCCGATCTCCGCGAGGAACTGCTGTGCGGGGTGTTCGCCGAAGTCCTCGGGCTGGAGTCGGTCGGCGTCGATGACGACTTCTTCGCGCTGGGCGGGCATTCGCTGCTGGCGACGCGGCTGGTGTCGCGGGTGCGGTCGGTGCTGGGCGTGGAACTGGAGTTGTGGGCACTGTTCGAGACGCCCACACCAGCCGGACTGGCGGCGGAACTCGAGGACGCGGGCGCGGCGCGGACGGCGCTGGCGGTGCGGGAACGGCCGGCGCGAGTGCCGTTGTCGTTCGCGCAGCGGCGGTTGTGGTTCCTGGCCCAGCTGGAAGAACCGAGCCCGGCCTATAACATCCCGGTCGTGCTGCGGCTGTCCGGGGAACTGGACGTGGCGGCGCTGGACTTGGCGCTGCGGGACGTGCTGGCCCGGCATGAGGTGCTGCGCACGGTGTTCCCGGCCGCTGAAGGCGAGCCGCACCAGGAAGTGCGGCCGGCGGGTGAGCTGGAGTGGGGCCTGGAGACGGCTGACGTCGCGGGAGAGGACCTGGCAGGGGCGGTGGCCGGGGCGGTCCGGTACATCTTTGACCTGTCGGCCGAAGTGCCGTTCCGGGCGTGGCTGTTCAATCCGGATGACGGCGGTCACGTGCTGGTGGTGCTGGTGCATCACATCGCCGGAGATGCCTGGTCGACGGGTCCGCTGGGGCGGGACATCTCGGCGGCGTACGCGGCCAGGGCGGCCGGCCGGGTGCCGGGGTGGGTGCCGCTGCCGGTGCAGTATGCGGATTACACGCTGTGGCAGCGGGAGCTGCTGGGGGATGAGTCTGACCCGGACAGCCTGATCGCGCGGCAGATCGCGTACTGGCGGCAGACGCTGGCCGGAGCGCCGGAGGAGCTGACGCTGCCCGCGGACCGGCCGCGTCCGGCGGTGGCCTCCCACCGCGGGTACGCGGTGCTGTTCAGCGTCCCGGCGGAGGCGCACCAGGCGGTGGCCCGGCTGGCCCGCGAGCAGGGCGTGACACTGTTCATGGTGCTTCAGGCGTCGCTGGCGGTGCTGCTGTCCCGGCTGGGCGCCGGGCGGGACATCCCGGTCGGGTCGACGATCGCCGGGCGTACGGATGAGGCGCTGGATGAGCTGGTCGGGTTCTTCGCCAACACGCTGGTGATCCGGACGGATCTGTCGGGTGATCCGTCGTTCGGGCAGGTGCTGGGGCGGGTGCGGGAGGCCAGCCTGGCGGCGTACGCCAATCAGGACGTGCCGTTCGAGAAGCTGGTGGAGGAACTGGCGCCGTCCCGGTCGCTGGCCCGCCAGTCGCTGTTCCAGGTGTTCCTCACCGTACTGAACACCGCCCGCGCCGGCCTGGACCTGCCTGGCGTCGCCGTCGGGAACCTGCAAGGGGAACCGCTGATGGCCCGGACGGCGAAATTCGACCTCGACATCACCCTCAATGAGGCACTCGACGCGCAAGGCAAGCCGGCCGGGCTGCGCGGCACGCTCGTTACGTCGGCCGATTTGTTCGAGCAGGAGACCGCGCAGCGGCTGGCGGGCTGGTTTACCCGGGTGCTGGAGGCGGTCGGCGAGGCCGGGCCGGCTGTGCGGTTGCGGGAGATCCCGGTGCTGGATGCGGTGGAGCGGGAGCGGGTGCTGGTGTCGTGGAACGACACGGCGCGGGTGGTTCCCGGGGAGACACTGCCAGAGCTGCTGGCGGCGCAGGTGGCGGCGACGCCGGATGCGATCGCGGTCGTCAGCGGGGACGTCGGCGTGACCTATGCGGAGCTGGACGAGCGGGCGAACCGCCTGGCGCGGCTCCTGCTCGCGCGCGGAGCGGGTCCGGAACGGGTGGTCGGGGTGTGCCTGGAGCGGTCGGCCGAGCTGGTGGTCGCGCTGCTGGCGGTAGTGAAGGCGGGGGCGGCGTACCTGCCGGTGAACCCGGAACTTCCGGTCGAACGAGTGTCGTTCATGCTGACGGACGCGGAGACGGTGTGCGTGCTGGCGTCGTCGGCATCGGCGGGCGCGGTGCCGACGGGCGTGCCGGGCGGGGTGCCGGTGATCGTGGATGACCTGGCGGTCGCCGCGGTGCTGGCGGGGCTGGATGACGGCCCGGTGCGGACGGGAGAGCTGCCTGGTCCGCTGCTGGCGTCGCATCCGGCGTACCTGATCTACACGTCGGGGTCGACCGGGACGCCGAAGGGCGTGACGGTGACGCACGCGGGGATCGGGAGCCTGGTGGCGGCGCAGGCGGAGCGGTTCGCGGTTGAGGCGCGGAGCCGGGTGCTGCAGTTCGCGTCGGTCAGCTTCGACGCGGCCGGCGCGGAGATCTGGGTGGCGTTGTGCTCGGGGGCAAGCCTGGTGATGGCCCCGGCGGCGAAACTGCTGCCCGGCGCGGGGCTAGCGGAGGTGATAGCTGACCACGAGGTGACGCACGTGACGCTGCCCCCGGCGGTGCTGGGGATGCTGGCCGATGGGGACCTGGCACCGGTGACCACCCTGGTGTCGGCGGGTGAGGCGATAAGCGTCGCGGAGGCCGCGCGGTGGGCGGCCGGGCGGCGGCTGGTGAACGCGTACGGCCCGACCGAGGTGACCGTGTGCGCGGCGATGTCCGCGCCGCTCGAGGTCGGGCAGCAGCCCGTCATCGGCAACCCGGTCCTCAACACGCGGGTGTTCGTGCTGGATGAATGGCTTTCCCCGGTCCCGGCTGGAGTGGCGGGAGAGCTGTACGTGGCCGGCGCGGGGCTGGCGCGGGGTTATGCGGGGCGGGCAGGCCTGACGGGGGAGCGGTTCGTGGCCTGCCCATTCGCGGTCGGGGAGCGGATGTACCGGACGGGGGACCTCGTCCGGTGGACTCCGGACGGTGAGCTGGTGTTCGGGGGCCGGGCCGATGAGCAGGTGAAGATCCGCGGTTTCCGGATCGAGCCGGGTGAGGTCCAGGCGGTCCTGGCCGCCTGCCCCGGGGTGGCGCAGGCCGCGGTGGTGGTCCGCGAAGACGTGCCGGGGGAGCGGCGGCTGGTCGGCTACCTGGTGCCCGCCGCGGATCAGGACACCGGCGAGGGGAGCCTGGGGGTGGCGGCACGGGAGTGGTGCGCCTCCCGCCTGCCGGAATACATGGTGCCCGCCGCGGTGGTGGTCCTGGAGGCGCTGCCGCTGACCGTGAACGGGAAGCTGGACCGGGCCGCGCTGCCCGCGCCCGGCTACGTCCTCGGCAGCGGCCGGGGACCGGCCGACGTCCGCGAGGAGTTGCTGTGCGCCGCGTTCGCCGAAGTCCTCGGCCTGGAACGGGTCAGCGCCGAGGATGACTTCTTCGCCCTGGGCGGGCACTCGCTGCTTGCGGTATCCGTAGCGGAGTACCTGCGGGCGCGTGGTGTCTCCGTGTCAGTGCGCGCCTTGCTGCAGGCGCTGTTCCAGACACCCACGGTCGCCGATCTCGCCGTATGGCTGGAAGAGAAGGGAGTGCAGGTTTCAGCGGTGAACCTGCTGACGGAATCGGTCAGCAACAGCACGCTGATGACCGGCCTGGGCCTGTCGGCCATGCGCGAGGCCATGGATGTGCTCCTGCCGATCAGGACCAGCGGAAGCAAGCCGCCGTTCTTCTGCTTCCACCCGGCGGGCGGCGTGAGCTGGTCCTATATGCCGCTGGTGAGGAGCATCCCGGATGACATCCCGATCTACGGGCTGCAGGCCCGAGCCCTCGACGGAACCAGCGAGCCTTCTTCCTCCATTCAGGCCATGGCGGCGGACTACGTCGAACAGATCCGCTCGGTCCAGGAGCACGGTCCGTACTACCTGCTCGGCACCTCCTCCGGAGCGATCCTGGCCCACGAGACGGCTGTGCGCCTGAGGGAGGCTGGTGACGAGGTCGCGGCCCTTGTTCTGATCGACGGGTTCCCGCCGAGCGTGGCACCCGGGGAAGATGACGACGAGGCCAACGACCTGGCTCGCCTGGCCGAGATGATGCGGCTTCAGGCAGGTGCGGTCCTTGGCTCCATCACCGACGAAGAGTGCATGCTGCTGGCGAGAATTTACCGGAACGGCAAGATCGCTGCGCAGGCTCACGACTTCGGCAATTTCGCGGGAGACGCCCTGCTCTTCGTCGCGACGGAGGGAAAGCCGGAGAACATGCCGACCGTAGAGCGGTGGGAATCCTATGTGGCGGGGCGTATCTCGGAGACCCGTGTCCAGTGCGGGCACCGAGACCTCACCAATGCTGACGTACTCGCCGAGATCTGGTCCGGCATCGCGACCTGGCTGGGCTGGGAGAGCGAGTGAGCCGGCTAACAAGCGGTTTAACCTTGTCGCGGCGTCAGGGTGTTTCCTTGAGGGTAAGGACCAGATGGCGCCGGTCGGGACCCGGCGAAGATCCTATGCGAGCTAGACGCCGATCTCGTCCCGCAGGAGGGGGACATCCGCCAGCGCCTGGTCCGGCTGGCCCGGCTGCTGCGACAGGCCGAAACCGGCGGCGGGCTCTCCGGGCAGATGGTCCATCGGGGTGGCTGGCGTACTGGCTGCGGGCCCTGTGCGCCGCGGCGGGGATCCGCGTCGGATGCACGGCCCGTCTCGCCCTGGAACTGGCGATGACCGTACCCCTCGTGTTTCTGGTGACGAGGGGTACGGCCTGTGGCCGCTACTGGCACGACGGCCTGACCTGGAGGGCCGCCCTCTACGCGGTCGCCGCCGACGTGGTGTCAGTCCCGGTGCTCAGGCTCATGATCCATGAGTTCCGGTTCTACACAAGCACCCTGCGCCGGCTGGCCGGGCGCTGGCGGCACGGCGTGGGCGAGGGCCTCATCGCGGTCCGGGTGCGTGTCCGGCAGTGCGGCCATCCTGCTCACCTTCGCCGACGTTTCCGTCATCGAGACGGTGGTCCTGGCCTTCCTCATCCCCATTGCCAGGGATCCGGCAAAGTCGCGTTCATGCAGCCTGAAGGAGCCTTAGCGTCCGCTGCGGGTCGCGGGCGTGATGACGGTTGGCGGCGGCGATGTTGCCCTGGCCCTCCAGACGGAGCAGGCTGATGGCCAGGCTGCGCAGCGATGCCATTACGCGAGGCGCGTTTCCAGTCCTGACCAGCGATTTATCCTCCAGGTAGGTGACGTCGCGGACCCAGCGGAGCTTGTTCTCGATGTGCCAGTGGCCGCGGACCCATGCGGCCAGTGCCTCCGGGCTCGCGCTGCGGTCGCTGGTGATCAGGCAGACGACCTCGACGGTCTTCTTTCCCTTCTTCGTGACGGTCCGGCGCAGCTGCGCGACCTGGGCGGCGCCGTCGAATCCGATCCAGGCCGGCGCGAGCGCTACCTTGATCGTGCGCCGGGCACGCCGGCCGTGGTCCCTGGTCACGGCCGAGACGGGCGGGACGAGGGTCCAGGGCAGCTTCTTGAGCTGCTTGTACAGCGTCGGCGTGTTGCCCTTGACGGTCATCACGTAGTCTGCGTGACGGCCGAGGATGACCTGCGCGGTGTCACTCTGCGTGTGTAGCGCATCCATCGTGATGACGGCCCCGGCCAGGTCGGCGAAGGCCTTCAGCAGGTCCCGCACTGCGGGGATCTCGTTGGTCTTCGCGGCGACGGCGACCTGTCCGAGGACCGCGCCGATGCCGTGCGCCAGCGCCGCAACCAGGTGCGGGGCCTTCCCTTCCGTGTCCTTCGCTCCGCGGACGGCCTTGCCATCGATCGCGATGACCAGCCGCTCGCCGGCCTGCACGACCCGGGTGTACAGCCAGGCGCCGAGAACCTGGTCGAGCACATCGGCGCTGACCAGGGCGGACGCCCGCCGGAACGTGGACTCCTCCGCCGGGCCCCGATCCGCGCCCAGCGCCGCCAGCACCTCCGGGCCGGCGTCGGCGGCCCACTGGCCGATTGCGGCGAACGACCTCGACCCCGCTATCACCGCCGCGACGCCGACGGCAAGCAGCCCTGCCAGCGAATGCCGGCGGCCGCGCCTCTTGCGCGGGTCCGGGACCTGGGAAAAGAGATCGAGCAGGTACTGGCTGCGGGCAGCAGCCGTCATGGGAGAAGATGGCATCGGCGGGCGGGCGTCCCTCGGGGCAGGCGATGGCGAGCGTGAGAACTTCCATCGTTCCGCCCGGGCCCTGCCCGCCGCCCGCGGACACGCCGGACACCTCATCCGGCTCTGCGACCCCGCAGGTCAGCGCCTCAATTCAGGACTTTGCCGTGTCCCTGTCCCCATTTCACAGGAGAAGTGGCCATCATGGCTCGCGCGTGGCCCCCGGGCCGAGCTGCCCGTAAACTCCATCGATGTTTTCGACCATTTTATCTTCGGAATATACTTCGCGATGTCTCGCGATCAGCAGGTCCGGGTCGAATTTTCCGGCGTTAACATCAGATAGCAAAGAGTCGATGGCGTCGGCGAGCCCAATTATAGACTCGACCGGGGAGATTCTCCCGTACTGTTGATCCGGGATCATTTCCGCAACCTCGCCTACGTCAGAAGCCGCGATAGCCATTCCCCGGCTCATGGCCTCCAGGACGACCAGGGGGCCGGCCTCGGAACGAGAAGGCATGACTAGGATGTCCGTGCCTGCGCAATCCTCAAGGATACCCATTCGAGTGCCGTGGAATCGCACAATGTCGTCTAGGCATAGCACCGACACCATCTCTCTCGCATATCCCTCGAGAGTGCCATCGCCATAGACATTCAGAACCGGGCACTCCGCACCATGCCTCCGCCGCATTTCGGCCATTACGAGGATGGCGATATCTATTCCCTTGACGTGTTCCAAACGACCCACGAATAGCAAATCGGCATGATCGGACTGACGCCCACCGCGCGACATTATCTTGGTTCCGTTTGGTACGTAATATACTTCGTTCTTAGGGAGGCCGATTTGCTGCAATTTATCGTAGTCGGCTCGGGCCAGAGATATTGTGGCGAACTTCAGGCCCGCTTGCCTCGCCGCTAGCAACCCCTCAACCGGCGCGACGTGATGGGTGTAGACGCACGGAATACCTAGCCGATTGCCTACGGAGATCGATTTCAGCGCCGCTCGCCTGGTGTGACAGTGCACAACCTCGGCACCGAAACCGTTAAACGTTGACGCCAGGCGTTCCTCCACCCTCTGGGCCGGGGGCTCTGGAGGCTCCCGCTCCAGATATTCCTCTATAATTACAGGGATATCGTATTCTTTGCACGCGTCAAAAAACTCTCCCGGCTGATCGGCTATTACGAGTACATCATCCCCTCGGGCCCTCTGTCCGCCCGCGACGGTAAGCACATATTGCTGAATGCCATGAACGTGTGCACCGCCGGATACATGCACTATCTTCATCCGCTTATCCGTCTCTCGTTGTAATATGCCGCGGTATCGCGAAGTATTGGCTTTACCCGAGGGGCCGTATCCTGAAAATTATTGAATAATTTCTTGGGCCTGGAACCCATGCCTAACAGAATAGATTCCCGACCTGCATAATTCAAGGGACCGGCCGGGCCTGGCACGGACGTGGGCAGAGCTTCCCGGGGCGGCGTCGCTGGAGTCCGCCAGATGCGGGCCTTCTCCTGCGCCACGCCGACAGACAGGATCCATGCTCATTCCTCGCCCATACCGTTCAACTGCCGCTGTGTTGCAGTTGAAAGGACCGCCTCCCTGCTTAACATGCCGACCAGGAAATGATAATTTGCTAACAGCGTATCATGAATCGATGACATAAGGAGCGTCCAAATTGCCTTCAGTTAGCTGGCTCGCGTCCTACCCAAAGGCTGGGAGCACGTGGACATATGTTATGTTGGCGAATTACTTCCGGGACGCTCAGGTCAGGTCGATAGCGGACACCCTGGACGGTGTGGTTACCGACTACACGGAGCTGCTGCGCGTAGGCAAGATGCTGCCGCTTGCCGATCATCAGCAAGTGATCGCCAAGACCCACTGGCTGCCGCAGACAGCGGTTACGCAGGAGTACCGGGAACAGACCAGCAAAGTGGTGTACCTGGTCCGTAATCCGCGTGACGTCATTCTCAGTTCGGCCCGGATGCTTAATATCCCTCAGGCGAGGCGGGGCGCCTTCGCCAAGGACTTCATCGCTCACCGTGGCGTCACCCTGTGGTCCAGGAACGGTTGGGGCACATGGCAGGAGAGCGTGCGGGAATGGACATCTCCGGTAGCCGAACATCAGCACTTCCCCGGTGCGGAGGTACTGGCCGTGAGGTATGAGGACCTTCGGGCGGACCCCGCGACGGGCCTGGGTCGCATCGTCGACTTCCTGGGTCTCGGGGGACTGGACGACAAGGTCCGGATCGAACGGGCGGTGGAGAGCGCTTCACTCGCCAAGATGCGCGAGCTCGAGCAGCTTGAGCGGACCAGGGGAGTAAAGGCCTTCGTCGATGCCGCCCCTTATGACCCGTTCGTGGGTAAAGGACTGACCAACCAGTCTTTGTCGGGACTCGGTGAGGACGTCGAGGCCGCGTATCGCCAGTGGCTGGATGAGGATGAGGAGTTCCGCCTCTTCGTGAAGCGGTTCGGCTACGAAGCCTGACCGGCCTGGCTCGGGTTTATGCCGTCCAGGCAGTTTCCCGGAGAAAGCGGAATTAGTTCAACGCATGCGGCGCATGCATGCCGACAAGGAGCATGAAAATTGCCTTCCGTTACCTGGCTCGCGTCTTACCCAATGCAGGATAATCACTGGATTCGTTTTTTGCTCGCCAGCTATCTCGTAGACGCGCCAATCACTTCCTTTGACGGACTCGAAAGCGAGCTTCCCGAGCAAGCGATACTGCTGAGGCGGGGAATGATGATACCGCTCAACGAAACCGGTCGGACCGTTGTTGAGACCCACTTCCTTCCCGAAGCCGATGTCATGCGGCGATACGGGGAAATAACCGATAAGGTTATTTATGTGACATTGGACCCGCGCACCAGCATGCTGAAATTGATGGAAGGCCTGCGAGTCTCCGAGGCGAAAAGGACGGAGTTCGTCAAGGATTTCATAGCGCATCGCGGGCTCAGCCTGTTCGTCGAGAACGGGAACGGGACGTGGCTGCAGAGCGTGCGGCAATGGACGCATCCGGCGGCGGTCCGTCAGTACTTCCCCCACGCGGAGGTGCTGACCGTTAGGTATGAGGACCTAATCGATGATCCAGCGACGGTTCTGCATCGCATGGCCGGGTTCCTGGGTCAGGGCAGCGTGAGCGGAGAACGAGTAGGGCGTGCAGTGAAGAATGGCTCGCTAGAGAGGTTCGATGCCGTTAAGCAGGCAGAGCGAGCGAATGGTGGCTCCGGTCCCCGCGATTCTCAGCGAGGTGCGCTCGTCAGTGAGATGTCCTGGGTGGCCCTTGACCCCGAAGCAGACACGGAATATAGGCAGTGGCTGCGGGAGGACGAAGATTTCCGGCTCATCGTGCAGCAGCTCGGTTATGAACCCTAATCCAGACGCGTCTTAAGCTAGCAGAGCTGGGTGTTTATGGAGCGCGGGCAGGCTCGACGGATATCAAAAGTCATGATTTCCTGACTCAGGACAACGCACTAGCCGAACTACAGCTAAAGAGGCAGAAATGGCAGAGTCAACCGAAGTTGCCGACGTAGTCGTCGTGGGAGGCGGACCGGGCGGATCGACTGTCGCATCGCTTGTCGCGATGCAGGGGCACCGGGTCGTACTACTGGAGAAGGAGAAGTTTCCGCGCTTTCAGATCGGCGAGTCGTTGCTTCCTTCGACGGTACACGGAGTATGTCGGCTACTCGGGGTGACGGAGCAACTCGCGCAGGCCGGATTCACTATCAAGCGCGGCGGGACGCAACGGTGGGGAGCAAATCCAAAGCCGTGGACATTCTCATTCTCGGTTTCGCCCAAGATGAGCGGGGACACGTCGTTCGCGTATCAGGTCGAGCGGAGTAAGTTCGACAAGATCCTGCTCGACAACGCGCGCGGGAAGGGCGTAGACGTACGCGAAGAGTGCATCGTCACCGGAGTGAACGATGATGACGAGCGAGTTCGCGGAGTATCGTACGTCGACAAAGACGGCAAGGTCAGGCGTATCGACGCGAAATTTGTTGTCGATGCATCGGGCAACAAGAGCCGTATCTACAAGAGCATCGGGGGGTCTCGCGAGTACTCCGAGTTCTTCCGCAGTGTTGCGCTCTTCGGTTACTTTGAGGGCGGAAAGCGGCTCCCTCCGCCAAATTCGGGCAACGTTCTGTCGGTCGCTTTCGGAAGCGGATGGTTCTGGTACATCCCGCTTTCCAGCACGATAACCAGCGTGGGCGCGGTTGTCCGCAAGGAAATGGCGAGCAAGATTCAGGGGGACCCGGAGGAGGCGCTGTCCGCTCTCATCGCTGAGTGCCCGATGATCAGCGATTATCTGCGCGACGCCAAGCGGGTTACTGAGGGGGAATACGGGCAGCTGCGCGTGCGAAAGGACTACTCGTATCACAATAAGACGGTCTGGCGTCCAGGCATGGTTCTCGTGGGCGACGCTGCTTGTTTCGTCGATCCGATCTTCTCCTCGGGCGTGCACCTGGCCACCTACAGCGCGCTGCTCACTGCCCGATCGATTAACAGCGTGTTCGCAGGAATTGTCGACGAGCCGACGGCGTTTCTGGAATTCGAGCAGCGATACCGCAGGGAATTCGGTGTGTATTATGAGTTCCTGTCCGCCTTCTATGACCTGCATGCCAATGAAACCTCGTACTTCTGGTCGGCGAAGAAGGTCACCAAGGGCCTGGGCGCGGAACTGGAATCGTTCGTCGAACTGGTGGGCGGCGTATCCTCCGGCGAGGCTGCGCTGGCGAAGGGCGAGCCGCACGCTCAGCAGCTCATGGAACGGTCCAAGGAGTTCGCTACGGCAGTCGATAAGCTCGTCGCGGATGGCGAAAAGACCATGATCCCTATCATGAAGTCCTCCATAGTGAAGCAGGTTATGCAGGAGGGTGCGCAGGTGCAGGCACGCGCATTGCTAGGCGCGGACGCCGAGCCAGAACTCCCGCTCTTCGAAGGCGGACTGGTTCCCTCGCCGGACGGCATGTTCTGGGCGGTTCCCTAGCTGGGGCAACCCGAGTAGTCGACCTACATAGCATCGCCGATATGAGACGGCCACCGCCTGATGATCTTCGGGTTCCTTACGCAGAATCTGAAGACCGAGGCGGTGGCCGTGGCTTTCGTTATGGCCGGCACGAGGGGAAGGGGGCGGAGGCCGACGCGGGAGCGGCTGTCCTGTCAGGTGTACGCGCCGGGGTGGGGATCGTGCAGTGGACTGTGCCGCGGAGCCGACGCCCTCCTGCCCTGTCGACCCTTAACGCGCCAGCCAGCGAGAGGCCGCGTCCGAGTGCGGACGCGGCCTCTCGCCCGCCGATCCGGGTCGCCCATCGGCAGGGGAGTCTACAGGCATACCTTGCGATCGCTGCGGTAGCGATCGATCCACTCGGACGATCTGGCACCGGCCTGGCGCCGGAGTGCCGGCGGCGGTATCTCCACGTCATCGGAATCGACACCGACATAACGCAGGACACCCCGCACAGTCCCGGGGAGGTCCGCCACGAGCTCGTCATAGACGACGATAAGCGGGGTGACTCCGGCGTCTGAGAACAGCTTGCTCCAGCACGCCTCCTGTTCCTCGAGCAGCCGCCGCAGATGATCGATCGCCCGGAAGTGGTAGACGGGCTCACGCTGAGATGGCTGCCCGGCGACCCACGATCCGCTCTGCAATGCGGCCCAGTAGGAGACGGCTTGCGCGGTCTTGTCAGGCCTGATGATGTGAACGCACAGCAGGCTGGGCGTGAGCAGCCTTAGCAGCTCAGGGCCGGACTGGAGACCGAGACGTTCCCGCAGAGCCGTAAAGGTGGGCCACATCAACTTGGTCGCGAATATTCCGTTAGGATCAGTGGCTTTTTCGCGCGCTAGGGCGACCAGGTCGATATCCGGGGGAAGCGATGAGTGCGAAAGAGGAGGCAGCAATTCGAGAATACCCTGATCAGTCACGCCATCGAACGCCCCGCCACGTGGACGAAGCCGCATTATATGCTCGCGGGGGAGTCCGGCGGAGCCGGTACCCCGGAGCAGTTCACAGAGCAAACTGCTGCCGGACCGGTGAGTCGAGCAAACCAGGTAATCATGTCGGCGGTCTAGCGCCTTCCCGGCCAAATAGTTCATCAGAACGACTTCTCCAATGCCTCGTCCCTCTGCGCGCAGATGGATTGATTGTCCTTAGTGGGTGACCACGGCGAAATATGATCAGATACCAGCGAAAAGGTCTTCCTCGTGCCCGTGCCCCAGCGAGCCCGCCGTCGTGGTGCCGGGACCGGAAAGCAGCGTGTAGTACTCAGCGCCGAAGGCCCGCAGGCTGACCAGGCCGAGCACCGAGAAATTGGGCCCGTCGACCGTGATCTGCGTGGCATGCGCCTTCATCGCCTCGAGCTTGGCCCCTAGATAGGCGTCCACCTCGATCTTCGTGGTCACCTCCTCGTCGGCCGCGCCGTACTGCAGGACCCTGGCCGTGGCGGGCCCGCCCTGGCCGGTCGCTTCGGCCAGCACCGACCTCGGTATCGTCAGCGCGTAGAACTTCGTCCGCAGCGGATCGCAGGCAAGCTCGTACGCGCGCCACGCCACGCGGTGGGCCTGGATGTGATCGGGATGCTCGTAGAAGCCCTTCGCGTCGTAAGTCACTATCACCTGGGGCGCGGCCTCGCGGATGACGGCGGCGAGCTGCTCCGCGGCTTCGTCCAGATCGGCCAGGGCGAAGGCGCGCGCACCGTGATTGGGCCGGACTCCGGAATCACGCCACTGCCCGGCGCCGCCGAGGTAGATCTGCTCCGTCACGCCGAGCGCGGCGCAGGCGGCCTGCAGTTCCCTGGCCCGGATTTTCGCGACCAGCGTCAGCCGGTCTTCCTCGCCCATGTGCGGAAGTTCTTCTCTTTCCGGGCCCGGATACGATTTAGCGATTCCGCCCCGCTCGCCCATCGTGCAGGTAACGAGGGTGACCTGAGCGCCTTCAGCCGCGTACCGGGCCATAGTGGCCCCGGTAAAGATCGACTCATCATCGGGGTGCGCATGCACCAGCAGCAGACGGTGCCCCGTGTTCGTCGGACTCATGCTTCAACCTCCACCATGGCCTATTTGGCAGTCAGCGAAACCGGCAACTGCTTTATGCCTCTGATTACATTCGAGCGGGAGCGCTTGGCCGGGCCTTCAAGCGAAATGCTCTTGACCTTCGCGCGCAGTATGCGTAGCAGGGTTTCGATTTCTAGCTGGGTAAGCCTTGACCCGATGCAATGGTGGGTTCCCACAGCGAAGGCGATGTGCTTGTTGGGGCTTCTCGTGACGTTGAACTTCTCTGGTGCATCGAAAACGTTCTCGTCCCGGTTGGCCGAGATGGTCCATATCGCAACGGGATCGTCGCGCTTAATAAGATTGTCGTGCAGCTTCACGTCGTTCTTGGCCGTCCGCAGGCTATGCATGATCGGCGTGGTCCAGCGGAGTATCTCGTCGGCCGTGGTGGACACGAGAGCCTCGTCGGCACGCAACAGGTCCCACTGCGAACTGTCCTGCGCCAGCATCTCGATACCACCGGAAATCGCGTTCCGGGTGGTCTCGTTGCCGCCGATGATGAAGCTGTCGCAGTTCAGGATGATCTCTTTATCGGTGAGCGGGCGGCCGTCGATGAGGGCGCCTGTGAGCATGCTGATCAAGTCAGTGCCGGGATTATCCCGGCGCTCATCCATGAGATCCATGTAGTAGCCGATGATCTCGGCGTGGGCGCGGCCGCGGGCTATCTTCGCGGAATCATGCATTCGCACATCTGGATCATCGAACCCCATGGCGGCCGTGGTCAGCTCGTACATGAGTTCCCAGTCGTCCCGCGGAACCCCGAGGAGGCTGCAAATAATGTAATTCGGATACCTGGAGGATATTTCCGCGACGAAATCGCAAGAGCCGAGTTCGAGTGCCCGCTCCACCAATGTGACGGCCGTCGTCTCTATGTCGTCCTTCAGCAGCCGCATCGCTCGCGGAGTGAATCCTCCCGCGAGCGCCTTCCGCAGCTTGTCGTGCCAGGGCGGGTCGCTAACGGAAAGAATCTTTCCGCCGCCCGTATCGCCGCCATCCTCATTAACGCCAAGCATGATTCCTTTTTCGGAGGTGAAGTTCTCCGTATCCCTGAAGATCTGGCACGCGTCGTCATAGCGTGTAATAGACCAAAATCCGGCACAGTACCCAGGAGGGTTCCAATAGACTGGGTCATTATTCCGCAGGTACTGCCAGTAATGTTCCGGGTCACCCTGCTGATAGAGATCCGGATTACCAAGATCATCCTGGATCCCATTTACGACTTCCATGGGCTCACGGTACCAGTTCACTTCCGGGGCTACTACATTTTATGCTCGAGAGAGGCGGTGTAGCCCTGGTCGGCCGCTGCGGGCTGTGCAACCGGTGATTTGTCGCGGTTGAACGCCAAAATAAAAGCGCAGCCGCCTCGAGTGCCGTTGTTCCCGGGAACGCGTGACGTACGAGGCGGCTGCGCTATTGCCGACCGGATCACCTCCAGGACTGCTCAAATCCCGTAAACCCGAATGCAGCCCACAATAACGCATCCGGCACGCGAAGGATATGTTGATGACGACCTCTAACGTCGAAAGCATTAGATACGGATTCGCATGATCGAGCAGATTCTGTGCCCGCCCATAGCCACCGCCGAAACATTTGATGACGACCGCGCGGCTGTCTTGTTTCCTGAAGAAAAAGCCGCCGTGGCCGGGGCGGTGGAGAGCCGGCGGCGAGAGTTCAGTACCGGACGTGCGTGTGCTCGCGCGGCCCTGTCGCGACTGGGAAAGCCGCCAGTGCCCATCCCCTCCGGGCCGCGTGGCGCCCCGCAGTGGCCGCAAGGCGTCACCGGCAGCATTACGCATTGCCCGGGATACAGGGGGGCCGCCGTGGCGTGGACGAGGGACGTAGTGTCGCTGGGGCTGGACGCCGAACCCAACGAGCCGCTTCCCGACCAGGGAATGCTCGACATCATCGCCACGGAACCCGAGCGCGTTCGCCTCGCGGGCCTGGCTGAGGCGAATCCGCGCATCTCCTGGGAACGGCTGCTGTTCAGCGCGAAGGAATCCGTATACAAAACGTGGTTCCCGCTAACCGGCCGCTGGCTGGATTTCGAGTCGGCGGACATCGTAATCGACCCGGCGTCCGGCACATTTACGGCATTCCTGCTGGTCCAAGGGCCAGCCGAAGGTCTGGTCATAAATGGGCTACCACTCGACCGGCTGCATGGGCGATGGCGAGCCGATCAGGGATTGCTGGTGACCGCGATAGCCGTTCCCGCCTGAGGGGAAGGGGTTTCCAGCGGCAGTATCTGACGCAGTGTGCGCGGACGTTCAGGATAAAGATCGAGTTCTTCGGGATAGCCGAGTGACACTTCCTCGAACCGCACCCCGTCTTGCACGGCCGTTCCCGGAATATGCAAGTGACCGTAGACAACGACCTGAGCGCCGTACCGCTGGTGCCACTGGGCGGTGCGTTCCGTGCCGCACCACTGGGCGAACTCCGGGTACCGCAGGACCCGCGTGGGCTCCCTGGTCAGCGGGAAGTGACTGACGAGCACCGTTCGCGTGCCTGGCCGCAATCGCGCGAGCCGCCGCTCGGTCCACTCGACCCGCGCATGGCACCAGGCGTCCCGGCTGGGATAGGGATCGGGATACAGCACGGCCTCATCGGAGCACACGATCCCGGACTCATAAGCCAGGGCGAGACCTTCCTTCTTCGTGGTCGCGCCGGCCGGGCGGAACGAATAGTCATAGAGCACGAACAACGGCACGACCACCACGGGGCCGTCGGCGCCCGGCCAGACCGGGAAGGGATCCTCCGGTGTCAGCACGCCCAGCCGCCGGCACACCGCCACCAGATGGCGGTACCGTGCCTCGCCGCGCAGCTGGACCTGGTCGCTCTTCAGCGTCCACAGCTCGTGGTTGCCGGGCACCCAGACCACGGTCGCGAACCGGCTCTTGAGCGTGCGCAGCGCCCATTCGATGTCCGCGACCTTCTCCGCCACGTCCCCGGCCACGAGGAGCCAGTCGGCCGGGGAATCCGGCCGGAGTCTCGCGACGAACTCCCGGTTGGCCGGGAACGTGACATGCAGGTCGCTGACCGCGAGCAACCGCCCCGGCGGATCGGCGCTCAGCTCGCCTCCCCCGCGGGTTCGTCAAGCCCGGCGGGTTCCGTCAGGGCCGTCAGTAGGCTATTCAGCCGCTGGACGAACGTCGTCGGATCGTCGATCCGCGCCCCCAGCGTGAGGACCGACTGGTTGAAGAGCACCTGCGCCCACTCGCCGACGTGCCGGTCATCGCGCCTGTCATTCAGCCGCTGGATCAGCGGATGCTTCGGATTGAGCTCGAGCACCGCCTGCCGCGGCAGTCCGGTGCCCCGTAGCCGCTGCATGAGGTTGACGTCGATCTCGGGCTCGTTGCTGACGATGCACGCCGGCGAGGTGGTGAGCCGGGTCGACAGCCGCACGTCCCACGCCTGCCCGGCCAGGTAGGCCTTCAGCTTGGCCAGCAGCTCCGCGTAGTCGGCGTCGGCCTGCTCCTTGGCCTGCTTCTCCTCCTCGTCGGCGAGCGCCCCGAGATCCCCGGCGCCCTGAGCAACCGACTGCAGGTTCTTGCCGCCGAACTCGCGCAGGCTGGACACCACCCAGTTGTGACGCCGTCGCCGAGCAGGAGGACCTCCACGCCTTTGGTGCGAAACGTCTCAAGATGCGGGCTGGACTTGGCCGCGGCCAGCGAAGGCGCCAGCAGGTAATAGATGTCTTCCTGCCCCTCCTTCATCCGCGCCACGTAGTCCTCCAGCGAGGTATCGGGGTCATCGGTGGCGGACTTGGTCGTGGTGAAGCGGAGCAGCTTGGCGATCTCGTCCCGGTTGGAGTAGTCGTCGGCGATGCCTTCCTTCAGGGTCTTGCCGAACTCCTTCCAGAACGTCGCGTACTTCTCCGGCTCCTCGCTGGCGAGCTCGGCCAGCCTGCGCAGCACCCGCTTCACCGCGTTGCCGCGGATGTTGTCCACCGCCCGGCTGCCCTGCAGGATTTCCCGGGAGACGTTCAGCGGCAGATCGCTGGAGTCGATCACGCCGCGGACGAACCGGAGGTACTTCGGCAGGATCTGGCCGGTGTCCTCCATGATGAAGACCCGCTGCACATGCAGCCGCACCCCGCGACGGGCGGCGTCGACCCACAGGTCATACGGCGCGCGCGACGGGATGAACAGCAGCAGCGTGTAGTCGTAGATCCCCTCGATCTTGGCATGGGCCCAGGCCAGGGGGTCGGTGAACTCCCCGGCGATGTGATGGTAGAAGTCGTTGTAGTCTGCGGCGGAGAGCTCGCCCTTCGGGCGCGTCCACAGCGCCGAGCCCTGGTTGATCGCGATGTCAGGCCTGGGCGTGCCTTGCTCATCCTCGGTCTCGTCCCCGGTCTTGTCCTCCGGCTCGCCCGGCATCAGGATCGGCACGCTGATGTGGTCGGAGTACTTCTCGATGATGGACCGGAGCCGGAAGCCGGTCAGCAGGTCGTCCTCGCCGTCCTTGAGGTGCAGCACGATCGTGGTGCCGCGTTCTGGCCGCTCGACGGTTTCCAGCGTGTACTCGCCCTTGCCGTCCGACTCCCAGCGCACGGCATCACCTGTCTCCAGGCCGTCCCGGCGGGTGGTCAGCGAGACACGCTCGGCGACGATGAAAGAGGAGTAGAAGCCCACCCCGAACTTCCCGATCAGCGCGGCGTCCTTGCGCTGGTCGCCAGTCAGGGACCGCAGGAACTCCTTCGTGCCCGACCGGGCGATCGTCCCGATGTTGGAGATCACCTCGTCCCGGCTCATCCCGATGCCGTTGTCCGCGATGGTCAGGGTGCCCGCGTCCTTGTCGTAACCGACGCGGATCCGCAGCGGTCCGTCCGCCTCCGGCGCCTCGCCGCGGGACACCAGCTCCAGCCGCAGCCGGTCAATCGCGTCCGAGGCGTTCGAGATCAGCTCCCGTAGGAAGATCTCCTTATTGCTGTACAGGGAATGGACCATAAGGTCCAGGACTTGGACCGCCTCCGCCTGGAAACCGAAGACCTCTTGCCCAGCCTTTTCTTCTACCTGCGCCGTCATCCTTACGCCTCCGCCGTGTGCCTTCGATCGATAAGGTGGCTTTGACCGATATGCGGGGACCTGGGGCCTCGCGGCGATTAACGTAACTCGTGTCCGCGCCTGTTCACCATCCGCGCGGTGCTTGTTACCGGCCCTGCCATTGCGGGCGGCGCTTCTCGGCGAACGCGCGCGGTCCCTCGATGGCGTCCTGGCTGTGCATCCGGCGCTCCTCCCACGTGTACCGGGCGGTGAACGCCTCCTCCAGTGGCATGTCGAGGGAGAGTCGGGCGGCCTCCTTAATCGCGCGGACCGACAACGGAGCGCTCTCGAGCAGGTCATCGACCCAGGCATCGACCCGCTCATCCAGCTCACCGGCCGGAACAACCTCGTTGACAAGGCCGTACGCGAGGGCTTGGGGCGCCTGGAGCTGGTGGCCGGTCATGAGCAGGCCCATCGCCGTCCGGTAGGGAAGCTGCCGGACGAGCCGGAAGACGCCGCCCGCGCCGGGAATCAGCCCGAGCCTGGCTTCCGGCAGCCCGAACGTGGCGTGGTCAGCGGCGATGATGATATCGCAGGCGAGCGCGAGTTCGAATCCGCCGCCAAGGGCATAGCCGTTCACCCGCGCGACGATGGGCTTCGGAAAAGTGAACCGTTCGGTGAGGCGAGGCCAGCCTGGCTTTCCCTGGCTTCCGAAGCTGGACGGCTCGGCCGTACCGTTGGCGTTGCGGGCCGCGAGTTCCTTGAGGTCCTGGCCGACGCTGAAGGCGCGGCTGCCCGCTCCGGTCAGCACTCCGACCCACATGTCGGTATCAGCTGCGAAATCATTCCATATGTCACCGAGTTCCGCATGCGTGGCCAGGTTCATAGCGTTGAGGATCTCTGGCCGGTTGATAGTCACGTAGGCAACATGACCGTGTTTTTCATACATGACGTTGGGCATGCGAGTAGTTTCTTGGCCCGGAACGGCCGCGTCTACCCTGAACAGCCCGACCGCCGTACTCTGGGGCTGAGTATCGGATTTCTAATCACCTGGAGGTGCCAACTGATCGAGCGAATCCTGCCTTCTTCCGTGGCGGTGGCTGAAGCTTTCAGCCGTGATTCCGCGGAAACGCCGCGTCCGTCGCGACATGCTCTTAGCCTGAGTTCGGTCGGCTGGCAGGCGGAGTGGGGCGACGCATTTCCGTGTGCCGATGCAGCACTGCAACGACTTACCGTTCCTGCTATCACCCCGTTCGGCGGGATGCGTGCCGCGCCGCGATTGCCGGAAGGGATGATCGGCAGCATCGCGAGCTGCGCGGGGTACCGTGCGATCGCGGTGGCGCTCACCAGAGACGTCGTCGCGCTGGGGATAGACGTTCAGCGCAATCAACCGCTACCCGACGAGGGACTGCTTGACCTGGTCTCCTACGAGGAAGAGCGCCAGCGCCTGGCGGATCTCGCCGCGTCCGGGCCGGACATATGCTGGGACCGATTGCTATTCAGCGCGAAGCTAGCCGTTTACAAGTTGTGGTTTCCGTCGGCCGCCTGGCAGCTAAATCTTGAGCTGGCGGACATCATGATCGATGCGCATGGGAAAACATTTATCGCGTCCCTGGTGCTACCGGGTCCAATTGTTAACGAGAGGCCAATTACTGAGATGTGCGGTCAATGGATCGCCCAGGATGGATTCCTGGCGACTGGGGTCACTATCCATCAGGTTCCGAAATTATGGGAGCCAGCCGGCGTCGAATGCCCGCTTAATCGCGTCGACACGGTTCTTGGCATTCAGTTTCGTGACAATAGTCGTGAGGTAGTTGCGCACCGTGCCGACGGATAGGTGCAGCGCCGTCGCGACTTCGGTCGGCTCGGCGCCCTCCGCCATCATGCGCAGGATCTCATGCTCCCGGATGGACAGCGGATTCTTCTCGCTTTCCCAGGCCGATATCGCGAGTTGCGGGTCGATGACCCGCTGGCCCGCGGCGACGTTCCGTATGGCACGGGCGAGCTGGTCGGGCGGCGCGTCCTTGAGCAGGTATCCGGATACGTGAGCGGCCAGCGCGCGCCGCAAGTTGCCGCTCCGGCTGAGGTTGGTCAGGATCAGCGTCCGGCATTCCGGCATAGCCTCGTGTACCAGTCCTGCCGCCGTCAGCCCGTCCACCCCCGGAAGATCAACATCGATGATCGCGACGTCCGGGCGCTGGGCCAGCGTTTCGGGCAGGATCTCGGCGCCGTGCTCGACGGCCGCGACCACTTTCAGGTCCGGCTCCAGCTCGATGAGCGCGACGAGCGCGCCCCGGATCATGGCGACGTCTTCGGCGAGTAGTACCTTCAACGGCCGTGCCGCATCGGGTCTTCCGCCGTCGTACGCAGTAACATTGCCCAATTTGTTCCCCCTATTACCGAGCAGTCGAGTTCTCCTGGGGTGCGCGAATGGGTGTCTCGGCCGCCACGGTGAACCAGCCGTCGCGGGTCGTCGTCGCCGTCAGCTCACCGCCGATCGCCTCCAGCCGCGTCGACAGGTTCTCCAGTCCCCCTCCGCTGCGGCTGAGACGGCCCAGGTGCAAGACCCCGTCGTTGGTTATCTCCAGTCGGACGGTTGCGTCGTTCTGGCTGGCCTTGATCGAGCACAGCCGTGCGCCGCTGTGCCGTAGCAGGTTCGTGACCCCTTCGCGGAGGACGGTCGCCAGCACCGTGTCGATGCTCTCATCGAGCCCGCTGCAAGAGATATCGATAGTAGTGTCGATACCTACCGCGACGAGCAGCGAGGCGACCGAGTCGGCTTCCTTCGAGAGAGACATGTTCCGGTACCCGCTGGATACCACGCGGACATCGGCGAGTGCCTGTCGGGCGACGTCGATCAGTTCGGAGAGCTCATCTCGCGCTCGCTCCGGGCTCTCGCCCACCAGTCGTTTCACGAGTTCGGCTTTGAGCGTGACCGCGGACAAGCTGTACCCCAGCAGATCGTGCAGGTCTCTCGCGAACCGCATTCGTTCCCTGATGACAGCGAGTTGCGCCAGTTCCCCGCGGGCGGCACGGACTTGCCTGATGGTGGCCATGAGCCGGGATAGACCGAAGATCACCAGCCCTGTGTCCAGCGTGGCGACAGTCAGGTACGCCACGTAAGCCACGCTCATGCCGCTCAACGTTGGCTCGACGATCATGCTCGCGATGATGAGGCCGAACAGCGGCCACCCGTACCATTTCGGCAGGAGGAGCAGCACTGAGCCAGCCAGGAACCCGGCCATGGCGCCCCACTCCTTGCCGAGCGCCAAGATCGGTAGATAGGTCACGACCGCTTGTGCCAGCAGCGTCATCGCGCGTACACGAGCTGGCCATCTGGCCGCCAGGTCCAGGGAATGCAGCAACTGGATGGCGAAGACCATGACGACGGAGGCGATGCCAAGCGCCAATACGATCCCGTGCGAAGGATACGGCGAGGTCAGGATGTCCAGCAGCTGGACGGCCACGAACCCGCATAGCACTGTCACCAAAATCCCGCTGACCAGCAACGACTCACCAGCGACTGTCTCTCGTGCCGCTAGCAGCAGGTCATCTCGCCGGGGTTTGACCTCGTAATTCGACACTGTGCGAAGCCCGCGGGTGACCTTCGCGGGGGTTACGTAGGACGTTCCCCGCCGTAGCCCCCGGAGGCCGGCCTTGACCGACAATTTCCTTCACAGCCACCCTCACGTCTTTCCCGATCCCGCATGATCATAATAGATTATGGCGGAAATGGTGCAAGACGCCCCGGGTTCATAGCTCGTTTGCGTAATGCGAGGGTTACGCAAGAACTCCAGACTCGTCCGGAGGCGCGACCAGACGACGGCTCTGCACGCTTTGTCCGCACTGCACCACGTTTCTCTGCCTGCACCACGTGTGCACGCGCAAGCGACCGAGCCGCAAACGTTAGCATTCGGGCTTTTCTCTTCTGTGGGTATTTCTGTAGCGTCTACGGGCTGCTGGTTCCCGTGTAGTGTCGCCCGTCGGCCGAGTCGGGCCCGGCCGGGCGGCGGCGCTCCGCGCCCTGATCCACGCCGCGAACACGTGCCGGGACCAGGGCCTGACCCCGAGTTCCCGGCGCGAACACGAAGCAGAAGACCGGCCGCACGCTGCTGGAATGCCAGAGAGACCGCGAAGACGACGTCCTGCGGTTCCTGACCGACCTGCGGATCCCCCCGACCTCTAACCAGGGCGAACGCGACCAGCGCCCTTCGAAAACCCCGCAGAAGTTCTCCGGCCGGCTCCGCTCCGAGGCCGCCGCCTGCCACCGTTACGCGATCCGCGGCTACCTCGACATCGCCCGCAAACACGGCCAGCCCGTCATCACCGTGATCCGTGACGCCCGCACCGGAAACCCCTGGATGCCGCCGGTTCCCGCATGAGCACAACCATGCCGCCCGCCGCTTACGCAAAGAGAGAGGAAATAACTCAGCGATACAGGTCTGAATCTGGTTTCCCGGATCCATTCTCCTCGGTGGCTCATATAGACAGCTTCCCCGGACCCCTTGGAAGCCATTCATCGAATGTTATCTATTACCACGTGTCCAGGGGAACGCCGCGGCCAGTACGTCATGACCTGCAACTAGGCGGAATATGAAGATCTCACGTACGGCAATCGGCGTCAGCCGGACGCCTGATCGCCACCGGCTGACCCGGCGAATCTGGAAAGTGGCCAGTGAACGTGCCGCGCGAAAGGAAGATGCTGTGGAACAGCAAGGCGAACGTCCGCATCAATGGCCAGCCGATGCCGCGGGCGCGGCCCGGGGCAGCCAGTCTCAAATCGCGGACGTAACATCAGAAGTAACAGCGGTTTCCATCATGTCTCTCCGCGCCGCCGATTCGCCGCGGCTGAATGGGGAGGACAAGGCGCACATTATGCGGCTCGCGGAGACCGAGTCGGAACTTCCCCCGATCCTGGTGGACAGGCGCACCATGCGGGTCATCGACGGCATGCACCGTCTGATGGCCGCGTCCCTGCAGGGCCGCGAGACGATCGAGGTCAGGTTCTTCGAAGGCAACGAGGCGGACGTCTTCCTGCGGGCCGTTGAAGAGAACATCGCCCACGGGCTGCCACTGTCCCAGGCCGATCGCCGCGCCGCCGCGGAACGGATCATCGCGACGCACCCGCACATGTCCGACCGGGCGATTAGCCATTGCACCGGGCTCGCGGCCAAGACCGTGGCGGCGATCAGGAAACGTTCAAGCGAAGGACTACCACAGTCAAACGCGCGGGTCGGGAGGGACGGCCGGGTTCGCCCGCTGGACAGCGGGGCGGCCCGGCGCCGGGCCGCGGAGATGCTGACTGAGCAGCCCAGCGCCTCGCTGCGTGATGTGGCGCGCGTCGCCGGTATATCGCCGGCGACGGTGCTCGACGTGCGCAAGCGGCTGGAACGCGGTGAGTCGCCCGTGCCGGAGAAGGCCGCCGCGAACGCGGCCCGGACGGCGGCTGGCCGCCGCCCGGGGGATGCCAGTCTGGCTGACGGCGGCCTTCAGGTCCGCACTGGCCTGGGCCCGCAGGCGGGCCAGGGCGAGACGGTCGCGGCCCAGGCCGCCAACCGGTTCACCGCGCGACGGGACGCCCGGGCCGTGATGCAGCCGGACCCGGCCGCCGTGGTGGAGAAACTCCTGCGTGACCCGTCCCTGCGCGGCAACGAGGTGGGTCGGGGGATGCTGCGCCTGCTGCACATCAACGCGATGGGGATGCAGCAGCTGCCGGACGTGGCGACCGCCATGCCGCCGCACTGCCTCGGCATCGTGGTCGTGCTCGCTCATCAGTACGCGAAGATGTGGCAGGACTTCGCCTGGGAACTGGGCGGCCAGGCTCGGATCATCGATCCGCAGGCGGCCGCCCGCTGACTGATATCGAGACTGAATTGGCTGACATATGAGCGGATTATGTTAGTACGAAATTGTGCCGTAACGGTCTGCGGGCTATTCTTAATAATGAGCGAGGGCCTGACTGGCTTCCCCCAGCATTCCCCGGCGGTCAGGCCCTCGCACTGGGCGCGTACTGGGCACGTATTGATTCACGCTAATGGAAGTTGATCAAAATTGGGTGGTCGCCTCACCGTTGGAAGGCGCGAACCGGAGAAAACTAATCTGAAAACCGCTGCTAGACTACAGCGCTAACCGGCGGCGCTACTCAGCCGCTAGGTAAATGCTATTACCGTATGCGCGCTTCCTCTGCCGCATACGCGTGCAGCAGGTCGTGGCACGTGAATCGCCCTTCGGCGTACTCGACGATCAGGTTCTCGTCACACAGTTCGGTCAGGGCCGAGTGGACGAGGTCACACGGAAGCGTGGCCAGGCTCGCGGCGGAAGCGACCGTGATGTCCGGTCGCGGATGCGCTCCGATGCCCCGGAACACCCGCATGGCCCGCGCGCTCAGCCGCGGTCGTGACCACGAGAACAAGGTACGGACGCTGGTGGTCGGCTCTCCTGTCTCCAGGCCGTCGAGCCGGTCGCCTATGTCCCGCATTCCCGTCGCCAGCGTGGCGAGTGGCAGGCCAGGGCGCGCCGCGGCGCGCGCGCCAATCGCGCGCAAGGCCAGCGGCAGGCGCCCGCAGAGTCCGATCAGGTCACTGACCACCGCGGGCTCGTCCATCGCCCGCCGGGGCCCCAGGCTGGCAGTGAGCAGGCTGTACGCTTCGGATTCGGGCAGCGGGTCAAGGGGCAGCAGGTGCGCCCCCTCCGCGGCCGCCAGTCCGGTCAGCTGGTTTCTGCTGGTGACCAGCACCGCGCACCCAGGGGCGCCAGGCAGCAGCGGCCGGATCTGCTCCGCGTCGGAAGCATTGTCCAAGACGATGAGCACGCGCCGCCCGGCCAGCAGGCTCCGGTACAGGGTGACCTGCCCGTTCTCATCCGGCGGAATCGACGCCGGCGGGACACCGAGTGCTGTCAGGAAGTCCCGGACCGACTCGCTCGCGCGTCGCGGGCCGCCGCTTGGTGAGTAGCCTCGCATGTCGGTGAACAGCTGGCCGTCGGGGAACCTGCCCTCGACCTCGTGGGCCCACCGCAGCGCCAGGGCGGTCTTGCCGACTCCGGCCATGCCGGTCATCGCGGCGATGAGTATCCCGCCCGTTCCCCAATCCGCGGCGTTGAGGAGGTCTGTCAGCTTCTTACGGTCACTGGCGCGGCCGATGAAGTAACGCGGAACGGCGGGCAGTTGCCTCGGCACCACGTGCCCCGCCACGGCTGGGCCGGGTGTCCGCCGCAATTCTCGCTGCCGGTTCGCGGAGGGTATGTCCTGGTGCAGCACGCGCGAGTGCGCCACGGCCAGATCCTCACCCGGGTAAGCGCCGAACTCACGGTCCAGCCGCAGTCGTATTTCCTCATAGACGCCGAGCGCGCTGGCCTGCTGCCCGGAACCGGCCAGCGCGATTATCAGCAGGGCGTGGACTCGCTCATTGAACGGTTCGGCGGCGGCCAGGGCCCACAACCGCGGCAGCACCTGGTCGTGCAGGCCGAGTTCACAGGCCAGCTCCGCGTACTTGATCAGCGCGTCCGCGAGTTCGCGTCCCAGCCCCGTGATGGCCGGATGACCCCGCAGCAGGTCCACGTCGCCCAGCGGGTCGCCCCGCCACATCGCGACCGCCCGTCCGTAGAGGTCGCACGCTGCCTGGTAGTCGCCGTTCGCGGACGCCGCGGCGGCACACGCCACCAGGTCGCGGAAGACCAGAAGGTCCAGTTCCTCGATGCGCAGCCGCAGCCGGTAGGAACTCCCGGCGGACGTTATCACCGAATCGTCGGCCGCCCGGTTCCCGGCGGTGTCCAGCACCTTGCGAAGCCTGCTGACGTGCGCCTGAACCAGGTTGGTCGCGGTCGCCGGGGGCCATTGGCCCCATATCGCGTCGATGATCGCGTCCCGGCGGAGCAACCCGCCGTGCTCAGCCGCGAGCAGTCCGAGCACCGCCCGCCGTGCGGGCGGCCCGAGATGCAGCGGCGACCCGTTCAAGCTGGCTTCCAGCGGCCCGAGGACCGACAGCCGCAGTCTCCGGTCGCTGGCCGCGATCGTCGCGTCTGGCTGCCGGCGCAGCGACGAGGCCGCGGCACGGGCCAGGACGGCGGCCTGGGCGGCGTCGAGGCCGAGGGCGTACCCGAGGGCGGCCAGCGAGTCCGGCCGGGGGCTGGACCGGCGGCCCTGCTCAAGATCCCGCACGAAGGCTACGCTGAGTCCGGCTTTGGCGGCGAATTCCCGTTGCGTAAGATGCGCCCTGCGGCGGTAGACACGTAGCAGAACCCCTAGCTCATTAGCCTGCTTCCCGACCTCATGTTCCATGAGCCTGCATCCCTTAGCTGCCCACCGATGGACGTCACGTGCCGCGTGACGATGCGCTGTTACTGCAATTCACTGAAGTGCTCGGAGCCCAGTACATTTCCGCTCGCGTCGCGCTAAAGAGCATGCACATCACGATGACCTGCTGTCCCTCCCGCTGACCAGGATCGAACGGGCCCGCGCGCGCCAGTCAGCGTCGTTGGCGGTGCGACGACCGGGGTCATCATCCAGCGGCCCGCTGGGCTCGGTCCCGTTTCCGGCGGGCTCGGTCCCGATGGCGAACTGCGCGATGCTCGGCTCCGTCAGCCAGTCGGTGCCGAACGCGCGCGCCGCCGCGTCGGCGTGCACCGAACCGATCGCGCAGGCCCCTAGCCGCATCGCGGTACAGGTCAAGTACAGGCTCTGGATCAGCACACCGACGTCCATGAGCGCGAGGGAGTACGGGATTCCCGCGTACTTCCACGACAAGCGCTGGAACCGGGCCGCGATCGTGAGCAGAACAGGAGGCGGGCCGTCCGAGCCCACCGCCGCGCCGACGCAGCGCAGCAGCGTCCCGGCGGCGGCCTCGTCCGTCGCGAGGGGCTCCAGCTCATGCCCCAGCGGGTTGTAGTGGTAGGCGCCCGTCGGCAAGTCAGGGCAATCGCTGACCATCGCGTAAATCTCAAGCTCGTAACATCCGCCGGCGCCAGGATAGGGGCGGTCGCTCAGGTGGGCCTCGTCTCGGGCCGCCTGCTCTCCGACTGCGGTCCCGGTTCCGGCCGGCGGCGGGAACGTGATCAGCGAACGGATCCTGGCTGTGCGGTACAGGAGTTCACCGAGTTCGGCCAGGCGCACCGGGCCCGAGGGATAGTCACGCGCCGAGCAACGACCCTCGGCCGCCGCTATCAGCGGCGGATCGGCCGCGCACAGGTCTTCCCAGCGCGGCCGGTGCAACGTGATCGCCGGCGCGACGGCCGGCGGCTTGACCACCGGCTCGGGGCACCGTCCCCGGCCAAAAGGGTATATGCCACCGAGGTCGATGTCGTGCAGGCCAAAGGTCGACCGGGTGTGGAACATCAAGTCGACCGGCGTCCAGCCTTTCAGAGCGGGATCGGCATCCTCGGCGAAGACAGGTTCCTCGTCGCTGTTCTCGGCGGGTGACCGGGCGGTCAGCACCATCCCGGAAGCCACGAGATAGGAGATCGCGTGGTCGGCCCCGCCAGCGTCCGGCCATGCGCGTGCCACCTCGGCGGCGGTCACTGGCCGGCCGAGCAATCCCAGCAGCCGCACGGCTTCTCCGCTGTGCAGCTGGACACGGTGCTGCCCCAGCGGCGATTCCAGCACGTACTCATGCCCGCTCGTGCGGAACTGGGCGAATGTGGACATTCGCAGAAAGGTGTCCGGAGGTACCGGAGCTGGCCGGAATCGCGACCGGGCCGTGATGGGGACGACTGAGAGCAGCAACTGCCCTGAGCCGAGGCTGAGCGACCGGACGATCAGCGGCTGCAGGCGGTCAAGCGCCATGCGCAGTTCTTTGTGCTCCGCCTCATCCTCGACGCTGCCCTCGCCCGCCGGGCTCTTGCTGAGGACGTTCTCGAGCGATATCGGCCCGAGGCGCATCCGCTGAAGTGCTTCACGGACGTGGGCGGTGGGGTTCCGGACAGTGACATTTCCCCACCGGCTGTGCAGCCGCAGGGGACCGTCGTCGGACTCGATTGTCATGGCGACGTCTTCACGCAGCGACCATAGTTCGACGGGGCCGTCTAGCCAGACGCTCCCATCATCATAGGAATACATATTCTGTTCTCCACTTTATCGCGCTGCGATAGAGGGTTTAGTCTGGTTAGCGGTCAGGTGTACAGGGCTACGGGATTCAGTTCTTCGTAAGTCGTCGGTGCGGGGAGGCGGCCGAGCCGCACGGGTACTTCGAACAGGCGTCCCGTGGCGAAGCGCGGCCAGAAGTGCCGCAGCCCGGGAATCACGACCTTGGCCACCGGCATGCCGACGTCGGGCCGCGTCATGTCCAGCGCCAGGAGATCGAGCCCCGCCGCCTGTGTGATCTCCCGCACCTGGCGAGTCCCCCCGCCGCCGGCCGGCGTCTCGTAATCAGCGGCGGAACGGGACGCTCCGGTGATGTCGGGCAGCAGGTGTGGCTGGGTGAGCGTCGTCACGCGCAGCCACCAGGTGCGCAGGTACGGGTCCGCCAGCCCGTCGGCCGACACCAGCCTTTGGCCCAGTTCGGCCAAAGCGCGGCGCAGCGCGATGCTGGCGTCAAAGTGGGACCCGAATCCCACCACGACTTCCTCCCCGGGCTCACCGATTCTCCGGGACACGGCGGCCATGACCGGCACCCCGAGGTCGGAGGTGAGATCAAGCACCCACAACTCCCGGTTCATCCCGGCCAGCCACGAGCGGAAGCGCCACGTCCAGGAATCGTCGAAGGACTCCACGTCAACCGCGGGCTGAGATGTCCTGTTGTACCACCACAGAGCTGCGGCGTCGCGCTCGACGAGCTCAAGGAACCCCCGGGTGACGGCGTCGTCGAGGCTGTCGCCGGCCGCGGTGCCACTGGAGTCCGCGGTGAGTTGCCGCGGCTCGTCCCTGGTCTCGGGGGCGAGGTGGGTCATATCGGCGGGCAGGAACCGCTGCTCTCCGCCGAGCAGCGAGCAAGCCGGTACCCACTCCAGCACGGCGTTCTCGTCGAACGGTTCAGGCACGTGGTGCGCAGGTGCGCAGGTCGCGTTCCACCGAACGCGGTCGGCGTACTGACGTTCGTCGACGAGCATGCACGTCGCAGGATGCACGGCGGCGGCGCCGAGGCCGCGATAGCTGTCGCGCACCGTCAGTTCGTCCCCGTGCCGGGTGGAACAGTACCGTTCGATCGCCTCACCTAGCGCGCCGAGCCGCGCCTCCGTGTCGCTGGTGCCCTTCCCTCCGCAGGAGGACCGCAGGCTCGCCCGGTAAGCGCCGATCGTGTCCGCGCCGACCGCCCGGTTCCGCCCGGAAAGGTAGCAGGGCAGGAAGTCAGGGCTGGCCGGATCGCGACGGAGGCTGGGGACGATCCCGGTGACGGGATCGATCAGGTGCGCGTACCTGGCGAGCACGAGATCCGGCGTCGGCCGCGAAGGATGCGCGGGGTCACCCTCCCAGGACGTGAATCCGGACATCGAGCGCAGCGCCACCACTCCTGGATCCCCGCAGTCCGGGCACTGCGGCCGCCGCCGCACGGGATGGTGCTCGCCTCGCAGCGTCAGCGTGTCCATGATGTGGATGCTGTCCTGCCCGGAGTACCGGACACCGGCCACCCACTTCGCCAGTTCGAGCGCCGCGAGGCGGAGCCCGGCCTGCTGGCCGCCGGGTGGCGACACATGCGGATGAACCGGTTTCCAGGATTCGCCGAGCAGTCGTCGCGCCAGCCGTACGGTGCCGCGGTTATCCGCTAGCCGCCGCGCCAGGCAATTCCAGCACGGTCCGGTGCCCGGCTGGAAGACCGGGCCCGTCCATAGCGTCGCCCCGCCCGGGACGGTGAGCAGCCACGGTCGGCCCAGGGCCAGATGGCGCGAGTTGATGCTCGCCAGCCGCGGATCCAGATAGTCGTCGCAGACCACGAAGGAGACATCGGCGTCCGTCGCCGATCCGGATACGACCAGCCCGGCGTCTTCGCAGGCCGCGGCAGCTGTCGTGGCGCTGGTGTTTCCCAGCGCCACGACGGAGACTCTGGCCGATGCGGTCGCGCGGGTGGCGGTTCCCGCGTTGAGCCCGGCCAGGCACCAGAAAGCGCTTGTGCCGCGATTGGCCGGGACCTCTGCGTGTGCCATGCGAGCGTAGGCCAGGTTCGCATGGCACAGATCACCGAGCAGCGACTCTACTTCACCGGCGGAGATGTCCGGCGCCGCCTCTCGCTTCACGTCCGCGACGGTCCGTATGCCGTCGAGCAATGGGGCGATGAGTTCGACGGACGCGCCGGACAGCATGCTCATCTCTCGCTCAGAGACCAGGCAGACACCGTCGGCGGGCAGGACCTCTGCGCGCAGATGCTGCTGGAACTCGATGATCATGTGGTCCGCCAGTTTCATGATTCTTAGACGGTCTGTGCGGACCGGCTAGCGGCCAGGTTGTCCGACCAGCAGATTCCGGCACGCAGCTCGGTGCCGTCTTCCCTGAGATCCTCGATCAGCAGGCCAAGCCCATGAGACTGGGCCGGGACGTCCGCGCTCACCGCGCCGAAAGCCGGGTTGTCGGCCAGCACTGCGATCCTGAGTGATTCGTTGCGTGAATTCATGTCATTCTCCTGGAGGATAGTGTTTATCCCGACGTCAGAAGTATTGACGTACTGGCATTATTTGTGCCAGTGCGCGCGTCACCAGTCTGCTATGAATTTTTCACTAATTGTCGATCGGTGGCGTATCGGATGTTACGTTAATGGCCTGGATGTGAAAAATTCACAAGAAAATTCATGATCTTGTCATTGGATTTCCGCTGGCTCTGTGGTACATGCTCGAGCCGCTGGGGGTGGGCTGGAAGTACGGCCACGGGCGGGCGGCGTCGGAACTTCTCGGGCAGGCCTTTGCGGCCGTGGCGCGGGTCGGTTCTCGCGGACTTGCCTATCGGGGCAGGTGCTGGAGATCGAGGCACCGTCGCTGGAGGAAACTCGCCCGCGGGTTCTCGAGCGGCGCATCGAGGCTGACTTGGCGCTACATCGCCACGCCGATCTGATCGGGGAACTGGGATCGCTTACGGTCGGATGCCCGACGAATGAGAATATTTTCGGATTCCGGATGATAGCGTTTTACCGTTCCGGAAATAAATCGCGCACCGGAAGAATATCAGCCGCTTTGGGGGCGCGGCGAGCGGTGCTGTCGCGGGACCGTCCCCTGGAAACCGACCGACAGTGCGGGCCACTCGGGCCCGCTTGGCCGCCCAGCCCCGGACCTGGAGCGCGGTGCGCTGGATACGACCGGGAACCGGACGTGATCACGACCGGTGTGCAGTCACTCGCCACGCACGGCACGTGCACGGTGATCACGAGCAGCGGGACGCGGATCATGCTGCCGCCGGGCGCCCGGCTGCTGCGCGGCCGGTTCCCGTTCGATCGCCTGGTCCGCATCTACCCGCTCGAGGAAGTCGGCACCGCGATCGCTGATTCCCTGGCGGGAACGACGATCAAGCCGGTGCTGACGTTCGGGCCAGTACGGTAATCTGTCGCTTGTGCGGGGCGGTAGCTCAGCCGGTAAGAGCAGCGGACTCATAATCCGCCGGTCGTGGGTTCGAGCCCCACCCGCCCCACTTCCGCGCCCAGCCCCGCGACCACTAAAAAAGCGCCCCTGACCTGCGATAGAACGCAAGCCAGAGGCGCTTCTGTATTGGTCGGGCTGTGCAGGTGTATGCGGTTGCTGACGGCCGCATGCGGCTGGCTGTGCCGAATACGTGCCGAACTAGCCGAGGTCCCCGGTGCTGTCCTCCTCCTGGCCGTCGTCTCTGAGGGCATCGGCGATCCGGCGCTTGGCGATGTCCTGCTGTCCGTCGATGCACTTGGCGTAGATGTCGAGAAGCACCCTTACGCTGTGTCCGGCCCACTCGGCTACCTGGGTCGGCGCTACGCCAGCGTTGAGCCACGTTGATAGGGCCGCGTGCCGCAGGTCGTAGATGCGCCGGGCCAGGGGTGATTTCTGCTGCTCAGCGGTCAGAGCGGACTTTCTGGCTGCGATCCAGGCGCGTCGGCTGACGACCGTCGCCAGTTCACCGCCGCGGACTCCGGTGAAGAGCTTCCCATCCGGTGATGTGCCGAACTCCTCAATATGGAATCTGAGGAGGGCGACCAGCTCGGGGTGCATCGGCACCGTTCGTACCTCGCCGCGGGCGCGGTGCTTGAGCTGACGTCGATCGCGCTGGTCGCCGTCATCGGTCCAGGCGCGCCCGGCGTCCGGGGCCGCGGTCTCGAATGTGAGGGCACCCCATCCATCGGAGTCCGGCGGAGTTTCCCACTTGCTGGTTTCCTCGTTCCATTTGCGGGGCGGGAGCGTGAGATTTTGTTCTCCGAGTTCGATGGCTTCCTCGGGACGTAGCCCCGCGTAATAGATTGTTCCGAAGAACGCCTTGATCCTCGGGCCACTCGGACGCTGTGTTTCCACGGCGGCCAGGAGCGAGCGCGCCTGTTTCGGGTTAACGACACTTCGTCGGTCCACTGACGATGAGTTCTTCGGTGCTTTCCATTTGAGTACCCGGATCGGGTTCGCTGTCGTGTTGACTGCGCCGAGTTCGATAGCATAATCAAGAGCGTTGCAGATAATTGTCCTGTTTCTTTTTGCGGTGCTCGCGGCGGCCGGCTTTCCGCTGACTAGGGTTATCGCGGAATTAAGCACTTTTCGAGCATTGCCAGCATTTGCGAGCGTGGACACATTCGTAGTGTTGCGGCTTAGCCATGCGAGGGCGGCTGAGAACTCTTCGGGGGCTTCGGCTCGCCTCCTGGAGTTGAAGCCCCATCCGCGAAGAGCCTTGCGTATAACGGCGTCGGAGGGCCTGCCTGGCTTCCCTTCGGGGATCATTGCCGGAGTGGCGGCGATGAGGGCTCGCGCGATGTCGGCACGGTACTTGGCAGAAGCCGTCTTCCATTTCATGTCCGCGTACTGGCAGGCGAACTCGTACCAGCTCAATTCGTTGGCAGCGCGCTGCCATGATGTCGGACGTCCTGTCTCCGTGTCGAACGCCTCGCCTTTTCGGGCGGCAGATATCAGTTCGCTCCGAAAACTATCCGCTTGCGCTGAATGCCGGAACGGCTCTTTAAATCTGTCTCCGCTGACCTTCCATCGCACCCAATACGTCGTAACTGTCTTTCCGGTGTACGTGTCAATGGTGTATACGCGAACATCATAACTGATGTTGTTCATTTAGGCGGCCTCGCCCTGCTCGTCCAGCCAGCGCTCATATTCATCTACGTACACGCGCAATTCTCCATTCGGCAACGACCAGCACCGTGGCGCTTTCCCCTTTGCGCGCCATTCGTAGAAAGTTCGTCGACTGATCTTGAGGCTGGCGCATATTTCTTTGACTGAAACTGTTTCGCGGAGCGGTTTCCGGCTCTTGGCGGGCATCTCAATTCCTCTCGTCAGAAATTAGTTAGCAGGAGGGTGCCGCGCGGCCGGTCAGCCGCGGGGCGTTATCGGGTGAGTTACTCCGTTGGCGAAGGCGCGGGTAACGATGCGGGTGCTTTCGCGGAGGCTGACTCCGGCAGTGGTACCTGCTCTGATGAGCTGATTTGTGACATCGCGTTTATCAAGCCCGGACCATGTGAGCAGTCCGCCCGCGTGGAAGGCGAGGGCGGACAGTGCGCGCTTTCTTCCGTCCTTCATGAGGGCGAGCTGGGCGGTTCCGCGATTGATGACGGTATTCAGGTACGCGGCAGATCCGGGCCCTTCCCGGCTGGCCGCGACTTCAGCGGGCGGGCCGGAAGGCCGGGGTGCAGGAGCTGCGGCGCGGATGGTCTCACGGGCCAACCAATCGGGCATGCGGCCGGGGTGTCCAGGGTTGCCCCGCTGGACCTGGTAGGTACCGGCGGCGGTGACGGCGCTGGGAGCGATGCCGTAGGACCATCCGGCTTTGATGTCGACCTGCCAGGCGAGGCCGTAGCGCCCAGCAGGGTCGGAGAGCATCTGGCGCAGCTCGGTGGCGGGGGCCTGGTACCACAGGTGAATGCCGCCGGATGGGGTGGCGGCGGTGACTGGCTGATACTCGGGGCTGGTGGGCCACGGGCGGGGGCCCCCGCGGAGCCGAGCGAGGAGGGCGAGGGTGTCGCGGCCGTCGTGGAACCGTCCGGGGTTGTTCCATGTGCCAGCGTCGACGGGCTCGGTGGCCAGGTCGATGCCAGGTAGCAGACCGGTGGCGAGGCTGGGTGGAAGTTCGGAGTTGTGCGCGTCAATGTCGAGTAGGACGAGGCCGGAAGGGCCGGCGGCGGCGCCGGGGATGGCGCGGGGCTGGGCTTGCCACCAGGCGGTGAGGATCGCGGGGTCGGTGGTGGCGGCGCGGACGCCGTGGCACCAGCGTCCGGCGGCCAGGCAGGGGCATTCGTCCGGCTTGTGGTCGGCGGCGCAGTCGGGGCAGTTGCCGAGTGGGCGCTTGCTTGCGGCGGAGAGTGGCAGGATGTGCCAGCCGCGGGCGGCGAGCCGGAGCGCGAGGGCGAGGCTGGGCGGTTCGGACATGATCGGTCACCCGTCCGTGCTCGGGCGCCTAGGGGGGCGGGGGATGCCTAAGGGGCTCGCCCGTGACCCTGGTCGCGTGGGGGTGTGGAGGCATCCCCCGCCCCCTGCCGCGCGGGGCGGGGACGGGAGCGGGTGTTTCTTCCGTGAGTTGATGCCGGTTTGATGTCCCTCATGTCCCTCGGGGCGGTGACCTGGGCGGGGGCGGGGACATTGCTATGTCCCTGGCTTGTCCCATGTGGGACATCAAGCCGGGCGGGGGGGACATGTGGGACATCGGCCCGCAGGGGTGATGTCCCACATTTTCGGGCCCGTGACCTGCGTGAATGCGGCGTTGGGACATGTGGGACATGTCTTCTTCTAGTTCTAAGGAAGGAGAAGACCTAAGGAGGTTTCGCGTTACCGGGCGTCGGGGGGCGGGGTGGTCCTGGTGATGCGCAGGAGGCGGCGGGAGCCGGTCTTGCGGGAGCGGATGTCGACGCCGGCTTTGCGGAGGGCGGGGGCGATCTCGCGGACCTGGCGGCCGACGGCGCGGACGTCGTCGGGGAGGTCGGCGGCGGGCAGGCGGGTGTCGGCGCAGATCTGGCGGAGGGTGTCCAGGAGGTCGGCGGCGGTGCCTTCCCAGGACCGGGGGCCGTCGCCGTCGGGGCCGGGGGTGGCGGCGAGGC
>Ga0210389_10000508_pt1 | contig 35391 bp, 35 predicted proteins | sample IncBWH28OmetaG_FD_160127 | JGI IMG/M metagenome (GOLD analysis project Ga0210389, IMG submission 160127) | Forest soil microbial communities from Barre Woods Harvard Forest LTER site, Petersham, Massachusetts, United States - Inc-BW-H-28-O ... | reverse complement strand
GGCGTCATCGTCCCGGCCTGGCGTCATCGTCCCGGCCTGGCGTCATCGTCCCGGCCGGCGCCGTCGTCGCCGGCCGGCGCCCGCAACGCGCTCGCGTTAGCGGCGTCGCTCTGCCAGGCCGAGGAACTCGGCCGCCAGCGCGTCGCCGCCGGCCGGATCCCTGGCGATGACCAGGACCGTGTCGTCCCCCGCGACCGTGCCGAGGATCGCGGGCCAGGCGGCATGGTCAATGGCCGAGGCGAGGAACTGCGCCGCGCCCGCGGGCGTGCGCAGCACGACCAGGTTGGCGCTGGCCTCCGCCGAGGTCAGCAGCTCCTTGAGGTACCTGACCAGGCGGGACGACACGCCGCCAGCGGGCACTCCCGGCTGGGCGGGCGGGTTGTCCTGGCCCGGCTGCGGCTGCCCCGCCTGCGGCTGACCGCCCCCGGTGCCGCCAGCCGCCACGGTACGGCCGGCCGCCCCCGTGCCGCCGGCCGCCGCGTCGCGCTCGGACGTGGCCGCCTCGGCGTGCGGCCCGGTGGCGGCTGAGTCGGCCGCGGGAGGAATGGACGGGTCGGAGTTGGGCCGCATCCGTTCGGGATAATCGAAGGCGGTACCCGGGTGCGAGTTCGGGTCGCCTGGCAACGCGTAGAACAGGGTGCCGTCCTGGGCGCGCAGCCGGACAACGCCGAGCTCGTCCAGGTCACGGGACAGCGTGGCCTGCGTGACGTGCATGCCGGCGTGCTGCCTGAGCAGGCCGGCCAGCTGTTCCTGGGAGTGGACGTGCTCCCTGGAGAGGATCGCGACGATCCTCCCCTGCCTGGCCGCCTTGGTCGCAGGAACGGCGGGCGCCTGCCCGTGCGGGCCTCCCGACGTGCTCATCGAGGCTGCTCAAGTAGCCAGGCGAGCAGGGCCTTCTGCGCGTGCAGCCGGTTCTCCGCCTGGTCCCACACCACGCTGGACTGGCCGTCGATCACCTCGGCGGTGATCTCCTCGCCGCGGTGCGCGGGCAGGCAGTGCAGCACGATCGCGCCGGGCGCGGCCAGCCCGACAAGCTCGTCGTTGACCTGGTAGGCGGTGAGCGCGGCCTTCCGTTCGGGTGCGTCGGCCATGCCCATCGAAAGCCAGACGTCGGTCGCGAGCACGTCGGCGCCCTTGGCCGCGAGTGCCTGGTCGTCGAAGACGCCCGCGGAGCCGCCGGTCTGCGCGGCGATCTGCTGCGCCTTGGCGACGATCTCCTGGCCGGGCTGATAGCCGCGCGGTGCGGCGACGCGGACGTGCATCCCGGCGGTCGCGCCGCCGAGGAGGTAGGAGTGCGCCATGTTGTTCGCGCCGTCGCCAAAGTAGGTGAGCGTGCGGCCCGCGAGCGAGCCGAGCTGCTCGGCCACCGTCTGCAGGTCGGCGAGGATCTGGCACGGGTGGAACTCGTCGGTCAGCGCGTTGATCACCGGGACCGTGGCCGCCCGCGCGAGCTCCTCGATGCGGTCCTGTCCTGACGTGCGCCAGGTGATCGCGGCGACCTGCCTGGTGAGCACCCGGGCGATGTCGGCGATCGTCTCGCCGCGCCCGATGTGCGTCTTGGTCGTGTCGATCTCAAGCGGCAGGCCGCCGAGCTCGGCGACGCCGACGGTGAACGAGACGCGGGTGCGCAGGCTGGGCTTGTCGAAGAGCAGGGCGACCGCCTTCGGCCCGGCGAGTGGGCGGAAGGCCTGGCGGTCCGCCTTCATCACCTTCGCCAGGTCGAGTACCTCGGCCTGCTCGCCCGGGGTGAGGTCGTCGTCGCGGAGGAAGTGCCTTGCCATCGTTACGCCTTCTGCTCGTGGACCCGGGCCAGGATGGCGGGCAGCGCCTCGACGAACCCGGTGGCCTCGGCCTGGGTGAGGATCAGCGGCGGCGCCAGCCGTACCGCGTCCGGCTGCACCGCGTTGACCAGGAACCCCGCCTGCCTGGCGGCGGCGTTGACCTGCGGGGCCTTGTCCTGGGTGAGGACGGCGGCGAGCCAGAGGCCTGAGCCGCGGACGTCCGCGAGCAACGGGTGGTCGATGGCCGCGATGCCGCTTGCCAGCGTTTCGCCGACGGCCTTCACGTTCTTCAGGATGTCATCCCGTTCGATCGTGTTGATGACGGCGAGGGCCGCGGCACAGGCGATCGGGTTGCCGCCAAAGGTGGAGCCGTGGTCGCCGGCGACGAGGGCGCTGCCCGCCTCGCCGAAGCCGATGCACGCGCCGATCGGCAGGCCGCCGCCGAGGCCCTTGGCGAGCGTCATCACGTCCGGGGTGACGCCCTCGGCCTGGTGGGCGAACCAGCTGCCGGTGCGGCCGATGCCCGACTGGATCTCGTCGAGGACGAGGAGCGCGCCCGCCTCGTCGCAGGCGCGCCGCGCGGCGGCCAGGTAGCCGGACGGGGCGGGGATCACGCCGCCTTCGCCCTGGGTCGGCTCGAGGATGACACCCGCCACCTGGTCGTCGACGGCGCTCGCCAGGGCCGCCGCGTCGCCGTACTCGACCCAGCGGACGTCGAAGCCGAACGGCTCGAACGGCGCGCGGATCGACTCCTTGCCCGTGACGGCGAGCGCGCCCATCGTCCTGCCGTGGAACCCGTGGTCCGCGGCGACCATCACCGGGCGCCCCTTGCCCTGCTTGCGGCGGACGACCTTGAGCGCCGCCTCGTTGGCCTCGGTGCCCGAGTTGCAGAAGAAGACGCGGGCGTCCTGGTGGAGCAGGCTCAGCAGCTTCTCTGCGAGTAGCACGCCTGGCTCGTGGAGGAACAGGTTGCTAGTGTGCGCGATCTTGCCGACCTGGGTGGTGACCGCATCGACGATGGCGGGGTGCGCATGGCCGAGCGCGGACACCGCGATGCCGGCGATGAGGTCCAGGTAGCGGTTGCCGTCGACGTCCCAGACGTGGCTGCCCTCGCCGCGGGCGAGGGCAAGCGGCGGGACGCCGTAGTTGCCCATCATCGCCGCCGCGAAGCGCTGCTGCAGCGCTGAATTCTCTGTCGCGAAGGGCTGGCTCACGGGGTTTCTCCAATCACCATGGTGCCGATGCCCGAGTCGGTGAAGATCTCAAGCAGGATGGCATGACTGAGGCGGCCGTCGAGGACGTGGGCGTGCGGCACGCCGCCCCTGACGGCGGTGAGGCAGGCCTCCATCTTGGGTATCATGCCCGCGGACAGGGCAGGAAGCAGCTTCTCCAGGTCATCGGCGTCGAGCTGGCTGATTACCTCATCCGAGTTCGGCCAGTCCCGGTAGAGCCCCTCGACGTCGGTGAGCACGACCAGCTTGGCCGCGCCGAGCGCGACGGCCAGGGCCGCGGCGGCCGTGTCGGCGTTCACGTTGTAGACAGTGGCCGCGCCGTCCGGCCCGTCCGCGCCGCGGGCGACGCTCGAGATGACGGGGATGCGGCCGTTGTCGAGTAGCGCGCGCACCATCGAGGGGTCGACGTCGGTGATCTCGCCGACCAGGCCGATGTCCACCAGTTCGCCGTCGACGGCGGCGAGCTTGCGCTCGGCGGTGAATAGGTTGGCGTCCTCGCCCGACAGTCCGACGGCGTACGGGCCGTTGCGGTTGATCAGGCCGACGATGTCCTTGTTGACCTTGCCGTTGAGCACCATGCGGACGACGTCGATGGTCTCTTCCGTGGTGACGCGCAGCCCCGCGGTGAACACCGACTCGATCCCCAGGCGGTCCAGGTGCCCGGTGACCTGCGGGCCGCCGCCGTGCACGACGACCGGGCGCAGCCCGGCGTGCTTGAGGAACACCAGGTCCTGGGCGAACCCGGCGCGCAGCTCCTCCGCGGTCATCGCGTGGCCGCCGTACTTGATCACCACGGTCTCGCCGTGGAAGCGGTCAAGCCAGGGCAGCGCCTCGATCAGCGTGCCCGCCTTCGCGGTGGCGGCCGACCTTCTCGCGGCGTCCCTGCGTTCCTGGATGACGATCGTCATGTGGAGTAGGCCGAGTTCTCGTAGACGTACGCTTCGGTCAGGTCGGTGGTGAGGACGACCGCGCTGTGCGGGCCCGCGGACAGGTCGACGGTGATCGTGATGTCCTTGGCCGCGAGGTCGACCTTGGACCGGTCGTCGCCTGGCGCGCCCGCCCGGCAGACCCAGACGCCGTTCATCGCGACGTTGAGCCGGTCGGGGTCGAAGACCGCGTCGGTGGTGCCGACCGCGGAGAGCACCCGGCCCCAGTTGGGGTCGGACCCCGCGAGTGCGCACTTGAGCAGGTTGTTCCGCGCCACGCTGCGGCCGACGGTCACCGCGTCCGCTTCGCTCGCCGCGCCGACGACCTCGATCGTGACGTACTTCGACGCGCCTTCCGCGTCGCGCTGCAGCTGGCGGGCCAGGTCGGCGCAGACCTCGGTGAGCGCCCTGGTGAAGTCCTGGTGGCCGGGCTTGACGCCGGACGCGCCGCTGGCCATGAGCAGCACGGTGTCGTTGGTGGACATGCAGCCGTCCGAGTCGAGGCGGTCGAACGTGACGGCGGTGGCGCTGCGCAGCGCCGCGTCAAGCTCCCCGGACGTGAGGTCGGCGTCGGTGGTCAGCACGACCAGCATGGTCGCCAGGGAAGGGGCGAGCATGGCCGCGCCCTTGGCCATGCCGCCGATCGCATAACCGTCCTGCCGCCTGAAGGCGATCTTGACGACCGTGTCGGTCGTGCGGATCGCGTCGGCGGCGTGCACGCCGCCGCTCCTGTCCGCCTCGGCGACGGCCGCGTCCACGGCGGGCAGCAGCTTGTCCATCGGCAGCCGCTCGCCGATCAGGCCGGTCGAGCACACCGCGATCTCGCCGGCGGAGTCGTCAAGCGCCGCGGCAAGCCGCTCGGCCGTGGCGTGCGTGTCCTGGAAGCCAAGCGGTCCTGTGCAGGCGTTGGCGCCGCCCGAGTTGAGCACCACCGCCCGGACCCGGCCGCCGCTCGCCACCTGGCGTGACCACTTGACCGGGGCGGCCTGTACCCGGTTGGCGGTGAAGACGGCGGCGGCCGCGCGGGACGGCCCGTCGTTGATGACGACCGCGACGTCACGGTAACCGGACGGCTTCAGGCCTGCGGTGACGCCCGCGGCGCGGAAGCCGAGGGGTGCGGTCACACTCATGGGGCGACTCCGTGGGTGGTCAGGCCCGCCGTCTCCGGGAGGCCGAGCATGAGGTTGGCGATCTGCACGGCCTGGCCGGCCGCGCCCTTGCCGAGGTTGTCGGTGGTCGAGATCACGACGGCGCGCCCCGCGTGCGGGTCGGCGGCGACCTGGACGTGCGCCCCGTTGGAGCCGTACACCGCGGCGGTGGCCGGCCACTGCCCCTCGGGGAGCAGGTGCACGAACGGGCTGTCGCCGTAGGCGCCGGCGAACGCGGCGCGCAGCGCGCTCGTCGCGTCACCGCTCGCCGCGACCGCAGGCGCGAGCTTGGCCGCGGAGGTGGCGAGGATGCCACGGGGCATCGGGGCCAGCGTCGGCGTGAAGGAGAGCGTCACCCGGCCGGGCGCTGGCAGCACTTCTGACAGTGCCTGCTCGATCTCCGGCGTGTGCCGGTGGGTGCCGCCGACCTTGTAGGCCGACATGCTGCCGGTGATCTCGCTGGCGAGCAGGTCGTAGCGGAGCGAGCGGCCCGCGCCCGAGGTGCCTGAGGCGGCCACGATCACGATGTCGTCGGCCTCGACGAGCCCGGCGGCAAGCAGCGGGGCCAGGGCGAGGATCGACGTGGTGGCGTAGCAGCCGGGGGCGGCGACCGTCCGTGCGGCCTTGATTCGCTCCCTTTGCCCGGGCAGCTCTGGCAGCCCGTAGGCCCAGCGGCCCGCGTAGGTGACGTCGCCGTAGAACTGGTGCCAGGCCGCCTCGTCGCCAAGCCGGAAGTCGGCGGACAGGTCGACGATGCGCGCGCCGGGCAGCCGCGCCGCCAGGGTGGCCGACTCGCCGTGCGGTAGGGCCATGAAGATCAGCTCGGCGCCGCCGAGCGTCTCCGCGGTGGTCGTCTCGAAGTTCTTGCCGTCGAATGCGGGGTGACCCGTGAGATTCGGGTGGACCGACGTGATTGGCTTGCCCGCGCTGCTGCCCGCGGTCACCGCCGCGATCTCCAGGTCGGGGTGCCCGGCGAGCAGGCGGAGGAGCTCTCCGCCCGCGTAGCCGCTGGCGCCCGCGACAGCGACCCGTATACCCATGCTGATGCCTCCTTCTCCCTGAGAGAGTATGCATCCCATTGCATGAATATGCAAGATGGTTTCGCAGAAGCGGCCCTGCCCGGCTGGCCCGTTCGGCGGACGATAGTCAGTTCAACAGTATATAAAGACCTCATGAGTGAGGCGCGGTGCGGGAGAGTCCAGAATGGAGACCCTTCATGGATGTGATCGAGGCGGTCGGCCTCGGGAAGCGGTACGGCCGGAAGAAGTGGGGCCTGCGGGACTGCACGCTGTCGGTCCCCGCGGGATGCGTGACCGGTCTCGTCGGCCCGAACGCCGCAGGCAAAACCACTCTGCTCAGCCTGGCGGTCGGCATGATCCGGCCCACCGTCGGCACGATCCTGGTGGCCGGCGAGACCGCAGGGTCGCGCGCGGCACGGGACCTGACCGCCTTCGTGGCCCAGGACGCTCCCCTCTACCAGAACCTGCCCGTCCTGGACATGCTCCGGGTCGCCAGGAACATGAACCTGCGGTGGGACCATGACCGGGCCATCTCCAGGCTGGACGGTCTTGGCATTCCGCTGAAGCAGCGGGTCGGTGCGCTGTCGGGCGGACAGAAAGCACAGCTCGCGCTCACCATCGCGCTGGCCCGCCGGCCCCAGCTCCTGGTGCTCGACGAGCCGCTCGCCGCTCTGGACCCCCTCGCGCGAGCCGACTTCACGCAGTCGGTGCGGGAGGCAGTCGCCGAGGACCAGATCTCGGCCGTGTTCTCCACGCACGTGGTCGCCGAACTGGAACAGGTCGCCGACTACCTAATCGTCCTCGGGCACGGAGAGGTGCTGCTGTCCGGCACGACGGCCGAGCTGACCTCCGCCCGCGGCGGGGAGAGCCCGGAGAAGGTCATTCTGTCCGCTCTGCGGGAGAACTCTCGGAGCCACGCTCAGGAGGTGGTGCGATGACCGCGGCGGCCATTCCCGGCAGGCGGGGGCGGGCGGCGGCCCGGCCGGTGCCCTGGACCCGGCTGGCCTGGGTTACCTGGCGGCAGCACCGCGCGGCACTGGCCGGCGCGGGCGCGCTCCTCGCAGTAATCGCCGCTTACCTGGCGTATATCGGGCGGGAGATCCACCGAGCCTACGATTCCTTCAACGCCTGCCTGCAGGCTTCGCCGCACGCCCTGCCGCCGCTGGGCGGAAGACTGGCGGGCACGCCGGCCTGCGGGGCGCTCGAGCGCGCCTTCATGTCCTTTTACGGCACCGGGCGGGGCTCCGTGGGTGCGTCCGGGATCAACGCGCAGACGGTCCCGTTCCTGCTGCTGGCCGTCCCGGTGCTGGTCGGCGCCTTCGTCGGCGGGCCGGTGCTGGCCCGCGAACTGGAGTCAGGCACGTTCCGTTTCGCGTGGACTCAGGGCGCGGGCCGGGTGCGCCTGACGGCAGCCCGGCTGGTGCCGCTCGCGGTGGTCGTCACCGCCGCGGCGTACGGTCTCAGCGCGCTGTTCTCCTGGTACATCGACCCCTTCGTACAATCGGGGTTCACCGGCAAGTTCCCCATGCAGCTGTTCGGCACCATGGGAACTGACTTCGCGGCGTGGACGCTGTTCAGCTTCGCGCTGGCCGCGTTCGCCGGGGTGCTGCTGCGCCGGACGGTCACCGCGATGGCGGCCTCCCTGGTCGTCCTCACGGTGGCGGACGTCGCCACGCTGATGTCACTGCGCCAGCACTACATGGCCCCGGTCGCCGTCACGGGCGCCGAGCCGGCCGGCACTGGCAACTGGGTCGTGGGCAACTGGTTCACGACCACCAGCGGCGGCCCCGTCAACCAGAACGCCGTCTTCGACGCCTTCGCGCAGTTCTCGCCAGGAACCTACGCCAGCAAGACCGTCGCGTACCTGGCCGGCCACCACTACCTGCAGTGGTGGTCATACCAGCCGGCCAGCCGCTGGTGGGAGTTTCAGCTGATCGAGAGCGGATGGCTGCTCGCCGCGTCACTGCTCCTCATCACCGCGACGGTCCTGCTGATCCGCCGCCGCCCCGCGTGACTCCCGCCCGATCTCGAATGCGGTCTCCCGCAGCGGCGGACAATAATCAGTTGAACGGAATATAAAGAATGTATGAGTAAACGTGCGATGCAGGAGGCCACGTTTCTGATCCTGACCGCGCTGGCCCAGGGGCCGCAGCACGGGTACGGGATCATCCAGGACGTCGGGCGGATTTCTGGCCAGCGGGTGGCGCTGCGGGCCGGGACGCTGTACGGGGCGCTGGAGCGGCTGGATGCGGACGGGCTGATCGCGATCGACCGGGAAGAGATCGTCGACGGGCGGCTGCGGCGCTACTACCGGCTGAGCGACGAGGGGAGCGCCCGCCTCGCGGAGGAAGCCAAGCGCCTGCAGGAGAGCGCTGCTACCGCACTGCAGCGCCTTGGCGCACCCCGTCCGGGTCTCGCTGGCGGCGCGGCAACCGCGTTGGCGCGCCGTGGCGAGCGAGGCCTGGGCCTGGCGGGGGGTGCGGCATGAGCGAGCTTGCGAGCGAATCGGTGAATGCTGTGCGTCCGCGAATGCGGACTCCGAGCGTCAGCGAGGTGGCCGTATGAGCGCGGCTGACGGTTTCCAGACCCCGGGTGCACCGCACGCGGAGCTTGAGCAGCGCTACCGGCGGCTGCTGAGGCTGTACCCGCGCGAGTTCCGTGCCAGGCGCACGGACGAGATGATCGGGGTGCTGATGGCGAGCGCGGCCGACGGCCAGAACAGGCCTGCGCGCGGCGACGTGAGCGACATCGTCCGGGGCTCGCTGCGGGAGCGCCTGCGCGGCCCGCGGGGCGGCTGGCTCTTCGCCCTGTCGGCATTCGCCCTGGTAGCCCCGTTGTTCCTAGTACTAACGGATGTCCTCCAGGTGGCTTTCCCCTACTCGGAAAGCCGCGCCGCCGTGCAGAGCCGCATCAGCATCCTCGGAGCGCACGGGATGCCCGCGACGCGCATCAGGCAATCCGCGCTCGTACCCCAGCACGTCGGCGGCCTGCAGTTCCTCAGCCAGCCAGCCTTCCTGGTCCTCGTGGCCGGCCACCTGATCGTCGCGGCGGCGGTTCTCGCCGGATTGCGCCGCACGGCACTGGCGGCCCTGGTGATCGCGGCGGCGGCCGACTACAGGCAGTGGACTGCCTTCCAGGTGTTCCATCCGGGCGCGGGCACGATCATGTTCCTGACCATCGGGGTCTTCCTGCTTGAGGCAATCGCGCTGGCCGCGGCCGATCCCCGCGCGGCGCGCCGCCGACAAGGCTGGCAGCACGTGTTCCCGGCACTGGCCCTCGCGGTCGCGGCGCAACTGCTGACTCTTTCGTTCGATGCCTCCAGGGTCGGCGACATGATGTTCAGGAACGGGCCAGAACTGCACGCGGTATCCGGTAACACGATCCTGGTCATCGGCTGCCTGCTTGCGCTGCTCGCCGCGCTCCTGCCGCTGCCCCTCGGCCTTGGCTGGCGCGCGAGCCTGCTGCTGCCCGCCGCCTGCTACCCGCTCGTGATACTGGCCGCCTCCGCCTCCGGCCCAGCCTTCGGCCTGCTGCCAGAGACCCTGGGAATGGGGCGCATGCCGTTCCAGGAAGCGCACATGATCATCCTGACCATCCTTTACCTGCCGCCACTGCTGGTCCTGGGCCGGGCCGTGGCCCAGACCATCCGCACGAAACGACCACGCAACAGCGAAGACCTGGCGGCCTAGCGTGTTACCGGCACCCCAGGTGCTGCGGACCGGGGACGCGTCTGAGTGTCACACCGCGAGCGCCGAGGTGGTGGCCGCGCTTTCGCTGCCTTCCGCCTCGTCTGCCGCGTCCACGGGCAGCTGAATCGTGCCGCAGGGGTGCAGGCCGCCGGCTCGGGCGGCGCCGTCATCCTCGGCGAGCACGGCCTCGGCGCCAACGGTGACCGTCCGGCGCGGGCCGCCCTGCCAGAACCCGGCGTCCGCGGGGTCGTCACTGGGGCGGACGGCGCTAAGCCCCCTGCTGGTGCTGATCATCTGCACCTGGTCACGGCCCGATGCCTTCGCCCGGTACAGGGCGGCGTCCGCCGCGGCGAGCAGCTCCGTGAGCTCCCTGCTCGACCCGGCGTCCAGCGCCGCCACCCCGATCGAGGCCGTGACCTGGACCCGCTCGCCCGTGGGCGAGGCGATCGGCAGCCGCGCGATGTGCGCGCGGACCCGCTCGGCGATCCGGAAGGCGTCGGTCGCGCGCGTCTGCGGCAGCAGCATCACGAACTCCTCGCCGCCGAACCGGCCGGCCAGGTCGTAGTCGCGCAGCACGCCGGTCATGGTGTCCGCGATCGCGCGCAGCACCTCATCGCCGAGCAGGTGGCCGTGGGTGTCGTTGATCTGCTTGAACCGGTCCAGGTCAAGCAGGGCCACGGCGAGCGGCGAGGAGGTGCGGACCGCGCGGGCGATCTCCGCTCCCGCCTCACGCTCCCAGGTCGCCGCGTTGAGCAGCCCCGTCTTCGCGTCGGCGCGTGCCTCGTTGAGCAGCTGCGCGTGCCGGAAGGAGCGCTGCAGCAGCGTCGCGAGCGGTAGCGCGATGATCAGCGTGAGGTCGCTGATCGTCATGCCCACGGCGACGAGCAGCGCGGCGCACAGCTCGGTCGCGTCGTTGTGCAGCATCTCCTTGGCGAACAGCTCGTGCTTGATGCTGGCCGCCGGGTTCTCGAGGCGGAAAACCGCGGCGATCAGCCCCTGGTTGATGGCCCACTGGGCCAGTGCGCCGCAGCCAGCGGCGATCAGCCACATCTCGGTGTGGCTCCACAGGTAGGCCCGCGGGTCGACGTGCGCGGGAAGCAGCCCCATGTACACCATGCGGGCGCAGCCGTAGGCGATGCCGATCGCCGCGACCGTGTAGACGCGCTTGTAGGCCGGGGCCCTGCGGACCCGCCACTGGGTCAGCGTGAGCCTGATGGCCGGGACGATCAGCGCGTACAGGCCAGGCAGGAGGAACACGACCGGGAGTTCCCAGACCGCGTACACGTCCTTCACCACGCCCGCGGGCTCGCTGGCCCGGCGCGCCATCTCGACCGAGAAGGCACCGCAGGCGAGCAGCGCGGCGAACAGCACCAAGTCCGAGAGCCTGAAGTGGAACCTGGCCGCGCCGACGATGATCCACGCCAGGTATACGCAGGTCACGACGGACCACAGCGCGAGCAGCGGCCGAGGCAACGACCAGACGGCCCACTCCCTGACGCGAGGCATTCCGTGCCTAAACACGGCGCGACGCGCGTGATCCATCTGACCTCCTTGGCTTGCACGGTGCTTTGCGCCGCCATCCAGGCTGACCACGCTGGATAGCGCAACGTGCGGTGCTAACCCCACATTGTCACAGATTTCACGTGCACACAGTCAAAACGTGGCTACCGAACGGCAGCGCACGCCTGCCGCGAGCGGCACTGCAAGCGACGAAACGCCTGCGCTGCAAGCGATTGCAGTTCGCTTGACGTACGACGGCCATCGCTTTCCGTAACCAAAATGTGACCTTTCTCTATTCCGCGTGCCGGTCGCGGCGGATGCTGGCATGCTCTAGGGCGCCGACCGCAATGACCCCAAATGACGTCTAGCGCGGTTATGTAGTGATATGAGGCATATGCAGCAATAGTCCCGTCCCGTCGAGAGGAGGACGGCATGGGAACGACCGGCTGGGCCTAGCAGAAGCGCGTCAGGCCGGCCCGCTCAAGAGCGGGCCGGCCTGACGCGTGTCGCGGTCCTACTGGCGCAGCACCGCGCCCGTGCGACGGGCGGCCTCGGCCACCGCGGCGTCGCGGGCGGCCGTCGCCTCCGCGGCGGTGAGGGTACGGTCGGGGGCGCGCAGCCGCAGCGTGTACGCGAGGGACTTGCGGCCCTCGCCGAGCTGCGCGCCGGTGTAGACATCGAAGAGCCGCACGTCCTCGAGCAGCTCACCCGCTCCCGCGGTGAGCGCGGCGACCACCTCGGCGGCGGGCACCTCCTCGGCCACGACGAGCGCCACGTCCTGCGTGGCGAGCGGGTACGCGGGGAGCGCGGGACCGCGCACAGGCTCGGCCGCCGCGATCGCGGCCGCGATGGCCGTGAAGTCGAGCTCGAACGCGCTCGTCCGCGGCGGCAGCGCGTACGCGGCGATCACGCGCGGGTGCAGCTCCCCCGCGTGCCCGGCCAGCCACTCCCGTTCCTGGCCACCACTGTCCTGGCCGTCACCTGCCGCCTGGCGGACGTAGAGCGCGGCGCACCGGCCGGGGTGCCACGGCGCCTCGGCCGCCGCCCGCACCTCGAAGGTCAGGTGATTCACCGCGCCGACCGAGCGTGCCGCCTCGATCGCGTCCGCCCAGGTCTCGGCCCGACCAGGGCCCCACCAGCCGGGCAATTCGCGGTGGCCGGCGAGGACGCCGGCCACCCGCTGCGGCTGGTCGGGCAGCGCGGCGGCAAGGGTCGCCAGTTCCGCCTCGGTGGGGCCGCGGTCGGTGGCGAGGATCGGCGCGACGCCGGGCGCGCCGGGGCGCGGCAGGAACACCAGGCCGGTCTCGAACAGGGCGGTGTCGGGGAAGCCGCGGCCGATGTTCCGCACCAGGGTGCGGAAAAGGCCGGGCAGCAGGGTGGTGCGGAGCTGCGGCTGGTCCTCGCTCAGCGGGTTCGCGACCTTGACCGCGGGGCGGCGCGGGTCTTCCGGCGCGAGCATGAGGCTGTCCGCCTCCGTCGCCGTGGCGAACGGGTCGCAGTGCACCTCGACGAAGCCGGCGGCGCCGAGCGTGCGGGCGATCGCCCGCAGCGACCTCTGCCGCTCGGTCAGGCCACGGCCCGCCGTGGCGCGGGGCTGCCTGACGGGCACGTTGGCGTAGCCCTCGAGGCGGATGACCTCCTCGGCCAGGTCGGCGGCGTCGGTGAGGTCCGGTCGCCACGACGGCGGCGTTACCAGCAGGACCATGTGCTGGTGGTCGTGCTTGCCGTGCTCGTCCCCCTGCCCGTGGGCCGGCTCCTGGCCCGCCGCGCGCCCTGGCCCGTCGACGCGCCACGGGGCGATCGTCGGCACCTGGCTCGACGGCGTGCTGCGCACCTCGCAGCCCACCTCCTGGAGGCGGGCGACGACCGTGTCCATGCCGTAGACGACGCCGGCCACGCGATCCGGGTAGTCCGCCGCCAGCTGGATCGTCACCGGCGTGACCGGCACCTGCGCGTGCGTGACACCCGGCACGATCGTCGCGCCGCCGAGGTTGGCGAGCAGCGCGGCGGCCCGTGCGGTGGCGCGCAGCGGCAGCTCACGGTCGGTGCCCCGCTCGAAGCGGTAAGACGCCTCGGAGTGCAGCCGGTGGCGGCGGGACATCTTCGCGGTCCCCGTGTCGCTGAAGTGCGCGCCCTCGATAACGATGTCGGTGGAGTCGTCGTCGATCTCGGTCGCCAGGCCGCCCATCGTGCCTGCCATCGAGATCGGGCCGCTTTCGTCGGTGATGAGGATGTCCGACTCGTACAGCGTCCTGGTGACGTGGTCAAGCGTGGTCAGCGTCTCGCCTGGGCGCGCGCGCCGCACCACGATCGTGCCATTGAGCTTGGCCCGGTCGAAGGCATGCAGCGGCTGGCCGAGCTCGAGCATCAGGTAGTTGGTCACGTCGACCGCGAGGGAGACGCCGCGCATACCGCAGCGGGCGAGGCGGACCTGCATCCACAGCGGAGTCCTGGCCTGGGGGTCATAGCCGCGGACCTCGCGGAGCACGAACCGGTCGCAGGCGGTCGGGTCCGCGATCTCGGCGGGCCAAGGGCCCGCACCGGGTTCCGCCGGGGCGTCCTCGACGCCGGCCGCGTCCTCGCCTGGCACGAACGTCTGCGCGGGGTCGGTATAGGGGACCTGGTAGGCGCTGGCGAGCTCGCGGGCCACGCCCCTGATGGACACCGCGTAGCCTCGGTCCGGGGTGACGGTGATCTCAAGCACGTCGTCCCGCAAGTTGGCGTAGGCCGCGAAATCGACGCCAAGCGGCGTGTCAGGCGGCAGGACCAGGATCCCGGTGTGATCCTCGCCGATGCCGAGCTCGTCGACCGCGCAGATCATGCCCTGGGAGATCAGGCCGTACTTCTTCGCCGCGGTGATCTCGAACCCGCCGGGCAGCACGGCGCCGACCGTGGCGAACGCGACGCGGTCACCCACGCTGAAGTTGGTCGCACCGCAGATAACGCCGGTGAGCGTCTCTGGTTCCGCGGCCAACTCGGCGTCGCTCGTCGCGACACGGCAGTAGCGAATCGGCTTCTTGAAGCCGGCCAGCTCCTCGACGGTCATCACCTGGGCGGTGATGACACCGCGCACGTCGTGGCCGACCTGCTCGACCGCCTCGACCTCAAGGCCCGCCAGCGTCAGGCGGCGGCCGACCTCAAGCGCGTCATACGGCTCAGGGATGGGCGCGTACTCCCGCAGCCAGGAAATTGGTACTCGCATCGCTCAGATCTCCATCCCGAACGCCCGGCTGAACCGCACGTCACCGTCGTAGGTGTCGCGGATCTCGTTGATGCCGTGCGCGAGCATCAGCGCCCGCTCGATGCCGAGGCCGAAGGCGAACCCGCTGTAGCGGTCGGGATCGATGCCGCAGGCGACAAGGACACGCGGGTTGACCATGCCGCAGCCGGCGATCTCGATCCAGCCCTGGCTCCGGCAGACGCGGCACGGGTCGGCGCCCGGCTTGGTGGACTCGCCCCGGCAGACGTGGCATTCCATGGACACGTCGGCGGACGGCTCGGTGAAGGGGAAGTAGTCCGGCCGCAGCCGGGTCCGCAGGCCGGTGCCGAACAGCGCGTCGACGAACGCCTGGATCGCGCCGCGCAGGTCGGCCATGGTCAGGCCCTCGTCCACCGCCAGGCACTCGATCTGGTAGAAGACCGGCAGGTGGGTGGCGTCAAGTGCCTCGTTCCTGTAGACCTTGCCCGGGCTCACCACGTAGAGCGGCAGCGGCCTGGTGAGCAGGCTCCTGATTTGCACGGGCGAGGTGTGAGTGCGCAGCACCATGCCCGACCTGCTGCCGGGCGGCGCGTCGCCCCCCTGGGCCACGAACAGGGTGTCCTGCATCTCCCGCGCGGGGTGGTCAGGCAGGAAGTTAAGCGCGTCGAAGTTGTACCACTCGGCCTCGACCTCTGGCCCCTCGGCGACCTCGTAGCCCATCGCGACGAACACGTCGGAGAGCTTGTCCGCGAGCATGCTCACCGGGTGGCGGGCACCCTGCGGCGCGCGGTCGTAGGGCAGGGTAACGTCGACGCGCTCGGTGATCAGCACCTGCTCGTCGCGCTCGTGCTCAAGCTGCTCCTGGCGTGCCGCCAGGGCGTCCCTGACGCGCGCGACCGCAGCGCCGACCCTGCGGCCCGCGTCGGCGCGGGCCTGCGGCGGCAGCGCGCCGATCTCGGCGCGCGCCAGGGAGAGCGGCGCCTTGTCCCCGGCGTGCGCGATCTTGGCTTCCCTGAGCTCGTCCAGGGTCCTCGCGCTGGATATCGCGCTAAGCGCGGCCGTCGTGGCGCGCTCGACCGCTTCGGCCGTCAAGGCGGTCACCTCGACCGGGTCGTAGTTCTTATTAGGTGCGGACATCGGTTTTCCGTTCGCTTCCCTCAAGGTCATCAGCCAGCTGGAAGGTCCGCGATGGTACAGGTTCCGGATTATCCCGAACGAGTGGGACCGACTCTTATCCAGCAGTCATGACCCTACCGGGAGCGCCGGCGGAGCGAAGCCACCGTCGTGCACGGCCTCATCGCGGACCATGGCCCGCCGCTTGGCTTACCGACGGCTGCGGCAACCGCCGGCGCTTCGCGGGGGTTGGTCAGGGGCTCGCCCGCGTGCACCCTCGCCGCGACGTCACAGCGCAAGCGCCGTTACGCGATGGGCGTGCCCGCGGGCAGGGTAAATCGGAACTCGGCGCCGCCGCCTGGCGCACGGGCCACGGCGATCTCGCCGTTCATGGCCTCGATGAGGCCCTTGACAATGTAGAGGCCAAGGCCGGTGCCGCCACGGCGCTTGCCGCGCCAGAACTGGCGGAACACCCGGAGCGCCATCTCGGGCGGTATCCCCTCGCCCTGGTCGCGCACGGACACGGTGACCGCTTCCTGCTGGTCACCGCTCAGCTGATCTCCCAGTACCTGCGCGCGCCGTACCACGACAGTGACGATACCAGCCCCGTGCCTGACCGCGTTCTCTACGAGGTTGCCGAGGATCTGGTCGATCTTGTCGGCGTCGAGCCAGGTCTCCGGCAGGTCGTGCGCGGCCTCGAGCCGGAACCGGTCCTCGGACTCGCCGGAGGCAACCCGCCCGGCGATGATCTTGCGCGCCCGCTCCGGCACGTCGACCAGCTGCCGCCGCACCTCCATCCGGCCCGACTCGATGCGCGACACGTCGAGCAGTTCGGTGATGAGCCGGGTCACCCGGTCCGCGTCGGCGTTGACCGTTTCAAGCATGACCCGCTTCTGGTCGTCGCTGAACCTTGACCACTTGGCGAGCAGCGTCGCGGTGAACCCCTTCACCGACGTCAGCGGCGCGCGCAGCTCGTGCGCGACCGTGGAGACGAGCTCGGCGCGACTGCGCTCCAGCCTGGCCCGCTCCTGCGCGCCGCGCAGGCTGATCACCAGGCGGCGCACCGGGCCAGAGCGGCCGTCGCGGACGTAGCCGACCGAGACGAGCACCTCGGTGCGGTCCCTGGGGTTTGAACCCCAGTGCTCCGCGGTTCCCTCGCCGAGGAACAGGCTGCGCTCAGGGTGCCTGCTCCTGGTGGCAAGACCGTTGTACGGGTCGGCGAACATCCACCAGTCGCGGCTGTCATCATCTCTGAACGGCAGCACGTCGTAGACGTACTTGCCGATGGCCTGCTCGGCCTCGATCCCGGTGAGCCGGACGGCGGCCCGGTTGAAGACAACCACGCGGCCCGCGTCGTCGGCGACCACCAGGCCGTCGGGCAGCTCGTCGGCCATCAGCGACTGGGCGTCACTCAGCGACTTCGCGGTCAGGGGAGCGGCACTCCCGGACGATGCAGACGGTGCGGACGGCGCGACGGGGGACATGCCACTGGCACGCCTTGTCCCGCCGGATGCCTTCCGGCCCGGTCTGTTGTCCTTCACGGCGCTTGCGCCTCCGTCCAGCAGGGGGCGCACCGGGTCGGCCATCGCTGGCCCGATCCGCGATGCGGGTGACGGAATGTGATCAGACTCTAGCGCGTTTACCCGCCCTTAGGACAGTACCCGCGTTGAGGGATTTCGCTACGTCATAGCGTAAATACCCTATGCGAGGGATTCATCTGCCGCCAATAGGCGTGCAACGCGACGTAATCATAATGCTTCGCACATAAGCACGTGACGCCTAACAACGCCGGGGCACCATCACGCTGGGGGTGCTCTCCCCGGCCAGCCATCGCCTGCGCGGAGGCGTAGAGGCACACCGCCGCCGCCGAGGCAAGGTTGAGCGATTCCGCCCGCCCGTAGATCGGCACGGCGACCGACCGGTCGGCGAGCGCGAGCAGGTCGTCGGGTAGTCCCCACGCCTCGTTGCCGAACAGCCACACGGTCGGCTCGCCGAGGATGGCGCGAGTGCGCGGATGGTCGAGCGTGCTGCCCCCCCGGCCGTCCGCGGCGAGCACCCTCAGCCCGGCCGCCTTGAGCGCGGCGACCGTCTCAGGCAGGCGCACGCCGGCCACGACGGGCAGGTGGAACAGGCTGCCAGCGCTGGCCCTGACGCACTTGCCGTTGTAGATGTCCACCGAGGCGTCGGCGAAGATGACCGCGTCCGCGCCCGCCGCGTCGGCAGTGCGGAGCACGGTGCCCGCGTTGCCCGGGTCCCGGACGTTCGCGAGCAAGGCGACCAAGGCCGGCTTGGCCGCCGTGACCCGGTCAAGTGGTACGTCGACGAAGTCGCAGACGGCGAGCAAGCCTTGCGGGGTGACCGTCTGGGCGAGCTCGCTCATCACCTCGCCGCTGACAAGCAGAACTTCGACGCCTGCGTCTTCCGCCCGTGCGACCAGGTCGGCGTGCCGTGCCTGCGCGGGTGCGGTGACGAAAAGGCCGGTGACGTGAGCACCAGTCGCCAGCGCCTCGGAAACGGCCTGCGGGCCTTCCGCGAGAAAGGCCCGCTCATGCTGGCGCAGTGCCCGCTTGGTCAGCCGACGGGCAGCCTTAATCCGCGCCATGCTGGCGCCTGCGTACATCCGATCAACCCTAATTCGCGAGGTGAATGTGACATTGCTCGCCCCACTCGGCGATATCGCGGAATGTCACATTCATCCTGCGAGTATGCATGCCGAGGCGGGTTAGGCCGCCGCGCCGACGGTCTCGGGGAGCGCCTGGCGCGCCACCTCGACCAGGGCGGCGAAGGCCGCCGCGTCGGTCACCGCGAGGTCGGCGAGAACACGCCGGTCGACCTCGACGCCGGCCGCCTTCAGACCCTGCACGAAACGGTTGTAGGTGAGCCCGTTCGCGCGCGCGGCGGCGTTGATGCGCTGGATCCAGAGCCTGCGGAAGTTGCCCTTGCGGTCCTTGCGGTCGCGGTAGGCGTAGGTCATCGAATGGAGGACCTGCTCCTTGGCCTTGCGGTAGAGGCGGGACCGCTGGCCCCGGTAGCCCTTCGCCCGCTCGAGGACAACCTTGCGCTTCTTCTTGGCGTTAAGCGAGCGCTTGACGCGTGCCATCGTTCAATCTCCCTCTGGGCTGCGGTTACTTGACTCGGCCGCGATGGCCTTTGGCCTCCTGAACTCTTTTTTTCCTACCCTTGGCCACAGGATGACCTGCGGATCCGTAGGAAAAAAGAGTTCACTTGCCGAGCAGTCGCTTGATCTCGCGGACGTCGGACTTGGCCATTTGGACCTCGCCGTCGAGCCGGCGCGTGCGGCGCGAGGACTTGTGCTCAAGCAAGTGCTTCCGGTTGGCACGCAACCGCATCACCTTGCCGGTGCCGGTGATCTTGAACCGCTTGGCGGCGCCGCTGTGCGTCTTCATCTTAGGCATGGTGTCGCCGTCGTCTCCTAGTTCCTTGCCACCCGGAGGGCAGCGTTGCCTCGCGGAGCAGCCCCGCACCAACCGTGCGGGGCCGCTCCGCCCTCTCCCCGTAACCGGGGTAACCCTCTACGCGTCGGTCGGCGCCGGTGCTGAGGTCTCAGCCGGCGCCTCGGCTGCGTCAACCTCGGCCGGAGCCTCAGCCTCATTGCGCGGGCTCGGCACAGGGCGCGACTGCGCCGGCTTAGCCTCGGCCTTGCGCTCGGGCGCACGCCGGTGCGGGCCGATCACCATGATCATGTTCCGGCCGTCCTGCTTGGGCTGCGACTCGACGAAACCGAGCTCGGTGACGTCGTCCGCCAGCTTCTGCAGCAACCGGAAGCCAAGCTCGGGACGGGACTGCTCGCGTCCGCGGAACATGATCGTCACCTTGACCTTGTCCCCCGCCTTGAGGAACCGCTCGACATGGCCCTTCTTGGTGCCGTAGTCGTGCGGGTCGATCTTCGGGCGGAGCTTGATCTCCTTGACGATCGTCTGCGTCTGGTTCTTGCGCGACTCCCTGGCCTTGACCGCGGACTCGTACTTGAACTTTCCGTAGTCCATGAGCTTACAGACCGGGGGGCGTGCGGTCGGCGCAACCTCGACAAGATCGAGGTCGGCCTCCTGCGCGAGCCGGAGCGCCTCAGTGATGGAGACGATCCCGATCTGCTCACCCTTGGCGCCCACTAGCCGGACCTCAGGTGTGCGGATGCGCTCGTTGATGCGCGTTTCGACGCTGATGTGACCTCCACAGGTTCATCATGTTCTGCCGTCGCCGGACTATCCGGCGGCGCCTTGCGCCTGCCTCGGCAGTTCTCCCGCCGATGACAGTGGCCTGTCGTAACCGGTGCCAAACGAGAAAAGCCCCGTCAGGCGCGTGCGCCGCGGGGCTACCACATGGACGGCGCCATCCCAGCTACGCTGGCGACCGCGCCGCACCGAACCCGCCGACCCGTGGATCAGCAAGGTGGGAGGTGGTCCTCCGCTTGCACGCCCGGCACGCGTTACGCACCGGACTGGTTACCGACAAGAGTATCAGCACTTTGCGGCGATCGGGTATTCCCGCGTCGCCTAGCGCACCCATTCTGGGGCCAGGATGGACATGACCGTCGCGTCGATCCACTCGCCGTTGTAGCGGAGGGACTCGCGCAGTACGCCCTCGGCGCGGAAGCCGGCCTTCTCGTAGGCGCGGCGGGCGCGCGGGTTGAAGGCGTAGACCTCAAGCGAGATCCGGTGCAGGCCCAGGTGCTCGAAGCCATAGCCGACGATCAGCCGGGTCGCCTCGCTGCCGAGGCCTCGGTCACGACCGTTCGGGCCGATGAAGATGCGGAAGTTGCAACTCTCGTTGCCGGGGTCCCACTCGTTAAGTACCGCCTCGCCGACGCACTCGCCGGTCACCTTGTCGGTGACCGCCAGGTCAAGGCGGTCGGCCTGGTCGTTGCGGTTGCAGTACCAGTCGAGCAGCAGCTCCTCCTCATCCGGAGGCTCCGGTGCGTTCGCCGCCGCCTCGTCGTGGACGCTGCCGGTGAGTATGCGGGCCTCTGGATCAAGCAGGACCGCGCGGATGGCGGGCAGGTCGCGGTCGTTGAAGGGCCTGAGCACCACCTTCTCGCCGGTGAGCGTGGGCTTGGCCGCGAAGCCGTGGCTTTCCTTCACCCCGCCATGCTAGAGCGCCAGGTAAAGTTTGACGGCAATCGAACTGTACGACAGGTTTCGAACTTAGCGCAACCTGGCTTATGCTCAGAAACGTGATGGACGATGTGGTCGAGCCGGCCGCGGACGATTTCCAGCTTCCGCGCATTCTCGCCGCGCTGGCCGACCAGCACCGCCTGGCGACCGTGCGGTACGTGGCGCACAGCGGCGAGTCCTGCTGCGCGGACATAATCCAGGAGGCGGGCCTGGCGATCACCAAGTCGACCTTCTCCCATCACCTGCGCATACTGCGCGAGGCGGGCGTCCTCACCAAGCGGATCCAGGGCACCAGGGGCTACACGCGGCTGCGGAAGGACGACCTGGACCAGCGGTTCCCCGGCCTGATGGACTCCGTCATCGCCGCCGACGCCAGCCTCGCCGGCGACGCGAGGCCCTTATAGCGCCGCGCCGGGCCGCCAGTCCTCCACCAGGATCATCCCGAACGACTTCTGCCATCTCTCGTCACCAGCCGTTACTTTTGGCGCTAGTGCGTTACGCCACCGGTCTCGGCGGCGGCGGCACCAAACCCATCGGCGAGTTCACTCGTGCGGGTGAGCGACGCCAGGTGGTCTCCTGGGCGCAGATTGACAACACTGGAACCAGGGTCACCGTGTACCTGCCCAGTGAACCCTTACTGCCTGGTGAAAACGGCGTGGACGGTGATCGTGTTGTTCATCGACGTCATGCCCAGCTGGTTCCAGGTCAGGCCGAAGTCTGCCCGGTTGACTTCGGTCTCGCCGTCCAGTACCACCTGTGCCTCGTCCCCGGAGACCCGCGCGGCGAAGGACACCGGACGGGCGCGGTCCCGGACGGTGAGGGTCCCGCTCACGGTGACGCCCTCGGCGGACGGCGTGACCTGCTCCGCGGCGAACGTGATGTCCGGGGTACGGGCGACATCGAAGAAGTCCGCCGAGCGCAGGTGCTCATCCCGCTTCTTGTTCTTGGTGTCGATCGACCTGGCGGCGACCGTGATCGTGCCGGTCGCGTCCCCGGCCGCCGACACCGTGCCGGTCCCGGTGACCTCGCGGAACACGCCCTTGACCGTGACCAGGCCCCATATGCTCTTGCTCTTAAGCCCGATCTCGGACCTGGCCGCGTCCAGGGTCCAGGACCCCGCGAGCTTCCCGTCGCGCAGCAGCTCCTGCAGCGCCGATGATGTGGTCTGCCCTGACTCCGACATGCCGTCTCCGTCTCTATTTTGCTTCACATGTCAAAACTATTTTGATACCGGAACCATATACACTGAGCTACAAGGTGTCAAAGGAGGGTCATGGCCGACGAAACCGGTGGCTCACAGCATTCGGTGCTGTGCCTGCGGCTGATGCAGCTGTTCCCGCGCGTCACGCGCGGGATGCGGCGCTGGCAGGATCGCGCCGCGCCGCCGGTGACCGCCCCGCTCGGCCCCAGGCACGTCGCCGCGCTCCAGCAGATTCGCGGCGGCCCGGTCACCGTCAGCGAACTGGCGGCCCGACTTGGCCTGACCCTGCCCACCGTCAGCGGCCTACTCGCCGAACTCGACCGGGCGGGCTTCATTGAAAGGCACCCCGACCCCGCCGACCGGCGGCGCACCATTGTCGCGATCACCCCTGACCGGTCCGCCCTGATCGGTGAATGGCTCGACGGCGCGGCCAGCCCGATCGCCCGGGTCCTCGACAAGCTCTCCCCGAGCGAGCAGGAGGCCTTCCTCAAGGCCATGGACCTGCTCGAAACCGAGCTCGGCGGCAACCCGTCGCCTTGATACGGCCCTGCCCGATTTGCGCTCTGCGCTGACCATGAATTTGCTGGTCTTGGCTATGAGTTCGCACTGACAGGCGATTCTTGCAGTGCGTCGGCCGGTGACTCTCCGTAGCGTTGCTCGCATGTCATACGGCACACAAACTCAAGCGGGCCGCATTGGCCTCATGCTCAACAAGGTCCCGGAACTCACCCTCTACTTCTGGCTGATCAAGGTGCTCTCCACCACCGTGGGCGAGACGGCAGCCGACTTCCTCGATACGAACCTCAACCTCGGCCTCACGACCACGAGCCTGATCATGACTACCCTGCTCGTGGTGGCTTTGATCGCGCAGGTCAGGCTGGACCGCTACGTGGCGGGCGCCTACTGGGTCACCGTGGTGCTTGTCAGCATCGTGGGAACGCTGATCACCGACAACCTCAGCGACGGGTACCAGGTGCCGCTCGAGGTGACGACGCCGGTCTTCGCGGTGCTGCTGGCACTCACCTTCGCCGCGTGGTTCGCCGTGGAGCGGACGCTCTCGATCCACTCGATCTTCACGCGGCGGCGCGAGGGCTTCTACTGGACCACGATCCTGTTCACCTTCGCGCTCGGCACCGCGGCCGGCGACCTCATCTCGGAGAAGCTGAACCTGGGCTACTGGGTCGCGCTCGCGCTGTTCGCCGTGGCGATCGGGGTCGTCATCGTCGCCAGGTTCGGGCTGCGGGCGGACACGATCGCGAGCTTCTGGGTCGCCTACGTGCTGACCCGGCCGCTCGGGGCGTCGCTCGGCGACCTGCTGTCCCAGCCGAAGGAGGCCGGGGGCCTGGGCCTGGGCACCACGGCGACGAGCTTCCTCTTCCTCGCGGCCATCCTGGTACTGGTCGGTTACCTCACCGTCTCCAAGCGGGACGTGAGCGCCGAGCCCGCCGAGGATTTCTAGCGGACATTAGTTGACGACGCGGTTGTGGAAGGTGCGGACGGCCAGCGAGCCGAAGACCACGGTGCCGCCGATGAGCGCGACCAGGATCGCCCACAGGGGCATGTGACCCAGGTTCGGGGTCAGCGCCGCGCGCAGGCCCTCGGTCATGTAGACCATCGGGTTGACCAGCACGACGATCTGCAGCCAGCGGATCACGTGCAGAGCGGACCACGGGTAGTAGACGCAGCCGAGCATGGTGAGCGGCAACAGGATCACGGCGAAGACCATCTGCATCTTGCGCGGGTCGACCACCGTGCCAAGCCAGAGGCCGAGCGACGCGGTGAGCGCCGAGGCGGCGACCATGACCACGGCCAGCAGGAACCAGTTCGTCACGTGGATGTGCGGACCCTGGCCTGGAGCGTGCACCCAGTACACAACGGGGAAGACGATCGCCGCGCCGATGAACGCCTGGATCGCGCCGGCGGTGATCTTCTGGATGGCGAGCACGCGGATGGGGACGGGCGCGAGTGCGCGGTCCTCGATGGTGCGCTGCCAGGAGAACTCCATGACCAGGGGCATCGTGGTGCCGAACATGCCCTGCATGAGGAACATGGAGCCCATCAGTCCCGGCACGAGGATCGTGGAGAAGGTGACGCCGCCGGCGGCGCCCGCCGCGGCGCCGCTCGAGAAGCCGCTGCCGATCTTGGGCAGCACGTAGGCGAAAACGAACGCGAACAGCAGCGGCTGCATGACCGCGCGGATGAAGGTGGACGGCGCGTTCCTGCCGAGCACGCGGAACTCGCGCGCCATCATCGCGGCGAACGTCTTCCACAGGGTCGGGTGCGGCACCGGCGCGTCGGTGATGAGCGCGGCGATCGACGCCGCGACGGGCGCGTCGCCGCCGGATGTCGCGCCGATGCTGACGGGCTGCCCCGTCGGGGGGAACTGAGGGTTGTCCCCCCGGGAGTTAACGGTGGTGGCCATTGGTCTCTACTCCCGGTACTCGCGGCCGGTCAGGGCAAGGAAGGCGGTCTCCAGGCTTGGCTTGGCCTCCGACGCGTCGCGGACGTGCAGTCCGTTGGCCGCGCCTATGCTCACCAGGTCACCGAGCAGGCCCTCTGGATCGGCGCTGAAGACACGGATCTGGTCGCCGTCCGCTTCCACCTTGGTGACGCCCGGGCGCTCCGTCAGGCCGGCCCGCTCGGCGAGCCCGTCAGGCACCGGCTCCGCGTAGCGCACGGTGACGATGGTCTGCGCGCCGGAGTCCGCGAGGAGCTTGTCGACGGAGCCTTCGGCGAGGACCTTGCCGTGGTCCACGACCGCGATCCGGTCGCAGAGCGCCTGGGCCTCCTCCATGTAGTGCGTGGTGAGCAGGATCGTCTGGCCCTGCTCGTGCAGCACCTGGAGGATGTCCCAGAGGTTGACGCGGGTCTGCGGGTCGAGGCCCGCCGTCGGTTCGTCGAGGAAGAGCACGTCGGGCTGGTGGACCAGGGCGCGGGCGATCATCAGGCGGCGGGCCTGGCCGCCGGACAACTGGTCGGCCATCGCCTTGCGCCGGTCGGACAGGCCGAACGCGTCGATCAGCTGGACCGCGCGCTTGCTCGCGGCCCCCAGGGACAGGCCGAAGAAGCGGCTGCGGAACTCCAGGTTCTCCTGCACCGTGAGCTGCATGTCCAGGGTGTTGTTCTGGGTGACGACGCCGATGCGGCGCTTGACCGCGACCGGGTACTTAACCACGTCGTGGCCGGCCACCCACGCTCTGCCGCCGGTGGGCGCGACCAGCGTGGTGAGCATACCGATCGTGGTGGACTTGCCCGCGCCGTTGGGACCGAGCAGGCCGAAGAACTCGCCCTGCGGGACGCTGAGGTCGATGCCGCGCACCGCCTCGACGTCGCCCCTGCTCGACTTATAGGTCTTGCGAAGACCCTCGGTCCTGATCGCCGCGAGTTCCGCTGGCGATCCCTGGCCCGCGGGCCGCGCGGTCATGGCGGTCACGCGCCGCGCTCCTCTCGCATGAGCTGGCTGAGATGGCTGATCATCTGAATGAAGAACCTCCGGACGACAGCTTCGTCGTCGCTGTCCACGAAGTCGAATGCTTTACGCCACCAGGTGGCCGCGCGGGAGACGTAGTAGGTGATGACGCCACGGCCCTGGTCCGTGATGTAGAGCCGGACGACGCGCCGGTCGGTCGCGTCCGGTCTGCGTTCCACGAACCCGTCCCTGACCAGGGTGTTCACCACCGAGGTCAGCGTGCCGGGGCTTGACCAGGCGCGGTCGGCGACCTCGCTGGCCTTCAGGCCGTCCTCGCTCATCAGGATACGGAGCACGCCAAGCCCGGCCAGGCTCAGCTTCAGCCCGGCGGCCCTGACGCTGTCTTGGCCGTAGGCGCCCATGAGCTTCGTCGCCGACAGCATGAGCGCCTGCAGCGGGGCGTTATCGGGGAAGCTCGTGGCGTCCCTCGGCCAGTCCCAGGTGTCGGGATCGCCGACGGGCCCCACGGGCTGGCAGGCGGCGGCCGCGTCCGGCGGCACGTCGGCGCCCGGCTCGCCGGCCGGGCCGGCGAGCCCCCGGTACGGCTCCGCGGATGTCATGCCTCCAGTATTACGGACCTGAGATTTGAGGTCAAATATTTTGCCCTCAAATCATGAGACTGCGCCGCACCCGCTGGGACGGCCGGCCGAACCGCGCCCCGTTCTTCGTCCGAGCCCAGTCAGCGCTTCGCGCTTCTTGCTGTTATCAGGAAGAAGCCTCGGCTGAAGCCTCACGTGGGATACAAAGTGCCCCCAGGGGGGCCCGAAGTATCCCACGTAATGATGCGGGCGCCCGGACGGAGACGGAGCGGGCCGGCCAGAGGAAGCCGAAGTCGTTCGGACTACTCCCGGTGATCGGGCGGGCCGGGTCCCGAGCGGTCACGGCACTTGCGCGGGCACGAATTCGGCGATCGCGCCGGCCACCGCGGCCGGATTGTCGACCGGGACCCACGTCTTGGCTCCGGGAACGGAGACCAGCGTGGCGCGGGGGAAATCAGACGCGAGCCGCCGCGCGTGCGACATCGGGAAGAAGCCGCACTCCTCGCCCCAGACGAGCAGCACCGGCCGGTCGAATCGCGGGATCGCGGCGGCCGCGTCGAGCAGGAGCTGCGGCCGGAAGCCGGCCATGGCCGCGACGAGGTCGCCGACCACTCCCCCGTCACGCACGCCGGGGCCGGCGAACGATGCCATGCGTTCCCGGTCGAGCCCGCTCGCGGTCACGCTGGAGATGCCTCTGCTCTGGACGGTCGGCCGGCGCAGCTGCCGCCGAAGCTGCAGCCGGACCGCTGTTCGGGCGAGCCAGGGGAGCGCGCGCGACAGCGCCGAGGCCTTCTTGAGCGCGTCCGGCGGGAACTGGTCGTAGCTCTCGCAGTTCGTCAGGACGAGACGGCCCACGCGCCCGAGCGCCTGGTGACCGCTGGCCAGCGACAGCAGGAGCAGGCCGCCTGCCGTGTCGTTGGCCACCACGGTGGCATCGTTGAGGTCGAGCAGCTCAAGGCAGTCGAGGAGCAGCCGGGCCAGCGACGCGGCCGACCGGTCCGCGCCCTCGGTCAGCGGCCTGGGATGCGCGCCAAGCGGGAGGTCGATCGTGACGCAGCGGTAGCGGTCCGCGAGCTGGGCGACGACGTCGCGCCACAGATCGTGATTCGCGAGCGCGCCGGCGAAGAAAACGAGCGTCGGACCTTGGCCGGACGACTGCCAGGCCACGGGGCCGAGTCGGGTTTCCAGCATTCCGGATTCCATGGGTATAAAACATACTCTTGGTATGCCAGAAGGGCAAGGCGCCCGGCTTGGCCTCATCGCGCATGATGGCGGATCACTGAACACCCCATAGGGTGGCCAGCGATCCGCCATGTGTCTGGGGCGGTTAACCGTGCCTGGTGCCCGGGGCGAGGCCGCGGAGCATCGCGTCCACCGCCCGCCCAAGCGCGGCCCTGGTCGCGTCGGGGTCGGCGGAGCGCGCGATGAGCCAGCCCGCTACCCATGCCAGGCCACCGACGAGATCCGCGAGCGTGCCCGGGTCGAGGTCAATGAGCTGGCCGTTTTTCATCGACGAGGCGAGGAACGCCCGCACGGCCAGGTAGGCCGGCTGCTGCGCGGCCGTGTCGTCGGGCTCGTGACCGACGATGGCCGGCCCGTCGATCAGCGTGATCCGCCGGATTTCCAGGTCGAGCGCGGCGTCCAGGTACGCGTTCATCATCGCCACGATCTGGTCGACCGGCGGGCTCGCTGGATCTGCCGCGCGCAGGGCTCGCGCCTGCGCGTCGGCCTCCACCTCGGCGTACACGGCGCGGAACAGCGCCTCCTTGCCGGCGAAATGATGGTAGACCGCGCCCTTGGTGACCAGCGCCGCGTCCGCGATCTGATCGACCGACGTCTGCGCGTAGCCCTGCCGGCCGAACAAGGTCCTTGCGGCGTCGAGCACGGCGCGGCGGGTGGCCTCGGCGTGCTGCGACCGCAGCGTAGCCGACGGCCCGGCGGCACCGTCGCCATTGTCCGCTCGCCGAGTCATGCGGCAAGTATGCCAGCCGCCCACCGCGTGACGAGTGCGAGCACCTCGGCGCTCACCGGCTGGCGGAGGGCGCGGCGGTAGCCGGCCGGGCCTTTCCTGTCCGGGTCCGGGCGGAGCAGGTGGCTGAGGTCGCCGAGCACGTGGCCGTCGAACGGCCCAAGGACGAGGCGGCCGATGGCCGCCACGTCATCCGGCGGTACCTGCATGTCGTGGCCGCCGGTGATCGCCAGGACCGGCGCGGCGATCCTGGCGTAGTCAGGCACCGGGTCATGGCCGAGGAACTCCCGCCACCACCTGGCGTTGGCCCGGACGCCGCCGACCCTGATGACGTCCGGCTTGGACGCCTTGAGCAAGGCGACCCGCTTGTGCTGTGTCCTGACGAAGTCCTGGCCGGTGAGGCGGATGAACAGCCTGACCGGCCTGGGCAGGGTGGGGGCGAGCGCGGCGATCTGCCAGTTGATGATCTCCTCGCCCGTGCGGGCGGGCGCGCCGAGCAGTACCGTCCCCGCCACCAGTTTCTCCTCGGCGGCCAGCCGCGCGGCGTGCCAGGTACCCTCGCTGTGCCCCACCGTGAGCAGCGGCAGGCCGGGGAAGCGGGCGGCGAGCCAGCGCAGCGCGGCGCGCGCGTCGGCCAGGTTCTCTGTCAGCCCGGCCCGCAGGTAGTCGCCGCCGCTCGCGCCGATCCCCCGCTTGTCGTACCGCAGGGTCGCCACGTTCGCCGCGCCGAGCGCCTCGGCGACCTGGCGGGTGACGCCGGTGCGCAGCACCACCGGGCCGCGCCGTCCAAGGCGCGCGTCCGAGTCCCGGTTGAGCCTGCCGGAGCCGGTGATGACCAGCGCCGCCGCCACCGGGTCCTTGACCTCGGCGAGCGTCCCGGCGATGAGGGTCCCTTCGCTGTAGAAGTGCGCGTCCATGTCTTGTCCCTCGTCGCTTCGACCGCCGCGGTATGCCGTCGTCACGAGGTTCTCCGGTTGAGCAGCCAGACGGCGGCGCCGGCCGCGGCCAGCCCGACCCCTAGGAAGATGCCGCCGACGACGAACTGCAGCGGCCAGAAGGCGCTGGCAGGCACGTAGCTCACCACCAGGTGGTCGCCGACCTTGGACACGCTGTTCACCAGGTCGCCGAGGTTCCCGGTGACCGGCGGCACCGAGTTGGTGGACGCCGCGGCGCAGGCGGCGCCTGCGCACGGGACCGTCTTGGTGGCGGAGAACACCTGCAGCGGGCCGGTCAGCAGCAGCGTGATGCCGAGGCAGAGCTCCCACGCGAAGTACCCCGCCACCATGGCCCCGATGGTGTTGCGCAGCAGCAGCCCGGCGAGCAGCGCCAGCCCGAACGCGCACAGCAGCGAGCAGGTCAGCGCCAGGCCCTCGACCACGAACTGCGGCGGCTGCGTCCTGATGCTGACCTGGTCGAGCGGCGACCATGACCAGGCCACGACGGCGGTCAGCGCCACGCCGAACACGGCAAGCGCCGCGATGACCAGCCCGAGCTTGGCGACGAGCCAGCGAGTGCGCGGCACTGTCTGAGTCCAGGCCAGCTGCCAGGTGCCGCGCTCCAGCTCCTGACCGAGCAGCGGTGCGCCCACGGTGGCGCCAAGGACGCCGGGGACGACGAGCAGGACCAGGTTCAGCGGCACCGCCGCACCGCCCTGCACGGCATGCATGAAGGAACTGATCGTGCCGCCGCAGCCGGCGCCCCCGCTGCGCGCCAGGCAGGTCCCGATCGCGTCGGCGTCGAACGTGGAGCGCATCCAAAGCCCGAGTACCAGGGCGTAGACGGCGACGAACGCGAAGGCGGCGAGCGCGGTCAGCGCCTGCGGCCGGTGCTGTCGCCAGGTGACCCAGATCATCACGCCACCGCCGTTCCCTTGGCGCCCGCCGGCGTCGTCGTCGCGACCTGCGGCCGCCGCAGGTAGGCGAGCACGACCTGTTCGAACCCGGCCGGCTCGGCGGCCCAGCCGGGCGGCGGTGCGGCGATGGCGGCCGCGACCGCGCCTGGCGGCGCCGACACCAGCACAGTGGAGTGCCGGTCGCTGTCGGTCCGCTCGATGACCCGGCCGGGCAGCGAGCCGTTCGTGGCATCGCGCGGCACGGTGAGCACCGCGTGCCCGGCCACCAGGTCGTCGACGGCGCCCGCGAGTTGCAGCCGCCCGCGGTTCAGCACGAGCAGCCAGTCGCAGAGCCGCTCCAGCTCGGCGATCACGTGCGAGGCGACGAGTACGGTGAGCCCCGACTCGGCCGAGGCCGCGACCACGTCGCGCATGAAGTCGAGCCTGGCCAGCGGGTCGAGGCTGGCCACGGGCTCGTCGAGTAGCAGCAGCGGGGCGCGCTTGGCGAGGGCCATGGTGAGCGCGACCTGCGCCTGCTGGCCGCCGGACAGCGACTTGACCTTCCGGCGCAGCGGGATGTCGAGCGCGCCCATCCGCGCCGCGGCCAGGCCCGCGTCCCAGCTCGGATTGAGCGACCGGCCGAAGCGGAACATGTCCGCCACCGTGAATCCACGGTAAAGCGGGTGGTCTTGCGCCAGGTAGCTGACCCGGGCGAGCGTCGCGGCGTCCTGCGCGCGCGACGGCTCGCCGAACAGCGCGACCTGGCCTTCGGTCGGCGCGAGCAGGCCCACGGTCAGCGCGAGCAGCGTGGTCTTGCCCGCGCCGTTCGGCCCGACCAGGCCGACGATCGAGCCTGGCGGCACCTCGAACGTGCAGTCCCGCAGGCCCCACGCGTGCCCGTACCGCTTACCGAGCCGGTCCGCGCGCAGCGCGGGGACGCGACCGACATCGTGCGTCATCCGACCTCATCCTCCATGGTCGTGTCGCGGCGGACCGCGGCGATCAGCGCCGTGATGGCGTCCTCGGACAGCCCCGCCCCGGCCGCCTCCGCCAGCCATCGCCGCAGCGACCGCCGCAGCGCCTGGCTGGCCGCGGCGGGAGGCGTCGACTCCGCGGTAGTGCCGGTGATGAAGGTGCCCTGCCCCGGCCGGCCGCCCGCAAGACCCTCGTGCTCAAGCTGACGGTAGGCCTTGACGACCGTGTTCGGGTTGATGGCGAGGTCCACCGCGGCGTCCTTCACCGTCGGCAGCCGGTCGCCGGGCCGCAGGTAGCCGAGGAGCAGCGACTGCCGCACCTGGTGCACGAGCTGGAGGTAGGGGGGAACCCCTGACGACCCGTCAAGCCGGAACCGGAACATGACCCTTCAATCGTTGTTCTGCTTTACTATGATCATAGTAAAGCAGCAGAATTGAAGTCAACCCGCACTGCCGCCGCCCCTGGGTGTGAGCCACGCGGCAGAGCAGATTACGGCGAGATAACGGGGGCTCTCACCGGAGGTGGCCGCGCCCGCGTGCGTGCCAGCATTCGGTCATGGGCCAGGAACTTACGCGGGTGCTGTGCCCGGAATGCGGAACGGCCGGCGAGTCTGATCCCGACCAGAGCCGCTGGCAGTGCACCAAGTGCGGCCGCGGGTTCTTCCTGCGGCGATGCTCGGCGTGCACCAGGGTGAGCTACGTAGACGGCCTGCAGGGCTTCCGCTTGCCGTGGCCGTGCGCCTGGTGCGGGCGGTTCAATACCGGCTTCAGCCAGAACCAGGATCCGGCCGCGGCGACCGCGGCCGAGCTAGCCGCCGAGTTGACCAGTTACGGTTCGCCAGGCGGCGCGGCGGAGCCGGAAGCGGGCGACGAGGCGACCTCCGCCCCGATCACGGACAGCGGCCCGCCGGCGGCCAGGGAGCCCGGTGACCGCGACCCTGCCCGGGCGGCGAGCGGCGCGCGCCCAGGCACGCCGCATCCGCGGCCGGTCCAGGCCGCCAAGCGGCCGCGGCCCGGGGGGCGGCGGACGCGGCGCGTCTGGCTGTCCGTAGCCGTGGCTGTGGCCTGCGCCGCTGCCGCCGGCGTGGTGCTGACGGCGGGAGATCCCGGTGCCGCAGGCATGGCCGCCGCACCGGTCGCAGTGACGCGGCCCGTCCTGTTCACCGCCAGCGGGGTCGGCAGCATTGACTTCCGTGGCGTGCCCGGTCAGCTGGTCCTGGCCGGCACGCGACCGGGCCAGGTGATCATGACCGGGCAGCTGCGCGGGGAGGGCGGCGCGCCGGTTGTCGAGACCCGCTTCGACCACGCCACCGGCGTCTTGACGGTGTCCGTCCGCTGCGCGCCCGCCACCCGGTGCACGCAGAACCTCCGGCTGGCGGTGCCGGGGGTCACCGGCGCGGCCGTACGGCAGCCGGGCGGCCGGGTCGTCGCCACTGGCCTGGCCGGGCCGCTGGGCATCACCGCCGCGAACGCGGACATCAGCGCCAGCGGGCTGCGCTCGGCCGACCTGTCCGCCGCGGTCACGAACGGGCACCTGAGCGCCGCCTTCGCCGTGCCGCCGCACCGCGTCAGCATCACGCTGACTTCGGCCAGGGCCACGGTCCGCCTGCCGGCCGGCACGGGCTACCGGGTCATCAGGGAAGTCACGTCCGGCCACATCAGGGTCGCCGTTCCCCTGACGGGCGGCGCGAACCGCATCGTGACCGCGCGTATCGACTCGGGCGAACTCGAGTTGCTGCCCGCCTGACCAATTCGTTCCTCATGAGTCTCATCTCGGCCTTGACCCGGGTCTTGGTGCTAGGCGAGGCGGGTGACCTCTACCGTTACCGTCATGTCGCCCCCGGTGGGGCCGTGGTAGATGCCCTTGAGCGGCGGGACGTCGGTGTAGTCGCGGCCGCGGGCGACCACGACGTGGCGCTCGCCGACCGCGGCGCCGCTCGTTGGGTCGAGCGGTGTCCACGAGCCCGCCCAGTACTCCACCCAGGCGTGGGACTGGCCGATGGCGGTGCTGCCAGGCTCGGCCTTCGGATCCGGGTGCAGGTAGCCGGAGACGTACCTCGCGGGGAGGCCGGCGGCGTGCATCAGGGCCACCGTGAGCTGGGCCATGTCCTGGCAGACGCCCTGGCCCTTGTCCCAGGCCTCCTGGGCGTTGGTGCGCACGCCGGTCGCGCCAGGCATGTAGGTGACGTGCTCGCGGACGCGGGCGGAGATGGCCTCGGCGGCCGTGTCCGGCGACAGGCCGGAGATCTCGGCGATGGCGGCGCCGGAGATCTCGTCCGTGACCGTGGTGAGCGGCGTCGGCATCAGGAACTCAAGCAGCCGGCCGCCGGCCGACTCCGCGGCGAGCTCCGCCCAGGAGGGGCGTCCCTCGGTGGCCGGGATGCCGCCGAACGGCTCCGTCTCCACCGTGGCGGCGGCGCGGATGACCAGGTCGTCGTGCGGTTCTGGCAGGTCGAAGACGGAGACGAACGTGCCCCAGTAGTCGTTGTAGGTCCAGACGGGGACGCCGGGACCCGCCGTCACCCGGGACTCAAGCGTGATCTGGGACGGCAGCGTCAGCGGGGTCATCCGCGCCTCGTTGAACGAGGTCGCCACCGGGCCCGCGTAACTGACGTTGGTGATGTGCTCGATGTGCAGTCGCCAGCCCACGGTCAGCCGTCCCGTTCCCATGCGATCGGGGTCTGGTACTGGAAGTACCGTTTGGCGATCGCCTCACTCGCCCGCACGCAGGTCTCCTGCAAGGCACTCAGCAGCTCAGGCAACTGCGCCGTGAGCTGTTTCGGGTCAGCGTACTCCAGGCGGTTGCGCAGCCGCCCGACCGGACGCCGGGCCGAGTCGTCCACCCCTGCCCTAGTCGGGCCGGGGTTCAGCGCCGCCAGGCACTCCTCCGCGGTGGTTAGCGCGTGCACGACGCTGCGCGGGAAAAGGCGGTCGAGGAGCAGGAACTCGGCCACGCGGTCCGGCTCGGCGGCCCAGCCATGGGTTCTTATGAAGGACTCGTGTGCGCCGCAGGCTCTTAGCAGGACCGGCCACTCGAGGTCGGCGGGGGCGGACATGCGGGCGAGAAGGAGTCTCGCCGTCATGTCGGCGCGTTCCAGGCTGCGGCCGAGGACCAGGAACCGCCACGCGTCGTCATGGCTCATCGTGGAGTCGGCGAGGCCGAAGAACAACGCCGAGCGTTCCCTGATGTAGCGGAGGTATATGTGCGGGCCGAGGCGCTCGGCGGCGCGCTTCTGGCCGGCGAGGCCGTGCCCCGTGACGTTCAGGCACTCCCACATCTCGCTGGAGATGACCTCGCGGATGCCGCGCGCGCCCGCCCGCGCGCCGAGCATCGAGCCGGCGATGGCGCTCGAAGACTGCGCCTCGAAGACAAGGCGGAACAGCACGACGTCGACGTCGAGCTCCGCGTCCGGCTCCACCGGCACGCCGAGGATGCCGAACAGCGCGCGGCAGGCCGCATCGGAGTCCGCGCCGGTCTCGCCGAGCATCCGGTGGATGTACACGTCAATGAGCCGGGCGGTGTCGTCGGCCCGCTCCACGTACCGGCCGGTCCAGTAGATCGTCTCCGCGATCCGGCTGAGCAGCTCGGCGTTCACTGCTCGGGGCCGATCTGCCTGGCGATGGCCACCATTTCTGGCGCGCTCGCCGCCTCGGGCAGCGCCATCGCCAGGTGTTCCCTGGCCTCGGCGGCCGACTCCTCGGACCGGCCCGTGTTAATGACCCAGGTGTCCTTCGAACCGCCGCCCAGGCTGGAGTTCACCTTGAGCTCGCCCTCCTTGAGTGCCACCCGGGTGAGGCCGCCGGGCAGGACCCAGACGTCGGTGCCGTCGTTGACGGCGAAGGGCCGCAGGTCGATGTGCCTGGGCGCGAGCTTCTCGCCGACGAGCACCGGCGAGGTGGACAGCGCGATCGGTCTCTGGGCCATCCAGCCGCGCGGGTTGGCCCTGACCTCGGTCCTGAGCGCGTCGAGTTCCTTATCGGTGGCGCGCGGGCCGATGACGATGCCGGCGCCGCCGGCTCCGTCGACCGGCTTGAGCACGAGGTTGGCGACCTCGCCGAGTACCCAGTCGAGCACGTCCGGGTCTTCGAGGCGGTACGAGTCCACGTTCTCCAGGATCGGTTCCTCGCCCAGGTAGTACCGGATGAGCTCCGGCATGTACGTGTAGATCAGCTTGTCGTCCGCTACGCCGTTGCCGATGCCGTTGGCGATCGTCACGATGCCGTGCCTGGCCGCGTTGACCAGGCCGGGGCAGCCGAGCAGGCTGTCCGGCCGGAAATGCAGCGGGTCGAGCCAGTCGTCGTCGACCCGCCGGTAGATGACGTCGACCGGCCTCCTGCCGTGGGTGGTGTGCACGTAGACGCGGTTGCGCCAGCAGAACAGGTCACGGCCCTCGACGAGCTCGACCCCCATGAGCCTGGCCAGCAGGGTGTGCTCGAAGTAGGCGGCGTTGTGCATGCCGGGGGTGAGGACCACGACGAACGGATCGACGACGCCGTGCGGCGCCGCCGCGCGCAGGGCCGCGAGCAGCCGTGACGGGTACTCGTCCACCTGGTGGATCTTCTGATCGCTGAACAGCGCGGGGAACAGCCTGGTCATGGCGAGCCGGTTCTCGAGGACGTAGCTGACCCCGGAGGGAACCCTTACGTTGTCCTCAAGGACGCGGAACTT
>Ga0210389_10000507_pt1 | contig 35402 bp, 29 predicted proteins | sample IncBWH28OmetaG_FD_160127 | JGI IMG/M metagenome (GOLD analysis project Ga0210389, IMG submission 160127) | Forest soil microbial communities from Barre Woods Harvard Forest LTER site, Petersham, Massachusetts, United States - Inc-BW-H-28-O ... | reverse complement strand
TTCCGCACCGCCCGGTCCGCCGCCATCGCCGGCCGCACCGGACCACCGAACACATCCGTCCCCTGCCACCCCACCGTCCAGATACCAAACGAGAAACGGTCCTCAGGGGACGGAACGTACTTCTGGTCCGTGGTCATGGCAGCTCTTTCTCGAAATATTTCATCGATACTTTCGACGTGTCAAAGATCCTAAGGTCTCTGATTGCGCTCGGTCAACCCTTCGTTTCCTTCGAGCTACCTGCCATCTTTCTCACGTTTCGCAGGCATTCGGATACGAAAAATGAGATTCCGCTGACTACGTGATGCGCGTACGATGCAAAGGACGTGGCCCCGGGTGACCGACTATCCGGGCGAAAGATTTCGGAAAGCCGATTCGGGAAGGTGGCGTCGTGCGGCAGCGGGAAAACGGAACGGCGCGCAGGACCACCCTCGCGGCGATCGCCGCCGAGGCCGGTGTGTCGCTGCCCACCGTGTCGAAGGTCCTGAACGGGCGGCCGGACGTCTCGGCGGGCACCCGGGCGAAGGTCGAGCGGCTCCTCGACCGTCATCACTACTCCCGGGCCGGCCAGCGGCGGCACCGGCGCTCCGGGCTGATCGACCTCGTGTTCAACGGCCTCGACAGCCCCTGGGCGGTAGAGATCCTGAACGGCGTCGAGGAATGGGGCGACCGCCACGAGACCGGTGTCGCCGTCTCCTCCGTGCGGCACGGCAACGCCCGGCCGACCAGCTGGACCAGTGCCATCACCAGCCACGACACCGACGGCGTCATCCTGGTCACCTCCGAGCTCACGGACGCATCGCTCGGCCAGCTCCGCGGCGCCGGCATCCCCCTGGTCGTCATCGACCCGGCCAACGCCCCGCCCCCCGAGCTGCCCAGCGTCGGCGCGACGAACTGGGCCGGCGGGATGGCCGCCACCGAGTATCTGCTCAGCCTCGGGCACCGCCGGATCGGCACGATCAGCGGCCCCACCGACTACCTGTGCAGCCGCGCCCGCGTCGACGGCTATCGCTCCGCGCTCGACCGCGCCGACGTCCGCTTCGACCCGGCGCTCGTCCGCGAGGGCGACTTCCATCACGAGGGGGGCTTCGCCTGCGGCGTCGGGCTGCTCTCCCTGCCCGATCCGCCGACGGCGATCTTCGCCGGCAGTGACCAGCAGGCATTCGGCGTTTATGAGGCCGCCCGGCAGCGGCAGCTGCGTATCCCGCAAGATCTTTCGGTCGTCGGTTTCGACGACCTCCGCGTCACGCGCTGGGCGTCGCCCCCGCTGACCACGGTGCGCCAGCCGCTCGCCGAGATGGGTCGCACCGCCGCGCAGATGCTCGGCGAGCTCATCGAGGGCGCTGCGCTGCGCACTAACCGCATCGAGCTTTCCACTGAACTCATCATCCGAGAATCCACCGCAGCCCCCACCGGAGTTCGGCAGTGACCCATCCTTCTGAAATTACCGATGTTTCCGAAAACTGGCGTGACCCGTCGCGCCCGGTCCGGGAACGTGTACAGGACCTTCTGGGCCGTATGACGCTGGAAGAGAAGCTGGCCCAGCTCGGCAGCATCTGGATAGCGGCCTCGCATGACGGCGATGGGGGCGTCGCGCCCATGCAGGACATGTTCAGCAACGAGCTGCCGCCGTTCGACGAGCTGATCAAGAACGGGCTCGGCCAGCTGACGCGCGTGTACGGCACCCGCCCGGTCGAGCCCGCGGCCGGGATGAGCGCGCTGAATGTCCTGCAGGAGAAGATCGTCTCCGCGAGCCGTTTCGGCATCCCCGCCGTCGCGCATGAGGAGTGCCTCACCGGGTTCGCCGCGTGGAAGGCCACCATCTTCCCCGCGCCGCTGTCGTGGGGCGCGGCGTTCAACCCGGCACTGGTGCGAGAAATGGCCCGGTCATTCGGCAGCGGGATGCGCGCGGTCGGGGTGCACCAGGGGCTCGCCCCCGTGCTCGACGTAACCCGCGACCCGCGCTGGGGCCGCACGGAGGAGACGATCGGCGAGGATCCGTACCTCGTCGGCGCGGTTGGCAGCGCCTACGTGACCGGCCTCCAGGAATCCGGCGTGGAGGCCACCCTCAAGCACTTCGCCGGGTACTCCGCGACCAAGGCCGGGCGCAACATGGCGCCGGTGTCCATGGGCAAGCGGGAGTTCGCCGACGTGATCCTGCCGCCGTTCGAGATGGCGATCCGGGCGGGCGCCAAGTCGGTGATGCCCGCCTACAACGACATCGACGGCGTGCCGGCCAGCGGCGACCCGGAGCTGCTCACCCGGCTCCTGCGCGAGGAGCTCGGCTTCGACGGCCTCGTCGTCTCCGACTACTACGCCGTCTCGTTCCTGCAGCTCCAGCACCATCTCGCCGACTCGCCCGGCGGGGCCGGCGCCGCCGCCCTGGCCGCGGGCATCGACGTCGAGCTGCCCAGCGTCCGCTGCTACGGCCCGCCGCTGCACGAGGCGGTGCTCTCCGGCGACATCTCCGAGGAGTACGTCGACCGTGCCGTCGCCCGCGTCCTGAAGCAGAAGCTCGGGCTCGGCCTGCTCGACCCGGGCTGGGTACCCGTTCCCGCCGGGGTGACGCCGGAACTCGACCCGCCCGCCAACCGCGCCATCGCCCGGCGGCTCGCCGAGGAATCGGTCATCCTGCTGGCCAACGACAGCGGGACCCTGCCGCTCGCGCCGGAGGCCAAGGTCGCCGTGATCGGGCCCCTCGCCGACGACAAGCTCGCGTTCTTCGGCTGCTACAGCATGCCGCGCCACCTCGGCGCCCTCCACCCGGAGGCCGCCGACAGCGTGGCCGCCACCACGCTCCTGGACGCCCTGCGGGGCGAGATCACGGACGTGACCCACGCACGTGGCTGCGACGTCCGTGACACGAGCGAGGAAGGGTTCGCCGCGGCGGTCGCCACGGCACGTGCTGCCGATGTGGTGGTGGCGGTAGTCGGGGACATCGCCGGGCTGTTCGGCCGCGGCACCTCCGGCGAGGGCTGCGACGCCGCCGACCTGAGGCTGCCCGGGGCGCAGGAGGCCCTGCTGCACGCGCTGGCCGACACCGGCAAGCCCGTGATCGGCGTCTTTGTGACCGGCCGGCCATACTCGATCGGGTCCGTCGCCGGACGGCTGGCCGCCTCCGTGCAGGCGTTCTTCCCGGGCGAGGAGGGCGGGCACGCGATCGCCGGGGTGCTGACCGGCCGGATCAACCCGAGCGGGAAGCTGCCGGTGGAGATCCCGGGCGAGCACGCGCCGCAGCCCTCGTCGTACCTGCGCTCGGCGAACGCCTCGCAGCATTCCGGCAGCTCCGTCGACCCGACGCCGCTGTTCGCCTTCGGGCACGGGCTGTCCTTCACGTCCTTCGGATTCGAGGACCTGGTCATTTCCGCGGCCTCCGTCCCCACCGACGGCACCGCCGAGATCTCGTGCACGGTGCGCAACACCGGCCCCGTGGCCGGGGCGGAAGTAGTCCAGCTGTACCTGTCCGACCCCGTCGCGCAGCTGGTCCGGCCGCTGCGGTGGCTGGCCGGATTCGCGCGGGTGCCGCTCGCGGCGGGCGAGGCGCGCCGGGTGACGTTCCGGCTGCACGCCGACCGGACGTCGTTCAGCGGGCTGTCCGGGTCCAAGATCGTCGAGCCGGGCGAGATCGGCGTCGCGCTCGGCGGTGCGTCCGACCGGCTGCCGCTGACCGGATCGTTCACGCTCACCGGGCCGGTGCGAGTGGTTGGCGCCGACCGGGTCCTCGACACGCCCGTTTCCGTGCACGACCTCCCGTAAGGGCCGCGGCGCACGGAAAGTGCATTGAGTCGTTGGCGTCATCGCACCAATAGGATTGGCTCGATGACGCCAACGAGCTAACGCGGGGCGGCCGGAGCCGGGTCGGCGCGGCGGCATTTACTCCAGGATCGGGAGGGACGCGCCGCAGCGCGTGAACAGGGGGATCCGGCCGAGTGGCGCGCCGGCGCGCACGCGCCGGCCGCCGGGGAAGCGCTCGGCGGTCCACGGGCTGGTCCAGTCGCTGCCTTCCGGCAGGTAGACGTCCCGCTCGCGTGCCTCGTAGTCAGTGACCGGGGCGACGAGCAGGTCCGGTCCGAACATGTAGGCGTCGTCGACGTTCCAGGCCTCCGCATCCATCGGGAAGTCGACGAACAGCGGCCGCATCGGGGGGATGCCGTCGGTGTGCGCGGCCCGCATCAGCCGCATGATGTACGGGCGCAGCCGCTCCCGCAGGAACATCGCCGCCGAGATGTGCGCATACGCCTCCGGGCCGAAGGACCACGGCTCGTTCGGGCCGCCCGTCTGCGTCAGCCCGAACGGCATGTTGGGCTCCCGGTTCCCGTGCAGCCGGAACAGCGGGCAGAACGCGCCGTACTGGAACCAGCGCACCATCAGCTCCCGGTACTCGGGGTCATCGGGGTCTCCCCCGTGGAACCCGCCGATGTCGGTGGTCCACCACGGGATGCCGCTGACGGCCACGTTCAGCCCCGACCGGACCTGCGCCCGCAGGCTGGCGAACGTGGCGGGTATGTCGCCCGACCACAGCAGCGCCCCGTACCGCTGGCTGCCCGCCCACGCGGAACGGACCAGGCAGACCGTCTCCGGCTGCCCTTCCGCGGCCATTCCCTCGTAGAACGCGCGCGTGTTCTCCCGCGGGTACATGTTGCCCACCTCGAGCCCGGGGCCCGCGTGATACCGCAGGTTCGCCTGGAATCCCGGCCGCAGTTCCGGCTCGCAGGCGTCGAGCCACCACACGTCGATCCCGTAGGGACGCAGGTAGTTATCCCTGACCTTGCCCCAGGCGAACTCCCGGGCCCGGGGGTTGGTGGCGTCGTAGAACGCGACGTCCACCGGCGCGGCCACACCCTTGTCCGGCCAGGTCGCCTGGGCCAGCGGCCCGAACTCCGTCCCGATCAGGAGCCCCTCGTCCCGCAGCGGCCCGAAGTTCTCGCTGAGCGGGGACACCGACGGCCAGACCGACACCATCAGCCGGACGCCCAGGTCCCGCAGTTCCGCGGTCAGCGCGGCGGGGTCGGGCCACTCGGTGAGGTCGAACTTCCAGTCGCCCAAGTGCGTCCAGTGGAAGTAGTCGGCCACGATGACCGACAGCGGCAGGCCGCGCCGGGCGAACTCGCGGGCCACCGCGACCAGTTCCTCCTGCGTGCGGTAGCGGAGCTTGGACTGCCAGAAGCCGCTGGCCCAGCCGGGCAGCATGGGAACGTGCCCGGTGACATCGGCGTACCGGCCGAGGATCTCCGCGGGCGATCCCGCGGTGATCCAGTAGTCGATCTGGCGAGCGCTGTCGGCGACCCAGCGGGTGCCGTTCGCGGCCAGCTCAACGCGGCCGATGGCCGGGCTGTTCCACAGCAGGCCGTAGCCCCGGCTGGACAGCAGAAACGGGATGGTCACCTCGCCGTTGCGCTGCACGAGGTCGAGCACGGCGCCCTTCTGGTCGAGCAGCCCGTGCCCGTGCTGGCCGAGCCCGTACAGCCGCTCCCCGTCGTAGGCGCGGAACATCTGCTCCAGCCGGTGATAGCCGTTGCCGACCGGGGTGAACAGCCTGGGCCCGGGCCACCAGACGTGGATCGGCTGCTCCGCGAGCAGTTCCGCGCCGGTGGCGGTATCGGTGAACCGGAGCATCCCCTGGCCGTGGTCCGCGCCCGCGTCGGTCAGCTCGGCCGTGATCCGGCCGTTGACCAGCCGCGCCGAGGTGGCGGTGACCTCCGTCTTGGCCGGACCCGACAGCGGCTCCTCCCCGCCGGGCTGGTCCAGGAGCGCGCCCGGGAGCCCGTCCAGCACCGGGCCCACCCGCCCGCGGACCCGGATCCCGTCCGGCCCCCACGGCTCGACGCGGAGGATCTCCTGGCCGGATGACCACTCGAAGCCGGGCAGGCCGGAACCGATCTCGCTGACGGTGCTCACTACGTTCCTCCTCAGGGTTAAGCGGGGATCAGGCACGGCGGGGACCCGTGCTCCCGCGGACGACGAGTGACGGCGGGATCAGCTGCACCTCACCCGCCGCGCCGCCGTTCGTCCGGCGCATCAGCAGGTCGACCGCCCGGGTGCCGAGCTCGGCGGCGGGGATGGTGACCGACGTCAGCCGGGGCGCGGTCTGCTCGGCGAGGTGGTCGGGGCACAGGGCGACGATCGACACGTCTTCGGGGACCGCACGCCCGGCGGTGCGCAGCAGCGACATCAGCGGCGGGATGATCCCCTCGTTCTGCACGATGAGCCCGGTGGTGTGCGGCCGTTCCTCCAGGATCCGGGCGAGCGCCCCGGCCGCCGCCTCGTAGGTGCCCTCGCACGGCCGGTGCACCAGGTCGACGCCCCGGGCCACCGCGCCCTCCCGGATGCCGCGCAGGGTCCGCTCGGCGAAACCGATGTGCCGCCGGTAGACGCCCTCCGCCTCGCCGATGAACGCGACCGTGCGGTGCCCGAGATCCGCGAGGTGGTCCACGCAGCGCTCGCCGGCCGCCGCGAAATCGAGGTCCACGCAGTCCAGGCCGGCCGGGTCGGCGGGCACGCCGATCAGGACGGCGTGGACGCCTGTCTCCCGGACGGTGACCAGGCGCTCGTCCTCCATGCCGATGTCGGTGAGGATGACCGCGTCGGCCCGGGACGTGGAGGCGACCCGGCGGATGCCCTCGGGTCCCTCGTCGTTGGTGAGCAGGAGGACGTCGTAGCCGAAGGCGCGCGCCCTGGTCACCACGCCGATCGCGATCTCCATCATGACCGGCACGTACATGTCGCTGCGCAGCGGGACGACGAGCGCGAGCACGTCCGACCGGCTGCTCGCGAGGGCGCGTGCCCCGGCGTGCGGGTGATAGTTCAGCACCTCGATGGCGTGCCGCACCCGTTCACTGGTCTCCGCCGAGACCGACCGCTTGCCGCTGAGCACATAGGAAACCGTGCTCGCCGCCACGCCGGCGTGCCGCGCCACGTCAGCGAGTGTCGCCATGCTTGTCCCTCCCCTTACCAGATCCCGCCCGGATGCCCCCGTGATACCACCATCCGCGCCAGGTGGCAGACTGGCGCGTCGAAGCGCTTCGAAACACTCTCACCTCGTATTGTTCGCGCGGGCAACGTTATCACTGGGCGAAAAGCGAACGAGTGTCCGCGCCGTGACGATCGAAGCGCTTCAATCGGGGCACGCGGGGGATTCGCGGCTAGCCCTTGATCGCACCGAGCAGCACGCCCTTCGTGAAGTGCTTCTGGACGAACGGGTAGACGAGCAGGACCGGGACGATGGTCAGCGTGACCACCGCCATCTGCAGCGACAGCGGCGCGATCTGCTGGTTGCCGACGAACTGGCCGACGTTGGAGGCGCCGGTGCCCGGCATCGCCGTCCCCTCGGTCACGTAGCTGTACATGACCATCTGCAGTGGCCACTTACTGCTGTCGGCGGGCATGAACAGCAGGATGTTGAACCAGGAGTTCCAGTAGCTGACCGCGTAGAACAGCGCGACGACCGCCGTGACCGCCTTGGAGGTGGGCAGCACGATGCGCCGCAGGATCGTCCACTCGTTCGCGCCGTCGATCCGCGCGCTCTCGATCATGTCGCTGGCGATGTTCATGAAGAACGCCCGCATAACGATGATGTTGAACACGCTGACCGCGCTCGGCAGGATCAGCGCCCAGTACTGGTTGAAGCCGCCGAGCGCTGAGACCACGAGGAACAGCGGGATGATCCCGCCGTTGAAGAACATCGTGATCATCATGAACCACAAGATCGTCTTGTGGCCGAACGATCCGGTCCGGGACAGCCCGTAGGACGCCAGGATCGTGACGGCCATCGACAGCGCGGTCCCCACCGCGGTGATCAGGACGCTGATGACCAGCGCCCGCCCGACCACACCGCCCTGCGCGATCAGCCGGTAGGCGTTCAGCGTGAGCCCGTGCGGCCAGACGACCAGGCCGCCCGCGACGTTGATCGACGCCTGCGTGGAGAAGCTCGTCAGGACGACCGAGTAGAGCGGAAACGCCACCAGCAGCAGGATCACGATGATCGTGCCCGACTTGGCGCCCTGGGTGGCGACCGACGGCGGCTCCTGCCACACCGGGCGTTTGGAGTTCCGCCGCCGCCGGTGCCGGACGGCCGGGGTCGGCGCGACGCTCGCCGCGGGTTCGAGGGTGGTTGCCATCTACGTCACCTCACTTCCGGTAGAGCCGTCATTTCCGGTAGAGCCGTCATTTCCGGTAGAGCCCGTCCTGGCCGAGCGCGTGCGCGAACTTGTTGGCGCCCAGGAGCAGGATCACCGAGGTCACCCCGAGGAACAGCCCGGCCGCGGCGCCGTAGCTGTAGTTGCCCTGGACGATGCCGTTCTCGTAGGAAAACGTGGACAGGACCTGGGCGGCGCCGGGGCCGACCGCCGACAGCTGGATCAGCATCTGCTCGAAGCCGAAGGTGAGCGCGTAGCCGATGTTGAGGATGAGCAGCAGCACCATGATCGGCCGTAGGCCGGGCAGCGTGATGTGCCGCATCCGGCCCCACCAGTTCGCCCCGTCCACCGCGGAGGCCTCGTACAGGGTCGGGCTGATCGCCGCCAGGGCGGCCAGGTACACGATCATGGACCACCCCGACTCCTTCCAGATGAGCTGACCGGAGACGAGGAACTTGAACAGCCCGGGGTTGGTCATGATCTGCGGCGGGTTGGCCACCCCGTGCGCGCGCAGCGCCGTGTCGAGCAGTCCCGAGCCCCCGAGCACCTCGTTGAAGATCGTGACGACCATGACCATGGAGAAGAAGTGCGGCAGGGTCACCACGCTCTGCACGATTGACCGGACGCGCCGCGACAGGACGCTGTCCAGCAAGATCGCCAGCGCGATCGGTATCGGGAACGTGAGCACCAGCTGGATCGAGAACAGCTCCAGCGTGTTGCCGAACGCCTGCCAGAATCCGGGGTCCGTGAACAGCTGCTGGAAGTTGGACAGGCCGGCCCACGGGCTGTGCAGGATCCCGTTGTAGATGCTGTAGTTCTGGAACGCCATGATCAGGCCGAGCATCGGCGTGTAGCCGAAGACCAGCAGCAGGACCCCGGCCGGGATCGTCATGATGAGCAGGGACCGGTCGCGGCGCAGCCGGATCCACGCGCGGTGACGCCGGCGCGTGACGGCGGCCTCGGTCATGCCGTGCCCTGCTTGGCCCGGATCGTCTCGTAGAACGCCTTGAGCTTGTTGCCGCCACCCCGCAGCCACTCGTTCAGCGTGGACTGGTAATCGCTGATCGTGGACCGGCCGCGGACGACCTCGAACATGATGTTGTTCGTCGGGTTGCTGAACGGCGCGTTGGCGGCGGTGGTGACCAGGTCGTTGGGCACCGTGACGTTCGTCGCGTAGAACAGCGGCTTGTAGGAGTACTTGACGTTCCGCTGCTGGTATCGCGCCGACAGGGTGGTGACGCTCGGGTAGCCAGGGCTGGAGATGGGGTTGTTCGGCGACGCCAGCAGGAGCAGTGCCGCGGCCGCCACGTCCTTGTTCCCGGTCGCGGTCGGAACGGGGCCGTCCTTGGTCATCGTGTAGTCGACGTTCGCGGCGCCGTAGTTGATCAGGGTGAACTCGTAGGAGCCGAACGGGGCCGCGAGGAAGTTCGCGATCCGCAAGATCTCCTTGATCTGGGCTGGCTTGAGGTCGCGGTTCAGGTAGCTGAGGTACTCCGTCGGCGGTGAGAGCGGGATGCGCGGGGTGCCGCCGTCGGCGGCGAAGAAGTCGAAGGCCATCCGCACGTAGCTCTTGTCGGCCGCGGTGCCCGAGATGACGTCGCCGCCGGACCAGGAGCCGCTGCCGTCCGCGTAGATGACGTTCTGGCCCGACCAGAAGCGCTGCTTGGCGGTGCTGGTGTCGCCCGCCACCCCGTCCGGGCTGACCATCCCGGCCTGGAAGATCTTCCGCTCCCAGTTCATCGCCTCGATGATGCCCTCGGTCTCCCACTGCGTGATGAGGTCACCCTTGTCGTTCAGGGACCACGACGCCTCGAAGCCATAGGGGTAGGTAAGGAAGGGCCAGATGTCGTCGAACGCCCAGCGCCCGGCCTTCGGGTCGTTGATCTCCTTGCCCAGGTCGAACAGATCGCTGATGTTCTTCACCGACGGCGTGCCGAGGCCAAGCTTGTCGAGGATGTCGGCCCGGTAGTACAGGTAGACGGCGGTCGAGAAGCCGGACACGACCGTCGGGATGCCGACGATCTTGCCGTTCCAGACCCCCTGCTGCCAGCCAGCGGGAAAGATCGCCGCCAGGTTGGGGTACTCCTTGATCTTGTCCCCGGCCAGGTACGGCGTGAGGTCGGCGAGCCTTTCCTGGGTGGCCTGGCCGAAGCCGGGCGGCATCGCGAAGGTCGGAACGTCGATCCAGTCCGGCAGCTGGTTCCCCGCGAACAGCGTGGGCAGGGTGGTGGAGATCGTGTCGCCGTTGGTCGGCTGCCACTGCATGGTGGCGCCCAGCGCCGAGTTCACCGCGTCGTAGTAGGTGTTGCCCGACGTGCGAGGGATCGACCCCCAGTAGGGCGATATGCCGGTGTAGCTGCCGCCGCTGCCAGGTGTCCCGGTCACGGTGCGGACGAGCTTGGTCGGGTAGCTCAGGTAACCGGGCTCGGTGCCATCGACGCTCGGGTAGTCCGGCTTGATGCCCGCGATATTGAGCGGCACGTACGTCGGCAGGATCTTCGCCAGCGTGTTCGCCGACGTCGAACCCGTCTGGACCGCCGCGCCGGTGCCGCACGCGGCCAGCAGCGGGGCGGCGGCGACAGCGCCGGCGGTGCCGGCCGCGGCGGTCAGGAAACCGCGTCTAGACATGGCTGGCTGGGACATTCGGTACCACCTTCGTCATCGAGAGGGCCGGATTGTCGAAGCGCTTCACTAGGTTAGGTGGAGGTTAAATCCTGTCTTGACGTTCGCGCAATAGGACGTAAACACTTAACTTCGACCAGATTCGTCGAAGCGATTCGCCTCGGCGGCGCGCAGGCCTGACGACAAGGAGCGAACGACCGTGACAGACGAAGTCCCCGACTTCCGGAACCCGGCGCTGTCATTCCGCGAGCGCGCCGACGATCTCCTAAGCCGCCTCGCCACGGAGGAGAAGATCGCGATGCTGCACCAGCGCTCTCCCGCGGTCCCGCGGCTGAACGTGGCCGAGTTCCGCACCGGCATGGAGGGCGTGCACGGCGCCTCGTGGCGCGACCACCACGGCACCGGGAAGACCCTCCCCGCCACGGTCTTCCCGCAGCCGGTCGGGCTCGCCGCCACCTGGGACACCGACCTCGCCCGCCGGGTGGGCCGCGCCACCGGCCGGGAAAACCGCGAGCTGCACGAACGGCACCCCCACATCGGCCTGAACGTCTGGGCGCCGGTCGTCAACCTGCTCCGCGACCCGCGCTGGGGCCGGAACGAGGAGGGCTACTCCGAGGACCCCCTGCTGACCACGGCCATGGGCACCGCGTTCTGCCGCGGCCTGTCCGGCGCGGACGGTGCCAGCGGGGACAGTGCCAGCGGGGACGGTGCCAGCGGCTACCTGCTCACCGCGCCCACGCTCAAGCACTTCCTCGGCTACAACAACGAGGACTACCGCGACCTGACCTCGTCCGGCCTGCGGCCGCGGGTGCTGCGCGAGTACGACCTGCCGCCGTTCCGCGCGCCGATCGAGGACGGGTCCGCGACCGGCGTCATGCCCTCCTACAACCTGGTCAACGGCTGCCCCGCGCACGTGAGCCCCCTGCTCGCGGAGATCCGCACCTGGACCGGCGAAGAGCTGCTGACGTGCAGCGATGCCTGGGCACCCTCGAACCTGGTCCGCACCGAGCACTACTTCGACGACTACCCGGAGGCACACGCCGCCGCGCTGAAGGCCGGCCTGGACAGCTTCACCGACCAGGGCGGCGAGGGCGAGCTCACCGCCGCCGCCGTCACCGAGGCGGTCAAGCGCGAGCTCATCACCATGCAAGACGTGGACCGCGCCGTCCGCCGCAAGCTGCTGATTCGGCTCCGCCTCGGTGAGTTCGACGCCGATGGCGGTCCGTTCGCGAGCGCCGCGGCCATGGACACCCAAGAGCACCGCGACCTGGCACGGGAATCCGCCCGCCGCGCCGTGGTCCTGCTCGAGAACGACGGCGTCCTCCCGATCCGGGACGCCGGCACACAGCGCGTCGCCGTTCTCGGCCCGCTGGCCGCCACGCTGTACGAGGACTGGTACAGCCCGGCCTTGCCCTATCAGGTGACGATCGCTGACGGCCTGGCCGCGGTGCTCGCCAGCGACGGGGGTGCGGCCGTCACCGTGCACGAGGCGGCCGAGCGCGTCCGCACCGACCTCGGCGAGTTCGACGTCTTCGACTGGGGCGGCGACGTCGTCACGCTCCGTGCCGCCGACACCGGCAAGTACCTCACCGTGACCGGCGCCGGGGAACTCGCGGTGACCGCGGACAAGCCTGACGGCTGGACCGTGCACGAGACCTTCGAGCGCATGCCGCTGCCGGGCGGGAACATGCTGCTGCGGTCGACGGCCACCGGCCAGTCCGCCCGCCTGCGCTGGGACGTGCTGCACGACGGGGTCGCCGCGGCCGCCGCGATCGCGCGGGACGCCGACACGGCCATCGTCGTCGTCGGCAACGACCCGATGATCGGCGGCCGCGAGGCCCACGACCGGACCACCCTGAACCTGCCGCCGTCGCAGGATCGGCTGATCCGCGAGGTCAGCGCCGCCAACCCCCGCACGGTCCTGGTGATCATGTCCAGTTACCCGTACGTAGTCCCCGCCGGACCGAACGCCGTCGTGTGGACCTGCCACGCCGGACAGGAGACCGGAAACGCGCTCGCGGACGTCCTCACCGGCGCGCACGCCCCCGAAGGCCGCCTCCCGCAGACCTGGCCCGCCGCCGACGAAGACCTGCCCGACGCCCTCGACTACGACATCATCAAGGCCGGCTGGACCTACCTGTACTCCGGCCGCCAGCCGCGCTACCCGTTCGGCCACGGCCTGACGTACACGACGTTCGAGTACGGCGAACTACGCGTATCCGACGGCGCGGACACGCTGACCGCGACCGTCGACGTCACCAACACGGGCACGCGCCGGGGTACCGAGACCGTCCAGGTCTACGCCGCCTATCACGCGCCTGACCAGCCGCGACGCCGCCTCGTCGGCTTCACCCGCGTCGAGCTCAGCCCCGGCGAGACCAAGGCCGCCATCGTCGAGGTGCCGCGTGAGCGGCTCGCGCTCTGGGACGTCGCGACCGGGCGGATGTCCGTCCCCGCCGGGACGATCGACATCGGCGCGGGCGCGTCCAGCGCCAGCATCGGGCGCACGGTCACCCTGGAGTTCCCCGGCGCCCCGCGCCGGCGCCCAGGTCAGGTCAGCGCGGCCGATTTCGACGACTACGCGAACATCGTCCTCGCCGACCGGAACAGCGGCGGGGGGACGGCAGTCACCAGCGACGTGATGGGGAATGGGGGTTGGCTGCGCTATCAAGATCTTTTCCCATCACGCACGCAGGACCCTGTCTTCCGTCTCGCCTCTCCCGCACCCGGCGGCGGACGGCTCGAGGTGTGGCTGTCCGAGCCCGGCGACGGCGGCGCGCCACTCGCGAGCGTCGCGGTGCCGTGCACCGGCGGGCGGTACGCGTGGACCGAGGTGCCGGTGCCGATGGACCTGCCGGACGGGCCGCTCGACCTGTACGTCGCCCTGTCCGGGGCGGTGTTCCTTGACTGGTTCCGGCTCGCGCCGTGATCTGGTTCGGCGGGGACTACAACCCCGAGCAGTGGGACGCCGCCGTCTGGGCGGAAGACGACGCGCTCATGCGCCAGGCGCGCGTGAACACGGCGACGGTTGGCGTGTTCTCGTGGGCGATGCTCGAGCCCGCGGAAGGGCGCTTCTCGTTCGACTGGCTGGACGAGACGCTGGACCGGCTGCACGGCAACGGCGTGCGGGTGATCCTCGCGACGCCGACCGCGTCGCCGCCGCCGTGGTTCACGCTCGCCCACCCGGACGCCCTCCCGGTCCGGCCGGACGGTTCGCGGCTGTGGCACGGCAGCCGGGACACCTACTGCGCCGCCGCCCCGGCCTACCGCGCGGCGGCGCTGCGGATCACCGGCGAACTCGCCCGGCGGTACGCGGACCACCCCGCGCTCGCGATGTGGCACGTGCACAACGAGTACGGGACCCGCTGCTGGTGCGACCACGCGGCCACCGCGTTCCAGGCCTGGCTGCGCGGCCGGTACGGCACCGGTCCGGCCGGGCTGGACGCCCTGAACGAGGCGTGGGGGACGGCGTTCTGGAGCCAGCGCTATTCGGCGTGGGAGGAAGTCCTGCCGCCGCGGGCCACCCAGTACCTGCCGAACCCCGCGCAGTCGCTGGACTTCCGGCGGTTCTGGTCGGCCGAGCTGCTGTCCGCCTTCGTCGCGCAGCGGGACCTGCTGCGTGCGTCGACGCCGGACGTGCCCGTGACCACCAACTTCATGGGGCCCGAGGGGCTCGTGCTCGATCCCTGGGAGTGGGGACGCGCGGTGGACGTCGTCGCGGTGGATCACTACCTGTCGGCCACGGCGGCCGCCGCCGGGCACGCGGACATCGCGTTCGTCTCCGACTGGGCGCGCGGGGTCGGGGGCGGGCGGCCGTGGCTGCTGATGGAGCAGGCGCCGAGCACGGTCATCGGCCCGGACGGCCTGCAGGAACACCGGCCGCCCGGACGGATGCTCCGCGACAGCCTCGCCTACGTGGCGCGCGGCTCCGACAGCGTGCTGTTCTTCCAGTGGCGGGCGTCTCGTTCCGGGGCGGAGATGTACCACGCCGGGCTGGTGCCGCACGCCGGGGCGGATACGCGGATCTTCCGCGAGGCGGTCGCGCTGGGCTCGGCACTGGAGCGGATCGCGGAGGTTTCCGGCACGGTTAGCGGGTCGCGCTCGGTTCCCGGGTCCGGCACGGTTAGCGGGTCCGGCGCGGCGGCCGTGATCGTCGACGCGGAATCGCGGTGGGCGCTGGAGACGCGGGGGCTGCCGTCGCCGCGCGTGCGGCACCTCGACGTGGCACGCGCGCTGCACGGAGCACTGTGGCGGGCCGGGATCGCGTGCGATGTGGTGCGGGCCGACGGGGACCTTTCGGGGTACCGGCTCGTGCTGGTTCCGGCGGTGTACCTGCTGTCCACTGCTGCGGCGTCCTCCTTGCGGCGGTATGTGGCGGACGGCGGGCGACTAGTGGTGACCTTCGGCAGCGGCATCGCCGACCCTTTCCACCGGGTCTATACCGGCGGCTACCCGGGCGCGCTGCGCGACGTGCTCGGCGTGTGCGGGGAGGAGTTCCATCCGCTGCGGCCGGGCGAGTCGGTGGCGCTGACCTTGGGGGGAGAGCGGAGCACGCCTGACGGCGGGCGGGGCACGCTGTGGACCGAGCGGCTTCGTACCGACGGCGCTACGGTCCTCAGCCGGTACGCCGAGGGCGACCTCGCCGGGCTGCCCGCCGTCACCCGGAACGCGTTCGGCGCCGGCACGACGTGGTACGTGTCCACGATGCTGGCGGACGACGGTCTGGATGATCTGCTACGCGCGGTCGCGGGCGAGGCGGGGCTGGCCGTGGACGGGGTACCGGTGTCCCGGCGAGTTGACGAGGACGGGAATTCCTGGCTGTTCGCGTTCAACCACAGCGACGCCGCCGTGACGGTGCCGGCATCGGGCCTTGAGCTGCTATCTGGCCAGGAGGTGGCCGGGACGCTCGAACTGGCGCCGGGCGACGTGGCGGTGGTCCGGGAGGCGTAGCCGGGACGGGAACTTTCGAGCGGAATATCTAAGCAAGGGCGCCGGTTGCCGCAGGAATGAGTGCATCGCCGCAATCCCCGTCCCCAGAGGCCGTGCAGTTCTGGTTCGATCCACTGTGCCCGTGGGCGTGGATCACTTCCCGGTGGATTCTCGAGGTCGAGAAGGTCCGCCCGGTCAAGGCAGAGTTCAAGCCCATGTCCCTCGCCTACCTCAACCTCATCCAGCACGAGGGCAACGGCCTGGATAAGGACTACCTCGCCCGCATGAGCAAGGCGTGGGGCCCGATCCGGGTCGTCGCCGCGGCCGGCGAGCAGGGCGGCCACGACGTCTACGGCCCGCTTTACACCGCCATCGGCACCCGCTTCCACAACGAGGGCCGACGTGATGATCCGGCCGTACTGCCCGAGGCCCTGAAGGAAGTCGGGCTGCCGGAGTCGCTGGTCTCCGCCGCCGAGAGCGACGAGTACGACGAGCTGATCAAGGCGTCCCACCACGAGGCGTTCGACGAGGTCGGCACCGACGTCGGCACGCCGGTGATCAAGGTCCGCGGCAAGACGATTTTCGGCCCCGTCATCACCCCCGCCCCCAAGGGTGAGGCCGCCGGCACGCTATTCGACGGCGTTGCCCTGGTCTGCCAGGCGGACGGCTTCTTCGAGCTCAAGCGCACCCGGGACCGCAAGCCCTCTTTCGAGTGACCCCGACTATCGAGTAAACCCGTCATCCGGTGCCGTCACTGTCGCCCGGGCGGCACCGGACCAGACGGGATGGGCGAGCGTAGATATCCACCTGGGCGGCGAGCAGCACCGGTCCGGCGTGTCACTGATCTTCCGTCGGAGAAAATTCCCCGGGAGAATCTCCTGCCGGAGAAGGACGCGTAGCAGCGGCCAGGTGCGTAGCGGGCGCGAGGACGACGAGCGCCAGGGCGAATGCCGTCCATGTCCAGGCCGGGCCGACGTGCGCGAGCAGCAGGGTCCCGGTTACCGGCGCCACGATCCCGCCGACGCTCCAGCTCAGCCCGTACAGGGCCATCGCCGATGCCGTGTTCCCGGCGCTGATGCCCTCGCTGACGACGGCACGTGCGCGGCCGAGGGCGAGGGCGCTGCCCACGGTCCAGATGACCGCCGAGCCGATGAACTCGGCCAGCGAACGCGACAGTCCGGTCAGCACGAAGCCGGCCGCCATGACCACGTAGGACCAGCTCAGCACGAGCCGGTCGGGCACGCCGCTCAGCAGCCGGATAGCCAGCGGCAGCACACAGATGCCCGTCACCGAGCTGACCGCCAGCACGATGCCGAGCCCGCCGGCGGGTACATGCCTGCGCACGATCGTGAGGGGAAGCACCGACAGCAGCGCCATGTAGCAGGTCGCGTAGAGGCACGCCAGCATCGTCAGCCTCAGCAGCCGCCGGTCCGCGGCGCGCCGGCGAACCTGCTTAGCTCGGGGTCGGCTGGCCGTCCCCGGCCCGGCCAGCAGCGCGATGACTCCCGCCGCGGCCAGGCAGCTCACGGCGTCCGCCAAGAACAGCCAGCGGACACCGAACCCCGCCAGCACCGCCGCGAGCAGTCCCGCCGCGACCGACCCGACCTGCATCCACATGGACAGGACGCTGTAGGCGGCCGAACGGTTTCCCGCGCTGGTGCTGTCCACGACCAGGGCGTCCGAGCCAGGTTCGTAGATCTCGAACGCCAGGCCCAGGAAGACCGCGGCGCCGATCAGGACCGCTACCCGCGTGAACTCGAACAGCGCGAGCTGCGCCATCGCCGTCAGCACCAGTCCCAGGACGATGGCGCCCCGCCGGCTCCAGGCATCGGCCAGCCGCCCGCCGAGAATCCGCGACGGGAACGTGGCCAGGCTGAAGGCAGCCATGACCACGCCCGCCTGCGGCACCGTCAGGTGCCCGCGCTGGGTCATCAGCAGCGTGAGGAACGCGAGCGAGAACGCCCCGACCTGATTCGCCAGCCGTCCGGCGCACAAGGCCCAGAAGGCCCGCGGGTAACTTCTGTGCGGCGCCACGGGAACATCTTGCCGCGAGGGACGCGTCCTAGCCGACGAAGGCGCGCAGGCTCTCCTTCAGGGAGTCCATGGTGGCGAGAACGGCGGTGGGCTCGTAACCGCAGTGCGCCATGCAGTTGTCGCAGCGCGGGTCCTTGCCGCGGCCGAAGTTGTCCCAGTCGGTCGTCTCCAGGAGTTCCTGCCAGGTCTCGGCGTAGCCGTCGTCGAGCAGGTAGCACGGCTTCTGCCAGCCCTTGAGGCAGTAGAGCGGGACGCCCCACGGCGTGCACTGGAAGTCCTTCTTGCCCTCGAGGAAGTCCAAGTAAAGCTGGGAGTGGTTGAAGCGCCACTTCTTGCGGCGGCCGTCGTCGAACGCCTTGCTGAACAGCTCGCGGGTCTGCGTCACGCCCAGGAACTTGTCCTGCTCCGGCGCCTTGCTGTACGCGTAGCCGGGCGCGATCTCCAGGCGGTCGACCTTGAGCTCGTCGTTGATGAAGTTGAGGGTGTCGATGAGGTCCTGCGGCGAGTCGTTGTTGAACACCGTGGTGTTCGTGTAGACCTGGAAGCCCTTGGACTTGGCGAGCTTGATCGCCGCGACGGCCTGGTCGAACACGCCTTCCTTGGCCACGGCCTGGTCGTGGCGCTCGCCGATGCCGTCGAGGTGGACCATCCAGGCGAAGTTCTTGTTCGGCTTGAACTTGTCGATGTGCTTGGGCAGCAGGACCGCGTTCGTGCAGAGCACGACGAACTTCTTGCGCTTGAGCAGTTCCTCGGTGATCACGTGGATCTGCGGGTGCATCAGCGGCTCGCCGCCGGCGATCGAGACCATCGGCGCGCCGCACTCCTCGACGGCCGCGACGGCCTGCTCGACGGGCATGCGCTGCTTGAGCAGCGTATGCGGCTGCTGGATCTTCCCGCAGCCACCGCACTTGAGGTTGCACGCGAACAGCGGCTCAAGCTCCATAATCAGCGGGTACTTCTTGACGCCCTTGACCTTCTGCTTCATCAGGTAGGTCCCGAGCTTCACCGTCAGGTGAAGTGGCATCGCCATTGGCCGGTCTCCGTATCCTTAACGGCGCGGGCGCGCCGTGGTCATACACCCTGTATCTGGCATTTACCGCATACTCCCCATACACGGTGTATCAGCCATGCACGGTGTCTTTCACCGACATAAAGTTTTTCACAGGCACTCTGTCTGGAACATACAAGCTGTATGTCCCATGATGGCTGTATGCCCGCGAAACCGCAACCCCGGCGCACCGAGCACGCAACCGATACCCGTGCGGCTCTGGTGGAAGCGGCACGTCATCTCTTCGCAGCTCAGGGCTATGACGCCACCGGAACCGAGCAGATCGTCGCTGACGCGCGCGTCACCCGGGGCGCGCTGTATCACCACTTTCGCGATAAAGCGGACCTCTTCCGCGCGGTCATGGCGGAGGCCGCGGCGGCCGTCGCCATGCAGCTGGTCGACGAGCAGCTCGCGTCGGAGGCGCCCTCGCCCCTGAGGGAGATCCGGGACGGCGTGAGCGCGTTCCTCGATGTGTGCGTCGGCGGCGACTTCCAGCGGATCGTGCTGGTCGACGGCCCGCGCGTGCTCGGCCCGGACACTTGGGAGGAGCTCGTCGACCGCTACGGGCGCGGCCTGCTCGAGGAGTGGCTCACGCGGTGCGTCGAGGCCGGCGACCTAGACGACGTGCCGGTCCACCCGCTCGCCCGGCTGCTCATCGCCATGCTGACCGAGGCGAGCCTGGAAATCGCCCGTTCCCCCGAGCCGGCGCAGACCCGCCAGGGCCTCGGCGTCGTCATCGACCGCCTGCTCACCGGGCTGTCACCCCGCTGACGTCCCCGCCCGGCGCGGCACGGGAACGCGCTGCAGGTCGCGGGCGCTCACGATCACTCCCCCGAACGTCGCAGCCGCCTCGTCCACCATAATCTTGCCGTTATCTGATTCATAACGCTGGGAGAAGTGAGTCAGGACGAGGGTCCGCACGCCGGCCTCGTGGGCGATGCGACCCGCCTGGCCGGCGGTCAGGTGGCCGTACTCGCTGGCGATGCCCGCGTCGGCGTCCGCGAAGGTTGACTCGCACACGAGCATGTCGGCGTGGTCGGCGAGCTCGAAGGCGGCGTCGCACAGCCTCGTGTCCATGACGAACGCGAACTTCTGGCCAGCCCGCGGCACGCTGACCTCGTCGAGGGTAACGGTCTGGCCGGCCGCCGTGGTGATCCAGCCGTCACGCTGGAGGCGGCCGATATCGGGGCCCTCGATCCCCTTGGCCGCGAGCCTGCCGCGGAGCATCCGCCGTCCGTCGGGTTCGGACAGCCGGTAGCCGAAGGCCGGCACGAGATGGTCGAGCCTCCTGGCCTCGAGCGTGAACTCCTTCGTCGCCGCTACCAGCCCGTTGCCCTCGATCGGGTGGGTGCTAATGCGGGCCCGATCGTGGTAGAGCGTGGCGTAGCGGAGGTTACGGAAGATCGCCTCGCCGTCGCCCTCCGCCGGAAAGCAGACGTCCACCTCGTGCGCCACCTGATCGAGGGAGATCCGCTGGATCAGCCCGGGCAGGCCGAGGCAGTGATCGCCGTGGAAGTGGGTGACGCAGATCCGGTTCACCTGGGTGGCGGTCACGCCCGCGAAGAGCATCTGCCGCTGGGTCCCCTCACCCGGGTCGAACAGGATGCCCTCGGCATCCCAGCGCAGGAAGTAGCCGTTGTGGTTGCGGGTCCTGGTCGGCGACTGGCTCGCCGTGCCGAGCACCACGAGTTCACGGTTGGACACAACATCCGATTCTGCCAGACCTCTATTCGTGACATCTGTATCGTCCAACTGAACCCAACCAGCGCAAGTGCGTCGTTATGATTTCCCATATGAGATTGCGCCCATGGCGCGACACTCAGTTATTTTTAGCGTTATTCGCGGGTATTCAAATACATAAACGAAGGCGAGTCATGACTGCTTCCCCGACTCAGGCAGCGCCGCCCCGGGCGCCACTGTGGCTAGCCGCCCTTATCGTCACTTGCTGTCTTGCTGTCTATGTCGTACTCGTTCCGGTCCTGGTGCACGGTTCGGCCGTCAGCTGGGAGCTGTCCACGGCATCCATCGTCGCGGGCGCCGCCACCGTGGTCGTGCTCGCGCTGCTGTGGCGGCTGCGGCTCGAGGACGCCGCCATGCGGCGCGCGCTCGTCCGCGTGACCGCCCAGTGGCAGGAGCAGCAAGCCCAGCTCGAGCAGCTTGCGATCGAGGCCAGCAAGCGCACCGTGGACCTGAGCAAGCAGGTCACGGAGATCAGCGAGCTGTCGGCGAAGGTCGCCGATCTCCACGAAAGCGAGAAACGGCTGCGCGGCGAATGCGCCGAGATGCAGATCGGCAACCTCGGCCTCCAGGAGCGGGCCAAGGCGCTCCACCTCGCCGTCCGGCACACGTTCGCCGAGCGCATCCCCGCGGCGCTGGCGGGCACGCCGGTGTCGGCGGCGGACGACGACGGCCTAGACGCGGAGATGGCCAAGCTCCTCGACGAGGCAGTCACCGGCGCCGCCACCTTCGGCGACCAGCAGGATTCGATGCGCGCCGCCGTCGTCGCACTGGCACGCCGCGTGCAGGCGTCCGCGCACCGCATCCAGGAGGAAGCCAACCTGATGGCGGACCGTCACCCCGGTGACGCGGGCGTCCTGGAAGTGAGCATGCGCGTCGACCACGCCGCCGCGCAGCAGGCCAGGCACGCGCAGAGCGTGGCGGTGCTCTGCGGCGAGTGGCCCGGCCAGCAGTGGCCCGAACCGCTGCCGCTCGTGGACGTGGTGCGCGCCGCCGCCGGGCGGATCATCGCCTACCGGCGCGTCGAGGTCGCGGGCGACCAGGACATCGCGGCGTCGGCGCCGATCGTCGAGCCGGTCATTCACCTGGTCGCGGAACTCCTGGCCAACGCCACGCAGTCGTCTCCGCCGGCCACGCAGGTGCCGGTCACCGTGCGGGCCGTGCAGCGCGGCGCGGTCATCGAGGTGCACGACTGCGGTGTCGGGCTGGACGACTACCGGCTGGCGCAGGCCCGTGAGATCGCCTCCGGCGGCCGGGTCATCGGCCTGGATGACCTGGGCGAGTTTCCGCAGACGGGCCTGGCGGTGGTCGGCCAGTACGTGCGCAGGCACGACCTGCGCGTGGACATCTCGGAGTCGGTTTACGGCGGTGTGCGGGCGGTCGTCGGAATTCCCGCGGGCCTGATCGAAACGGTCGCGCCCGCCGCCGTGGTGCCCGCCCCGGCCGATCCGGCGGCTCCCGCCGCGGACCAGGAAATCACCGCAAAAACCGAAACTAGCCCGGAAAGCATAGCTAAATCCGGAAATTCCACCAAAGCCGAAAGTCCCGCCAAGACGGCGGAAGTACCGGCAAATGCCACGGCAACGGATCAGCGACGGAAAGGGCTGCCGCGCAGGCGTTCACCGCGGCACGATAGCTCAGCCGCGAACGACGCCGCGTCACCCGCGCGTGCCGACGAGCCCGTTTCCGCCCCGCCGACGCCCGAAGAGGCGGGCGCGTGGATGGGTGCCTTCCTGAACAGCAACGACGACTCGGGGCAGGAGCAGTAGATGACTGGCAACCACAGCTGGATGCTGGACGAGGTAACGGGCGTCCGCGGTGTCCGCCACGCGGTCGTCCTCTCGGCGGACGGACTGGTGCGGGCGCACTCGTCGCAGACGAGCCGGGAGGAAGCCGACCGGCTGGCGGCGGCCTGCGCCGGGCTGAAGTCGATCGGGCAAAGCCTGGCACGGCAGTTCGCCGACGGGGCCACGTCGCGGCAGGTGATGGTGGAGTTCGACGGGCACGGCGGCTACCTGTTCGTCCGCGGCGCGGGCGACGGCTCGCACCTCGCGGTCGTCACCGACCCAGTGGTAGACCCCGCCCTGATCGCCCAGCAGATGCAGGCGCAGGTGCTCAAGATCGGGGAACCCAACCTCAGCACCGCCGTCCGCGAGAGCTGAGGACGCCGCCAAGCCGTGACCGCGAAGCCATGACTAGGTACGGGGAACCATGACGAGCAACGGGGAGTACCGGGACCGCCCGGTACGGTCTTATGTCCTGACCGGCGGACGGGCGGTTCCGACACGGAACACGATCCGCCCGGAGACACTGGTGGTGGCGGCGTCGGGGGCCAAGCCACTGCCAGTGTCGGCGACCCGGACCGAGCGGGCGCTGCTGGGCATGTGCCAGCGGCTGCTGTCGCTCGCGGAGGCGGCCGTCCACCTGGACCTGCCGGTCAGCGTGGTCGTGGTGGTCGCCTCCGACCTGGTCGACTCCGGCCACCTCTCCGTGCGCACGCCGGCCAGCGGGCCGGTGGGCCGAGACCTGCTAGAGGAGCTCCTCGATGGCCTCCGCAAGCTCACCTGATACCGATCCCGGGCGGTACCTGCCCGAGACCGTGCAGCGGGCTGCCAAGATCCTTGTCGTCGGCGCGTTCGGCGTCGGCAAGACCACGCTCATCGGCTCGGTCAGCGAGATCGAGCCGCTGCGCACCGAAGAACCCATGACCACGGCCAGCGTCGGCGTCGATGATCTCGCCGGCCTGGACACCAAGCGCGAGACCACGGTCGCCCTGGACTTCGGCCGCGTCACCCTCTCGGCCGAACTCGTCCTCTACCTGTTCGGCATGCCCGGCCAGCGCCGTTTCTGGGACCTGTGGGAGGGCCTGGCCGACGGGGCCATCGGCGCCCTCGTCCTGGTCGACACCCGCCGTCTCGAGCAGAGCTTCGAGGTACTGGACCAGCTCGAGACCGCCACCGCCGGGCTCCCCTTCGCCGTCGCCGTGAACCGGTTCCCCGACAGCCCGGCGCACGGGCCCGACGAACTCGCCGAGGCCCTGGACCTGCCGCCCGGGACGCCGGTCACCGAGTGCGACGCCAGGGATCGCCCGGCCTCCGCAGCAGCCCTCATCACCCTCGTCCAGCACGCGCTCGCCGCGCAGAAGGTGCCTTCCCCATGACCCCCACGCACGTGACCGGCCGCCTCTCCGACCTGACCGGCCTGACCCCCATCGCCGTGACCAACAAGGACGCCGATCCGCAGGCCGTCTACCGCCGCCTGCGGGCCGAGTGGGGCGAGGTAGCCCCCGTCGAACTCGAGCCGGGCATCAACGCGTGGCTCGTCATGGGACACCAGGAACTGACCCACGTGGTCCGGCAGGAACGGATCTTCGCGAAGAGCTCGCTGCACTGGCGGGACTACACGGAAGGGCGGGTCAAGCCGGATTCGCCCCTCGGGCCGTTCATGTTCCCGCGGCCGAACGCGTGGATGGCCGACGGCGACGAGCACCGCCGGGTGCGCGCCCCGCTCGACGACGCGGTGAACTCGCTCCGGCTGCGCCAGGTAAACCGGCAGGTCAACGAGGTCTGCGCCGCGCTCATCGCCGCGTTCGCCGGTAACGGGCGCGCCGACCTGCTGTCGCAGTACGCGCTGATGATCCCCACGGTGGTCATCGGGCGGATGCTCGGCCTCGACCTGGAGACGGCGCGGGACATGCACCAGGCCCAGATGGAGCTATTCGCCATCAACGAGAGCTCGGGCAGCGGGAACCAGCGGTTCGAAGAAATCCTCATGAACCTGGTCCAGGCCCGCAAGACCGAGCCCGCCGAGGACATGACCAGCGTCATTGTCCACCACGCGAACCTGACCACCGACGAGGAACGACTGCACTCGATGGTGGTGCTGATCGCGGCGGCGGCCGAGTGCACCATGGCGTGGATCGGCCAGACGCTCCAGCTGATGCTCACCGACCCGCGGTTCTCCGGCCGGATGCGCGGCGGGCGCCTCGGCATCGACGACGCCCTCGACGAGGTGCTCTGGCGCGATCCGCCCCTCGCCAACCTCCCCGCCCGGTTCGCGCTGCGCGACACCGAACTCGCCGGGCAGCCGATCCAGCGGGGCGACGCGCTCATCCTCGGGTTCGCCGCCGCCAACGCGGACCCCCGGGTACACGGCGACGACGAATGGAGCGAAGTCGGCAACCGCGCGCATCTCGCCTGGAGCGCCGGGCCGCATGTCTGCCCCGCCCACGTCCCCGGGCGGATCATCGTCCGCACCGCCGTCGAAGCGGCGCTGCATCAGCTCCCCGACCTGCGCCTCACCGTCCCGGCAGCCGAACTCGGCCGGCTCGAGTCCCCGTGGACCCGGTGCCCCGCCACCCTCCCGGTGACGTTCACCGCGTCCAAGGCGAGATCCTAGGACGTGATGGCAAGGGTTGCTGATTGGCCATGCCATTGCGTCTGGTGCACTAGCCGGCGATTCTCGCATGTATGGACCTCGCCATCGAGCGCATCGAGGCGCTCCCCTGCTCGGTCCCTGTGCGGAACGCCAGCTCCCAGGGCCTCGGCCACGCGGTGCAGCGGGACACGGTCATCGTCAAGGTCACCACGACCGAGGGCATCACCGGATACGGCGAGTCCTACAACGGCCGGGCCCCGATGGCCGTCGCCCAGACCGTCAACACGACACTCTGCGACCTGCTGGCCGGCCTGAACGCGTCCGAGACGACACGGATCTGGAAGCGGTTCGAGGACCGCGTCCTCGCCAACCACGGGACCTGCGCCGCCTGCGTCTGCGCGATGAGCGGCATCGACATGGCCCTGTGGGACATCAAGGGCAAGGCCGCGGGCGTCCCGCTGTACCAGCTGCTCGGCGGATCGTCACACCCCGTCCTCGCATACGCCGGCGGCTTCGCGCTCGGCTACGCGCCGCCGGCGGCCCTCGCCGACGAGGCCGCGCGCTGCGTGTCCCGGGGATACCGTGCCGTCAAACTGCGACTAGGCGACACCCTCGCCCACGACACGGAACGGACCGTCGCCCTGCGCCGCGCCCTCCCCTCCGATGTCGCCCTGATGGCGGACGCCAACTGCCGGTACTCGGTCGAGGACGTGCGGGCCGTCCTGCCGATCCTGGCGGAGTCGGGGACCGTCTGGCTCGAGGAGCCGTTCCCGCCCTACCGTGACCGGCAGTGGCGCGCGGCCGCGACCATCGCGGCCGCCTGGCTGCCCCTGGCGGCCGGCGAGAACTGCTACACGCGCTACGACTTCCAGCGCCTGATCGACGCCGGAGCCGTGACGGTCCTGCAGCCGGACCTGTCCCGGTGCGGCGGCATCACCGAGGCGGTGCGCATCGCGGCCCTGGCGTCCGCCGCGGGCCTGCCCGTCTGCACGCACGGCTGCCACACGGGCCTCAACATGGCCGCCAGCGTCCATTTCCTGGCCAGCATCGACACCGCGTACTACTTCGAGGGCGACGGCTCCGACGACAACCCGCTCCGCACCCGCGCCTGCTCCGCCTCCTACGACCTGGCGCCGGACGGCACCGTGACCCCGCTGGAAAACCCCGGCCTCGGCGTCTACGTCGACGAAGACTTCATCCGCGCCCACCCGGCCACCGAAGGCCCCGCCTGGCACTAGCGGTCGCTAATTCGCCTCCACTGATTCCTCCGGCGCACGATCGGAAACCCGGAAGTCCGGCTCGGCGCCCGAAACGCCCACGGTCACGTGCTGTCCCTTGTGCAGTCGCCCGTCCAGCAGCATCGCGGACAGGCGGTTGTCGATCTCCCGCTGGATCGTACGGCGCAGGGGCCGCGCGCCGAATTCCGGCTGGAATCCGCGCCGGGCCAGCCAGCCGACCGCCTCTTCCGTGAAGTCCACCGTGATGTCCTGGGCGTGCAGCCGCCGCTTCGTCTCCTCCAGCAACAAGCTGGTGATCTGCCGCAACTGCGTCTCGTCGAGCTGCCGGAAGACGATGATCTCGTCGATCCGGTTCAGGAACTCCGGCCGGAACGCCTCCCGCAGCCGCGGCATGATCCGCTCACGCAGGGACCCGGAATCGGCAGCGGCCGCGGTCCCGCTGCCCGAGTCCTGGAAGCCGAGCGCCCGCCTGCCGATCACGTCCGAGCCGAGGTTGCTCGTCATGATCACGACCGTGTTCTTGAAGTCGACCGTGCGGCCCTGCCCGTCGGTGAGCCGCCCGTCGTCGAGCACCTGGAGCAGGATGTTGAACACGTCGGCGTGCGCCTTCTCGATCTCGTCGAGCAGCAGCACGGCGTAGGGCGTCCGTCGCACCGCCTCGGTGAGCTGTCCCGCCTCCTCGTAACCGACGTACCCAGGCGGCGCCCCGACCAGGCGCGACACCGTGTGCCGCTCCTGGAACTCGCTCATGTCGATCCGGATCATCCGGTCCTCGCTGCCGAACAGCGCTTCGGCCAGCGCCCGCGCCAGCTCCGTCTTGCCGACGCCGGTCGGCCCGAGGAACAGGAAGCTGCCGATAGGCCGGTCCGGGTCACCAAGCCCGGCGCGGGACCGCCGCACCGCCTCGGCCACGGCCGACACGGCCTCGTCCTGGCCGACTACCCGCTCGTGCAGGTGGCCCTCCAGCTGGAGCAGCCGTTCCTTCTCCTCCTGCGTCAGCTGGGCGACGGGGATACCGGTCGACCGCGACACCACTTCGGCGATGTCGTCCGGAGTGACCTCGGGAATCGCCTTGCCGTCCTCGCCGACGGTGTCGGCCTGCGACTCGAGCGTGGCGATCTCGTCCCGCAGGGCGCTCGCACGCGCGTAGTCCTCCGCGGCGACCGCCTCGTCCTTCTCGCGGCGCAACTGCTCGATCCGCTGCTCGCGGTCGCGGCGTCCCTGGGCCGGCCTATGCGTGCGCAGCCGGACCCGGGCGCCCGCCTGGTCGATGAGGTCGATCGCCTTGTCCGGCAGGAACCGGTCGTTGATGTAGCGGTCCGACAGCTCCGCCGCCGCGACGAGGGCCTCGTCGGTGAACCGCACCTGGTGGTGGGCCTCGTACCGGTCGCGGAGCCCGCGCAGGATCTCGATCGTGTCGGGCACGGTCGGCTCGGGGACCAGGATCGGCTGGAAGCGCCGTTCCAGCGCGGCGTCCTTCTCGATGTCCTTGCGGTACTCGTCGATCGTGGTAGCGCCGATGATGTGCAGCTCGCCGCGGGCGAGCGCCGGCTTCAGCATGTTCGAGGCGTTCACGGCGCCCTCGGCCGACCCAGCGCCCACGACGGTGTGCAGTTCGTCGATGAAGATGATCAGCTCGTCGCTGTGCGACCGGATCTCGTCGATGACCTTCTTCAGCCGTTCCTCGAAGTCGCCGCGGTACCGGGTTCCGGCGACCATGCCGCCGAGCTCGAGCGCCACCAGGCGCTTGTCGCGGAGCGTGTCGGGCACGTCCCCGTCGACGATGCGCTGCGCGATCCCCTCGACGATCGCCGTCTTGCCGACGCCCGGCTCGCCGATGAGCACCGGGTTGTTCTTCGTCCGCCGCGACAGGACCTCGACGGTCTGCTCGATCTCCTGCTCGCGGCCGACCACCGGGTCGACCCGCCCCTCGCGTGCCTGCGCCGTCAGGTCGTTGCCGAACTCGTCCACCGTCGGCGTGCCCGAGCCGCCCGGTCCGCCCGCACCGCCCGGACCGCCGCCGCGCCCGCCGCCCGCGAGCGCGTTCTGCAGGGTCTCCGGTGTCACCCGTGCGTCGCTCAGCAGCCGCCCGGCCGCCGACTCCGGGTTGACCGCGAGCGCGAACAGGATGTGCTCGGGCCCGATGTACGAGGAACCGAGGGCGCGCGAGATCTGCCGGGCATCCAGCAGCGCGCGCTTCGCCGATGGTGTCAGGCTGGGTGCCGTTTCCCGCGGCTCGCCTCGCTGCGCGCCCGCCTCGACCCCGCGAGCGATCGCGTCCGGGTCCGCCCCGGCCGCGCTCAGCAGGCGGCGCGTCCCGTCCTGCCTGGTCGCCGCCCACAGCAGGTGGTCGGTGTCCAGGTCCGGGTCACCCCACTGCGCGGCCTGGGTGGCGGCGTCGCGAATCAGTTCACGAGCCTGCTCGGTCATGAGCTGGCCGATGTCGATGCGCTGCACGGGCCGCTGCGGCACGGCCGATCCCCCGAAGAAACGCGCCAGGAATTCGTCGAACGGGCTCGCCCCGAACTCGCCCGATCCGAACGGGTCGTACGTCATGTTTGTGTCTCCCCTGACCAGCGGTGGTCGATGGCAGGAACACCCGCCCCGGCACGAGGCAAGCCCCAGCATCGCCGCCCTACCCGGGCCCTTCAGCGGCTAAACGGCAGGTCGCGATGGTCTACCGCATCTGACGATGACCCCGCTACGCGATGCCCGGCGACGCCCGCGCCGCGTTACCGGCGAAGCCGCCCGATCAGTTCACGCATCGATCCGGCGACCGCCGCTGGATCGGTCACCGTCATGAGGTGGTGGCCCGTCCGCGCTACCACCGGCCAGCCGAGCGCGCGCGCCCTGGCCGCCTCTGCCTCATATGCCTCGCTGAGCCGCAGGTAAGCGGCCGGCGCATCGGGCCACCGCGGCACCAGCGGATGAATCTCCTCGAACATGGCCAGCGGCAGCCGGGGACAGCCCGCGACGAAACGCCGGCGCACCGCCGCGTCCGGCAGGAGCTCAGCCATCTCGTCCTCGCCCCACCAGCGTGGCCAGGGCGGCAGCCAGCCCCGGGCATCGGCCATCTCCCGCAACTGCGCCGCGAGCTCAGCCGGAACGGTGTCCATCCAGGACTGCCCGGGTATGGGGAGGCCGGCATCCACGAACAGGTAACCATCGACGTGATGGATAAGGGCGCCCGCCGCGGCCAGCAGCGGGCCGGCGCCGCTGTGACCGACGAGGATCACTGGCCGGCCGGACGCGCCACGCGCTATCACCTCGGCCAGGCGGGAGCAGTACGGCGGCCCGGCCGCAACCGTGCCGGTCAGGTCCGGGACGCTCACCTCGTAACCATGCCCGGCCAGGTCGGAAGCGACCGCTTCCCAGCTGGCGCGGCCCACCAGCGGGCTATGCACAAGCTTCACCATCACGTCGCGGGGCATCCCGTCTACTCCGGCCGGACGGCGTCAGGTGACATAGACCGAGCCTAGAGGCCGCGGACCGATCAGCCGCCGTACGGGTCGGCGGGGACGGCGCTGGCCCAGGTGACGCTGGTGTACACGGTCGTGTCGACCACCGTGCCGTTGCCGGTCGGATCCTGGGGAGTAACGATGTCGGAGCCCGGCGGGTAGGTGACCGTCGACTCGAGGACGGCTCCGGTCGCTGCGCTCTCGTAAGTCGCGTAGCTGATCCCGTCCGACTTGCCGCTCGGAAAGCCGCTGTCGTCGACGCGGCTGATCTCCACGGCGGGCCGGCCCATGCTGTCGTGCGCCGAGGAATTGACCGTCACTCCCGGCACGGACGCGAGCACCTTGTACAGCGCCGAGCGCAGGGGCGGGCTGACGAGGGGGTTCCACAGCATATCGCTCGCCTGCTGGAACACCATGTCGTCGTCACTCACCACTATCGGGGCAGCCTTCGGGAAAGCGTGGCCGGTCTTCCCCGCCGCGGACTGGGCCGCGGTCCACCCGCCCGGATTCGCGGCCGGGCTGTTCTGCGCTTTCCACTGGGCGATGAGCGCGGCCCGCAGGGCGGCGAGGCCGGTCGGCATCGCGGCGAACTGCGCGGCGGTCGGCGAGTACCTGGGGGTGTAGCCCTTCCCGGACGGCGATCCGTCGGTGCCCGCCTGGTAGGACCACATGTTCCCGGTACGGCTGTCGATGACGCTGGTGTCCCGCACGTCCGATCCCTCGGTGCTCATCACCGCATAACGTTCCTGGTCCTGTGCCTGCTTAGCCGCGACGGAGCTGAGGCGGTACAGCTCGCGCTGGTCGGCGGTCAGCCTGATCGCGGGCTGTGTGCTGCCTGGGCGTGTGCTACCGGACGCCGCCGGGATGCTGGACGCAGGGGCCGAGTGCCCAGGAACGACCGCGATCACGCCGGCCGCGGTGCCGAGCGCCGCGCCCGTGGCCGCGAGGGACGCGACCCGGCGGCGGCGGTCATGGCGGCGCTGGCGGGCCACCACCTCGGTCACCACCGACGCGGGCGGGCGCACGTGGTTAGTGGACCGGTGCAGCAGGTCACGGATAATGTCTTCATCAGTGGCGCGCATTTTGTCTTTCCCTTCACAGCATGCTGTCGGTGGTAATGAAGATGTCGGCCAGGCCGGGAAACGCACGCAGGTGGGCGATAGCACGCGAAGCGGTGCTCTTGACGGTCCCGACGGAAATGCCGAGCAGCGCGGCCACCTCGGTCTCGCTGCGGTCGTCGAGGTAACGGAGCACGAGGACCGTGCGCTGCTGAACGGTCAGGGTGTCCAGCGCCTCGCGCAGCGGGGGCCACAGCTCGACGGAATGATGCGGATCCGCGGACCGCGGGTCGCTCTTCTCCCCGGCGTCGAAAAGCCGCAGCTCGTGCGGCCGCCGGGCACGTGCCCGCGTCTGGTCGACGACGATGTTGTACATGACCCGGCGGCAGAAGGCCTTGGGGTTATCCACCCGGGACCACCGCGCCGCGAGCCGCTGCAGGGTTTCCTGATAGACGTCTTCAGCGGTATGCGGGTCAGGCGCGATCAACGTCGCGATCCGCAGCAACTCCGCTCCGGACCCGGCGGCGAACTCTTCGAAGGCTCGCGTCTGGCGTTTATCCATGCAACCTCCTAATCTCCGCGATCACCGCTAAGACGACAGCTTCGCGAATCAGGTTGCCTGCCCGCCGACGCGGATTTCTGGCCGGGCGCAGGACGGCGGCCGCGCCGACCCGCGCGCCACGGAGAGTTCTGGGTCGTTGGCGCCAGCGCACCAATCCGATTGGCGCGCTGGCGCACCTGACCCAGAATCGGGTGGTGAAAAGGAGGCCGTTACGAGCCCGGGATGCCGGGGAGTTGAAGGTGGTGGAGGTCCTGCGACGTGATGGCTAACGACGCCAGCTGGGCTGGGCCGGTACGGGCCGCTGGCGGTCGATCTCCCGGCCAATCGCCATGATCATGTCGTTCCACGTCGCCTCGCCGTATTTGTGCACGATCGGGGCGAACAAGCCCTTTTCGCTCGCCGTACCGAGCATGTCGGAGAGCTGGACGTGCGAGACGGGCCGACCGAACTCGAGCTGGTCGTAGATGAACTGCGTGATCCGCATGACCTTCGGCTCGGCGGCCGACTCGGAGAGGAAGATACGGGTGGCGTCCATCAAGTCCATGCCCACAGCATACGCCCCGCTAAGCGGCCCGACAGCTCAGCGCGCTTCAATGGTCTGAGCCATCGCCGGGTGTCTCCTCGAGGCGTTCCTGGTCCCCGCGCAGCAGGCGGACGATCTCTGGTGTCATCGGCGCGACACGGCGCACCATCGAGCGTATTCGCCTGCGCTCTATCCAGCGCAGCGTGACCATGAGGGCGACCAGGGCGCAGGATATGAGCATCAGGAAAGCGGCGCACGCCAGCAGCGGCACCATCACCAGCCACCAGGACCATGTGATGACTCCGGTCAGCTTGAGCACGACGAGCACAAACTGCCCAAGACCCAAGATGGGGACGACGGCGGACTTCGCGCGCGACTGCTTTCCCCGGCGAATGGTGACCACACTGCCAGGCTACGACGCTGCGCGCATGCCCTGGTCAGCACTCGGGACACCGGAACACGCCGTCACGCTGGACCCTAGTAGCGGAGCTAACGGCCCACCAACGGAGCTCACGATGAGCGGAAGCGGAAACGGCACGCATGACGTGCGCATCGAGCGGGCGCGAGGCCTCGTGGTCAAGCGATTCCGGTCAGCCCGCCCGGACGAGCCCGTCCGGGAATGGACCGCCCTGTCCCTGCTGGACAGGTACGCGCCGGGCCTCGCCCCCGCTCCGGTCAGCGCTGACCTGGACCGCGATGTCCCCGTCATCATCATGTCCCTGGTGCCAGGCACCGAACTGAGCGCGACGCCGGTAGCACCGGCGCAGACATCCGCGCTGGCCGAGGCGCTGGAACGGCTGTGGTCGGCCGTGCCATCCGTCCGGCAGGAGTTCTCGGGGGTTACGGGTGATGTCGCGGGAAAGCCGGCGGCCTTCACGACACAGGTGCGCGAGATGCTGGCTGGCGACCCGCCGCTGGGCGAAGACCCGGTCGTGCTTCGCGCGCATGCCCTGGGATCTGCCTGGCTGGAGCACGCGGAGTTCGGGCGCCCCGGTGTTCACTCCCGTTGCGCCGTCCTGGGGCATGGTGATCCGTACCTCGCCAACTACCTGTGGGACGGCAGCCGCGTCCGGATTGTGGACTTCGAGGACTCCGCCCCGAGCGACCGCGCGTTCGAGCTCGCGATCCTGGCCGAGCACATTTCGGCCTGGTCAGACGCGCACCTGGACGCCGATGACTTCCTGACCTTGTTCGGCCTGACCGGGGATGAGCAGGCCCGCGTGCGGGACTTCCGGCGCCTCGCGGCCCTGTTCTGGCTAGTCATGCTCCGGCCGGGCGGCCCGTCCAGCGGCCGCAACCCGCCCGGCACCCTGCAACGCCAGGCCGACCGCCTGCTCGGGCTGCTCAGCTGACCAGCCCCGTCAGGAGCTTACGAGCCGAGATAGGCGAGGACGGCAAGGACGCGGCGGTGGTCGGAGTCGGACGGCGGCAGATCCAGCTTGGTGAGGATGTTGCTGATGTGCTTCTCGACCGCGCGCTCGGTGACGGCCAGCCGGGCGGCGATGGCGCTGTTGGACCGGCCTTCGGCCATCAGGGCCAGGACGTCATGCTCGCGGGCCGTCAGGGTTTCGAGGACGCTGGCGTGGCGGCTGGCGCTCAGCAGGCCGGTGACGACCTCGGGGTCGAGGGCCGTGCCGCCCGCGGCGACACGGGCGATCGCGTCAACGAACTCACTCACGTTGGCGACCCGGTCCTTCAGCAGATAGCCGACTCCGCCGGCACGGGCGCCGAGCAGGTCGGCCGCGTACCGGGTCTCAACGTACTGGGAGAACACCAGGATCCCTACCTGCGGGTGGGACCGGCGGATCGCGATCGCGGCGCGCAGGCCCTCGTCGGTGTGGTCGGGCGGCATTCGCACGTCGATCACCGCGGCGTCGGGCACGTGCTCGGCGACCGCCTGCTTGAGCGCCTCCGCGTCGCCGACCGCGGCGACGACCTCGTGGCCGCGGTCGGTGAGGATCTCGGCGAGGCCCGCCCGGATCACGGCGGCGTCCTCCGCGATGACGACCCGCAGCTTGTCCGGGGCGACCTTGGGCTCCTGGCGAATGGCGGTCACGGGCTCAGGCGTGCGAGGGAAGTTCGACGGTGACGGTGGTGGGCCCGCCGGCCGGGCTGTCGATCTCCAGCTGGCCGTCGACCGTGCGGACACGTTCGGCCAGGCCGCGCAGGCCGCCGTCCGCGGACGGGCGGGCACCGCCGTGACCGTCGTCCGTCACGCGGATCCGCAGCAGGCCGGGAACGTGCACGGCTTCGAGCGAAGCGTGACGCGCGCCGCTGTGCTTGGCGACGTTCGCGAGCAGCTCCGCCGCCGAGAAGTAGGCGATCGTCTCGATCGCGTCCGATGGCCGTTCGGAAACGTCCGTGACCACCTCGACCGGGATGACGCTCCGGTTGGCGAGGGTGGCGAGGGCGTCGGCGAGTCCCTTGTCCAGCACCGGCGGGTGGATGCCGCGGGCCAGCGTCCGCAGCTCCATGATCGCCTCGAGCGCCGCGCGCTGCGCGTCCTCTACTAGCTGGGTGATCCGCCCGAGGTCCACGGGAGCGGTATCCGTGAGCTTTTCCTTGGCGAGCCCCAGCTTCATGGACAGTGCCACGAGTTGCGCCTGCGCGCCGTCATGCAGGTCCCGCTCGATGCCCCGCAGCCGGGCCGCCGCGTCATCCACGGCGATGGTGCGCGTCTCTTCCAGTTCACGGAGCCGCTCACCGAGCCACGTGGGGCCGAGTAGGTTACGGGCGAACCAGCGGTCCGGCTCTGTGACCCCGCGCATCAGCCAGGGGGCCGCCAGGAAAAACGCCGCGCCGAACGGGATGTACGCGAACGAGGCGGAGAGGCTGATGCCGGGTGCTCCGTGGAGCGTCTGCCAGGCCGGGAGTGTCAGCCAGTACAGGCCCACGAGGTAGCAGGCGGCAACGGCGACGCCAAGCGTGGCGAGCGGCAGCTTCGCCGCGATGTACAGGCGTGCGCGCCACCCGGGCTTGTCGAGGCCCGCACCGCGGAACCAGGCCATCCGCGGCCCGCCCACGCGCAGCATCGTGATCGTGACGTGCTCCGTCCCGGCCACTTCGGCGACCTGGGACGCCGACAGCAGGCGGACACTGATCCCGTCGCCGTTCTGGAACACCCATTGCCGTACTTTGCCGCCCGCTGCCTCAACGGCCTTGGTCAGGCGCTCGGCCTCCGGCGTGCGCACGTGCACAAGAGGCTGCGCCACCATCGGAGGCGGCGGCGCTACCCGCTCGCCGAGCAGCTTCCACGCGAGGAAACGGTTGGCCGCGCCGATCATCCGGACCGGCGGCGTCGACAGCGAGCACGTGATGGGGTCATGCAGCATGACCAGCGTGAAGCCGAAACTGAGGACGGCCAGCGGCAGGGAGGCGACGGCATAGGCGAACTCAGCCCAGGCGCGGCGGGTGAACGGCGCCCTGAGAATACGTGTGAGCGGCATAGCAGCCGAGCCGCCGTTCATCTTCCGATTGTCATATATCTCGGTCATACCTCAAGGCTGCGGGCCAGGACCGCCCGGGTCGATCGTGGCACCCGCTGCTTCTGGGTACGGCTAGCACGAATATTAGCATGCTCAAATGCGCATTCGATCTCGCCGCTCAACGTGCTCAAATGCGTGTTCGGGCCGACTATGGCCGGCTCGAATGCGCAAAAGAGCTGGTTGGGTGGGCGGGGCGGGC
>Ga0210389_10000506_pt1 | contig 35414 bp, 36 predicted proteins | sample IncBWH28OmetaG_FD_160127 | JGI IMG/M metagenome (GOLD analysis project Ga0210389, IMG submission 160127) | Forest soil microbial communities from Barre Woods Harvard Forest LTER site, Petersham, Massachusetts, United States - Inc-BW-H-28-O ... | reverse complement strand
TGGGGCTAGAATTCGAGTATTCTCACCAAAAACGGTCCCACTTTTCAGGACACAAAGGTAGCAGCGACCCCGTCCATCTTCCTGTGATGACAACGTGGAGCTTTGCTCCTGAGATTGAATATAATTTCAACTCTACCTCAGGTCTTCTTGTCGGTGCTTGGTGCACTCTCGGCGGGAAAAACAGCCGTGCTTTCAACACCATCGCCGGCTTCTATTATTGTGTGTTTTAATTCTCGGGGATAGCTTGGGGAATTTCAGTAAGTAGCATCAATTCTCTTTGTCGCCCCTCATACTCTTCCTGTGAAATTTCTCCACGTCCCCACCTTTGAGATAAAGCTGCCAACTCAGCACCCACAATTTGTTTGCGATGATTCACTGCATCATCAGAGAAAGCTTGAAAACCCGCGGCAACAATTGCAGCCAATTTTCGATTGTATATTTGGCGAAGACGAGCAAAAAGTCGTGGGTGGTAATCCAAATCATAAAAAAGCTCCGATACACGAATTCTCCTCTCTCGTTGTGGAGAAGTCCCTCTCAGATCCTCTGCTTCTAGAGCCTTCACTCTTTCTGGAACCTTTAAACGAAGCAAATCAGGATCTTGGGTTGTTTTGGCTTCCCTTTCATAAGCTCCCGATTTCCTTTTTTCTTCAACCTTTCCTTCTTGCTTTGCAATCCAAGCTTCAATATCACCCTTTTCATAAACTCTTTCCTGCCCTGCAATACCTCGTTGCCTAACAGGAAAATGGATGAGTGTGTGTGTCAGAGGACAAAGAAACTCTTCCAGCTCGTTTTCATGAGCTCTTAAAAACCCTTCAAAAACAGAAAAAACTTTGTCACGAGTAGCTTGAGCCTTCCAATCGCGAAATGCACTCGATTGAGTTACTCTCACAATATCAAGATAAAATGTCGCTGAACTCCCTAAGACTCCTCCAATGAGTGCTCCTCCTGCTACACAACCTGCCGTAATGACCACATCCTTTTTTATCACTCCCTCATCACTAGCTCCTTTAGCACCAGAAGAGGGTGCACCCTGAAAAAATCGAGAGGCACACAGCAAGCCAAGACCTGCACCTGTCAGGCCGCCCCACAAACTAAAATCCCCCCAACTGCTTCTTAAAATTCGGCCGATTCTTGCAGGCTGGATTGCAAGATAAGCAAGACCACTTTCTACATCGCTGGTGAAGTCTCTCTGAGTATACAACCTAAGCGTCACGAGAGCTTTTTGATCCAAAGGAGGAATCGGAAGTGATGCTTGGACCATTTCAACTGTTGATGGTTTAACTTCTGCAACCATGATTTATTCTCCTTAAATTCTTTTTTCTTTTTTTAAGATCGGATACATACAAACATCGAACAGACCCAGGACTGCCCCTGCAATCATGAAAGTTTTTATCACTCCATACCGGATTAAAAACTCTCCTAACCCTGTTCCAACAGGATAAATCAAGGCCATCCCGATTACGTTCCGTTGCCAACCACTCTTAGGAAAGCAGCGATCGACAATATATTCTCCACCGAGCGCTGCAATAACGAGCGCATAAACCTCTAAACCCCTTGCTTTCCGTAAAACCTTAAAAAACCTATGACGCAAAGGAGGACCTGCGAGCCTTGCTATCTCCAGCTCTTCTCGACATAAACCTATGACAGCGCTTATTTGTGGTTGAGTTAATGGCTCTGAACCATACCAATAGTCTTCGGCTCTTCTCAGACGAAAACTCGGTTGTTGATATCTTGGATCACTTTTCTCTTCCTCACAGGCTCTTGTGGAGTCCTCTAACTGCTTGAGCCCTGCTGCCAGAAGGGGAGAATGAACCGGAGCTGGATCCGGTGGTTGGAATTCATTGATTTGAAACTGCCTTATTGCTTCGAGGTTAGCCATACCTTTTCTCCTTATTGTTAAAGGTTTATGCTATCTTGCATTCATTTTTAACATTTTTTAACAAATCTAGCCAAATAAATTTACAAATCCCTCCCCCACACACGCCCTCTTTCGTGTGCATATTCATAGACAAAACAACTGTTTGAAAAAAAATTACAACGACGCCAACTTTCCCAATTCCAAAACCTTCACTGCTTCTTCATACGTCTCTTGATGAACTGTTAATTGGTTTTCAATGTTTCTGTACCCCATGGAAATTTAATATGGATAGATCCTCCCTCTCGCAATATATCAATATGACACACGCCTCCCGATTTTCCTGTTACCGCCGGGAGAAGCCCCATAGGAAAAATACTACCATTTTTATCAGCTATAATCCGAGCATGGAGGATTTCGCGACATGAGTTAGAAATAACATTCAGAGATTCACAAGGTTTAAAACCTTCCCCATCTAGCTCAAACATGGAATATTCAAGACTGGTTACCTTGATATTCACCTTTGCGCCATCCTTTGCTACGACTTCGCTAATGGTTGCTTTTTCACTACATTTGCTATCCTTTGGCTGGCTAACTTCCCCTGTAAATCCTTGGTTTAAGATTATTAACAGGATTATCCCAATGTTAAAAAACAAGCTCACTTTCTGCCTCCATAATTTTCAGCACAATCTTTTATCTTCGGTTCAAAAGTCTGGTTTAAAAACACATGATCCCAAAAACTAGCGTTGGGATGAGGTTCCAGCATTTGCAACTGCTTTCCGTATTTCAGCTTGCCTATGACATCGATATAAGAGCTGTTTGTACGAACTTTACTTACATCCCCTTCGCTCTCTAAAATCTCTACCGCTTCTTCATACGTTTCCCGGTGCACTGTTTTTAGAATATCAGTCCCAGGTTCATTCACTTTATACTTCACCATCCCACCCACCTCGTTCACAATAGACAGAACTCCTTGCGCAACCTCTCTCCGATCTTGTTTATAGATAAAAATTCTCACCTCAACATCTTTTGGCGTGAACGGATAGTGAACTAAGTAAGATCTGATTTCTATATCTTCATTGATCGCAGATAAATATTTCTGAATACAATAAATAATCAGCTCTCTTCCTTTTTCCATTGTAATTTCTCCATACTGATCAAAGCTCATTGCCATCATGCGCACATGATCCATCATTCCACCACCAGTACCTATGAGGCGCAAGCCCGTTTCTCTTTCTATCCTTCGAGCCACTTGGGCCGTAATTTTATCAGCCATTTTTTCATAATTAGGAATTTCATATTGTTGAGTGGAAGATTTATTACAAGAGCTCGAAAGATAACATAAAATTAAAAGAAAAATGATTTTCATAAAAACTAATTCTGATTGAGATATTCTTCTAAATGCTCTTTAATTTTCTGTTTGTAAGTCGGGCTTTGGAATTCATGATCAGGAAAAGAGGCATCAGGATGCTTTTCCAGAATAATTAACTCTCTTCTCAACTCCTCTGCAATTTTTGGGGCAAATTCCAGCTCAGAAGCAAAGAGCACGTTTGTTTCTAAAAAAGGAATCGGATCTGCTCTACTTGCATAGTTAAAAGAATTAAAACAAAGCGTTTTTGGAATAACCGTAGCCGGGGCAATTGCCACAACGATAATTCTATCTCGAATCTCCTTAGGAGCTTTTAAAAGACCATTTTTCACATCTAAAGCACCCTGGCTATGGCAAAATTGCAAATATTTAGCACCCGGATCATTTTTGTGTTCTTCATGAAATTTCGTCCAGTTCTCAATTAGAAGCTTTGCTGGTGCAGCATATATAGGATTGACGAAAACAGCCTCTAAAGCATCCACAAAAATTGTATTTGAGTTGTTATGCACCCAATCAACCTGAACATTTTGACCCAAACTACTCAGATACTTTGCATGCCCCTTCGCCGAATCCAAATTGTTCCCGATTCCATTGACCCCTCCAATAGCTCCCCGTTTTAAATGCCTCGTCCCTTCTGTGACAAATTTAGACGATTTAATACTAGGCTGCTCTGGCAAATTATACGCTCTCACTGGACCATCGGGATCGAAAACTAAGACCGGGGCTGGCGGTTTTCCAGGAGATGATGGGGTAGGCATTGGGTAGGATCGAGAAGTGATGGGAACGGCAGGTGGAGGCTGTAAAAACACTTTCTCTTGCAACTCCCAAGGTCTATAAGAAGAAAACGGCTTCTCAGGAAGTTGAGGAACGGCCGATTGCTTGGATAAAGAAGCAGGGCGTCCTAGGGAAGTGAGTGGTGTTGAAGAAGCCTGAGAAAAGAACGGTTTTGTCTGTGGCACAATCGGCGCTTGCAACTGCGAGGAGGCATGTGCAGGACGATCGATTTTTAGTTTTTGCACATCGGGCGGTTCTGGATCTTTTGATGCGCCTCCAGAGCTGCCTTTCGATTTCTTCTCAAACTCCCTATTCGCAAGAGCCGCCGTTGCCGCTGCAGTTGCAGATGCCACGGGTGCTGACGCCGCCCCACCCGTTAATGCTATGGCTGTAACACCCGCAGCCAAAATGACGACGGCTACAGCCTCTTTTTTGTGGTCTTGACAAAATTCTCCTACCTTTTTTACGCCCTTTTTAATTTCCTTACCTATTTTCCGAAAAAGCTTCCCGATAGAGTGCTTAGGACCGTGCCGGTAGAGAAGAAGAAGGTCTTCTTTAAATCGCGTCGGGTCGTGGAGAAGAGCCCTGATATGCTCTTCCTTTGCAGTTAACAGTGGAGTGTCTAGGTGAGCAACCTTTTCAGCTTCTACTATCGCAACCTCAAGCTCTTCAAACAGCTCTTCTTCGCTTAGCTCCCCTAGCTCATAGATCCCCTGTTCTACAGAATAAACAGGACGAAGACCTTGCAACTCCGTTCCAATCAAAAATAAAGCAAGCGCACGAACAATGGCCGCTTCTTTTGTCGGGAAAGGAGATTGAACTTCCCTTCCATTCCACTGCGACATAGCCTCTTCGCTAAGCTCTCTTTCTTCGACTCCTGCAGACTCTCCAACAGCTTCGACAGACATCTTTTTGACTTTTTTTATGAGAAGCTTAAATAATAGCTTTATCAATTTTTAGGGGCAATCTTTATGAAAAAACTTTTCGCATGCCTAGCGCTCACTGCCTCGCTCTTATCTTACACCTCAGGAAAACTCGAAAACGGCCTCCAGTACCACCTAAAACAATCGACCGATCTTCAAGGACGAGGATCGATCTGGCTCGTACTGAACATCGGTATGCTTCAAGAAACTAATCAGCAAAAAGGTGTTGCCCACCTAACAGAACACGTCGCCTGGAGTGGGATAGAAAAGCCCCCTATTGAGCGCTTCATTATGATCGCCGACCTGTTGGGCATCTCAGACGCCCCCGAACGTGCCAACTCCACCACAGAAATGGACGCGACTTTTTTTCGTCTAGATAATATTGCTTTGAACGATCCTCGAGCTTTAGATACCGCTCTATTTTGCTTAAAAGAGATCGTGTCGGCAGCTACCTTTTCACCTGAGTTCATCGAGCAGGAGTGGCCAGACGTTCTCCAAGATCTACTCGATGAAGTCGGTAGCTTTTCCTACCGTAAGCTCGAATGCCAACTAGAAGCTCTATTCCAACAACCTATCATCCTCTGTCCCGATGAATCCTTCCAAAACACCCAAAACGCATCAGCACCCGAACTCAAAGCGTTTTACCAGACCCATTACCGTCCTGACAAAATGGCCCTCATTGCCGTTGGAGATTTCGATGAAAAGCTCCTAGAAAGCAAAATTAACCACCTATTCACCACCCTCACAAACCCCTCTCACCCAGCGCCGATTCCATCCTCTCCCCTTCTCAACCCCATCTTTCCAACTCGCGCTCTGTTTCTGCAGCTCGACACTCCTGCCGTACCCAAACTTTCCCTCATGTACCCTCTTCCCCGAACCCTCGATCTCGAAGTTCAGTACACTTTACGACCTTTGATTGAAGCTCGGCTGCAGCCCCTCATCGATGCAGGCCACATCCTTTCCATCACTTATGGCCGCACCGCCCTTTCCCCCACCTATCAGATTTTAGAAGTTGGGATCTCTCTTCTCAATGAAGCATCGCTCCCCGACATCCAACAAAGCGTCATCGAAAGACTAAGCCATCTTGACGCACTCACCCAAGAAGAGTGGCTGCGGATCCAAAGCAAAGAGCCTGATAACGATATTGACGCTCAGTGTTATGCCGACCTTTTTCTAGGCCGTCTCCTATCGAGACCCTTACACACCTCTTTCCCTTCCCAAACGACCCTACTTCGTTGCAACACCCTTTTGCAAGACAGCCCCACCCTCGTCACCTTCATCCACCAGCCCATACCATCCTTCAACCCTCTCGACCACCAACCCCTCCGTCCCTTAAGATAGATTTAAAGTGTAGTTCAAAAGGGTTTTTCCAACCTGCCTATTTAAAGTGCTTTCTCAAAAAGAAATTAGTTTAAATCTAATTAAATTAATTTCTCACTAATTGACACAAATCGAACAAGCTAGTATCAAAAGATGAAATTAAATAATTAAAATAGATTTTTTAACGAATTGAAAACTAGAAAACAAAACTCAGAAAACTAAAAAACGGAGCGAAAAATGGCACTAGATGTTCAATCTATGAGAAGTTCTCTTCCACTCCCACCCGTGGATAATGAAGAAAGAACAACAATAAAACTTTATACGGGCACCGAAGTGCAGCAAACAATCAAAAGAGATCTCTTATACGGTGCTATGCATCCTCGTGACTTATTTAATTTCTTAAGAACCCATGTTTCTACATTCAGTTTGTATGGCAGCCTGGGAGGTGCTGTCACCGGCGCAGCTGGCTCCTTTTACTATATAAGTAAAATGAGCCCACCCACTGCTTCTTCTGATGAAAATCAAACAAAAAGCCAACTAAGTTTTGTAGCATGCGGAGCTTTTGGAGGTGCCGTCGTAGGTGGAATAGTTGGCGCCTCTACAGCATTCTCTATGAACATTCTTCAGATTTCTTCATCTAATCATTTCCGCGCTTGGAAGGCTAAAGCTATTCAAGACAAAGTTCTTCCTATTTTTGAAGAATTTATAAGAAAAAATGAAGATCTCTTAAGTGAGTTTATATGTCCGATTACAGGAGAACTTATTCAAGTTCCTGTGAAAAAGATAGGAGTTGAAGGTAAGGCAAAGTACCAGGTTTACGAAAAAAATGATATCGAGGGCTGGATTGACAGAAAAAACAAAGAGCTCAGCGAAAAAGCTGAGACCGGGGCTTATCAAAGGGAAGCTCAACACACTCAAGACCCAGACTTACTTCAAATGGACATAGAACACAGAATTGAAGTCCTTAAAATGCGAGATAGAAAAATGACATCTCCAAATCGTGATTGCGTTCTTAGTAAAGCCGATCTCTTTTATGACCCTACGTACCATGAAAGGCTTTTTGAACGTATCAGGCAGATTTACAATGAACAAGTAGACCAAACAGTAAGAGCGGGGTTGGGGGCTTATTCGCAAGATGCAATCGCACAAAGAAACCAAATTATTGGCGCTGAAATTAAGCATTTAACAGACTTGTGGATGAATAAAAATATTTCAACAGAAGAGTATCACCAACGAACCAAGGAACTTACGAAGCTAGAATTAAAACCCTCATTTATTTAAACTTGGTTTTTCAAAAACAAATTATAAATTTAGGCACTAAATTATTTGCTTAGAAAATCGACGAAAATGAGTTTCGTATATTTTGATATCAAAAAAAAATAGAATAAATCATTATAATTTTTTTCAAAAATGAGATAAATAAAAACCTCTATGGCTACAGAACTACAAGCAGCAATAGCCTCACCTATAATAGGACAAGAAATACCGACTGAAGCAACAGCCAGAAAGATTTGGCTAAATCAAAAGCTTGCTAATCTAGCTCGATTAACTATGGATGAAAGTCGGAAAGAGATGGTTTCCTTAATATGGGGAAGCAAAGTGAGAGGTTTACTTTCTAGAAGGCTGCGAGAATTGCCTCTTGATAGATTGATAACAGTGATCATCAACTATCAAGATCCTCGATACCGCAAAAAGCGCGTTATACTTTATTGTAAAAATCACAACTACTTAGACCAAACTGAACAATATTGGCTGCAAAGTGAATATATACAAGAAATAAACAATACAGATAATGAGCTTAGAGAGCAAGATGATCGCTTCAGGGCTTCCTTAATTGGCCGCTTTATTTATCAAATCTCCGAAGGGCCATACAACCCTGTAGACTTATTTTTTTATTACCTGCTAATAAACCCTTTAACACTTATTGGGCAACTTGCTGGTCGTACAATTAAGGTCTTGGATGACCGTATAGTTAAGGTACTAGAATCTGCAGCAAACCGCTACCTTCCTCAAAGCAAGATCATACGTGGAATACTTCTTGTAGCCCTGGTTGTAGCAGAGATGCGTCTTGGTTTGCATATTAACATTAAAGGAATAAAAACTTTTGCACTACTAGCTGGTATTATTGGCGCAACAGCTTTTAAAATATTATTTGATCCAAGAAAAGAAGATAGCCAGAGAGACGCCAGCCAACAGGTTCAAAATCAGTAACTACCTAGCTTTTTGCAACAATAGAATCTGCTGTCCAACCAAATCCATAGACTTTAATCTTCCCATTCTTAAAATTGTCCCAACCCTATGCTTAAGTTATCCTTAATCATCTCTTGTCTCTCATTAACATTCAGCTGCCAGCCTGCAACCTACTGTAAAACCGAACAAACGTATACTGAGGAATCAGAATGGGACCCTGAAGGAAGTTGGACCAAAAAACCCACCGCCTCTTTCTCCGTCACGTGGGGCCCCTAGATAGCCATAAAAAAATTATTTATATAAATAAATAATTTATTGAAACTTTAGATCTATGAAAATATCAAATTAATGCATTAAAAGTTGATTTTTGTTATTATTTTTTTGTTCAATTAAGGAAATAAAAAATGATTGCATCAGTTCCCTCTGCTTTAGCTCGTTTTGGGGAGCATCCAATAATCTTCATAGCCGTATCAACTCTTACTATTATCAAAGTTGCACAAAAAATTTTTGATCAAATTCATTCCCTAAATCATCCGCATAAAAATATACTCATCGCCCTTGCTGTTAGAGCTGTCGCTGTTACCGCTCTCTCGGTTTTTATGATTCAGGGAGTTATCATGGTAATGTTGGGAATATGGACAAAAAAACTTTCTGCTTCAAACTCTGTGGAATCTCAAGCTCAATCAGCTTTGCCTGCATACAAACCTGAATCAGTTAGTAGCCTACTAATAATTTGTGATCGCAAAGAAGCAGGTATAGAAAGGTTTATTGAAGAAGCCATAAAAGCTGACAGGCCTGATTTGATTCGGCAGCTGGTTCTTTTTCTGTTTCACTTACCGGCTTTTCAAGAGGATGGTCCTCAGCTCGGATTGGCAGTCTATTTGCAAGAAAAAATTATGCGGAGACTCTGTTGCTATCACAAAAGTAGAGGCGATTTATTAGAGCATATTTTCTGTACGGAAGCAGAAGTTGTTAATCTTATTTTAAATTCTGTTCCCTCTTTAAACCCAGATGTAGCTTCAATTGTCCTCGAATATAACAAACGAGATATAGTTGATATGGGTAATCGGTGGTTATGTCCAGAAACAGAAGTAGTAGACGCAATCCTAACCGTTAAATCTCTTTACCGAGATATGGCTTTGCTCATTACCCAATACACCGGACGCATCACTGATGCAGAAGGCCGTTTTAGGATCTGCGCAATTGTGGATGGAGGTTTAGTTCAGGATCTTCAACAACATCCCGATCCTAGAATTCAGGCATACATACAAGCAGGAACCCGACTATTCCGAGGTCAAGATCCGCATCCTGGAGATGATTTATCAAAAGCATTGCAACACACTCCTTCTTTCAAAGAGATTGACTTCACGCCGTTTATAACTACGCTATCAGCTCATCAAAATGGTTTCTTACCCCTTCCAGGTTTTTCTTAAAACAACACAATCTCCAGTTTTGGAAATTATTTTGAGCAGAGTACTCGAGTGCAATTAGAGCAGGGTTTACACGAGCTGGGAGAAGCCTAATGAAGCATGGATATAGAGAAGGTAGCGTCTTTCCAAACCTATTGGAAATCCATCTCAAGTAAACGAGCATGGTCAAAAAGTATTAGAGTCAATTCTAAATCATCCTGAGAAAAAATTAATTCCTGGAGAGTTCAAGAGATTTGGGAAAGTTATTGATATTCAGGCACCTGGTATCGGAGGCGCTCGTTATACTGCTGAGGGAGAATTCATTGGATTTTTGGAACCATAGGAAATAACAGATGGAAAAATTTCGTATAATTATAGCGAGTCTCCCTGATAGAGAACGCCTTGTAGCTGAGATTTTATATGAAGAAGTTCAGTGGGCAGAAATTTCCCAAGAAACAGACGCTGAATTAATTATTCAGTTCTATTCTCACCCAAGAAAAAAATATTGGGAATTCCCATACGATGAAGCTTTACAAATTCTAGAGCAAGCAAAAAACAAGCTTTTAGAGTTATAAAGTTGAGCAACCAGATTGGGATTTTGAAGAAAGCTGAATAAAAAGACCCCACCGCTTCCTTTTCCGTCATCTGGGACCACTAATTACTCAAACCTTACCTTAGACCCATCTGGCTTATCCTCTTCCTTTGAAACCGCGATATAAATTTGCTCATTCTTAAAATCAATCAGAACCTGATGCTCAAAGAAAAAATCCATCCCCAAAATCGCCTGCACCGGAGGATCTAATTTCAAAGAAAGTTGATTTAATTCAATATCCCGTTTAAAATAAATTTTCTATTTACGCGAGGAAAATAGAATGAACAAAATTATGCCCTTATTGGCTTTTTTTAGCATATTAATAACTAGCATTCTATCTTACGCCAAGGAAATAGATTACAGTAACTGCGGAACAATCCACGAAGTAATTGCTAGAGAAGCACAGGAAATCTCTAATACCCCTCCTGCAGATCATGATGAACTAGCTCAACTCTATACATCTAGAGGTGAAAGTTATTTGCTAAGCGCTCAATATGAGAAAGCTGCCGAAGACTTTCAACACGCATCCTCTCTGCTAGGATATTGTCATAATATGGACAATGCTCTAATGATTGCTTTTAGAGTAGCATTTGGTGAAGTTGTAAGCTATGACAACCTAGGAATGGCTAAACAAGCTCAGCAAGCCCTTGATAAACTTAAAACCATCACCATGCATATTGGCTGTCATGACTGCATTGAACATCATCCCTGTCAAGAAATGGCTTCACCCTCCGCTAATAGACTGCATTTCAGCAACACGATTAGACATTCTGTCAATACGTTGAACCTCCGAAACAAAGCCTTACCTTGTAAGCAAAAAAAGGATAAACAGCCAGAGAAGAGCCAACCGCAACAGGAGAGCCAAGATAACTACAGCGATATCTTAGGTCCCAATCAACTTCCTGAACCTGGCTGGTGTGAAGAAGTGGTCGTCGGAACAGCAACATTGATGGAAGGTATTGCACTCTTGGACCCTAATTGGGCTATTAAAACTTCGCTTATAGCAGTTTTAGAAGCCTTCAAACAAAGAGCTCTTAAATGTTGTCAAGCAGGAGGCTTTTGGAAAGCCTGTGTGGCTCCACTTGTTAGGAAATGGAAACAATGGAAGGACAACACAGAAAAAGGTGTTTTTCCTAATACAAACAGCTTGTCTCTATATATTAGCTAAGCAGGTTCTATGAAAAAGAGATTCATTTATCTATTAATTTTGATGTCTTTCCCATCCTATACTTTCTGTTTAGATAAGGATGAAGAAAAATTTATCGAAATCACCAGAAAAAACCCTAGCATTTCTCTAAATCCTCAAGATCTTCCCATTTTTTTTGAAGAGGACAATCCTTTAACTGGAATGCACACTTTTAACCTTATCCCTCCCCTCTCTTTGAAAAACACTGACACTCAAAAGAGCGTGCAGAAAGTTATTGAAAAAGAATTAGAACAAATTGGGGAAATCATTCATTTAAAAGAAATGGATACACGAGGAATGGGATCTGGAAACATTCTTAACATTCAGATTGGAAATGTTTTAGGATGGGATAATAATGAGCTGCCCGTTTCTCGAGTCTCTCTTCAAGTGCAGACTTTCGTTGTGATTAATAGAACAGGCATAAAAACTTTTCCAGTCGTTTGGTCCATAAATACTTTCTTTCCAAATTCTAGTGAACCTAACTCGGAAGAGGTCATGTTGAAAGCTACTCAAAAGCTCGTGAGAGATTTTGTTCAGAATTACAAATATGCAAACCAAAAAAAGAAAGAAAAGCTCATATTCTATACCTACTATTAAATCAATTTGACCCTTACTCCTCCGTCATTTTCCTAAAATCTCACCTTAGACCCATCCGGCTTATCTTCTTCCTGAGAAACAGCAATATAAATTTGCTCATTCTTAAAGTCGATCAACACCTGATGCTCAAAGAAAAAATCCATCCCCAAAATAGCTTGTACTTGAGGATCAAATTTTAAAGGAAGTGGACGAAAAACCATCTTTCCGAAATCTTTTCCTCCAATATGAACAGTAGAAATTGTAGTGAAACACTTTTCATCCTTTATCCTTTCTTCAACTTCTTCCAATGAATAATCGTCATTCCAAAAATTATATGTGCATCCCGTATCTAAAAAGCACCGCAGAGAACCATCTGAAGTTGAAGTATCCATCTCAATAATACCTTCATCGAGCAAAGCCGGGGTCTTAACAAACTTTTCCAACTTATAGCCATACTGAGTAAAAGTGTTGATATTATCACAAATAGCAATCATCCCATGCTTAAAATCCATAAATAACGTAAGACCAAGGCTACGAAAGAGCTTCCACCCTAATTTCATAGGTGAATGCGTATGATTTGTATTTGCTTTTCCTATGATACTCTCCTTGTCTTCCGCGGCACTTTCCTCCTCTAACAACGCATTATTAAAAGTAATGTTTCCCAAGCAAAGCCCTGGAACGCGGTAATGGGGATTTTGATATTCAGTTCCTCTCCAATTGCATACCGACTTAGTAGACACAAAAGTTTTATTCTGAATTTGAGGTATTAACTCGCTAAAAATACTAAATTGACCGGCAAATCCAAGGTCCAAAACAGTTTCATATTTTTGGCCCTCTATCTCAACATAGAAACACGGCAAATTGCCTGTAGAAAAAGAAACAATAGGTATCCAAGAAAAAGGAACAATTTTTTCTTGTTCAGAAACCTGTTTAATAAATTTTTTCCAGTAAAAAATGGAAAAAACTGCCACCAACAAAGTAATACTAAAGATCAAAATCTTGAGCCGACGGTTTTTTATCTTCAATCGAACCTAACCTGAGGCCCATCCGGCTTATCTTCTTCCTTTGAGACCGCGATGTAAATCTGCTCATTCTTAAAGTCGATCAACACCTGATGCTCAAAGAAAAAGTCCATTCCCAAAATCGCCTGCACTGGAGGGTCTAATTTCAAAGGGATCGGCCGAAAGACCATCTTGCCAAAATCTTTCCCTCCAATATAAACATTAGAAAACGTCTTAAAATATCTAGCCCCTTCCATTCTCTTTCTAACTTCTTCCACTGGATAATCATCATTCCAGCAGCTATATGTGCATCCTGTGTCTAACAAACATCTCAAAAAGCCGTCCGGCGTTGAAACATCGACCTCAACTGCATCTTCACTGATTAAGGCAGGAACCTTGACAAACCTCTCCAACTTATACCCATACTGCGCAAAAGTGTCGACGTTATCACAAATAGCCATCGTCCCGTGCTTAAAATCAAGAAATAGAGTGAGTTTCTGAAACAGCTTCCATCCTAATTTTCCCACATACTGAGTAAGGTCTTTTGCATCATCCCAAACAACACTTTGCTGCTTCAGCAAAGGATTTTCCTCCTTTAGCAACGGATTGCGGAGTGTGACTGTTTCCAATTGGAACTTAGGAATTTGATACCATGAAGTTGGATATGAGTTTCCCCTCCAATTTGACATCTCTTTTGTAAGAAAAAAAGTTTTGTCTTTAATACTAGATACACACTCTTTGGAAAGACTGACTTCTCCTGAAAACCCCAAATCCAGCATGACTGGAAATTTTTGACCTTCGATTTCAATATTAAAACAGGGCAAATCACCCGAAGAAAAATGAACAACTGACACCCAAGCAAATGGAATCGGTTGTCCGCCTGGAGCACGTTTACTAAAAAAAGAGATAGCCCACTTAAAAGCAAAAAAAGCTACCAGACAAAAAGCCCCCAAGGCCAAAAATTTGAACAGTCGCATTTTACGCATTCAGCTAATCACTATCTTTAGATGAGCTAAGCATAGAGCCACTAAATTCATCAACGGGACTTAGTTTTTGCCCCATCCGGCTTATCCTCTTCCTGTGAAACCGCTATATAAATTTGCTCGTTTTTAAAGTCGATCAGCACCTGATGCTCAAAGAAAAAATCCATCCCTAAAATAGCCTGCATAGGCATAGGAAAATTCATTGGAAGAGGACGAAAGATCATCTTCCCAAAATCTTTCCCTCCGATAGAAACATTAGAAAATGTCTTAAAATACTTGGCATTTTCCATTCTCTCTCTAACCTCTTCTACTGGGTAATCTTCATTCCAGCAATTATTCGTACATCCTGTATCTAAAAAAAATCGCAAAGGACCCTCTGATGTTAAAGCATTGACCTCAACAATACCTGCATTTAACAAAACTGGAGCCTGAACAAACTTTTCCAGTCTATACCCATATTGCGCAAACGTGTCGACACTATCACAAATGGCAACCAGCCCGTGTTTAAAATCCATAAATAGAGCGAGTTTTTTAAAGAGCTTCCATCCTAATTTTCCATTAGCAGGAAGATAATCGGCTTTTTCCTTTGGCTTATCAATAATGGTATCTTGCTCTTCATTGGGATCCTCTTCTCCTAGTTCTGCATTACTAAATGTAGCATTTCCTAATTGAAATTCTGGAATACGATAATATGAAAGTTGATATTCTTTGCCTGTCCAGTTTTTAGTTGGCGAGGTAAAAAGAAAAGTTTTATCCGAAATTTTAGACATAAACTCATTAGAAAGGGTTAACTGACCATTAAAGCCAAGATCAAGCATTGCCACGAATTTCTGACCTTCAATTTCAATCTGCACACACGGCAAATTGCCTGCACAAAAAGAAACAATGGGCACCCAAGAAAAAGGGATATTTTTTTCTTGTTTGGGCGCGCTTCTTAGAACCTTTCTTACTTGAAAAGCCCCAAAAGCCACCAACGATAAAGTAATGATAAAGACTAAAATCTTGAGCCAACGGCTTTTTATCTTCGACATCCAACAACATTTCTTATTTTTTAGAAGAACTTTTCTCTTTGTCTTTTACAACAATTCCAACTGACGCCTCATTGTCACCATCACTGCTTTGTCTTACGTGTCCTTTCACTCCACGCCCTTTTCCATCTGAAACCTCTCCTGTGACACTCCCACTGAAAACTGTATCTTTACCTCCCCACCGAACGGACACTTCTGCTTCAACTGAAGATTCGCCCCTTGCCGCCACCATTTGCGCAAATTTGCCATCTTCTCCAAATAACAACTCTTGAGTCCTTAGATCCTCAATATGAAACGTAGCAGCAGGCGCTGGTCCATAGCTCGAAATTCCATCATAACGGTCATCTATAGCATCTAATTCCATAAATCCTCCTAAACCCCAAGCATCATGTTTTAACTTTTTAAAAAAATCAAGAGCCTAGAAAAAAGTGATGGTCTTATATAAAGAACAAAAACTAGCAAGCTAGTGGTGCGCTTTTAGGGAGAGCGCTCCAAAGCATGACATCAATTTTGTTGACAAGGGATGCTTTACTACGCTAGAGATAGATTTAGAATGCCTAGCATGCAAGCTTTAAATGAAAGTTAGATACTTGATTTTTTTGTTACTTTTTGTCCTTGCTGATGTAATTGGAACTAATTACATATTAAAATGTTTTAATAATCAAAGCACTTTATATCAGTTTTGGATTAGTATAAGCTTATTAAGTTTGCAAATCCTTGCTTCTCCAATACAGACGGGATTTTCCGATTTTTACTGTAGAAAAAAGACCCTTTTGATGGCTCTCTGTTGTTCTCTCATATCAATTATTCTAGTCTATTTTTACTCCCAAACAAAATCCCCCTCTATTCTTTTTCCAATTTCGATCATTGGTATAAAAGGGTGTCTGGGAAATATCATCCCTCTTTCATGGGCCACCATCGCAGACATTCAGGAAAGAAATCCGCGTTTCTCGTTTGGCCTTGCAACAGCAGGTTATGCTGGCGGTTATTTGCTGCTGGTTGCATCTAATCGCTTCTTACTAAATCAACAGTTCCACCTCTCTGTTATCAGCATGTTTGTAATTTTAACATTTTTGTGCGCTGTGGGCTTAAAAGACACGAGAGACGGAACAAATATTGAAAAAAGAAAAGGAAAACCGTTCTTCTCATTAGTTCAGAATGATAATAGACTTATTATTGATGATCTGAAGACAAAATACTTAAGAAAAATTCTATTTGCGTTTCTTCTATGGGAAATTTCCCTTTACACCATACTCTTATTGTATATAGATTTTTCTGCTAGCAAATTCTCTGTTTTACCTGTCGGAATGATGGTCGGATACTTATTTGGAATTTTTGTTTTAAAATTTTGCAACAAAATTTCAGATATTAAAATGATAAAATTAGGTTATTATTTTTCAATACTTTCGCTCATTCCTATTTTTATTACTTTTCCATTTGTCAAGGAAATAGACAATTATCTTCTCACGTTTTGTTATTTCTTTCACAGTATGGGAAATGCCTTCTTATGCCCTACACTGTTTACAATTATATCCAGAGTTAGCCCCTCGCATAACTGGGGCAGGAAGTACGGTTTAGTAGAATCTAGTGATTCAATCGCATTTTTATGCGCATTTATAATTCTACTTATACAACAGGCTTTAAATTTTAGCATAAATTTGATAATCGCAGTTTCCTTCCTAAGTATGCTCCTTTCGCTACTACCATATTGGGAGTTCCTCAAAGCTGCACCTAAAAAAATCCGCTAATCAATCAAATTGAACACTATAATTAAGCAATAACACAACTCAATTGACAGCAATTATCTTTGCTTTCTTTTCTCGCCCTAATTGTCAATTTTTTATATGGTAAGCGGATTTTATCTTTGGGTAAAAGACGATAGGCACGACTTTGTGCAACTGCTAAATTAAGAAAATCTTCGTGCTCTTCCTGAGGCAAAGGAACAAAATTTGCCAACCATCCTCGAATGAAGTCTTTCATAGCATCTTCATCGTTATGCTCAGCTATAAGCTGTTCAAGCTTAAATTCTAGAATTTTCATTCCAGAAGCCTGTAATACTTCTCGATATTCATCAGAGGAGAACATAGTGTGAAAAGCGGATAAGCATTGGTATTGAGGATAGTGTTCGGCTAAAACATCTTGTAGGAGTTGATAATAATCAGAGTGTACATATGTTAAAAGCACCAAGTCACCGCCATGGACTAACGATTTACATAGTTTAGTAAATGTTATTCTTGGTTCTCGAACCCAATGAAAGGCACTAAAAGAGGTGATAAAATCCGGTCTTTGTCGGAAAGATAAATCTTCCGCTCTTTGCAATTGAAAATCAAGATTTGTCAATCTCACTTGGGAAAGCATTCGATTTGCACAAGAGATCATGCTTAAAGAAGGATCTATTCCTGTTACTCTTGCATGAGGCATTTTGACAGCAAGGCTTTGTGTTATTGAACCATCTCCACATCCTATATCAAACACTCTTTGTTTGTCGGATAAACTTGGAATTGCATCAATTAAACTATCAGCTAATATATGCTGAAGCGAAGAGTGTTGTTGATAGTATTCACCATCAAGATCTGGTGCATGGCTAGGTAAGGCCCTTAAGGGCGCATGAGGTCGTTCTACCACAGTCATAAAGAAATTCCTCCTGTTTGTTGTTCTATCTTTTTGAGAAAATCTCCTGTTTTAATTTGCGATGAAAGATTTTCCAAATAGTCTGTCAGGCATTGATCTGATGATAAATAAGGTACAATTTCTCGAACTTTATCAAAGGCACTTCTTCCAGCTTTCGACAAGAGATCAACACCTCGAATTTCAGCTGCTTGCGCACCACAGAGAAGCTCAAACGCAACTACGTAACTTGCATTGTCGTAAATCTCTTTTGCCCGTCTAGCCGCAATAAGCCCTAAAGAGACGATATCTTGAAAATCACCGGTAGAAGGAAGCGATTGTATTGAGACAGGATTGCAAAGTGAACGGTTTTCTGCTGTTAATGAAGTTGCCATGAACTGTCCACCCATCAAACCTAATCTAAGACCTTGTTTCTCAGCGCATAAAAAGCTAGGAAGGCCGTTGCTGTTATTTTTATCCATAAAACGGTCTATTCGACGGTCTGATAAGTTCGCTAGAGTTGTTAAACAGATAGAAAGATAATCCATAGCCATAGAAATGTATTGGCCGTGAAAGTGGCCGTTATGAAACACGTCATTATTTTCGCAAAAAATAAGAGGGTTATCGTTGCTAGAATTTAACTCATTGGTGATTGTACTTTGAATCCATTTTAAACTGTCTTTAATTGGTCCTAAAATATGCGGAGAGCATCGGATAGAGTAAGCATCCTCAATTGGAGTGTTGGTTGATTGTGGTGTTTCCTTAGCAACACTTTGCAAGTGTTGCTCAACTTTGTCTTCATCAATAATCATCTTACTATCACTCAGCAGGGCCCAGAAATTTTCCGCGGTTTGTAGTTGGCCCGCATGAGGCTTTTGACGATGGACAATAGGATTAAACGGTTTTTTCTTCACCCTTAAGCCTTCAAAAGTTAAGCAAGATATGACATCGTAGCTTTTAACTAGAGTGATTGCCTTTTCTATCAAAATAGAAGCCATACCAACCATAGCTGATGTTCCGTTAACTAAACTGAGACCTTCTTTATAGCTAAGTTTCATAGGACTTATCCCAGCTAGTTCTAAGGCTTCTTTTCCGGAAAGAATTTTGCCATTATATTTGGCTTTCCATTTACCTGTAGCAACAAGAGCAATAGCAGCTAGGGGACCTAAATCACCACTCGCTCCAAGAGAACCTTTGGAAGGGATGCAAGGAATAATTTCAGCATTATAAATGCTGAGTAACTTATTAAAATTTTCAAGGGAAATAGCAGAATATCCTCTGGCAAGAGCATTGAGACGTGCTAACATGGTTGCTCTTACGATGTGATCTTCCAAGTAGGGTCCTACGTTTGTAGCAACCGCTGAAATTAAGTTTTCTTGAAGTTCTTGAGCAGAATCTAAAGGAACCAACCAGTTAACAAACCCACCTAAACTATTATTGACTCCATAAATGATTCTTTTTTCCTTAACAAATCTAAGAAGTAACTGATGGGAGGCTTGGATTTTTTGTGCTGTATCTGAACTGATAACCACTTCTATGTTTGTATTTTCAGCAGCGCAAACAACATCCTTTGTAGATAAGGAATGACCATCTATGGTTAGACAATCTTTTTTTTCTTTCGCATTAAGCATTTACACCCCTTGCTCATAACCTTAAAACGTTTCTACTAAGAAGCTGGTAAGTGAAGAAACGGTTTATATTATTGTTTTTTTCTTTTTAGATGTCAACGTTTTAATTCAAACAAAGCCACTAAATTGTTTTTACAATTAAATTAATAAAATCCAGAAAAACAACCTGAGAATAAAGAATAATTTTTATTTTAATTTTTGATAGTTATAAAATCTTGAAACTTACTTCTTACTTATTATCATAGCCTTTATAGCTCCCAGGGCCTTTCATGATAAAAAGCTGCAACCAAGCCAGCTCCTCCCCCTAGCATAAGTACACCTCCTGTAATAAAACAGCCTGCTGAGGCTCCTCCAATACTATAAGAACCTCTAGGATCAATTTGAGTAGCTGCTACTATCAGAAATATTACTGAAACTACGATCGCTATTATGGCAATTGCTCTAATAAGCTCTGCCCTTTCCTTTCTTTCACTTGCGTCTGCTGTTCTTGAACGAGGAATGTATACAGTATGCTCTCTTAGAAAATTTCTTGCAGGATTTGGAACCCATGTAGCACTTCTATGTACATCCGTAAAAAGCGCACCATTTAAGCCCGGCGTTATTGTAGGACGATGAGATTTGGGATGGAATGTTTGATAGTGTATTGGTCTATACTCTATTCTATTTAACCAACCTGACATATTTACCTCCTTAAAATTAAAGGCTTAAGTTGCGAAATACATTTTAAGGTAAGAACTTATATATTTAAATATTTTCTCAAAAGATATGCGACCTTTTGCCAACATCTCTCCAGAAGATCTGGGGACACAAATCATGTTTTTCCCACGGTCTGCGCTCGAAAGCCTCTTTAAGGCTGGTCTATACAGATCTCTATTGCAAATAGCCACGAAAAGATTTTGATAGCTTTGCTTATAAATGAGAGAGTCTTCTCTCACTCTCCAAAATTCTCACTGCCTCTTCATATGGTTCTTGATGTACTATTTCGGGAGATTCTTGAGGAGCTTTTCTTACATCATATTCTACAGCACCATCGATTTCCCCGATGAAACAGAGAGCTTCTGCTGTAGGGGTTGTCTGAGTAATAAAAATCCTGATCTGTATCCCTTTAGAAGTGAATGGATAATGACTTAGGTATGGTCTAATATCTAGATTTTCATTGATTGCAGATAAATACTCTCTTACACAATGGACAATAAGAGCTCTTCCCTTTATCACATCTATTTCACCAAAACCTCTAAAGCTCATTGCCATCATCTTGACACAATCCATCATTCCACCGCCTGTACCTATGAGATGCAAGCCGGTTTCAATTTCTATCTTTTGAGCTACCTTTTCTGTAATTTTTTCAGCTATAATTGAATGTTTAGCTCTTTCGTATTTCTTATGCCCATTTGATTGATTACAAGAACTTGAAAAAATTATGGTAAATAAAAAAATATTAATTAATTTCATTTTTCACTTAAATTGCGCAATGTGATTATTAACATGTCGTTCAATTACTTCATAAAATGTCGGGCTTTGCCAGTCATGATCTAACAGGAATGCTTTTGGATGCGGCTCTAGAAAGACAACTTTGCTCAGAAGCCCTTTGTAAAACTCGCCTACTTCGGGATCAGAGTCTTCGGCAAAGCCGATGCGTATAGCCGGCTCAATATATAACACTAGATCGTCTTTGCTAGCATAATTAAATGCCTGATGACAAATATCATCTGTAATAATCGAAGCAGGAGCAATCGCTACAACAATAATCCGATCTTGAATTTCTTTAGGGACTCGTAAAAGAGCGTTTCTCACATGAGTCGTCCCCTGACTGTGGCAAAATTGCAAATACTTAGCATCCGGATCATTTTTATGGTTTTCATGAAATCTTTTCCAGTTTTCTATCAAAAGCTTTGCTGGACCAGAATATCCTGGAAAGTTGATAAAACTTGCTTCTAAAAGATCAACGAAGGGACCATGTGAAGCGTTATGGACCCATTCTATATTCACATTCTTAGCAAGCTGTTGCAAATATTCCGCATTTTCTCGTGCAGAGTGTAGCTCATTTGCAACTCCATTAATCCCTCCAATAGCCCCTCGCTTCAGAGGCGTCCCTTGCAACTGAAAAGTCGAAGAACGAATTTTCTCAACAAAGATCTTGTAGGGCAAATCATAACCTCTAACAGGACCATCGGGGTCGACAATAACTATACCTGGAGAGTAAAGCTTACTATGCGTTGAAACCGGCGGTAACTTTGGTGGGAGAAAATTGGGCTTAGTTGGTGGGTATAACAAGGCATACTTATTTCGCAAATATAGAAGTTTAAGTATGGTTCTGACATATTCCTCATTTTCAGCAAGCTCCGGTGTGACTGGAATAGCATGTTCTTGAACCCACTTGACTAAAGGAGCAAATATTACAACCTGATCTTCTTCATCCAATTTTACCAAATCACAGATTATCCGATCCATTCTACGAGCAGCAAGCTCGCCTTGCCACCAAGCTCCCATCACGGCTAAAGCAAGCCCACGAATAATGGCCTCTTCTCTCGTCAAGGAGGAAGATTGAATCTCTCTTCCATTCCATTGAGACCTGGCCGCTTTGCTAGGTTCTATCTCCTCGAACTCTGCAGACTCTCCAACAGCTTCAACAGACATACTTTGACCTTTTTATGAGAAGTTTAAATAATAGCCTCGCAACTTTTTAGAGGCAATCTTTTGCAACTCTAAGTCCGTTGACAAGCAGGTTTTGAAGTCGTAAGCTTACTGGACATTCGAACGGAGGATGGATGCGTAAGTTGCAAGCTTTTACATGCGCTGTGCTCGTGATTACAACACCTACGATGTACGTGTATCCACAAGACTCTTTGCCAAACCAGAGTTTTCAAGAAGAGAGGGATTATGTCTTGTCTTATGACGATATGCTGCGGCTTCTTGCAGCAATTGAATCTGGGGAACTGGAGCAGAAGTGCTCTCCTGAAGAATTGGAGAGGGTTGCAAATTTTGTTGCTTTTTTAGCAAAAGAGGGAGCCCTTCCTGATGATTCTGAAGAGAGCTTGTCTCGGGATGGAGATATTCAAGATCTGTTGAATGGGAATGATAATTTATATGACGATGTTGTCTCTTTTGTAACTCCTGGCAGATATGAGTACATGATTGTTCCTACAGTCTTAAATGGCCATAGAGAGATTAGAGTTTGTAAAAGTTGGGTGCAAAAAAGATGGAAGCATGTCAAAAAGTTTGTTAAGAAACATAAGAAAGAGATCCTAATAGGAGCAGTCGTTGTTGTTGCTGCAGCTGCTGTGGTTGCAACAGTTGTTGCCACTTCTGCAGGAGCAGCTGCTTCTGAGTCTCATAAGTCAGACAAGAAGAAGCAAAAAGAGGAGCTTCCTTCGGTCCCGGCTGATATGCCGTCTGGAATGGCCCTTTCTCATGAAGCTCCTACGCTGAAGTCAATTGTTGATGAGCAAACCTTCTCTTTTAAAGAAAACATCTTAAAGAATCAGTTTTTTGCACCTACAAACCCCAGTCAAGGACTCTCCTGGGAAGAGAATGGAAGGGTATTGGGCTCTTTGTTTGCCCATGATAGCTTTAATAATGTTCAGCATCAGATTCCTTCGCATCCTAGGCTGTTTCAAGAGGTTCAAGATATTAATTCTAGGCATACTTTTTCTATTCCAGGAAAGAATCAAGGTCCTGCGATTGCACACCCAGAGATCGATCGGAAGTTTGCAACAGATTATAGCCATCTGTACATGAACCCGGGTCAAGAGGTCGATTTTAATACTCTTTCTCACCAGGTACGTGGAGAAAGAGCCTTGGCACAGGGGTATTACAAACAGGCTGTACAAGACTTGGGAAAGGCGATCGAGGCAAGTCCAGCTAATCCAGTCCCCTACCTTGAGAGAGGGATTGCTCATTTTGGTTTAAAGCAGTATGACCGCTCTTTAGAGGATTATAACCAATTTACTTCTCAAACTCAGAAAGCTAGCACTTTTTCGACCCCTGAGTTTACCCTCGGTTTTGCAAAAGGATTACCTAAAGGGGTCTACGAGTCTGGAAAGGGAGCGTTTTTACTTCTCGTGGATTTTGTCACGCATCCTGTGCGTACTGGAAGTCAAATGGCAGAGTCTGTCTCTCAACTGGCCCGTCTTGTTCGAGATGACAAATGGGGCGTGATTGCAGAAGCTCTATCCCCAGAGATCCATCAGCTAGCGACTCACTGGGATACTCTTTCTTCAGACAAGAGAGGAGAATTGGCGGGATATGCTCTAGGAAAACATGGGGCTGACATTCTGCTACCAGGAGCTTTGGTTAAAGTCGCTAGCAAAAGTGTGCAAAGTGCACAGGAGCTGGCTGCTATTTGTAAAAATCTTCAGATAGCACAAGAGACTTTTGTTCTTGAGACGGCAGCGGGCATTGGCAACAGTGCGAAAATTGCAGAGGTTGTTGAGATCGGTCAAAAAACAGCTTTCTTGGCAGAGGAATTAGGGTTTAGTGCGAAGGAGATGGGGAAATTAAAGGAAGCTGGGAAATTGGAAACGACCCTTGTTAAAAATTATGAACATTTAAGCCCGTCTATGCGGGAATCCATTGTCTTACATAAGAGAGCTCAGGATGCTTTAAAGCCTTATGTAAAAACGCCTATGCCAGAAACCAAGGTTAGAGAGCTTATTCATGCAAATGGAATAACGACATTCCCAAGACCAAAAGGGATTCCTGAGAATTATATTGTCACTGTTTCCGACAAAGGGGCAGGTATAAAATATATACATCCACAAAATGAACATACTTTTGTGAGAGTAATGCCAGGTAAACCCCATAGTCCTTTTCCTTATCAACAAAAACCATACATAAATCAGAGAGTAAACGGAAAGTCTTTAGATAAGGCTGGGAAAGTGATTCCAAATGATGCTCCAGAAGCTCATATACCTCTTGAAAAGTTTGTTTATAGGGGGATGTAATGAAACTTAATGAAGAAGAAAAAAAATATACTTTCAACGAATATATTAGACATATATCCCATATACAAGACAGAGATTATCAAACGAGAATCTGGATTCGAGGTGAAGGACCTGAGTGTCAGGCTTTTGATGATGCTGTTTGCGATTTTTTTGACATTGGAGATCCAATTTTAAAAGAGTATAAAGGTTTTGGAATTACAGAAGATCAATATAAGTTATTAAAAAGGTTGCGTGATGAATTTAGGATCTTTGCGGACAAGAATGATTTTCCTGAATTGTTTATCGATACTCCAGAATGGGCCAAAATTATAGAGCTGGCAAAAGACGTTTTAAGAGCGTTTAATTACCACAAAAATTAATACGTATAAACAAGAAACTTTCTTTGAGAGAACACTCATAGAACGCTAATCTCAAATGGATGTTGTTTATAAAAACCCTCTGTAATTCACATGCAAGATGGGAAAGCCTTGGATAAATTTGGGAACAAACTCAGCAATGAAGAAGTCCAGGAAGCACATATACCTTATGATGAATTTATCTATAGAGGTTGGGATGTTAACACAAGACAGCAGAAAAGACATTTTAAATAGCTTTTTAGGAACCATCCAATCAATTTCTGACATAGAATATCAAAGAAGAGCATGGATTTGCGGGGATCCTCCTGGAACTGATTTTGATGAAACCGTTAATAGTTACTCTTTAGATGCAGAAGGGATTTTAGAGCATTATAAAGATTTTGAGATCACAGAGGTTGAATTTCAAATTTTAAAAAAATTTGACGAACAATTTCGTGACTTCTACAGCAAAAATAATTGGCCTCACGAATTCATAGACACTCCGGAATGGGCCAGAATTATGGAGTTGGCAAAAAGCGTGCTAAAAGCATTTAATTATCCAAAAAAATAATGGATTAAGGAAAGTACGATTTGATTTTAACAGGCCCGCTCCTCATGAAAATCCTCATTTGCATTTAGAACAACTTATCGATGGAGAATGGAAAGAAATTCGTCGGGTATATCCGATTGATATTCCACTGTGCCTCACAATTAAGGATAATTTATGAGAATTTACAATGCAGATACAGATAAAAAAGCAAATAAAGTTACTCTTTACTTAACCCTTGACGAGGCAAAGGAAATGAAAGGTGCCCTTGAGACTCTTCTAAGTGATAGTAAAAAGCATCATCACGAGCATATTCCTGGTGCCAATTTTAAAAAAGAAATCACCATTTGTATATATAAAGAAGACAACTTATCAAGCTTTGATGAGCGTTCGAAAAGGCTTATTTTAAACGATGAATAAAGGACTACCTAAAGGGGTCTACGAGTCTGGGAAGGAGGCGTTTTTACTTCTCGTAGATTTTGTCACGCATCCTGTGCGTACTGGAAGTCAAATGGCAGAGTCTGTCTCTCAACTGGCCCGTCTTGTTCGAGATGACAAATGGGGCGTGGTTGCAGAAGCTCTATCCCCAGAAATCCATCATCTAGCAACTCACTGGGATACTCTTTCTTCAGAAAAAAGAGGAGAATTGGCTGGATATGCTCTAGGAAAACACGGGGCTGATATTCTTATGCCGGGAGCTTTAGCTAAAGTCGCCAGCAAAAGTGTAAAAAGCGCACAGGAGCTGGCTGCTATTTGTAAAAATCTTCAGATAGCACAAGAGACGCTCGTTCTTGAGACGGCGGCAGGCATTGGCAATAGTGCGAAAATTGCAGAGGTTGTTGAGATAGGTCAAAAAACAACACTTTTGGCTGAGGAATTAGGGTTTAGTGCGAAAGAAATGGGTAAGTTAAAGCAAGCAGGACAATTGGAGGCAACAATTGTTAAAAATTATGAACATTTAAGCCCGTCCATGCGAGAATCAATGGTCCTACATAAGAGGGCTCAAAATGCTTTAAAGCCTTATGTAAAAACACCTATACCAGAAACCAAGGTTAGAGAGCTTATTCATGGAGCCGGGCTCCCAACTTTCTCAAAACCCAAAGGCATCCCAGAAAATTACGTAATAAGAATCACAGATAGAGGAGCAGGTATGGAATATGTTCATCCGACAAATACACATCTTTCTGTAAGAGTCATGCCAGGAAAATCTCACAGTCCACATCCGCATCAACAAAAGCCCTATGTGGTTCAAATGAAAGATGGAAAAGCCTTTGATAAGCATGGTAATTTGGTACTGCATGAATCTCCAGAAGCTCATGAACCTATCCCTGAAATCTTAATATGGAGATTTTTGAGCATTTTCGAGCAGGTTTGGCCATAGGAAGCGAAGACAATGTGTAGAACACATGGCTGAGCGCGCTGGGGACAAAGATGCCGAAAAGGCCAAAAAGATCTGTGTTAGGATTTCAGGGACAGGTTCATTGATCAACGAGGATAAGAAGCACGACTGCCGAGCTCATCCTCAATTTTACGCCATCAGGGATAAAAGTTCAAAAAGATTTTCATTCATCCGAGGAGGTAAAAAGAGCAGGCAGGAAGAGTCCCTCATCAATGCCAAAGGTCTCGGCGATCTTGCGGGCCTTGCTCACGTCAATGTACTTGCGTCTTTGAGCAATCGGAGTTGAATACTCTGTTTTCGAATCGACTCTCGTTGGTTGCTCCAGACGAGACACCATGGACTGGCTCATCGGCTCGTCCGAAAAACTGGCTTTAAATTCATCGACAAACTCGCTCTGCTTCCATTCTTTGAGTTTCTGTCTTAAATCTTTGAAAAGCTTGGAACGAAATACCCACTCTTCCTTTTGCAGCTCCCGAAAGAGTCTGCGCAAATCCCCCGCCAAAGACTTGATTTTTTTCTTTTCGCCCAAGGTCAGTTTTGCATAGTCGCTTTGCGCGTTTCTCTTTGATGTGGGCTTGGATTCTAATTGGGGAATCGAGGTGCAAAGGAGCTTTTCTAAAGAGCGCAGATTTTCCCCACTGAATTCTTTGAGAAGCGCGTATCGCAATTTACGATCGACGCCTCGAATATTCTCGATTTTCGTTTGAAAAATCTGGTTTTGTGTTGCAAAAATATTCTTGGCAATTTGGCTCTGGATGAATTCGGTCTGTTGGATGAGAGCAAAGCGGCGACGATAAACGAGTTCGCGCAAGGGGACCTCTTGATTGTCTTGGCTTTGGAGATTGACTCCCATGATGCGATCGAAAATTTCATCTGAACTTTGGACATCTCTTTGGATCTCCTTGGCTTGGGTCTCGTAGATTTTAGCCACCTGTCTCCGAGGATCTGTTTCTTCATATTTTTTGGCTAAAGAAGCGGTCTCTTCTTTTAAAATGCTCAGGAAAATACGGGTGGCTTTGACAGGATTAAGAGTTCCTTTTGCGCATCTATTTAAGAGTGTTAAACTCCTTGTTCGGAGTTTTCCCTCATAGGTTTTTCCATCCAAAGCAGTGTCCGTTTGATTCACATAAATGGGGAGTTCAACCGTTGCATTGTGCTGACGGTAGGCAGAGGAGTGTTTCAAAAAGACAAACCGAGTCTTTGGATCTCCCTCTCCATTCCCTTTTTTCAGGCATGCATAGAGACAGGGAAACGTGCTTGAGTGGGCTGCCTGGGTTTTATGGGTTGTCTTTCCTGTTTTTATACTTTGGCCTTGGCCAATTTGATCTTCTGCCCCATTTGCATCGTAGATGAAGGGAGTGTTATAGCAGAGAATAGATTGTTGGAAAAAGAGTTGAATCCTTCGTTCCACATGATCTTCGATAAGAGGCTTGTGGGTAGAAATTTTTTTGGGGATCTCTTCTTTGGGTAAGGCAATTGCATTGGTATCATAGATTTGGGGATACCATGAATTATCTTCCTGATGAGGCAATAAACCAACTGAAACTCTTTTTTTATTCGCGGGAAAACAAACTTCACGGATGTTGGTTGCTGTTAAGTTCGCAAGCGCTACTCCCATAAAATCCCTCCAATTTTCTTGTCATCGGTTTGAACCCCCATCATTATAACACCATCTATGCATTTTGAGTATCAAAATTTTCTTTCAGAGAAAGCGGTCATTGCCAGGTAGGCAAGGCGCGAGTGAGAACAATAATAGATCTCTTGCGTAATTCGCTTTATTCGAAAAACCGATTCTTCAGGTTGTTTCGGTATAAACAGCTCTGTTGCCGAGCTCGTCTTCGATTTCGAGGGGGCGGTTGTATTTGGCGGTGCGCTCCGAGCGCGAGAGGGAGCCGGTTTTGATTTGGCCGGCACATGTGGCCACGGCGAGATCTGCAATCGTCGTATCTTCGGTCTCACCTGAGCTGTGGGAAAAGATCGTCTTGTAGTGGTTCTTTTGGGCCAGGATAACTGTGGAGAGTGTCTCGGTGAGGGTTCCGATCTGGTTGGGTTTGATGAGGATGGCGTTGGCGGTGTGAGACGCGATTCCTTTTTGCAAGAATTTGGGATTGGTGACAAACAGGTCGTCCTCGACATCGGCAGGCTAAGACGCGGCCACAAACCAGGCGAATATGAAAAAATCGAAAAACGGATTGAAAAATGGCTTGGCGAGCACTCCTGATTTTACTTTTCCTCTCGAGCTTTTCCGTCTCCGACATCAGCTCGACACTTCCCTATAATCGTGCTTGGGGAGAATCTCCTATTCCCGAAGACTCTATCTTTACCTAAAAGTACACTTTTTTGAGCGAAGGAGCGCAGGTCTACGCCTTTGGAAGTGAAGATGGCAAATATGTGATCAAGTTTTTCAAGATGCGCCGCTTTACCCCCTCATGGAGTGACTACCTCTGTCCCAAATTCGTGCAAGGGCTCGTCTATCTCCATCTCAATAAAACCCGGAATCTCCACCGCACCCTCACCATCATAGACCGTACAGGGCAAGAACATAGAGTAGACCTTGACCAGACCGAGTTTGTCATCCAGCGCAAGGCCGAACTCATCTTTTCCTATCTCCACAAGCTTCAAAGCCCTCAAGAAGTACAGGAGGCTATCGCCTCTCTCTTACAGCTCGTCCAAAACCGGATCGATAAAGGGTTTTCCGACCGCGACAAAGCAGTGAGCAATAATTACGGCTTTGTCAATGGCCACCCCATCCACCTCGACGTGGGCCGTCTCCACCGCGGCCATAAGCCCGGTGAGCTCGCCCGCATCCAACGCCGCATCGCAAGAGAAATTTAAACCTCTCTGAAAAGATCCTCTAAAATGGCCTGACTATCTACGATTTCCTCTTGTTGAAAATCTATATATTTTAGTGCTGGTTATAAGAATACTAAAAGCGGCACGATAAAATAAGCTCATCATGAACCTATCCCTGAAATCTTAATATGGAGATTTTTGAGCAGGTTTGGCCACAGGAAGCGAAGACAATGTGTAGAACACATGGCTGAGCGTGCTGGAGACAAAGATGCCGAAAAGGCCAAAAAGATCTGTGTTAAGATTTCAGGGATAGGTTCATATACCAGTTAATGAATTTATTTATAGAGATTAGGGCTTATAATTATGGAAATAAATAGAAAACAAATAATGGCAACATTTATTAGAATAATGGATCATATTTCTGACAAAGACTATCAAAAAAGAGTATGGATTAGAGGAGAAGGTCCTGAAGTTGATGATTTTGATGAAACTGTTTGTCATTTTTCTCAAGAAGGGGATGGGATTATAGAAAAATACAAAGACTTTGGACTTACAGAACATCAATGTCAGCTACTAAAAAAATTTCGTGATGAATTTAGGATCTTTGCCGATAATAATGATTTTTCGGAAATATTTATAGATACGCCGGAATGGGCCAGAATCATGGCGTTGGCAAAAAGCGTGCTAAAAGCATTTAATTATCCAAAAAAATAATGGATTAAGGAAAGTACGATTTGATTTTAACAGGCCCGCTCCTCATGAAAATCCTCCTTTGCATTTAGAACAACTTATCGATGGAGAATGGAAAGAAATTAGTCGGGTATATCCGATTGATACTCCACATAAATAGGAGTTAGTATTTTGAGAATTTTAGATAATGTCTAAAACCTTATGTAAAAACGCCTATGCCAGAAACCAAGGTTAGAGAGCTTATTCATGCAAATGGAATAACGACATTTCCAAGACCAAAAGGAATTCCTGAGAATTTTTTAGTGATGATTGCAGATAAAGGTCCAGGTATGGAATACGTTCATCCAACAAACACTCATATTCGTGTAAGAGTTATGCCAGGAAAACCTCACAGTCCAAATCCATCTCAGCAAAAGCCTTACGTAATCCAAAAAATAGATGGAGGCGCGCTAGATAAAACAGGCAAACGTATTTCACCCGACGCTCCAGAAGCACATATACCTATTGAAGAATTTGTTTATAGAGATCAAATAAATGGAAATTAATAGAAAGCAAGTAGTTGAAGAGTTTTTAAACAATCTTTATCGCATTTCTAATAAAGAATATCAAAAAAGAATATGGATAGAAGGTGCTGGTCCCGAATGCCATGATTTTGATGAAGCAGTGAATGATTTTTTTGGAGATGGTGATCCTATCTTAAAAAATTATCAAGACTATGGACTTTCACAACCTCAGTATCAAATTTTAAAAACATTCCGTGATGAATTTAGGATCTTTGCGGACAAGAATGATTTTCCAGAAGTGTTTATAGATACGTCGGAATGGGCCAAGATTGTGGAGTTGGCAAAAGACGTTCTAAAGGCATTTAATTACCAAAATAAATAAAAACCCCTACGATCCTTTTGCCACAAAAATTAGCGATATTCCTTTCGGAAATAGACTATAGTAGTATTATCAGTAGGTATTTCTTTAGGATAATCCCATCTAAAATTTTCATATTGAACCGCACAGTCTGGAAGGCATGATGCTACATAACTTGTTATCAACTCAAGCAAAGAAAGATTGGTTTGAGAAACTTCCCCTTCAGTATAAAAACATAAGCTAATACTCTTATTATTCGATTTAATTTGTAATGACCTAAGAGTTGAAAAAATGCCTCCTAATGATCCTACAATTACAGCAATTAACATTTTAATTCTTGGAGCAATCGCTGTGTTTTGCATTAATAACTTTTTAACTTGTTCTTGCTCTTTGCTGAAATCGACACCCGATTCATAACGATGATATGCAAGTACTCCTATTTCTGGAACCGGAGATGGATAGTCGAGCCTGATAATTTCAACATCGAGTAAAAAGTTGTTAAAATTTGCAATCATTTGAGTTGCTATGCATTGAGCAGATTCATAATCATCTTCCGAAATTTCACCATCACAGAAAAAGAAAATATACAGCTTCTCAACATCCCATTTGAACAGGACAGCTCGAAGACTTGAAAAAACTTCATAGGTTAAAGCTCTATTTAAATAGAGAAATCCTTCTAATGGATCGCTAACATTATTCTGACTACTTTTTTGGGGCTGCCGGTACAATATGAGCTCCTTTTTTACTGTAATGTATTACACCTACAGTTGTTGGCACAGGTTTAGCAATTTTATCACTTTCATAATAGCCTATGAATTCTCCAAAATCTATTCGTTCTCTATAACCTGGCTGCCCTACTTCTCCTGCCACTTTTTGACCCTTTCCAGCATGCTTATACAGCAATGCTTCAGGTTCAGGATGTTCCCACTTTCCTTTTCCTGGTTGATAGTTGTGACTTCCTACAATGTGTTTGTTCTGCTGATCTTTCACAAGCTTAACATTTGCAAAGCTGGCCTCTCGTTGATTTTTCCATTTTACAGCAGCTTGTGTTAAAGCTTTATTACTTTCAGGAGATTTAGAAAGCGTTTGAAAAATGCAAAGTTTTTCAGCTCTTTTGATCTCCTGAAATGTTTTTACATACTTTAAACCCTTAACTGCTGCTACCGGTAACAGAATATCGAGCCCGTATTTACCCAAAGAGTATCCTAGTAATTCACCTCGTCTTTTATGGGTTAGGGCATCCCATTTGTCAACCAGTTCATACATCTCAGGAACTAAAAGCTTTGCAAGCTCTGCTTTATCGCACTCACGTAGATAATTACAGAATTTAGACACCGACCTAATAAGTTGTTTAGGAGTATCGATAGGGTGTTGAACCGTTAGCCATAGAAAATTACCAACACCAGAAACTGAGTTGTAGATAGAAGGGAGAAATTCGGTTGAGGCCTCTTTGACACCTCTAATTCCACCCATTGCAAATCCTTTACTAAGGCCTGAAAAATCGAATTCTCCACTATAAGCTTTGAATGAGACATCTTTCCTCTGCTCTAGATAGTCATGGAATGATAAGTCAAACTGTCCTGTTTCAAAATATGCAACAGCTCGTTCAAAATACAAATCAGGATTTGAAGCATTTAGTTTAATGGCGTGGGAGATACTCAATATAGCTTCGTCGTATTGCAGTGTTTCAATTTCTGCGTTTCCTTTAGAGCTATAAATATGGGAGGCTAAATGAGCATCTAAGCTATCTAAATTGACCCTATTTAAAAGGGCTTTTAATTCATCAATAGCATCAACATAATCTCCTTTTTCGAATTGCTTTAAAATTAATTCATAGTCCGCAGATGGCGCATGATGAGCACGTCTACATTCTTCAAAGATTTTATCATAACTATTTTTGACTTCTTGAAGAAGAGAAGAAAGCTTCCCAAACCGAGCCTGTATTTTACTTTTAAACAAAGCTATATTTTCTACATCTTCTAAATCTTTAACCTTTCTGTCTTGCAAGCTATCCCACATGTCCCGTTCAATTTGCATACAGGCGTTATTGAAATCGATTCTGTTAGTAAAGCTATACTTTCCTTGCTCGACAAGTTTATCACAGGTGCATTCATCGTCATCCTCATCATCCGAATCAATCTCTTCAAACCCACAATCTTCATATTTTGCTCGTTCAAAAACTTTTCCAAGATGTTGTCCATTTTCTCGGTCAATGTGTTTGATTTTCCAAAAAACCGCCCAGTCGCTATAACACTCCCAGCCATCTTGAATCACCATCGGATAGCTGTTGTTAGAAATCATTTTTTGATACCACTTGGATTGGAATCTTTCTGGTTTGGGCGTAAAATTAGGAATAACAATACGAAAAGATGGAGATTCTTTTATTTCCCGGAGATTTGCCTCAATGAACTTCTGGAGCTTATTAGCCTCATACAGGCATTGAACAAATCGCCATTCAATAGCTTGAATAGATTCAGTTCCCCATTGTCCACAATGATGTGGACAAGCAAAGTCAACTTTGTCTTCTGGCCTTGCAGTTGAGAATCCAAACCAAGAAAACATTGTAGCTGGAAACAAAAAAGCAACCATGAATAAACAGGCCATATACACTATTCTTAATTTTGACCTGAAACATTAATACAGGGAACTTTTTCAGTCAAAAAAATTACGAACAAAAAGTATCTTGTTACATAAGTTCAGAATAAATTTTACTCTATTTACAAAAAAACGTCGTTAACTTTACACTTTTTCCCGCTTAATGAACTCTTAAAAAGGTATTGAAAAATGAAAAAGTGCGTTCTCTCTCTGACTTCTATTCTTAGCTTTGCATCTGTCTTTGCTGATCAGCAATCTGCTCAAGAACCGATTATTCCTTATGCGCACCGGATTAATTTCGAAATTCCAAGATTCGGCTATGAACACATCAAACCAGACGCTATCTATGTAGCTGCAGAATGTTGGTATCTGTGGGGATTTGATACGCATCAATTCAGTCTTATTCTGGGAGAGGCAGAGGGAAGGATCGGCTATAACTTCTTGCTAAATCCATCTAATACGCTAACACCGTTTGCTGGAGTTGGGTATTTTAAGAGCTTTGAGCATACTAAAAGACAAGAAATTGGGTTTTCTTCTTTGGGACTGCGCTACGAACATGTTTTTGGTCGCACTTTCAACCTTGGGCTTAATTTGGAAGGAATGCTGGGTTACTCTCTGCACCACCGTTCATCCTGGGGAGATCCGATATGGGGAGTCGATGTTGGAGTACCTTTCACGTGGAGATTTGCCCGAAAGAAAAATTGGGATATCCGTATAGAACCTTTCTTCACGGGATGGTTTGGTCAAGAGAGAGAGGGTCTTTTTGGAGGATTACGAAGTGCTATTGGATACCGTTTTTAAGGAATCAAAATGAGAAAATCACTATTTTTAATGGGAGGGATTTGTATTTCCCTCGTAAGTTGTACTACTAGAGTTAAGGATACGCTGGGGTATGCGCCTGTAATAGAACAACAAGGAAAAAACCGCATTGGTTTGTTTGTCAATACATTTAACGATGTCAGGACCGATAAAGAGTATATCGGTGAAGGAAAAAACCTATTCGGAATCCCTATCATTGAAATTACGACAGAAGACAATGTTCCAAATTGGGTTTGCAATGCTCTTAAAACAGAGCTGACGCATGCTGGCTACTCTATTCTTGATGATATGCCTGCTGAGGATACTTATTTGATCGAAGGAAAAATCATTCAAGCGTTCACAAGCGCCTATTTTGGCCAGAGCGCCTATATGACGATAGAAATATTCTTAAAGAAGGGCAATGAAACGATCTTTCAAAAAACCTATGAAACTCATAAAAATGGTGATCATCTAGATCTATTTGAATATGCTACTTGCACAGAGCTACTTAAGTACAATCTCCAAGAGGTTTGTAGGAACTTTATCGCAGATACGAATGAACATTTGTTAAAACTCTCCTCTCAAGCGTCTGCGGTGCAATGAAAGCTTGGGTCTGCTTTTTTTGTGTGATGGGGAGCTGGTTGTTTGGAGAGCCGGTACGGTTTGAGATTCAAGAGCAGCAGCTTGTTTATTACGTAGACTCTCCTGAAGGTGAGAGTGCGTATCCGATTGTTGTTCTGATTGAGGGCTCGTACGTTGACACGGTGGGGCCTCAGAGCGTGCTGAGGTTGCATAAGAAAATTGCACAATCTTTTCTAGGGGCGGGCATGGGCGTGGTTTTGATGGAACGGAGGGGTGCAGATGGAGAGAGAGTTGATGAAAAGCTGTTCCATAGATTTAATACTCCGAGTCAACGGCTGGCGGATCACTTAACGCTGGTGGATCATTTGAAGAGGAATCCTCCTGCTCAGTGGAATGGACAGCTGATTGTGTTGGGAGGGAGCGAGGGTGG
>Ga0210389_10000505_pt1 | contig 35504 bp, 23 predicted proteins | sample IncBWH28OmetaG_FD_160127 | JGI IMG/M metagenome (GOLD analysis project Ga0210389, IMG submission 160127) | Forest soil microbial communities from Barre Woods Harvard Forest LTER site, Petersham, Massachusetts, United States - Inc-BW-H-28-O ... | reverse complement strand
CGGCGGCGCCATCACGATGCCCCTGATCGGCACGGTGCCGGCGCGCGGACGAACGCCGGCGGGGCTTGCCACCGAGATCTCCGCCAAGCTGCGCAACGGCTATATCCGGGAGCCCTCGGTGGCCGTCGAAGTCGAAACCTACCGGCCGTTCTTCATCCTCGGCGAGGTCGCCGCTCCCGGCCAGTATCCCTACGTGCCCAATATGAGCGTCGAAAGCGCGGTTGCGATTGCCGGCGGCTTCACGCCGCGCGCCAAGCGCGATGCCGTCACACTGACCCACACCGAGGGCTCCGGCACCGGCCGCTTCATCGTCCCGCTCGGCACGCAGCTTGGCCCCGGCGACACCGTCCTCGTCGGCGAACGCTGGTTCTGACGAACGCGAAGTTTCGTCACCCCGGGCTGGAGTTATTTTTTCAGGTGCTTGGCGAAGAAATCCACGCTGCGCGGCCAGGCAATCTCGGCGCTCGCCTTGTCATAGCTGGCGCGCTCGTTGCAGTTAAATCCGTGCTGGGCGCCCGGATAGATATGGATCTCGACATCAGGGCGCTTGGCGCGGATGGTCTCCACATCGGCAAGCGGAATGCCTCCGTCCTTCTCGCCGAAATGCAATTGCGTCGGCACCTTCGGCTTGTCTTCGGCAAAGCGAACGATCGCGCCGCCGTAATAGCCGATTGCCGCCTTTAGCCCGGAGAGCTTGGTCGCCGCCGCATAGGCGACGCTGCCGCCAAGACAGAAGCCGATGATGCCAACCGGGCCCGCATCCCTGACCGCATCGATCGCGGCCTGGGTATCGCGGAGTATCGCGGCCCAGTCGGGATTGGCGACGAACTTGCGTGCGACCGCCACTTCATCCGGTGAGTAGCCGGACTGGAAGTTGGGCTCGACCCGATCGAAGATGGCCGGCGCAACCGCCACATAGCCCTCGCGCGCGAGACGATCGCACACCGCGCGAATGTGGTGATTGACGCCGAATATCTCCTGGATCACGACGACCGCCGCTTTCGGCGCGGTAGCCGGGTCGGCGCGGTAGCCGCCCAGTTGAAAATGATCCGAAGCTGTCAGTTTGATGTCGTGTCCCACGGTCTGTCCTTTGGATGCTGAGGTCGAATATTGCCGAGGCGGTGTCTGCGAGGCGAGTGGCGAAACGGGCTCCGCATCTTTTTCCGCCAAACGGAAATGGCGGGCTCGCGATACTGCCTTTGGAATATGGCAACATAGCTGCCGCAATGCACACAACAAGGTTGGGATTTTGTCGCGGCGGATTTTCGTTGCCTCCCGGATGGATCGCTAGCATTCTCGCTGTCCTGGCACCGGTCCGGTGGGTGCCATTCAACAAAACCAAAAAATGAGTCACCGCCGTAAGCGGCTTCATTCACCGGCAGGGAAAGAAACCATGCCTAATCTCAACATCAATGGACGGAATATGTCCGTCGAGGCGGCGAATGATACGTTGCTGCTTTGGGTCATCCGCGAGCAATTGCAGATGACCGGAACGAAATTTGGATGCGGCGCCGGACTTTGCGGAGCTTGCACCGTTCATATCAACGGTGAAGCTGTACGGTCCTGCCAGACGCAGGTGAGCGATGCCGTCGGCAAGAAAATCACGACCATCGAGGGCCTGTCCGCCAAAGGCGACCATCCGCTGCAAAAGGCCTGGATCGCAGAGCAGGTACCGCAATGCGGTTACTGCCAGTCCGGGCAGATCATGCAGGCGGCCTCGCTGCTTGCGAAGAATTCAAACCCGACCAAGGAAGAAGTGGTGGCGCACATGGACGGCAATCTCTGCCGTTGCATGACCTATTCGCGCATCCAGAAGGCGATCATGCGCGCGGCTTCCGAAATGCGCACCGCCTCCAACACCAGCGCCGAGCGGAGGGCAACATGAATTCTCCCGTAAAAATCACCCAGGGCAAGATCCTTGGCGAGCCGGCCGATCTGAGCCGGCGCTCGTTCCTTGTCGGCTCCGCGGCCACTGGCCTCGCGCTCGGCTATTCCGCAATTCCCGGCTTCGTCGGCGCCGACCAGGCCTTTGCCGCGGCCAGCAACTTCGATCCTAGCGTGTGGTTTTCGATCGCGCCGGACGGCATCGTCACGGTCACCAGCGGCAAGGCCGATATGGGCCAGCACATCGCTTCCACCATGGCGCAGATCGTCTGCGAGGAACTTGGCGCGAACTGGAAGGATGTGCGGGTTCAATTGGCTTCCAACGACCCGAAGTTCAACGACCCCGTACTCGGCGCGCAGGTTACCGGCGGCAGCTGGAGCACGATGATGAACTTCGATGCGATGAGCCGCGCGGGTGCCGCGGGGCGTATCGCATTGACGGAAGCGGCCGCGGTTGCGATGGGCGGCGTACCGGCCGGCGAACTGGTGGTGCGGGATTCCACGATCACCCATCCCAAGTCCAAGAAGTCGATGACGTTCGCCGACGTCGTCAAGAGCGGAAAGATCACCAAGACCTTTACGGCTGACGATCTCAAGGCGATCAAGCTCAAGACGCCCGACCAGTACACCATGATCGGCGTCTCGGTTCCGCAGCTCGACATCCCCTCGAAGACGAACGGCACGGCCAAATACGGCATCGACGTCATGCTGCCGGGCATGGTCTACGGCAAGGTTGTCACGCCGCCGGTCCGCTATGGCGCCACGGTGAAATCGGTCGACGACAGCGCGGCCAAGAAGATACCGGGCTTCATCCAGGCGGTCACGCTTGACGACAAGACGGGCACGACGACCGGATGGGTGGTGGCGGTGGCAAACACCTACGCCAACGCGACCAAGGCGGCCGAGGCGCTCAAGATCAGCTATGACGGCGGCCCCAATGCCAAGCTGTCGACCGAATCGCTGTTTGCCGAGGCCAGACGGCTTCAGGGACTCGACGATTCCGGCCTGTTCTTTGTCAAGGACGGCGATACGGCGGCGGCCTTCGGCACGGCGGCGAAGGTGTTGGAGGCGGAATACACCACCAACATCAACCTCCACGCGCCGTTGGAGCCGATGACGGCGGCCGCCGAACAGAAAGGCGACATCTGGCACGTCTACACCGGCAACCAGTTTCCGACGCGCTCCGGCGCGATCGCAGCGGGAGCAGCCGGAGTCGATCCCAAGTTCGTCGTGATGCATCAGATGTGGCTCGGCGGCGGCTTCGGCCGGCGTCTCGAGGGCGACATGCTGGTGCCGGCGGTGCAGGCGGCGAAAGCCGTCGGCAAGCCGGTCAAGATCATCTATACGCGCGAAAACGACATGACCATGGACTTCTCGCGCCCGCTGACGTTCCAGAAGGTCAAGGCCGGACTCGATGGCGACGGCAAGCTGATTGCGATGAATCACGACGTGGTCGCGGCATGGCCGACCAAGCGATGGGGCATTCCCGCCTTCCTGACGCCCTCGGTCGACAAGAAGGGCGCGCTTGACGCGTTCACGGTGAATGGCGCGGACTTCTTCTACTCCGTGCCCAATCACAATGTCCGTGCCATCCTGAACGAGATGGCCCAGACCGCCACGCCCTCGGGTCAGTTGCGGTCGGTGGCGCCCGGCTGGACCTTCTGGGCGGTCGAAAGCATGGTCGACGAACTCGCCCACGCGGCGGGCAAGGATCCGGCAGAATTCCGGATCGCCATGCTCGACGGCAAAGGCGCCAATAACGGCGGCGCGCAGCGTCTGCGTAATACGCTGCTCGCAGCCATGGGCTTGGCCGGATACGGCACCAAGGAGCTGCCGAAGGGCGAGGGCATGGGCGTCGCCTGCGTCTCGTCGCAGGAAAGGGCAACGGCAAGCTGGACCGCCTGCGTGGCCCATGTTGCGGTTGCGCCGAGCGGCGAGGTCAAGGTCAAGAAACTGACGGTGGCCACCGACGTCGGCACCCAGGTGCATCCCGACAACATCCGCGCCCAGGTCGAGGGTGCGGCATTGTGGGGCCTCTCGCTTGCACTGTACGAAAAGGCGACGCTGAAGGATGGCGGTATCGAGCAGACCAACTTCGATACCTACACCCCCTTGCGGATGAGCCAGACGCCGGAAGTGTCCGTGAGCGTCATCGCCAATGGCGAGCACGCAACCGGCGTCGGAGAACCGGCGGTGACCGTGATCGCGCCCGCGCTAGCGAACGCGATCTTCAATGCCAGCGGCGCACGGGTGCGCTCGCTGCCGATCACCGCAGAGGCCGTGAAGGCGGCAATGAAGGCATAGAGGCCTTCAACGCATCGCAACCAGTCAAGCCGCCGGAGGTCCTTCCTCCGGCGGCTTTTTCGTGCATTCATTCAAATTTTACCTTCGGCAAAAGTCGCGCATTCATGATCTCTCTTAAGCCTCGGGGAATGCTTTCTCGGCTAGGTTGCCGGCAATCCTGCGCACGCTACCAACGAGGGGTCATGTCAGCTCAACCCAGTCCGTCCAAACGCCGTCTGTTGCTGGCGTCCGACAACCACGAGCAAAGCCGCGAGCTGGAGCGCATCCTCCGATCGGTCAGCGACGTGGATACGGTGTCGACGGCGGAGCTTCCCGACGCGCCGGCCGATCAGATTTCGGGTGTTGTGGTCGATATCAACCTGCGTTCCGCCGAAAGCGTGCAGCGTGTTCGCAACAAGCTGCGCCATGAAGCCTACCGCGATATGCCGCGCCTATTCGTCCTGGCGGATGCGCTTCATCACGGATCGATGCAAGCCTGGGCGCTGGGCGCCACCGATACGATATCGCGGCCGTTTGATGCGGCAGGGATTCTGCAACGGATCCGTGCGGCCTTTCCCGACAGCGATGGATTCGACGCGACCGATCGCGGCAAGACCTTGAACCGGGGCGTCGCCGCCGCCCATGAGGTCATGGTCAAGATATTCCACAAGCTCCCCGCCGGAGAGCCGCTGCAATTCAACGATATCATCCAGGCCGAGAACAGGATTCTCAAGGCCCTCAAACATTCCTCGTTACGGGAATGGCTGACGACCGTCGGCTGTCACCACGCCGACACCTTTCGTCACTGCCTGTTTGTGACGGGATTTGCCGTCGCCTTTGCGCAGCATCTTGGCATGCGCGAAGACGATCAGCGCCGCCTGGTGCGCGCGGCGCTGCTGCACGACGTCGGCAAGGCGTTTATCCCGGCCGCCATTCTGGACAAACCGGGCCTGCTCAACGAAGAGGAAATGAACGAGATCCGCAAGCATCCGCGTCTCGGCTATGACGTGCTGGTGGCCCAAGGTGGTTTTCCGCCGGAGATGCTGGACGTCGTTCTGCACCACCATGAGTTCCTCGACGGCACAGGCTATCCCGACCGCCTGCAAGCGGAGCAGATCAGCGACATCGTGCGGCTGACGACGATTGTCGACATCTATGCGGCGCTCGTGGAGTCGCGTCCCTACCGCCTGCCCTTCACCCATGCCAAGGCGTTCTCCATCATGGAGAAGATGGAAGACAAACTCGACGTGCATCTGTTGCACGCGTTCCGCCCGGTAACGCTGGGCGCGTATTGACCGCGCCTAGGCGTCATCATCCCTCGTACGACGAAATCTCGATCAGGCTGCCGTCGGGATCCCGGCAATAGACCGACCGCAGCGCCCCGCGGGCGCCCTGTTTCGTCACCGGTCCTTCTTCGATCGCCACCTCGCACGCCTTGAGGTGCGCCACCACCTCTTCCGGCGTGCTGGCGGTCAGGAAACACAGATCGTCGCTGCCCGGCACTTCGTGGTCGGCGGTGAACCATTCGACCTTGTCGGCGCCGCGCGGCCGCACATTGATCTTTTGGTTGCCGAACACCAGTGAGGTCCTGACCGGCTTGCCATGGCCGGGGTCGAACACCCTGACCTCCATCCCCAGTACCTTGCGATACCACTCGGTCGAGCGCGCCACATCGGCGACGTTGATCACGATATGATCGAGTGCATTGACCTTGACCGGCATTGGCCCTCCTTTCGTCATAGAGGCGCAGCGCTGGCTGCGTCACATTTTGTTTGATACAACGCGAGACCTGATCGGTTCAACGACATCAATCAAAAACGGACGCACCACGGGAGGGAGAAACGCATGGCTTCACGTCGCATCGCGATGGCTCTGTTTGTACTCGGTCTGAGCGCCCTCGCCTTGCCGCTTCGTGCGGCGTCCGCCCTGGATTACCCGACGCGTCCGGTCCGGTTCGTCGTCGGCTATCCAGCCGGCGGTTCCACCGACATCATCGCACGCCTGATCGGCCAGCGGTTGTCGGATCGGCTCGGCCAGCAATTCGTGATCGAAAACAAGCCCGGCGCCGGCAACAACATTGGAACAGAAACCGTGGTCAAGGCCGAACCTGACGGCTACACGGTGCTGCTGGTCAACCCGGCCAACTTCATCAACACCTCGCTCTACACCAATCTCAATTTCAACTTCATCCGAGACATCGCGCCGGTCGCCTCGTTTCTTCGCGTGCCGAATGTGATGACGGTAGCCAAGGAAGTGCCGGCAAAGACCGTCGCCGAATTCATCGCCTATGTGAAGGCCAATCCCGGCAAGGTGAACCTCGCATCATCGGGCAACGGCACGTCGGTGCATCTGTCCGGCGAAATGTTCATGGCGATGACGGGCGCGAAGATGCTGCACGTCGCCTATAAAGGGGCCGCGCCTGCAACCACCGATCTACTCGGCAACCGAGTCCAGGTCATGTTCGACAACATGCCATCGATTATCGGGCATATCCGCGGCGGTGCCCTGCGCGCGCTCGCCGTGACCACCGCAGAGCGGTCGCCGGAATTGCCCGATGTTCCGACGGTCGCCGAAACCGTTCCCGGCTATGAAGCGAGCGCGCTGTTCGGCATGGGTGCGCCGGCCAAGACGCCGCCCGAAATCATCGCGAAGCTCAATCGGGAGATCAACGCGGTGCTGGCCGAACCCGAGGTCCGCAAGCGCCTGGTCGAGCTCGGCGGCGAGCCGCTGATCGCCAAGCCGGAGGACTTCAGCGCGATGATCAAGGCCGAGACCGAGAAGTGGGAAAAGGTCGTCAAATACGCCGACATCAAGATCGAATAGAACCAATCGGCGCCGCATAATCCGGCGCCGACAGGTCAGATAAACCAGGTATCGCTATATCAGGTGCCGCCCGGCGCCATCGCGGCGGACGGCGAAGGGGTGGTGCTCTCCGCCACCGGCGTGGTCGACGGTTCAGGATCAAACCCAAACAGCTCGACGAGAAATTTGTAATACTTCGGCATCTTTTCCTTCAGTTGCGCGCGGGTGTGCGGCTCACTCAGGGTTCCTTTGCCGGCCAGGAAAACGCTCGCGGTCACCGCGAAGAATTCCTGCGGGTTCGTCATCGCGTACTCTTCCTTGGGCATGACGTTCTTGCTGATGGCCTGCGCGTACATCGCCTTGATGCCGAGATTCTCCAATCCCCCGCCCATCAGCTTGTTGTGATAGGCGTGGAGCAGCTCATGAAGGATAACCGGGTCCTCGGCATATTTGAGCATGTTAGGTCGCAGCTTGATGACGCCGGTCCCGGCATCCGCCGCCAGATCGACGAAATTCGGGTTGCTCCAGCTCATGGCTCTGGAATCCCACACCGTGAAAGAGCGGGTCCGCGCCGTCGACGTTTCCGGAGGGACCGAACTGTAGCAGGCGATCGGCGGACCCAGGTCAGTGCATGCCATTTCGCTGGCGACGATCGGAACCGTATGGAAGAACTGCAGCACCTTCGGGCTGAGACCGACGCTTTCCACGACGTCGAACTGCTTCTTCAGAAGATCGGTGATCTCCGCATTATCCTTGCGGTCCGAGTTCTCGGACAGATCGAAAATATATCCGCGATAGGTTTCAAAGCCCGGCGGCACCGCTGCCGGCGGATCGACCTGGATGACCCGCGGACCCGCGCCTGCAAAGCTGGAGGCGAACGAAAGCAGCAAAACGACAGATGAAGTCAAGAACAGCCCGCGCATGGTATCCCCCGGCAGTTTGGCGTGTGGCATTGACGGTGCGGCCTGGTCGGCCGTTTTGAAGCCCGCATCATAGCAATGCGAACTTGCAACGCAGTTTCGCGGTTTATCGTAACTTTGCGCATGATGTTTCGGCGGCGTTAACTGTGAGGAAGGCATGCGCCGCCCTGGGCGTTACGCAAGAGGTGAAAATTCGCGAGCGCCGTTAACCACATCTCCAGAGGTTGAAGAACGAGTGTCGGTTAGGTGTTGTAGGTAACAATCTATTAGGGTTGATTAGACCGGCAGCCGCGATTGTGGCGTGGGGTCTCGATAGACCGAGGTGAACGTGGATTCGAGACTGAGCTAGAGCAGTTCTTCCTTCGCTGCGAACGACGACGAACCATGATCTCGTCCCAACAGACGCCTGCTTGATGGCGAGATCAATATCCAAAAACCAAAGTTGAAACGCGGACAGGGTTGGGACGCGGCATGCAGTGGTATGTCTACCTGATTACAATTTCTGCCACCGCCTTCCTCGGTCAGATTGCCGTCGAATTAATCAGCCGGCCGATATGGAAAGTATATCGCCTTCGGCGCGAAGCTCTCGATCGGATGCGTTCTTTTGGAAACAGGCCGCTGCCACGGCCGAGAGAATTGGCGATCAGCTCTCGGGAGATCCGCGAGTATGATCAGGCTGTGAGAAACGTGAGAGAGGCGCAGCGCACTTTTGGCGATCTGGGCGCTCAATTCCTTGCACTTGGCGAGAGTGAACCGGCCACCCGTATCCTGATGGCTCTGTTTGGTTTGAATATAGCTCTAGCAGGACAAGAGCTGATCAATCTGTCGGAAGTCTTTGCCATGGCCAAAACCGATGGCGGCCAACTTCGTCGTGAAATTAAAAGAGCTCTTCACGCTACCGGCATGGCGCTGGCGGTTTCTCGCCGTCGTTCACGTAACGACGTGACCAAGATTCGGCTTGAACCAATGCGCCTGCAAAGCGCGGGATATCCACGCAGATGAAAATAGGGCGCCCGGTTAGCAGCGTGTGGTCTCTCTTCGGCCCCATCATACGCTGAACCCTCGTGCTGCGGCTGTCCGAGCTGCGCAGAAGATCAGCAATCGGAAAATTCGACTTATTCGGATTTCCAAAGCAATTTTGCACGCGCACGGCGGGGTTTCGGTCTGCTCAAGCTTTTTGATTGATGCGGGATTGGAGCCAGCTGGCGCGCCACGTAGAACAAAACCGCGAACTTATACATAATTGAAATTGCTTGTGATTTTTCAAGATGGCCGAAGTTGGACGGTGATCGGCGCTGATTTCGGTCTCACGCTTCACCTGGGGCATTTCGGCACGCCCTGCGACAGTTCGCGCCTTGGCCACCCAGGAATGATAGTGTCTCCCGAGCTGCGGAAGAGACCGACGATTGCGCTCACGCGATCAATCGCAGTCAAGACAATGACGCTCGAAGAGATGCACTCCAAATCAAGCAGACGATCGTGAATGCGGTCGGACGGCGCCGGAAATGGAGGACGTTATGGCGTGGCGTGACGACAAGGCCCGGGCAACCCTGATCCGCGATGCCGCAGGGAGCGTGCAGCCGGGCAAGACTCCCCGGACCTTTGCCGAGCTTCTGTTCGGCTACACCAATGTCGAGGACCTCGCCAATCACGATGCCTCGTCGCTGGCCTTCCTGGCAGAACAGGCTTGGGAGCATGTGCAGCGGCGCACGGCGGGCAGCGCCGATATCCGCGTCGTCAATCCAGCGATGCCGGACGGACGCGAGATTTCCGTGCTCGAAGTCCTCAACGACAACATGCCTTTCCTGTTTGATTCCACCATGGCGGAGCTTGCCGAGCAGGGCATCGAAGTCACCCTGGTTGCGCATCCGATCATCGCGGTGGAGCGCGATGACCAAGGCAAGCTGCAGCGCTTCTACGGCGAAACACTGCCGGCAGGGGCAAAGGGCGCACGCGAAAGCCTGATTCATTTTCACATCACGCGTCTGGACGCCGATGCCGATCGCCAGAAGCTGATTGACGGCCTCACCAGGACGTTCAACGACGTGCGCGACTGCGTCGCCGACTGGCGGGCGATGCGCGACAGGATCGAGGACGCGATCAAGACCTTCTCTTCCAATCCGCCGCCGCTGCCGATCGACGAGGTCGCCGAAGCCAACCAGTTCCTGCAATGGCTGCGCGCCGACAATTTCACCTTTCTGGGCCTGCGCGAATATCGCTTCTCGCCAGAAAGCGATGCGTCGGACGACATTACGACCGGCGAAGGCCTCGGCATCCTGCGCGATCCCGACGTGAAGGTTTTGCGCCGCGGCAGCGAAATGGTGGTGATGACGTCCGAAATTCGCGAGTTCATGCGCGAGCCGACTCTCCTCATTGTCATCAAGGCCAATGTGAGCAGCCGCGTTCATCGCCGCATCCGGATGGATTACGTCGGCATCAAGCTCTACGCTCCCGATGGCCGGCTCGAGGGCGAATTGCGCCTCGTCGGTCTGTTCACCTCGGGCGCCTATACCCGCTCGGTACGACAGATCCCTTATGTCCGCCACAAGGTTTCGCAGGTGCTGCAGCGCGCCGGCTTCGACCCGAACAGCCATTCGGGCAAGGCGCTGATGCACCTCCTCGAAGAATATCCGCGTGACGAACTGTTCCAGGTCGACGTCGACACCCTCTACAACTTCGTCATGGAGATCCTGATCCTCTATGAGCGCCCCCGCGTGCGGGCGCTGGCACGGGTCGACAAGTTCGATCGCTTCGTCTCCATCCTCGTCTTCATTCCGCGCGAGAAATACGACACCGACGTGCGCACGCGCGTCGGTGTCTTTCTGGCGCAGGTCTACAAGGGGTCCTTGGCAGCTTCCTACGTGTCCTTTCCCGAAGGATCACTTGCGCGCGTCCAATACATCATCGCGCGCTTCGAAGGCAAAACACCCGTCGTCGAGCGCGCCACGCTGGAAGCCGAGATCAGCGCCATTGCCGCGACCTGGGCCGACAAGCTGAAAGCCGCGCTCGCCGCGTCTACCGATGGCATGCGCGCCCGCATGCTCGCCAACCGTTATGCCCAGGCCTTTACCGGCGGCTACACCGAAGTTTTCGACGCGGAGCGGGCGATCGCCGATATCGCCGCCATCGAAAGGCTCACGCCGGCGCGTCCGGTGGCGATTTCGGTCCACCGCCTCGAGGGCGAGCACGATCCCAAGCACTTCGGCCTCAAGGTGTTCTCGCATGCGGCGCCGCTATCGCTGTCCTATCGCGTGCCGGTGATCGAAAATCACGGCCTGCGCGTCGTCAACGAACGCACCTATCAGATCGTGCCCCGCGCCACGCCGGCGGCTCAAGCGGTATGGCTGCACGATATGACAATCGAGACCAGCGACGGCAAGCCGATCGAGATCAATCCGGAATTCAGCCATCGCCTGGAAGCCTCGATCATGGCGGTGGGCCGCGATCGCGCTGAATCCGACGGATACAACGCCCTGATCCTGCGCACGGCCTTGAGCTGGCGGGAAGTCTCGACCATCCGTGCGCTGTCGCGCTACCTGCACCAGATTCGGGCGCCGTTCAGCCAGGACTATATGTGGGAGACCCTGCGCAAGAACGCGGCGATTACCGCCAACATCGTCGCTCTGTTCCGGGTCCGCCTCGACCCACACCTAACCGCCACCGAAGCCGAACGTTCGGCACGCGAGACGGCCCTTCTCGCCGAGATCGAGGAGCAGCTCAAATCCGTCGCCTCGCTCGACGAAGATCGCATCCTGCGCCGTTTCACCAATCTGGTGCAGGCAACCATCCGCACCAATTTGTGGCAGATCGGAGAGGACGGACATCCGCGTCCGGTAATCTCCTTCAAGTTCGACGCGCGCAAGGTCGAGGACCTGCCGGCTCCGCGACCGCTCGTCGAAATTTTCGTGTATTCACCCCGCCTCGAAGGCATTCATCTGCGCTTCGGCAAGGTTGCGCGCGGCGGACTGCGCTGGTCTGACAGGCCGCAGGATTTCCGCACCGAGATCCTCGGCCTGGTCAAGGCCCAGCAGGTCAAGAACGCCGTGATCGTGCCGGTCGGCGCCAAGGGCGGCTTCGTGCCCAAGCGCCTGCCGCCGCCCTCCAATCGCGACGCCTTCATGGCGGAAGGCACAGAAGCCTATCGTATCTTCGTTCGCTCGCTGCTCGAACTCACCGACAATCTCGACGGCGACACCGTCGTGCCGCCCGACGCCACCGTGCGGCATGACGGCGACGACCCCTACCTCGTCGTCGCCGCCGACAAGGGCACCGCGACCTTCTCGGACGTCGCCAACGCGATCTCGGTCGAGAAGAACCATTGGCTCGGCGATGCCTTCGCCTCGGGCGGCAGTCAGGGCTATGACCACAAGAAGATGGGAATCACGGCGCGCGGCGCTTGGGAGGCGGTCAAGCGCCACTTCCGCGAGCTCGGCACCGACATTCAGACCATGCCGTTCACCGCGGTCGGCGTGGGCGACATGTCCGGGGACGTCTTCGGCAATGGCATGCTGCTCTCGCCGGCGACGAGGCTCGTCGCTGCGTTCGATCATCGCGACATCTTCATTGATCCTGCGCCCGATCCCGCGATCGGCTTCGCCGAGCGCCAGCGCCTGTTCGACCTGCCGCGATCGAGCTGGCAGGACTACAACAAGTCGCTGATCTCGCACGGCGGCGGCGTGTTCTCGCGCTCGCTCAAGGCGATTCCGCTTACACCGGAAGTGCGCGCCCTGCTCGATCTCGACAAGCCGCAGGCCACGCCTTTCGAGGTGATCACGGCGATCCTGAAAGCGCGCGCGGATCTTTTGTGGTTTGGCGGCATCGGCACCTACATCCGCGCGTCGGGGGAGAGCGATGATCAGGTCGGCGACCGCACCAACGATTCGATCCGTATCACCGGCGGCGATGTGCGCGCCCGGGTGATCGGCGAAGGCGCCAATCTCGGCGTCACCCAGCGCGGCCGCACCGAGGCGGCGCAAGAAGGCGTCAAGCTCAACACCGACGCCATCGACAATTCGGCCGGCGTGAACACGTCCGACGTCGAGGTCAATATCAAGATCTTGCTGGCGCGACCCGAGCGCGAGGGAAGCCTCAGTCCGACTGACCGCAACAGCCTGCTTGCCGCGATGACCGACGAGGTCGGCGAGTTGGTCCTGCGCAACAACTATCTGCAGACGCTGGCGCTCTCGCTCGCTGAACGCGAGGGCGTGGCCGAGACGAGCTTCCTCACCCGCCTGATGCAGTCGCTCGAGCAGCGCGGCCTGCTCAACCGCGCCGTGGAATTCCTGCCCGATGATGCGGCGATCACCGAACGCACAAGGCGCGGCCAGTCCCTCACACGGCCTGAGCTTGCCGTGCTGCTCGCCTACGCCAAGCTGACGCTCTACGATGACCTGCTTGCCTCCGCCGTGCCAGACGATCCCTATCTCGCCCGCGAAGTGTCCCAGTATTTTCCACGCGAGGTTCAGGACAAGTTCCCGACAGCGGTGCAATTCCATCGGCTCCGACGAGAGATCATCGCGACCAGTCTTGCCAATGCCGTGATCAACCGCGGCGGCCCGGCCTGTGTCGTGCGCCTGGTCGACGAGACCGATGCCGATATCCCCACCATCGTCATGGCCTATGTGGCGGTGAATGAATCTTACGGCCTCAAGCGGCTGAATGACGCGATCGACGGCCTCGACACCCGCATCGGCGGACAATTGCAACTCTCGCTTTACGCGGCGATTCAGGGTCTCCTGCTCTCCCGCATGATCTGGTATGTGCGCAATGTCGATTTCGGAGCCGGTCTGGACGCGGTCATCTCACGCTTCGGCCCGAGCATCCGCGCGATCGTCGCCGGCCTCGACAACACCCTGCCGCCGGACTTGCAGGCCGAGCGCGGCAAGCGGCGGCAGGACCTGATTGATGCAGGCGTCCCGACAGATCTCGCCGGCGAACTCGCCGATCTCGACGCCCTTGTCTCGGCACCCGATATCGTGACCGTCGCCGAGCGCACCACCCGCGCCATCAGCGACGCCGCTGCGACTTTCTTCGCCGCCGAGGCTAGTTTCCATGTCGACCGCATCGTCGGCGCCGCACGCAGCGTTCCGGCAAACGATAATTTCGAACGTCTCGCCATCGACCGTGCCGTCGACCAGATCGCAGCAGCCGAAAGAAAACTGACCGCGGGCATGCTGGCAACCGGCAAATCCGGCCAGCAAGCCGCCGAGACCTGGCTCGCGGCTCATCCTGAAGCGACGCGCATCCGCCGATCGGTCGAGGAGATTGCCGCCAGCGGCCTGACGCTCGCCAAACTGACTGTGGCTGCAAACTTGCTGGGGGATCTGGTCAAGGGCTGATGAGGCCCTGCGCACCGCAGTGAGAGGAGGCGGCCTTAAGGCTGCCACCCGGCAGAACCTGATGTCCTTGGAAGAAGCTGGCGCACCCGACACGATTCGAACGTGTGACCTTTGCCTTCGGAGGGCAACGCTCTATCCAGCTGAGCTACGGGTGCATCGCGGTTGATTTAGCCGATTGGCCCGGCGTCGGCAATGGTAGGCTGAGGGGTAAGGAGCAAGGCCCCGAAGGCAACGGTCACACTCGGGAAACACCTGAAATGGCGGGGAAGCTTGAAGCAGGAGCTTTTCAAGAGCCCTGCCACGGGGACACCTGACCCGCATCATTGATGAACGCGAGCGGCATGATCTGCTCGCAACTGAACGCGGCTGCCGTCAAGTGCCCACCAAAGCACGCGCCAGTATCCAGGTTCACTCTGTTGCTTCGGATGTCCGGCTTTCCCGAGGCCGTGGGCGTGTGGCCATGAACTACGAGACGTCCATGATCGACCGGCGACGACAAAAACGGTTCGCGAATCCACAACAAGTCTCGCTCCCTTTGTTTTTCCAATGGAATTCCCGGTCTGACGCCGGCATGAACGTAGAGGCGCTTTCCATCGTCTGTTGTGAGGGGACGAGATGAAAGCCAAACCTTATGAGTGTCCGGAATGGCTTCGATGTCGGTAACGTCGAAACTTGCCATCGTCTCGAGTCCGCCATTCTGAAACCATGCGGCACGCTGAGAGCTCCCGGCGTCCGATGTCACAGCGTCGTCGAACAGCTTCTCGTGGTTGCCCCTGAGGCAAACAAATTGCCTGGGCGACGACGCTTCAGCTCTGATCAGAAAATCCACGACCTTCCTGGAATCCGGTCCTCGATCGATATAGTCCCCCAGAAACACAAATCTGGACGGCCGGGTCCCGGAATGCTTTTTGCAGCAAGAAAGCAAGCGTATCAGTTGGTCGTAACAGCCGTGGATATCGCCAACTGCATAAGTGATCGTCACTGGGACCAATGCCAAGTTAAGTCCGTCTCAATTCAGTGCTTTGCGCCCCACGTAACGCGGAGAAACGTGGTTGGCCTTTTGGTTCAGCGACATGATCAGGATTATCGGCACCAAGGTCTAGAAATATATTTTTTCAAAAAACAGCGATTCGAGTCAATTTCCCGGGGCCTCGATTGAATCTATAGGATGACAAAATCGACCTCTCCTGAGAACCTGAAAGATCCGCCGTGAGCGGCTAGCAACATATTCGCGCCTTTCAATATCGTGGTAACGCCTGCGGTGGTCTTCCAAAAGCTGCGAACATGACCTAAGCGTTGGTCGCCGAGATGGCGGCCGTCGGTCGCAAAAAAACAAGCGGGAGAGATCCTCAAGCTCTCTCCCGGCAAAAAGAAGACAAGGGAGGCCTCGAAACGGGGCGGACAGGGCGTTGGCCGAAAGAGAAGCTTCTATCTCCGCAAACTCGCTGGAACCCACGTTTCGCGCCTGCATTCATCGTGGAGCGCACCAGATCGGCGGTTCGTGCATTGAACTGGCATGCGACGGCTCGCGCATCCTGTTGGATCTAGGCAAGCCGCTGGATGCCGAAGATCTCGATCCCGCCCTGCTGCCCGCGACTGCTGGCCTCCTGAACGGCGCAGAGCCGGGTCTATTGGGCATCGTCATTTCCCATGGCCATATCGATCATTGGGGCCTGGCGCCCTTGGTGCACGAGACGATTCCCGTAGCGATAGGCGCAGCCACGTGCCGGATTCTCCATGCCGCGGCACCGTTCGTGCCAAATCCGTTCACGCCTGAAAATACGATTGAGCTCTCCGACGGGGTGCCTGTGACCTTCGGACCGTTCACAGTCACTCCATACCTGGTAGATCACTCTGCTTTCGATGCCTATGCCCTCCTTGTTGAAGCGGGCGGTCGTCGACTTTTTTATTCCGGCGACATCAGGGCACACGGCCGAAAGGCCGCGCTGTTTGAACGAATGACGCGGAATCCGCCGCAGAATGTCGACGCTATGCTGATGGAAGGGTCAACTTTGGGACGTTTGGACGAAAGTTCGCGCTTCCCAACGGAAGCAGAAATCGAAGAGCGCCTTGTCGAGCGTTTCAAGCCCCCCGGTTTCGTTATCGTATCCGCGTCAGCACAGAACATCGATCGGATGGTCAGCCTGTATCGTGCGTGCAAGCGAACTGCCCGCACGCTGGTGCTCGATCTCTATGCGATGGAAATGCTCCGAGCCACCAAGAATCAGAATCTTCCCGGCCCGGGATGGCCCAACCTATCTGTTTATGTGCCTGAATATCAGCGCAGACAGATTGCCCAGAACAAACGCTTCGATTTGCTCCTACCCTACAAGAGAGAGCGGCTTTATCGCGAACAGCTGAGTGAGATTGGCAACAGCGCCGTGATGCTTTTTCGGCCAGCCATGACGCGGGATGTTGACGAGGCCGGTCTATGGCCGGGAGCTCGCGCGATCTGGTCACAATGGGACGGCTATCTCAAAGATGGCGCTGGCGCAAAGCTGAAGGCGAGTCTCCAGGAGCGCGGGGTGCCGCTTGAGAACGTTCATACGTCCGGGCACGCAAGCATCACCGACCTAAAACGTCTTGCGGCCGTGGTTTCGCCTTCGGCCCTCGTCCCCATCCACACGTTCGAGAGCGATCGGTTTCCTGAGTATTTTGACAACGTGGTGCGCCGCAAAGACGGTGAATGGTGGGACGTCTGAGATGGTCAAATTTTCGCGGATATTGCGACCAGAAGCAATTCTAGCGTTGGAAGGACTCTCAAACGCCTCGCATGACAATTGGTGGAAGGAGCTCTTGCGCCTTTGGGCGCCGGCTGGATCGCCTGACGGGTTACGTCTCGCAATCCGTTCCAACTATATCGATTTTTACCGGATGGGAAACAGAATAGCGCACGTTAGCTTTGGCCAGTCCCAGAAGGGAGAAGCGGCACCTATCACAGTGTAAGGACGCACGCAAAATACGTTGGAGGCGAGCACGCTGGCGATAACGAGGTCAAACTCTGCGAGAACGGTAGGGGGCTATCTTGGAATGATCGATTTGATTTTACCTCATTCGCTGAGATAAGCCGCAACATTGATAGTCGGATGGCCGAGGTCCGCAAAAGCAGCCCTCGTCGCGGTTTAGAAAAACTGGGAGTGGACGTCATTCTTGCTAACAATCCCGCGGTGATCGACCTTGAGATGGCCCTGTCGCCAGACCCCAGGGTTCCGGAATCCGGTGATGGCCCCCCGCGAATGGATTTGGTTGCGCTCGAAAAGCATGAGCAGGAAATCCGCATTGTATTCTGGGAAGCCAAGACGTTCGACGACCCTCGGTTAAGATTTGAAGATGTTGGGCAAGTCGAGAATGATCGCAAAACAACAAAAAAGAAGAATGTCCTCACGCAGCTCAAAACCTACTCAAACTATGTCGCCTATGAGGACCGGAGGCGCGAAATTATTGTGGCCTATCGGGAGACATGCCGCTTGTTAACGCGGCTTTGGTCCATGCGAGGAGAAAAGACGCCGCTCCATTCTTTGATCGTGCAGGCCGCCGCTGAAAGCTCGAACCTTATGATTGATCTAAAGCCGCGCCTTATCGTCTTCAGTTCGGAGGGTGGCAAGGACGTGAATAGTGATCCCTTTTGGACGCGGCACAAAGACAGGATTGTCAATGCTGACTACCCGATGATCGTGAAGAACCGGGCTGCAGAAATCTCTCTGCCTTTGTGAGTCGCCAATTAGACACGTTCCCAAGGCGCCCGCTCTCCCAACTGTCGCGGCGACGGCGCCACGTAGACAGTCTTCATCGCTGAAAGCTATCGCGCCCGCGGCGCGAACCGTATTCGCGCCAGCCGAACGTCACGTTCTTTCCGCTAGGCGGCCAATGCCTCCAGCGCCGGCTGAAACGGCAACCCCAGACTTTTGGCCACGGCCTCGTAGGTTACCTTCCCGCGATGAATGTTCAGCCCGTCGCGCAAATGCGGATTTCGCCGGATTCCGGCGAGCCCTTCGGATGCCAGCGTGAGGCCGAACGGCAGCGTCGCGTGGTTGAGCGCGTGGCTCGATGTGACCGGAACGGCACCGGGCATGTTGGCAACGCAGTAGTGGATGACGCCATCCACCTCGTATGTCGGGTTGTCGTAGGTCGTCGCGTGTGACGTCTCGAAACAGCCTCCCTGATCGATGGCGACGTCGACGATGACCGCACCCGGCTTCATCGATTTCAGCATACGGCGTGTCACCAGTTTCGGCGCGCTTGCGCCGGGAACCAGGACGGCGCCGATCACGACGTCGGCCGCCACGAGTTCGTGGTCGAGCGCCTCTCCGGTCGAAAAGCGCGTCCGCACCCGGCCGGCGAACATCTCATCGAGTTCTCGGAGCCGCGGCAGCGAGCGATCGAGGATGCTGACCTCGGCGCCAAGGCCGATCGCCATCCGGGCCGCATGGGTGCCGACGATACCGCCGCCGATGACCACGACACGCGCCGGCTCGACGCCCGGCACGCCGCCGAGCAAGAGGCCGCGACCGCCCGCCGGCTTTTTCAAGGCTGAGGCTGCCGCTTCGATCGACAGCCGCCCTGCGACTTCGCTCATCGGCGCCAGCAATGGAAGGCCGCCGCGTTCGTCCGTGACGGTCTCGTAGGCCACTGCCGTGCAGCCCGACTGAATGAGACCCAGGGTTTGCTCGCGATCGGGCGCGAGGTGCAAGTAGGTAAAGAGAATCTGGCCTTCACGCAGCCGCGGCCATTCCGTCGGCTGCGGCTCCTTGACCTTCACGATCATCCCGGCGCGCTGAAACACTTCTTCGGCGCTTGCCGCGATGGTGGCGCCGGCCCGCTGATAGGTTTCGTCGGAGGCTCCGATCCCCAAGCCGGCGCCTTGCTCGACCAGGACGCTGTGCCCGGCCGCAACATATTCGCGAACGGCAGGAGGCGTCAGCCCGACGCGATACTCCTGCACCTTGATTTCCCTGGGAACACCTACCAGCATCGAATCCTCCGCATCTTCGTCCTTTTAGCAGCGAAACCGCGAAGGTTTCCGGCAAAGGCTGCGCGGTCCGGGTCGCGTGGCGCTGTATTCCTGCGCTGGGAGACGATATGGTGCAGGAATCATGCGCACGCTAGACCGATCCGACATTCTGCTGCTCCGGGAAGTGACCTCGAACGCCCGCTGCTCGCATGTCGAGCTGGCCGAGCGTGTCGGGCTTTCGAGCACCGCCTGTGCCCGCCGTCTCGCCGCCCTTGAAGAGGAGGGGTTGATCGAGGGATATCAGGCCGTGCTTGGCCTGAAGGCGCTGGGCCTCGGCACCACCGTGATTGTACGCATCACGCTGGAAAGCCAGAGCGAAGACGCGCTCGAAACATTCGAACGCGCGGTCGTCAAATGCCCGTCGGTCGTACGCTGCCTGCTGATGTCCGGCAGCGACGACTATCTGCTGACGGTAATTGCGCGCGACATCGAGGACTTCGAGCGCATTCACACCTCGCAATTATCCCGCCTGCCGCGGGTGTCCCGCATCCAGTCGAGCTTCGCGATCCGCAACGTCGTCAATCGCTCGTTTCCTCCGGCGGCGCTGCTGCCATCAGGCAAGGCCCGCTGAACTCGATCGCGAACGTCAAACCGAAGCCCGCGACCAAAATCTTGTCGCGAGCGCCGCCGATCGGCGCGGCGCCGGCCGGCATTTCGGTCGATCTTGATTTTATCGGGCGGAAATCGTCCAGTAGGTTGCGCAGCAGTCGGATGGCCGCGCCGGGGATGGAATCCCGCCCCCGCGCCGGCCAGACGACGCTGCTCGTATCGGAGTTCGGAAGGAGCGTAACAGGGGGGCGTGAAATGGCAGATACTTCCGGCTCACCGCAATCTTCCGCAGACGGCAGGCCGTGGCCGGTGCTTCGCTCTCTCGCCAACTACCGCGCTCAATTCCTCAGCCGCGACCTGTTCGCGGGGCTGACCCTGGCCGCCATTGTCATCCCGGAACAGATGGCAACCGCGCGTCTCGGCGGCTTTGCCCCGCAGATCGGCTTTTTTGCCTTCGTGGCGGGCTCGCTCGCCTTCGCCCTGTTCGGCGGCAACCGTTTCCTCTCATCGGGCGCGGATTCGACCATCACGCCGATCTTTGCCGGCGGTCTCGCCGCTTTGGCGATGACGGGCTCGCCGGACTACCTCACGCTGGCCGCGGCGCTGGCGCTGATGGTCGGGCTCATGCTGGCGGCTGCCGGGATTTTCCGTCTGGGCTGGATCGCCGATCTCCTGTCGATACCCGTCACGGTCGGCTTTCTCGCAGGAATCTCGGCTCACATCCTGATTTCCCAACTGCCTGTGATCCTTGGGCTGCCAGCGCCCGAAGGCCCGATGCTGGCGCGCCTCGCCACCCTGGCCGAACACCTCGGCGACGCCAACGGATTTACGCTCATCATCGGCCTTGGCGTGCTCGCGATCATCGCCCTGTCCGAGCAGATCGACGCGCGGATTCCGGGCGCGCTTATCGGTCTTGCATTGGCGAGCGCGGCGGTGGTTTTGCTTCGTCTCGAAAGCCACGGGGTCAGCGTTCTCGGCGCAATCTCGGTTACAAAGCCCGCGCTCGCGATTCCCGTGGTATCGGCCGGACGCCTCACCAGCCTATTGTCGCTCAGCCTCATCATTTCGGTCGTCGTCATGGTGCAGACTGCGGCAACGACGCGATCCTTTCCAACCGATCCCCATGAGCCGCCAGACGTCGACCGGGATTTTGTCGGTATAGGAATCGGCAGCATCCTGGCCGGACTGGTCGGCGCGTTTCCCGTCGATGCAAGCCCGCCACGGACTGCCGTGGTGGTTGAGACCGGCGGCCGTTCCCAGCTTGCGGGCCTCGCTGCCGTGGCGATCGTGATCGCGCTGCTCGCCTTCGGCACATCACTGCTGCATCGAATTCCCAACGCCGCCCTTGGCGGAGTTCTGTTGTTCGTTGCGCTTCGGATCGTTCGTCTTGGCCAGATCGTGACCATCTTCCGGCAATCGCTCGGCGAATTTCTCCTGATCCTGGTGACGGCTGTGGGGATCATCGTCCTGCCGATCGAACAGGGTGTCGGCCTTGGCATCGCGCTATCGTTGCTGCACGGCATATGGAGCACGACGCGCGCCCGCGTTCAGCTGTTCGAGCGCGTGCCGGGGACGTCGATCTGGTGGCCGTCGAGCGCCAATTTTCCCGGCGAGCAGGAGACGGGTGTGATCGTCGCGGGGTTTCAGGCGCCGCTGTCGTTCCTCAACGCCTATCACTTCCGGCGCGATATCCTGGCGGCGTTGAAATCCTCCTCGCAAAAGGTGCGGCTGCTCGTACTGGAAGCCACCGGCATCGTCGAGATCGACTTCACGGCCGCGCAGATCCTGGCCGACATCATCCGCCAATGTCACGCCGGCGGCGTCGACTTCGCGATTGCCCGGCTGGAGTCGCTTCGCGCGCAAGAGGCGATAACGCGGTTCGGGATCGAGGCGTTACTGGGCGCCGATCATCAGTTTCAGAGCGTGGAAGAGGCGGTTCGCGCCCACACCAAGAAGGGCTAAAAATTCCTAGCGCCCTACGCCGGCACGATCGCCTTGCCGATCGGCCACAAGGCAATGCCGGCAAGCTTCAGATGGGCCCACGCGAACGGAATCCCGATAATGGTCACGGCAAGAACCACTGCCGTGACGACGTGGCCGAGCGCCAGCCACCAACCCGCGAGCAATAGCCAGATCAGGTTGCCGACAAAGCCCAAAAGCCCCGTGCCGAGGTCGGACTGGCCGGTCAGGCTATCGCGGCGCACGGCTTTCTGGCCAAACGGCAGCAGCGTGTAGGCGGCGATGTTAAAGGCGGCCCGTGCCCAGGGCAGACCGATGATGGTGATCGCCATGACGATCGCGGCGACGACCCAGCCAACCGCCATCCACACGCCGCCGAGCAACAGCCACAGGATATTCAGGAATATCGAAACGGGCGGCATGGGACCTCTTCGAAAGCGGCGGTGCGCGACACCGCGCCTTACTTGCGCCACTGCATCAGCCGTCGCGCGGTAAACGGCAGTATAGCAAGGAAGAGGCCGCCCCGAAATGACCGAGCGACATTAATCGTCGTTCACGTCGAGCGGAAACGGCAGGGCGCTGGCGTCGCCCGCTCAGCGGCGATAGCGCGTGGGGCGCGAATAGTTATGGCGATTTTCCTGCGCCGGGCGGCTTGCCGTAGCCACGCGCGCCTCGCTGATGACAGGCGCGACCAGTTTGAGCTCTTCCAGGAAAATGGGCCTGGCAAAATAGAATCCCTGTGCGTAGCGGATCCTGGTGGCAGCTTGCAGATAGGCCAGTTCCTCGAAGGTTTCGATACCTTCCGCGATGACCGTCATGCCGAGCGCCTCGCTCAGCGATTCGATCGCCCGCAAAATTCCCTGGCTGCGCGGGCGAAGATGGATGTCGCTGATAAAGGATCGGTCGATCTTGATTTCATCGGCCGTGATGTCGGCCAGCGCCGACAATGACGAATAGCCAATGCCGAAATCGTCGATCGAGATTCCGACCCCCAGATTGCGGAAGATCGGCAGGATTTCATCCTGGAAGCGCGTCTTGGCAACGAAGGCGTCTTCCGTAACTTCGATCATGAAGCGCCGGGGAAAGCCGGTTGCCTCCAGCGCCTCGGCGAAGGAGCGCATGAATTGGGGGTTGTTGGCCTGCTTCGCCGCGACATTGATGCTGATCGTGGCCGACGGCCCGAAAGTCTCATTGATAAGGTCGATCGACCTGACGATCTCGGCCAGCACGAGATGGGTGAGCTCGTCGATCAGTCCCAGTTCGACGGCGAGATTGATGAAGGTGCCGGGAGCCTGGATGACCCCCTCGTCGTCGCGCAAGCGCACCAGCGCCTCGATACCTTTGACTTCCCTGGTCCTGATATCGATCTTGGCCTGAAAGGCGCAGCAGAAGCGCTTCTCGAGGATCGCCAGCCGCAGCGACTGCTCGATCTTCATGCGCGCGAGCACCTCGCTCTCCATGCCGGTATCGAAGAACACCACCGAGCCCTTGCCGTCGTTCTTGACCCGGTACATCGCGATATCGGCATTCTGGCGCAACACGTCATAGCTGCGGCCATGCTCCGGAAACAGACTGACTCCTATGGAGGTCGAGGCGAAGATTTCCGACCCGTCGATGAAGAAAGGCGCTTTCAGCCGCCGCAAGGTGGCTCCGATATATTCGGCCACCTCCTGCTCGCCCTCGACCGGATTGAGCAGAAGCAGAAACTCATCGCCGCTGATCCGGGACAACATGTCGGTCTCGCGCAAATCAAGCCCGAGGCGCTTGGACACCTCGATCAGGAGCGCGTCGCCCACCGAGTGGCCGTAATAGTCGTTGATATGCTTGAAATTATCGACGTCGAGAAAGGCGAGCGCGAACCTGCTTGGCGGCTCCTCGCGCTGAATCAGGCTTTGCGCACGATGCTCGATCACCCGGCGCGTCGGCAGGCCCGTCAGTTCGTCGAAGAAGGCCGAGCGGAACAAATGATCCTCGACCGCCTTCTGCTCGCTGATATCGGCGGCGCTCGACAGCAACAGGCTGCGACCCGCGATGCGAACCGGCTGATGGGCCGTAAGAAGGACTTGCTCGCCTTTGCTTCCGGCGACGCTCACTTCCGCGACAGTGGGGAGTCCAGCGCGAAGTAGTTCCAGCCCGGCTCGCTTCCGCTCGCTCAATTGTCTCGCGGCGAGTTCGCTCTGCTGCCCGGCGGCCATGCCCAGTTGCGACGCCGCAGCGTCGTTGATGAACAGGAAACGGCCCTCCTCGTCCTGGACCGTGACACCCGTCGGGAGCAATCTGAGGACATCCCTCAACAACCCGGCTTCGTTTTCGAAAGCGGGTTCGGATTCGGCTTGCATGGCAGAGGAGATTTGATCGGAGGGCGGCAGGCTTTTCATAGCCGCAGAGGTTGTCAAAGTCTCTTGTAGTTTTGGTTAAGTAGACCGCAGAGAAACCGTGCGGTTGCGCTTTGTCCCGTGGGCGCAGCGATCGTCATTAACAGAACGTCAACGTGCACTTTCGCGGTTTAAATTTGGATCCAGTTCACGCTTTGGGCACGCGACATTGCATGGTGCAATGGACCCCGCTCTTCAGGAAACTGATCTCGGTCTTGCCGTCGAACGGCCTGAGCGCCGATTCCAGCAGTTTGGTGCCAAAACCGGCCTCTCCAATCTTGCCGACCGACGGTCCTTCGGTTTCATCCCATGAAATATTCAGCCGATCGTCGGTCATCGTCCATGAAACCTGGAGCACCCCGCGCTCGGAGGAAAATGCGCCGTATTTGCCGGCATTGGTCGCAAGTTCGTGAAAAATCAGCGCAAGGCTGACGGCCAACTTGGCCGGCAGAAACAGCCGGTCCCCGTTCAAGGTGAAGCGAACATGGCCATAAGGTCCGAGTTCGGACAGCAGGAGGTCCTTGATATCGCACCCGCCCCCGTCGACCTTGGTGATCAATTCGTCGGTCGCCGACAGCGCACGCAAGCGATGGTCGATGCTGGCCCAGACTTGCGGCTGATTTTGCAACACCTGATGAAGCACGGCATGGACGGTCGATAATTTGTTCTTCAACCGGTGTTGCAGCTCGTCGACGAGGAGTTTGCGATACTCTTCCTCCCGGATCAGCCGCTTCGAGATATCCCGCTGATAGGCAGCCACCGAGCGGTAGTGCTCGACCCCCCAAATCGTCAGCGCGCATACGATCGAAAAAATGACCAGCAGCACCAGCCGCGGGAAAAAATAGCTTGGCACATCGCCAAAATTCATGACGGCGCCGAGCACCCCGCCTGCGGTAGCGGTTGCGATCCCCACCCGATAGCCGCCGAGCGCAGTGGCAAAGAAAACGGCAGGAAAATACGGTGTGAAATAGACATCCGGCCGCAGCGCGGCGAGAACCCAGCGGGCTGCGGTCGCCAGCGCGAGACAGGTTATCGAAAAGCCGATGCTGAATGCCAGGGAGGATCGGGCAGTTCCTTGCCAGCCTTGGCGAAACTCGTCGATCAATCTTGCTGTCAGTCGCATCGGGGAAGGCTCGAATCCGAAAATCAGGTCAGCATAGCGCAAATAAGATGACACGCGCCTGTGGACGGCAGGCTATCCTGTTCAATACTCCGATAAGTTTAGCCATTCCGCGGCAGGGAATCCGAACGATGCGGAGAGGCATGGCAACGCGCGACTTGCGCTGCTCCAGTGGGCCAGAGATATTTTAGCGCGAGAGTGTCAAAAAGAGGACCGACAATATGGAACGGCTGAGCGGCAAGGTTGCGGTGATCACCGGTGCAACAAGCGGCATTGGGCTGCGCACCGCTGAAATATTCGTAGGCGAGGGCGCAAAAATCGTCATCGCCGGGCGCCGCGCGCCGGAAGGCGAGGCACTGGCCAAAAAGCTCGGGCCGGCCTGCCTGTTCCGCCGCACCGACGTCACCATCGAGGAGGAGGTGCGCAGCCTGATCGGCGAGGCCGTCGACAAATTCGGCCGCATCGATTGTCTGTTCAACAATGCCGGCGGCCCGGCACAGACCGGCGGCATCGAAGGCCTGGAAGCGGACCGCTTCGATGCCGCGATGGCGACCTTGCTGCGCAGCGTGATGCTCGGCATGAAGCATGCCGCGCCCCATATGCGACGCCAGGGCTCCGGCAGCATCATCAACAACGGCAGCATCGCCGGCAGGCTGGCCGGCTTTTCGTCGTCGATCGTCTATGGCGCCGCCAAGGCCGCTGTGATCCATCTGACCAAATGCGTCGCGATGGAGCTCGGCGAAGCCGGCATTCGCGTCAACAGCATTTCGCCGGGAGCAATCGCCACCGGGATTTTCGGCAAAGCACTGGGCTTGCCGGTGGAAGCGGCGGAGAAAACCCCCGACGTGATGCGTGAGGTCTACAAGACCGCACAGCCGATACCCCGCGCCGGTCTGCCCGAGGACATCGCGCATGCGGCGGTGTTTCTCGCCAGCGACGAATCCACTTTCATCAACGGCCATGACCTGGTGATCGACGGCGCCATCACGGGTGGGCGCAACTGGACCGCACAGCAACAGGGCCTTGCCGCCTTGCGCAAGGCGTTCGATCAAGCCAAAGGGTGAGTCCAAGACCGGCGGCGGCACGAAGGGCGGGCGATGTGAACGCAAGGCTTGAGAAAAAACTGCGATTACTCGCGATCATCGTGACGACCAGCATGATCGGGGGCGCAGTTTATTCCCTGACGCTCGGGTTCACGACTGTCAGAGACATAGCCGTCGGAGTCTCGTACGGGCTGCTTATTAGCGCCCCTCTTGCGGGCATTTCACTGTTCGTCCTGGACGGTCCGCTGCGCGCATGGCTCGGGGGCCTCTCATTCACGGGCAATTTGATCGTACGAAGCGCGATCTACGCCTCGATCGTCGTTCCGATCCTGTTTTTTCAATTAGGCAGCGTCATCGCAGGGGTTGCCCGTGATCCGTCTCACAAAAACTTGTGGATCAACATCACCTTTTCCACCGCGTGCGTGGTTCTGGTCAATCTCGTTCTGGGAATTACCAACATCATCGGGCCCCGCGCCTTCCTCAACCTTATCACCGGGCGATATCACACGCCGATCGAGGAAAGCCGCTTCGTGCTCTTCGTCGACATTGCGGGATCGACGGGTCTGGCCGAGCGGCTCGGTGGGATCGCCATTCACCGACTGCTCGATCGTACGTTTCGCCTGCTCACCCTCTCTGTCATCGATTATCGCGGCGAAGTCCTCAACTATGTCGGCGACGAAGTGATCGTGACCTGGCGGGAGCGAAGTGGCGCGATCGAGTGCCGCCCGCTGAGATGTTTCATGGCGATGCGCGAGGAATTATCGCGCGCGGCGGGTCAACTGGAACGCGAGTTTGGCGTGGTGCCGTCGATCCGCGGCAGCCTGCATTTCGGACCGGTGATCGTCGGCGAGATCGGCGACGTCAAGCGCGCCATCGTCTTCAACGGCGACGTCATGAATACCGCAGCCCGGCTCGAAGAACTCAGCCGCAACGTCGAGGGTGGTTTTCTCGCCTCCCGCGCGGCAATGGAACGATTTGGTTCCGCGCGACCTTTTGCGGTTCGCGACCTCGGGCGGCTACCCATTCGCGGACGTGCAGATGGCATCGACGTGTTCGGCATCGAGGCTTCGGCCCTGACCTGATGCCTAACTATCCGGCGCGAGGTAACCCGCGACGCCGCAGCGGCTAGTCGGCGCGGAGTTTCTGCCGGAGCGAGTGAACGCCGCAGCCTTGCGCCGCGCAGAACGCCCCGACCAGGCGCGAGACTTTCGCGGTAGAAGCGAGCGTGCTCGGGTCGGCTTCGTCCAGCCGTCGCGCGGCCTCTTCCGCGCGGCTGCGCAACGACGCCTCATCGAGCGTCAGCAGTTTGCCGTCATGAAAGACGACGCGCCCGCCGATCATCACCGTGTCGACCGAGGCGCCGTTTTCGCCAAATACCATCTGAATGAGCGGCGATCGCAGCGGCACGAAATGCGGACTGTCGAGCCGCAGGAACACGATATCGGCTTCATAGCCTGTCGCAAGCCGGCCGATTTTCTCAAAGCCCAGGATTTTCGCCGAGCCTTCGGTCGCCAGATGAAGCGCCTCATCGGCGGAAATCCAGGTGTCGGCATCGAAGCCGTCGATGCGCGACAGATAGGCCGCAAGCCTTGTGGTCTCGAACATGTTCTGGCCGTCGGAAGTATTGGTGCCGTCCGTACCGATGCCGACCGTCACACCCTGCCGCAGCATGCGGCGAACCGGAGCAACGCCCGAGCCGAGCCGAAGATTGCTGGAAGGGTTGTGCGCCACGCCGACGCCGGCCCCGCTCAGCCGCGCGATATCTTCGTCATCGAGCCAGACCGCGTGCGCCGCCTTCAGCCGGTCCGACAGGAAGCCGAGTTCGTCGAGATGTTCGACCAGGCCTTTGCCGTAGCGCGTCCGCCCGATTGCGGCTTGGGTATGCGATTCCGCCAGATGGGTTTGCAGCAAAACGCCGTGCTCGCGCGAAAGTCTGTCGCATTCGGTCAGGAAGGAATCGGAGCAATAGACCGGGATGGTAGGCCCGAGCGCCGGGCGGATCCGCCGGCGATCGAACTTCCAGTTCGTCAGGATCTCCCGGCACGCGTCAAACGTCCGTTCGACCGGCGAGGCGCTGAGCGCAGCATATTGCGAGCGCATGGCTTCGGGCAGCGCATCGAGCAATCCGGGATAGGCCTGATAAATCGTGCGCTCGGCGATCATCGGCGCGACCACGGCGCGCATCCCGGCATCCTGGTAGGCGCGGGCAACCGCCGCGATGCCGTCGTGCGAAGGTTCCGGAATTTCGACGGTCAGATCGAAGCAGGCCGTGCACCCCTTCCGGATCATTTCGGCGGCACCCAAGGCGGCACTGAGATATTTGTCGTCAAGGCCTCGCCCGCGCGTGCTGGCGCCTCGCCCGGTCAAGAACATTTCAAGCGATACCTTGTCGTCGACCGCGCCGCGATTGAGCCCCCCGTGCGAATGCGTGTGGGCATTGACGAGACCGGGGATCAACAGCCTGTCGGAGGCAGCTATAACTTCGGCGTCGTCCGAGACGGCAAATCCGGGATTTTCGATCGCAATGATGCGACCGTCTTCGATCAGAATATCCTGAAGGGCCGCGCGGCCGCGCTCGAGGACGAGGCCGCCTCGGATGATCGTTCGCCGGCTCATGATGCTCCTCGCAACGTTTTCTGCATGTCAGGTTATCGGAGACAGGATGACGCGCAAGCCGTCGCGCGGCTTGGGGATCGGCCACATCTGCCAATCCGGCGTGGCGCCTTGTGGCAGCGAGACGTTGAGGTTCTGCAGGAAATGCCGCACGAAGCACTTCGCCTGCATTTGGGCGAAGTGCAGCCCGAGGCACATATGCGCGCCGCCGCCGAAGGCGACAAATGCGAAGCGATGGCGATTGCGCTGCGCGTCGTCCGTAAAGCGCAAGGGATCAAAGACGTCGGGGTCCGGCCAGATGTTGCGCATGTGATGGGTGAACAACACATTGGCCCCGACCAGCGTGCCCGCCGGGAACTGATAGCCGCCGAAACTGAAGTCGCGGGTGGCCCGCCGCGGAATGGAGGGTACCGGCGGCCTTAGCCGCATCGCTTCCTTGAAGGCCATCTCGGGAAGGGGCATCGCCTCGAGATGATCGAAGCTGCTGGGCGCATCGGGCGCGACGTCCAGTGCTGTCACCTCCTCGCGCAGCTTCTGCTGCCATTGCGGGTTCGCGGCCAGTGCGGCCACAAGCGACGTCAATGAAGAGGTCAGCGTGTCATGCGCGGCCATCGTCAGGAAACTCATATGGTCGACGATATCCTGAGGGGAAAGCAATGCACCGTCTTCATGCGTGGCGCGGCAGAGTTGGGAGAACAGGTCTTCTCCGCCTTTGGCGCGGCGGATCGGAATCTGTTCTGAAAAATAGGCAACGATGCGGGCACGGCCCTTGACGCCGCGCGCCATCTGCGTACCCGGCCAGGGTTGGCGGATCGGCGCGATCGAGGCAGCGACCATATCGACAAAGGCCCTGGTGATGTCGTCGACATCGGGCCCGATGTCCGTTCCCAGAAACGATGTCGCCGCAAGGTCGAGCGTGAGCTGCTTCATGGCGGGATAAAACAGCATCTCGCCTGGCCTTTGCCGCCACTGCGCGACGCGCTGCGAAATGCCGGCATCGAGCGCCGCCAGATAGGATTTCATCGGCCCGGATTTGAACGCGACCGACAGCGCGCGCCGATGCAACCGGTGCTCGTCGAAATCGAGCAGCATGAGTCCGCGCGGAAACAGCCGGCCCAGAATCGTTCCCCAGCCGTAGGTGGAGGAGAAAAGCCTGCTCTGGTCGAACAGAATGAGCTCGTTCGCCTCGGGCCCGAGCATGTTGATACTGGTTTCGCCGAGCACGCGGCTGCGATAGATCAGGCCATATTTGGCCGACATCCGCTCGACCTCGCCCTTGGGGTCGGCGAGGACCGCAAGCGTGCGGCCGACTACCGGCCAGCCTTCGTCGCCCGGGATATGCGCCAGCGCATGACGATGGGGTGGCGGCAACGTCGTGGCGGGGAAAGCCGCACTTTGCATTGACATCCCGCTTGCTCCAATCGGTCGAACGTTTCGAATTCAACGCTGCAATCTGGCCTTTTATTGTTTTGCCGCTTCCTTTTGCAAGCCCGGCGCATTCAAGTCCGGCGCATTCACGGCCGGAATTGCCACCCGGCCCGGGCCGGTGAGCGGAAGGGCGGCGGCCGCCTTGTCGTTTTCCATGATTTTCGCCATCACCGTCTACCCTGCGCGATCGAACACCGCACGGTTCTCGATCACGAATTTCTGCGATTGGCGCAAGGTGTCGATGTAGCCGTTGATTTCCGGTACGACGTAGCGCGCCACCATATCCCAGCTGCGTCTGGTATTTTCCGGATTGGCCCAATCATGAACGAAACCGACGATGGTGCCGACGCCGCCGGAGACTTCCATCAGCTTTTTGATGGTTTTGACCAGATCATCGGGAGTGCCGATGGTTGATGCGGCGGCCTCGCCGCCGGCAGTCTTTTCCAGCGCATCCTCCGGCGACGTGAAGGGCTGAAGTCCGGGCCGTTGTAGCGTACCGACATTGTATTCGTTGTGCCAGCGCATCAATCCGGCGCCTGCCTCGCGATAGGCCTGCTCGCGGCTCTCCGCGATGTGCCAGGACAACAGGACGCGCCAATCGGACCGGCTGACGGTCGTGCCGTGCTTCTTCGCGGCGTCTTCGGCAAAACTCCATTGCGTCGGCAGCGCCATCAGACCTTGCGTCGACATCGATCCGAGCGAGATGATGCCGATGCCGTATTTTCCGGCCAGCGTCATTCCCGACGGCGAAATCTGCGAAGCGACCACGAAAGGCATCTCCTCCTGCAAGGGAAGGATCTGCAATGCCGCGTCGTTCATGGTGAACCAGTCGCTCTTCGCCGTCACCCGCTCGCCGCGAAACAGCCGGCGGATCAGCGCGATCGCCTCATCCTGGCGGTCGCGCTGCACCATCGGGTCGATGCCGAGCGTGTGCGCATCGGAGGCGAGCGCGCCGGGGCCGGAGCCGAAGATGGCGCGGCCGCCGGTCATGTGGTCAAGCTGCACCATGCGCTGGGCGACGTTGAAGGGATGGTGGTAAGGCAGCGAGATCACGCCGGTGCCGAGCTTGATGCGCTTGGTGCGCTCGCCGGCCGCCGCCAGAAACATTTCCGGCGAGGCGATCATTTCCCAGCCCGAGGAGTGATGCTCGCCGCACCAGAACTCGTCGTAGCCGAGTGCATCGAGTTGCTCGACGAGGTCGAGGTCACGGCGGAATTGCAGCATCAGGTGCTCGCCGATCGGATGGTGCGGGGCGAGGAAAGCTCCGAATTTGAGGCGAGCCATGGCAGTTCTCCTGGCGTTTTTCCTGGCAGTTCTCGGAATCGTTCTTGTTGTCGTGCCGGACGCCAAACTATGGGGTGGGAAAGACCGAGGCAATCGGCGATTCCCGGCCGTTAACGGCCGATCGAGCGGGATTAATCGGGCATTGCCGTCGAATTTACACCTCCCGACCCATCCGCTAAAGCATGATCCGAAAAAAGCTTGTCCCGCACTTGATGCGGGATGAACACCGGTTTTCGAAAAGATCATGCTTCGACAACATCCCAAAACCGACCCTTCGTTTTCCACGCCGAGGTTGCAATGTATTTGAGGCCGTCCGATTCGGCTCGCTCGCTTGAGCTTCCAACGCCGCGGAAGCGCGACCTGCTCGACCATTTCGAGGTCAATGGCGACGAGCTGGAACGCTGGCGCGCGTTCAACGTCGCCTACCACGAGGACGACTCCAAGTTCATGCGGTTCCTGATTCCGCCGGGCAAGCGGGTGCTGGAATTGGGCTGCGGCCGCGGCGAATTGCTAGCGGCGCTCAAGCCGTCCTATGGCGTCGGCGTCGACTTCGGCGCCAAGACCATTGCCAAGGCCAATGAGCTGCACCCCGATCTGTATTTCGTCCTCGGCGACGTCGAAGATCCGGCGACGCTCGATTCGATCGAGGGGCCGTTCGACTATATCGTGATCGCCGACACCATCGGCCTGTTCGAGGATATCGATGCGACGCTGCGGCTGGTGCACCATCTGTGCGCGCCCTCGACCCGGATCATCATCTCCTACTACTCGCATTTGTGGGAGCCGGTGCTCAAGCTCGCGGAAGTATTGAAGTTGCGGGCCAAGCAGCCGACGATCAACTACATCGCCACCGCCGACTTTCTCAACCTGATGGACCTTGCGGATTTCGAGGTCATCAGCCAGGAGCAGCGGCAGCTCCTGCCGCGGCGCTGGCTCGGACTTGGACCCTTCATCAACCGCTTCATCGCACCGCTTCCGGGCATCAGGAAATTGTGCCTGCGGACCTATCTGGTCGGCCGTCCGGTTCGCCAATTCCCCGACCGCAAATTCTCGGCGAGCATCCTGATTCCTTGCCGCAACGAGCGCGGCAATATCGAGAGCGCGATCCGGCGCATGCCACGATTTGGCTCGTCACAGGAAATCCTGTTCGTCGAAGGCAATTCCAGTGACGACACTTTTGCCGAATGCGAGCGGGTCCGTGACGCCTACAAGGACAGCTGGGACATCAAGGTCCTCAAGCAGGACGGCAGGGGCAAAGGCGATGCGGTGCGCAAAGGTTTTGCCGCCGCCAGCGGCGACGTGCTGATGATTCTCGACGCCGACCTGACAATGCCGCCGGAAGCGCTGCCGAAATTTCACGCGGTGATCGAGACCGGCAAGGCCGAATTCGTCAACGGCACCCGCCTGGTCTATCCGATGGAGCAGGAGGCGATGCGTCCGCTCAATCTGATCGCCAACCGCTTCTTCGCTTACCTCTTCAGCTATCTCGTCAACACCCGCCTGACCGACACACTGTGCGGCACCAAGGTACTCTTGCGCAAAGACTACGAAGTGCTGGCGCGCGAGCGCAGCTATTTCGGCAACTTCGATCCGTTCGGCGATTTCGACCTGATCTTCGGCGCGGCGAAGCAGAATCTCAAAATTGTCGAGACTCCGATCCATTACAAGGCGCGTACATTTGGCGAGACCCAGATTTCGCGCTTCCGCGACGGTTGGCTGTTGTTGAAAATGGTCTGGTTTGCCTACCGCAAATTGAAGGCGGTCTGATTCTTCCCGCGCGCTGCCGTTCGGACGATTTGCCGTAGTTCCGTAACGTGTGAGTGTGCCCCGGCGGCATCAGCGTCACGATTAATTTCCTGAGGACTGACAGCATACGGCCTTTTCATTTTGCAGTGCAGCAATTATCTGCTCTTGATGGGTCCGATTCTTCCGGCCCCAGTTTCTGACCAAGGAGCGGCCTTTGTCACTCGCCAAGAACATCGAATTCCTGCGCCAGATGCCCAAGCTGCAAGGCTTGAACGGGTGGCAAGGCTTCGGACAGAGCCTGCTACGTGGAACTCGCGGTCCGTTGTTCGAAACGGAAGGGTTTGGCACCAATCCGGGCAATTTGCGGATGTTTTCCTTCGTGCCGGAGGATTTGCGGCCGCAGTCTGCCTTGGTCGTCGTGTTGCACGGCTGCGGGCAGACCGCGGCCGGTTACGATTTAGGCGCGGGCTGGTCGACGCTTGCGAAACATTACGGCTTTGCACTGCTGATTCCTGAGCAGCAGGTGACAAACAATGCCCATGGTTGTTTCAACTGGTTCAATCCTGAAGATACCAAACGCGGCCGGGGCGAGGCGCTGTCGATCCGGCAGATGGTCGCGCGGATGGTCGCCGATCACAGGATCGACAAGTATCGCATTTTCGTCACCGGGCTCTCCGCGGGCGGCGCCATGACCTCGGTCATGCTCGCCACCTATCCGGAAGTCTTTGCAGCCGGTGCGATCATCGCCGGGCTGCCTTACGGGGTCGCAACCAATGTACGGGAAGCCTTGAACGGAATGATGCAATCGCGTGCGCACGCGCCCGGCGACCTGGGCAACCTTGTGCGCGCCGCTTCAAAACATCGCGGTCCCTGGCCCAAGGTTTCGATATGGCATGGCAGTGCCGATCGCACCGTCAATCCCGCCAATGCCGACGAAATCATCAAGCAATGGCTCGACGTCCATAGACTGCCTTCCGATCCGATGTCGGAAGGCATGGTCGACGGCTATCCCCATCAGGTCTGGTGGAATACCGATGGCGAAACGGTCATCGAATCCTACACTATCACCGACATGGCCCATGGCACGCCACTCGGAAAGGCGGAAAACGATGAGAGATATGGCAAGGAAGGCGCCTTCCTGATCGAGGCCGGCATCTCGTCCTCGTATCACATTGCCAATTTCTTCGGCCTGACTTCCGGGGCGCGTCAAACTTCGACGGCTGCGAAGCCTGCGGCTCGAACAGCGTTCGAATCTCCGAGCGCAAGGCTGATCCCGGTTGCATCTCCGGTTTCGAAGGCGGCGCCCGACTTCGGCAAGGCCCTGCGGCCGTTGATGAAGGCCGAGCAAACTTCCAGGCCCTCCGCCAAGCCACGCGACAAGCAAAGCCGCGCGCTCAATGTCGGTGAGGTCATTACCCGAGCGCTGACCGCCGCGGGTCTTATGAAATAGCGAGCATCAACGCGGGCCTGTCGTCACAAGGCCGGTGCGCTCACATCGCGCCGGTGAGAAATGGATTGGTCAGCCGCTCCTGGCCGAAACGCGAGCCGGGACCATGGCCGCAGATGAAGCCGATATCGTCGCCGAGCGGCAGCAGCTTCTCCTTGATCGACTTGATCAGCGTGGCGTGATCCCCGCCGGGAAGATCGGTGCGGCCGACCGATCCGTTGAACAGGACGTCGCCGACATGGGCGAAGCGCATGTCCTTGCTGAAAAACACCACACTGCCGGGCGAATGGCCGGGGCAATGCAGGATATCGAACGTCAGCTCGCCGATTGAAACCTGTTCGCCTTCCTCGAGCCAGCGATCCGGCGCGAAGTCGCGCACGCCGGTGATGCCGAAACGCGCACCGCTCGCCACCACATTGTCGAGCAGGAATTTGTCAGCGATATGCGGGCCCACGATTTCCACCTTGAGCGTGTCGCGCAGATCGGCCGCGCCGCCGACGTGATCGATATGGCCATGGGTCAGCCAGATCTTGTCGACCGCGACATCGGCCTGCTTGATGGCGGCCTGAATTTTCGGAACGTCGCCACCGGGGTCGATGACCACGGCCTTCATGGTCGCCGTACACCAGATCAGGGTGCAGTTCTGCTCAAACGGCGTCACCGGTATGATGATCGCGCCGGCCTTCGCCTTGTTTTCGGATT
>Ga0210389_10000504_pt1 | contig 35528 bp, 29 predicted proteins | sample IncBWH28OmetaG_FD_160127 | JGI IMG/M metagenome (GOLD analysis project Ga0210389, IMG submission 160127) | Forest soil microbial communities from Barre Woods Harvard Forest LTER site, Petersham, Massachusetts, United States - Inc-BW-H-28-O ... | reverse complement strand
CGGAACCCGATCACCGCGATCCCGACGAGCACGAGCGGGAGCAGGTTTAGCAGGAAGTTCTCGGTGTCCAGGTGACCGGTCTGGCCGAAGATCAGGTAGCAGGCGATCGCCGCCGCGAGCGCGCCCAATGCCCGGCGCTGATTCCTTATCGCCCATCCGGCCGCCACCGACACGAAGATCCACGCCGCGACCGCGCCGCTGCCGTAGATGACACAGCCGGCGATCGCGATGGCGAAGAGCAGTGCGAACACGAACTCGGATCCGCGGGGCTCGACCCGCCGTGGCGGGCCTGACCATGTCACTATCAGCGTCAGGTAGATAATGGAGAACGCCACGAGGAGCGCGACCGCGCCGGCGGAGTACAGGGCGCTGTGACCGTGCCCGAACACCGCCGGCATAGGGATCACGAGGTAGATCAGCCAGATCCCGGCGCCGAATCCGCGAATGATGCGCAGGGTGACGCCGTGTGGCTTCACCCCGCGCAACCGCCCCAGGCCCGAGGGCATCGCTATGCCGCCGCCATCGCTATACCGCCTCCGCCGTGGCCCGTACCGACAGGGCCGCGAGGCTGACGAAGACCGCGAGCCAGATCACCAGCCCCACGATCATCAGCCCGTCCACTGGCTGGCTCTTGGCCAGCGAGATCGAGATCGTGACCGCCTCGTAGGTCGGCGTGAACTTGCCGATCTTCTCCAGCGTGCTGCCGAGCGGGAAGAAGACCCCGCCCAAGACGATGAAGATGAAGTAGATCAGCGTCGCGAGCGGCTGGACCTGGTCAGGCTGGAACCGGTACCCGATCGCCACCGCCAGCGCCGCGAAGGTCAGCGCGCCGAGCCAGACCACGATCGCCACCAGGATCCACGCGCTGGCCGCCATGTGGACGTGGCCGACGAAGTGGCCGAGGAGCAGGACGATCACGACCGACGGGATGGAGATCGCCATGGACGCGAGCAGCTTGGCGACCACGTAGCCGCGGGCCGGGAGCGGGGTGAGCCGCAACTGCCGGATCCAGCCCTCCTTGCGCTCCTGGGCGATGCGCACGGAGTTGTTCATGAGCGCGCCGCTGAACGAGCCGAACGCCGCCATCCCGATCATGTAGTACGCGGCGAACGGCAGGCCGTCGACGACGGTCGTTACCTGCGCCCCGATCACCAGGTAGAGGATGATCGGCAACGCCAGCGTCATGAGCAGGTATCTGCGGTTGCGGCGCAGGCGGCTGATCTCCGCCCGCGCGAGCAGCAGGGTGCCGTCGTTCATGCCATCTCCTTAGCGTTGCTGCTCGCCGCGGCGGAACCGACGTTCGCGCGGTCGTCCTCGGCGGTAATCGCCAGGAACGCCTGCTCCAGGCCGAGGCTGGACACCTCGATCTCGGTTGGCCGGTACCCGGCGTCGAGCACCGCGTACAGCGTCGCGTCGGAGTCCGACGACTGGATGTGCACCACGTTGCCGCGCACGTCCAGGTTCACCAGGCCGGGCAGCCCGAGCAGGAACGGCTCGTTCACCTTCTCCAGCCGGAACGACAGCCGCTTGGCGCCGGCCCGCTCCTTGATCTCGGCCGGGGTGCCGTCGGCGAGCAGCCGTCCCCGGTTGATGACCATGATCCGGTCGGCCGCCTGGTCGGCCTCTTCCAGGTAGTGGGTCGCGAACAGCAGCGTCTTGCCCGAGGCGACCTCCTCCTTCATGCTGGCCCAGAACAGCCTGCGCGTCTCCACGTCCATCGCCGTCGTCGGCTCGTCGAGCACGATGAGATCGCACTTGCCGACGATCGCGAGCGCGAACCGGACGCGCTGCGTCTGGCCGCCGGACAGCCGGTCCACCCGCTGGTCGGCGATCTTGTCAATCCCGGCCCGGCGCAGCGTGGTGGCCACCGGCTCCGGCTTCGGGTGCAGTCCGGTCACCAGCGTCACCAACTCGCGGACCGTTACCTCGGGCATCAGCCCGCCGGATTGCAGCATCGCCCCCACCAGGCCGTTCTTGACCGCGTGGTACGGATCCTTGCCGAACATCCTGATCTTCCCGGACGTCGGCTTGCGCAGCGCGAGCAGCATGTCCAGCGACGTGGATTTCCCCGCGCCGTTCGGCCCGAGAAGGGCGACGGTCTCCCCCGCGCGCAGCTCAAGGCTCAGCCCCTCAACGGCCTTGAGACTGCCGTAATGTTTGCTCACGTTGTCGAATGTGACAACGGCTCCGCTCATCTTCCATCCCCTGACTGTGGCGAGTACGCACTAATACCACCACCCGCAGCCCGGCCGGAACAGTGTGTCCCCGCAGGATCCGCCCATGACAGATGTCATGGGCGGATCCTGCTGGTTTAAACGGCCGTCAGCGCCCGACCGCGTAGCTTTGCATGCCACGCGGGTTGGCCGCCGCGTAGAGCATTCCGTCGCGCCGCGCCACCGCGCTGATCCGGCCGAGTGACCACGGCGGCCGCACGGTCACCTCGTGTCCCCGCCGCCGCAGTTCCGCCACGGTGTCCGGGTCGACGCGCTCCTCCACGTCCAGCGCCCGGGGGTAGGACTCGCGCGGGTAGAACGACGACGGCATGTGCCGCGAGTGGTACGCGGGGAAATCGATGGCCTGCTGGAGGTTCATCCCGTAATGCGTGATCCCCAGGAAGAACCCGAGCGTCCACTGGTCCTGCTGGTCCCCGCCTGGCGTGCCGAACGCGACGTACGGTTCCCCGTCGCGCAGCACCAGGGTCGGCGTCAGCGTCGTCCGCGGCCGCTTCCGCGGCGCGATCGAGGCCGGCAGCCCCGGTGTCAGCGTGAACATCTGACCCCGGGTCCCCAGGCAGAACCCCAGCTCCGGAATGACCGGCGACGACTGCAGCCACCCGCCGCTCGGCGTGGCCGTGACCACGTTCCCCCACCGGTCGGCGACGTCCAGGTGGCAGGTGTCACCGCGCCGCGCCGCCGTTGCCTCCCGGCCGAGTGGCTCCCCGGTCGCCGGGTCGAGCCCCGGATCGCCGCTGCCGCTTGATTTTTCCCCATCACGTCCCAGGGCGAACGCCGGCAGTTCCGGCGTTCGTCCCCCCGGGCTGCCAGGCCGCAGGTCGCCGGACGCGGTCTCCCCGATCAGCTTGCGCCGCGCGTCGTTGTACGCGGGTGACAGCAGGTCGTCGAGGGGGACGTCGGTGAAGTCCGGGTCCCCGTACCACGCTTCCCGGTCCGCGAACGCCAGCTTGGCGCTCTCCGTGACGGTGTGGATGAGCTCTGCTGAGCCAGGCGCCTGCGACGTGAGGTCAAAGCCGGACAGCAAGGCGAGCTGCTGCAGGAACACCGGGCCCTGACCCCACGGCTGCGTCTTGCACACCGTAACGCCGGCGTAGTCATAGGTGAGCGGGGCCTCCAGGCGCGGGTGCCAGTTCGCCATGTCGTGCCCGGTGAGGAAGCCGCGGTGCCGGTCGCCGGTGGTGTCCATGACCTCGGTGGCGGAGAAGCGCTCGATCGCCTCCGCGACGAAACCCTCGTACCATACCCGCCGCGCGGCGTCGATCTGCTCGTCCCGGTCGCCGCTGACCGCCTCCGCCTCGCCGAGAAGCCGCTGGTAGGTGGCGGCGAGCGTCTTGTTCGTGAACAGGCTCCCGGGGGCAGGCACGCCCCCGCCCGGCAGGTACACCTCGGCCGAGCTCTGCCAGTGTTCGCGGAACAGGTCGGCCACGCTCGCGATCCCCCAGCTGATCGTGGGGATCAGCGGGTACCCGGACTCGGCGTACCCGATCGCGTACTTCATGACGTCCCGCAGGCGCAGCCGCCCGTACTCGCGCAGCAGCAGCATCCAGGCTCCGAACGCGCCCGGCACGGTCGCCGCGAGCAGCCCGCTGCCCGGCACCAGGTCCAGTCCCAGGTCCGCGTACGCCTGCAGCGTCGCCCCCTCGGGCGCGGTGCCCTGCCCGCACAGCACGAACGTCTCGCCGCGCGCCTGGTCGTAGGCGATGATCGGGACCTCGCCTCCGGGTCCGTTGAGGTGCGGCTCGACGACCTGGAGCACCAGCCCGGCCGCGACCGCGGCGTCGAACGCGTTGCCGTCGGCCTCCAGGACCGCCATGCCGGCCGCCGAGGCGAGCCAGTGCGTGGAGCCCACCATGCCGAACGTCCCCGCCAGTTCGGGCCTAGTCGTGAATTCCGGGATCTCCGCCATGCCGTCTCCGTCCGTCGTACCTGTCTGCCTTTGCGACCGTGTCCGCCCTCTATTCTCTTATCTCATGGCTGACTTGAACGCACGGGTGCGCGCGATATGCGACATGAACGTGGGCGAGGCGCGGGAGTACAGCGGACGCCATGAGTACGACGGCGTACCGCAGGACCTGTCCCCCGCCGCGATCAGCGCGGGACTCGCCCGCGTGACCGCGGCCCGCGCGTCGGCGGGACCGGTTCCCGATGCGCACGACGAGGCGCACCTGCGCGCGTTCGAGGACCTGCAGCAGGTAGTCTTCGGCGACCTGGGCCTGCACCGGAGCAACCCCCTGTACCTGCTCGGCGAGCTGGACCTGGCCTGCTACGACAAGGACTACGCCCCGGCCGCCGAGCGCCAGGAGGCCCGCGCCCGGCACCTGGCGGCGTGGCCGCGGACGATCGACGCGGCCCTGGAGTCGCTCGACCAGGTGAGCGCCCCGGTCGCGCGGTCGCTGCTGAGCGGCATCCGCGGCCTGGCGGCGGGCATCCCCGCCGACGCCGACCCCGCCGCGCGTACGGCCGCCCTCGCCGCCCACGCCCGGTTCGTCGCGCACATCGAGCGTGCCGCGCAAACCGGACCGGCGGACACCGCCCTCGGGGCCGCTGGACTGACCACCCTGCTGGGCACGGCCGAGGCGATCGAGGTCGACCTCGGGGACCTGGCCCGCCGGGCCGACGCGGAGCGGGACCGGCTCAGCGCGCGGCTGGCCGAGTCCGCCGCGAAGATCGACGGCGGCCGCCCGCCCCTGGACGTCGCCCGTGAACTGGTCCGCGACCACCCGGACCGGGCCGGCGTGATCTCCACGGCGAAGTACTGGACCCAGCGGGCGCTGGACTTCACCCTCGAACGGGACCTGATGCCGGTCAACGACGGCGTCTGCCTGGTCGGCGAGGCGCCGGAGTCCCGGCGCTGGGCGATGGCGATGATCTCGACCAACGCGCCCGCCGAGCCGGACGCCCCGTCCTGGTACTGGATCACGCCGCCGGAGGAGTCCTGGCCGGCCGAGGAGATCGAGGAGTGGCTGGAGGTGTTCAGCGCCACCACCCTGCCCGCCATCACGGTGCACGAGGTGGCCCCGGGACACTTCTCCCACCACCAGGCCGTGCGCCGCGCCGCCGGTGACGTGCGCCGGACGCTGTTCTCCCCCGCGTTCGTCGAGGGCTGGGCGCACTACGCCGAGGAACTGTGCGTGGAGGAAGGATTCCTGGCCGACGACCCGCGGTTCGCGGTCGGCGTCTGGCTCGAGGCCCTGGTCCGGGTGACCCGGCTCGCGTCCGCGATCGGCGTGCACACCCTCGGCTGGACCGTGGAGGACGCCGCGCGGCGGTTCGAGACGGACACGCACCTGCAGGGCCAGGCCGCGCTGTCGGAGGCGCGGCGCGCGACCTTCGACCCCACGTACGGGCGGTACACGTGGGGCAAGCTGGAGATCCTGCGGGCACGGGAGTCCGCGCGGGCCGTGTGGGGTGCCGGCTACTCGCTGAAGCGGTTCCACACGGCGCTGATGGACCTGGCCGCTCCGCCCCTGGGCCTTATCAGCACGGCGATAGGGCAAGGGTAGGCTGGGCGCCATGCACAGCAGGGTGAAGGTTCTCAGCGCGGTGGGCGCGCTGGGGCTGCTCGCCGCCACCGGCTGCACGGCGGCGAAGGCGAGCAGCGGAGGGTCGGCCATGGCGGCGACCGCGGCCTACGTTCAACAGCCGTCGGCCACCGGCAAGGCGACCGTCGGTTACCTGGACATCCGCAACAACGGCGCCGACGACCAGCTCGTGTCGGTGACGACGAGCGTGGGCGGCAAGGTCGAACTGCGCGGCCCCGCGCAGCCCCACGCGTCGCCGGTCGTGATGCGCACCGTGCGGGACATCCCGCTCCCGTCCCACGCCATGACGCAGCTGATCCCGAACAGCTACCACCTGCTGATCACCGGCGCCGGCCCGATGCACGACGGCAAGGACATCACGCTGACGCTGAACTTCGCGCAGGGCAACTCGGTCACGGTCCTGGCGCTCGTCACCGACCCGCAGTCCGGCGGCAGCAGCTTCTTCCTGAACTGAGCTGACCACCGGCACCTGCTGACCACCGGCACCTGCTGGCGCCACCGGTCAAACCGCGGTTCGACCTCAATAGAGCAGGCCGAACCGCGGCTGGACGGAAGCGGGACTAGTAGGAGAACTGCTGGATCTGGTCGTCACCGGGGGCGAACATCCACCCTGTGTGCGTCGCCGGGTCGAGCTGGATGCCCGGGTTGATATTGCCGAACGGGTAGCCGTTGAGCGACCCGCCGCTGAAGCCGCCGATGGTCTCGACGACGTTCCCGGTGGTGGTGTCGATGACGTCGATCACCGAGGTCGCGTTGCTGTCGGTGACCGCCATGCCGCCGGGGGCGCCGAACTCCGCCGCACCGGCGGGCAGCTCGTAGAGGGCCAGCGCCAGGTGGTGCGCCGGGTCGACGGCCAGTTCCGCTCCCTCTCCCGTACGCAGCGGGTACGTCGTGACGGCGGACGGGTTGTCCTCGGGCATCACGACGAGTGAGCTGCTGCCGGCGAAGTTGACCGACACCGACCGGTAGTTGAGCGCGACGAGGTTGCCCGCCGACGAGTCGACCGCGAGGTCGGTGTCGCAGGCCGTGCCGCCCTTGGTGACGGTCACCGCCCCCGTGCCGGGGTTCACCTCGGCGATGGACGTGCCACTGCCGAAGCAGAGCAGCGAACCCGCCCCGGATGTCACGTACACCTCGCCGGTCGCGCTGTCGAGCGCGATGTTGTCCAGCGAGCCGGCCGTGGCGGTCCCGTCGTCGGCGTTGACCGGGATCCCGGCCGCGCCAGTGAGCATGCTCACCGGGATGACGGTGTCGTCGCCGGTCGAGGTGTCCCGGGCCAGCAGGTCGACGCGGCCACGGGCCGGGTCCACCACGCCGCCCTTGAGCGTGTAGGCCGACAGGTCAGGCGAGCCGATGAGCGCGCCAGTCTGCGTGTCGTACAGCCCGACGTCGTCGCCGGTGTCGAGGCCGGTGCTGCTGGACTGCGCGTCGTCGACCAGGACCGTGTGCGCGGCCGGGTCGACGCCGAACACGTAGAACTGGCCGCCGGAGGTATCCGACGCGATGACCGACCCGTACGTGCCGGTGGACGGGTCGTAGTTCACGACTTCGGCGCCGTCGGCGCCGGAGATCGCGGCCACCGAGTTCGCGCCGTCGATCGCGAAGTTGTCCACGGTGTCCCCGTCGGGCGCCAGCCCGTCGTCGACCTGGAGCAGCGAGGTCGGCGACGCCTGGCCGGCGACGGTGCCGGACCGGCCGGCCGGCAGGATCCGCACGTCGTAGGACAGGGAGGTCGGCAGCCCGAGCGCGATCGCGCTGAATGTCCGCGAGCCCGCCGCGGACGGCAGTTTCTCGTACACGACGGAGCCGGTGTCGTACCCGTCGTGGTCCCGCTGCGTCCCGTTCGGGTTGCTGAAGGTGTTGTAGGAGCCGTCCACGGTCGGCGCCGGCGCGGAGATCTCCAGGATGGCCCCCGCCGCCTGGCGCCCGGCGTTCCAGTCCAGGGTGAAGTCCGGCTGCGCGCGGCTGACTTCCGCGTAGTGACCGGGCAGTGTGGCGGGTACGCCGGTGCCGGTCGCCGCGGGTGTGGCGAGCAGCGGCGCCGACGGGCGGGCGACGGCGTCGAACCCGGCCGCGAAGCCGGTCACCCGCACCGGGGCGAACGCGCCGTACAACCCCGCGCCGCTGTCCTGCTCGATGCCGACACCGTAGATTCCGCCGCCGTCACCGAACGCGGACGCGGGCAGCGTGAGCGTCCCGGTGAGGCTGGTCAGCGGCACCGAGTAGGCGGCGTTGAACACCGGGCCGAGCGACGGGTTCCAGTGGCCCGCCGTCGAGACGACGAGTTCCGGGTCGCTGACCTGGGGTCCCAGCCCGGTCAGGTCGTAGGAGACCTTGACGGACTGGCCGGCGTCCACCACGTGCGGCACGACCGGGGCGGGCGCGTAGGTGACCGTCCCGTCGTACGGGCCGATCGTCAGCGTCTCGCTGACCTGTGCGAGCACCCGGCGGCCCTGCCGCACCTGATAGGTGACGGGCACGGTCCGGTCCGCCGTCGACTCGAGCGGCTGGCCGGCCGCCGCGAGCAGTTCGGCGGGCGTGACCCGGATGTAGTCCGACGTGTCCGTCCATGTCGTCTTGCCCGCGACGAGGGCGTAGCTGTCCCCGCGCGGCCCGGTGATGTCGGCGGCGAACGTGACCGGCCCGGTCGCGCCGGCTCCCGTCATGCCATTGGTAGATCCGGCGACCGGGTCCTGCAGGTCGATGACGCCGGGGTCGGTGTACTCGGTGAAGGCGGCGCCCGTGTCGTCGATGTCCACCCGGTGGGCCACCGACAAGCGGACGACGCTGGTCTTGGACAGCCCCGCGTGCCCGGCGTCCAGCACCTTGTCGACGGCGGCGGTCAGGTCGACCTGCGGGCCGACGGTCAGCGGCTGGTCTTCCTGCGGCGGCGTCGCGACCTGGCGGCCGGTGTCCCGCAGGGCGCTGATCACCTGCGCGGGGCCGTACCGCTGGTGGCTGAGCCGCGCGGCCTGCAGGACGACCGCGGCGGACGCCGCGATCTCCGGGGCCGACGCGGAGGTGCCGCCGTTCAGCACGACGGCGACCGAGTCCGCGGCCGGTCCGGAGTGCTCGAAGGACGGGATGTTGTCGCCGGGCGCCGACAGCGTTACCCGGGTGCCCCAGCCGCTGGCGAAGTCCGCGCCGCCGTCCGTGCGTGTCTCGGTGTACGTCGGGTTCCGCCACGTGTTGCCGCCGGCTTGCGGGGACACGGCGAGGGTGTCGTCCGTGGTGGTCGCGCCCGCGTCGATCGAGCCGCTGTCGATCACCTCGCTGGGCGTCGTGGAGTACTGGTCATCGTTGATGTTCGTGGGTTCCTGGCCGCGGGCCGCGACGTTGGTCGGCGTCGCGCCGCCGTCCGGCCCGATCGCCGTCGGCGTGTACAGGCGGGTACCGTCGTTGGCGGAGTCCACCACGGTGATCCCGTAGTGCTGCGTGATGGCGGCGATGACCGTCTCCATCAGCGGGTCGTCTTCGAGGTACCGGCCGGGGAAACCCATGCTGTCGGTGCCGAAGCCGAGGCTGGCGGTGATCACGTCGGGCCGCGGCTGCTGCGCGGCGGCGGCCAGGAACGCCTGCGCGATCTGGGCGGTCGTCGGCGTTGAGGGGACCACGAGCCGGTAACTGGCGCCCGGCGCGATGCCCAGCAGGTCGGTCAGGCCCGATCCGGTCTCGCCGACACGCTGGTCGGCGTCCGGAAGCGGCGCCATCACGCTGAAGTCCAGCCCGATCTCGCCCAGCACGGGGTCGCCCGTGCCTTCCACCGACGCGGTATCGCTGAGCGAGCCATCCGGCTCGGCGACGTACGCCGGGATCAGCGGCATGGACGGCAGGTCGAGGTAGCGCTGGCCGTCTTGCAGGATCGTCGTGGGGCCGTAAGTGCTGACCTCGGCGTCGTTCATCGACGCGTCGGTGAGGTCGCCGACAGAGACGTTGGTGATGGTCTCCCCGGTGCCGGGCAGCTGGCCGTACTTCTCCTGGAGGGTGGCGTACGCGCCGCCCGTGTCGAGGCCCTGGGCGTTCAGGTAGCTCTCGAACGACGACTGCAGGCCGTAGTTGGCGGGCAGCACGGACGCGCCCGGCGTGGCGGCCCGGACGTCGGCCGCCTTCAGCGGCGTGGCCCGGGTTCCGGTGGGTAGTGCCTGGCCGCCGGTGTCCATCGTGTCCACGTACCGGTCCGGCTCGGCGAACGACACGCCGCTCGTGGCGGCGAGCGTCTTCGCGGCGGTGGCCGGATTGCCCTTGGCGACGTGCACGACCACGACGTCGCCGAGGTTGAGCGCGCTGCCGCCGATGCGCTGGGTGGCGGACGCGGTCAGGGACTTCGCGGTGGCCGACGACAGCCCGCTGAACACGGGCTGGATCGAGGTGGCGCCGAGCTTGTCCAGCGCCGTGTTGACGGCGGCGCTGGATGTCTTCGGGGCCAGCAGGGCGCTGTCGGCGCGCAGCCTGGTCCCGGTGACCGACGCCCCGGACAGGACGGCGATCACGGTGCCCGGCACGATGCCGGTCTTCTCGGTCGACTTAGCCAGCTTGGGAGCGGCCTTCGTACTCGCCGCGGCCGCCGCTCCGGCCGGGGCGCTCGACGTCCCAGCTTGAGTGCTCGCCGCGCCCGCCGGGACGGCTTGGGCCACCGCGAGTCCCACGGCGGTGACGGCCATGGCCGAGACGGCGGCGAGCGCGCGCCGCCGTGGCCTTCTGTTTGCCTTCATCCAGTTCCTTGCCGTTCGCCAAAATTGGACGTTCAGGACATACATGACGCCGCAACTTTTACAGATATGTCGGGTGAAGGGCAATAAAGTGCGAAGTGTCGATGTGGCGGTTAGCTGCCACATGGCACAATTGCGCCAGTGACGGACCAGCTGGAAACACATGCTTGAGGCGGTCGGCATCAGCCCCGCCGCCGCGCGGCTCTACGCCGAGCTCGTCGAGAGCGACCAGCTGAGCGTGAAGGAGCTCGCCGAGCGATGCGGCGTCACGGGCCGGCTCGCGACGGCCGAGCTGTCGGCCATGGAATCGCTGGGCCTGGTGTTCCGGGTCACCGGCCGCCCGGTCCGCTACCGGGCCGCCGCCCCGGACGTAGGGGTCAGCGCCCTGATCGCGCAGCGGGAGAAGGAACTCCAGGACGCGCGGGCGACCATGCGCCGTCTCACCGAGGTATTCCAGGAGGCCGCCAGCAGCCGGCGCCCGGACGCGCACGTCGAGGTCGTGCACGGCTCCACGAACATCGCGCGCCTCGCGGTGCGCGTCCATGAGCAGACGCAGTATCAGCTGCGCGGCTTCGACCGGCCGCCGTACTCCAGCGAGCCGGGGGCCGGCTACCCGCTGGAGCGCAGCCGCCTCGCCGCCGGCGTGACCTACCGCGTGATCTACGACGCCGGGGCGCTCGCGGTCCCGGGGCGGATGTACGACGACATACTCCCCAGCACCGCCATGGGCGAGCAAGCCCGCACCGTGCGGGAACTGCCGATCAAGCTGATCATCTCCGACGATCAGCTCGCCCTGATCCCGGCGGCGGTCACCTCCCGCTCGGTCGACACGACGTTCGTCATCCGCAAATCCCCCGTCCTGGACGCGCTGATCGCCCTCTTCGAAGCCGAATGGGCGAAGGCCACTCCGGTTCCCGGAATGGACATCGCTCCGGAATCCGCCGCCACGGGCGGGACGGGGGCGACCGGGAGGGGAGATGCCGCCGCGGGCGGGCCGGAGGCGGCTGGGCGAGCAGCTGCCGCCGTGAGCCGGCCGGACGCGGAGACGGCCGCCTTGCTGTCCATGCTCGCCGCCGGCCTGACCGACGCCTCGATCGCCCGTTCGCTCTCCTGGTCGATGCGGACCACGCAGCGCAGGATGCGCCAGCTCATGAAGGACCTGGGTGCCACCAGCCGCTTCCAGGCGGGCGTCGCCGCCCGCGAACGAGGCTGGCTCTAGCAATCCACGAACGCGTCGGGCACTACGGTCCGGCGCCGAGATCATGGGTCAAAGGCGCCCGCGCCGTGATTTCGGACCGCAACTTTGTGACGGTCGATGCGTCATCCGCTTCCTTCCTGTGACGGTCGATGCGTCATCCGCTTCCTTCCTGTGACGGTCGATGCGTCATCCACTTCCTTCCTATGACGGCCGATGCGTCATCCGCTTCCCTCCCATGGCCGTCGATGCGTCATCCGCCTCCTTCCTATGGCCGTCGATGCGTCATCCACCCGCAAAGACGGGCACTGATGCGACATCCAGCGCCATAGGAAGGCGGGCAACGTGACACCGAGTTCCGCCACCGCCCGGCACGCACCCCCGATGCACCGTTCGCCTGATCACCGACGGCCCGCGACACGCCCCCAACAACCAACTAAATAATCGACGAACCCTATTTGGCGGCAATGACTGTGATCATGGAAGTGACGGCGACCAGGCGTGCTCGGCGACCGTCAATCGACGGACATAAGGCGATATATCCGGGTGCCAGGCCCGGCCTCCGGTGTCGTACCAGGCCCGATGGCACCAGCGACCCAAGAAACCGAAGGCGGCCCAAGGCCGCGGCCGTGGCTGCACGATCACGTTGAAGCTAGGCCTCCCGTGTTGCTCACGGCGCATACGAGATATATCGTGGGTGGTGGTTACGCCGCCTTTGGCAGGGTTCGGCGGCGTGTCTCGGTGGCACACGTCAGTAGCACGGGTCGGCGGCACGATTCGATAGCGTGGTCGGCTTGCGGAGGGAACTATGGCTTCTGGGTTCGAGATGCGAGTCGGGCACGCGGAGCGGGACGCCGTCGCGGCGGAACTGCGCGAGCACTATGCGGCCGGGCGGATCACGCTCGACGAGCTGAACGATCGGCTCGATAAGACATTCGCCGCCAAGACCAAGAGCGACCTGAACGCGCTCATGACCGACTTGCCGTCGGCCGCGGGTGCCGGGACCGGCGCGAGCATCGGCGGCGGTTCGGCGGCCGGGGCCGGGTCGGGCATCGGCGGCGGGACGAGCCGCGGCATCGGCGCGGGCGGTTCCGGCGGCTGGGACCGCGGCCAGCGCACCGGCTGGGGCAGCGGCCGCGCGGGCCAGACGGTCGGCGCGGTTCTTGCCGGCCTGATCGTGATGGGCGCGCTGCTGTCGGTCGGTTTCCTGTCGCTCTTCGGCATCGGCGCCGGCAAACCGTTCGGCATCGTGCTGATCCTGGCCGCGCTGGCATTCCTGCGCCGAATGATCTTCGGGCGCCGCCATCACGCGCGCGGTTCCCGCCCCAGCCGCCGCTGGTAGACGCCGACGAGGTTTCTGGTCGCCGCCCGCGAGAGCTGGCCCGACTGGTATCCGCGCTGGTGAGAAGGCCACGGCAGCGGTCAAACGGCCGCCCGCCGCCCGGCGGGCGGACCCCCGCCAGTTAAGCTCGTGGTAAGCCCGGGTTCCCAGGGCGGCCACCCGCGACTTATCGTGGGAGGTAAGGATCTTTTCCAGCGAGCACCGGAAGCGCGATGGCGATGCGTTATTACGCTCCCTTTCCCGACCGGAACAGGGAGCCGTACAAGCCCTTGCCACGGAACGTGCTGCGCATCGGGGATGTCGAACGCGACGCGGCGGCGGCGGACCTCGGCGAACACTACGTAGCTGGCAGGCTCACACTCGACGAACTCCACGAGCGCCTCGGGCAGGTGTTCGCGGCCAAGACGCACGGCCAGCTCTGGAAGGTCATGGCTGACCTGCCAGGGGCGCGGCCGACGGTGCCGCGGCCCCTGCCGTCACCCCGGGTCTACCAGGGCAAGCAGGAGACACCGTCAGACCGCGCGGGACGGTACGCGGCACTGGCGCTGCTCATGCTCGCGATGCTCATCTGGCTGTTCACCGCGCTGCTGTTCGCGCACCACGGGTACTACCAGCCGGGCCCGCCCTGGCATCCAGGCGGCCACTGAGCTGTTTACCGCACGGTAGCCGTTACTGCACCGTGTCCGTTACTGCACCGTGCGCTGCGGCACCACGAGGTACCGGAATGGGCTGATTTCCCCGGCCTCGGCCGCGGCGCTCTGGGAGATGACCGCGGCCTTGCTGGCGGACGTGAACTGGAGCCGCACCAAGACACCCGCCATGGCCTCATCGGCCTCGGCCGAATGAGGCGCGCCCGAATCAGAAGCGCCCGAATCAGACGCGGCGGAAACGCTCTCGGCCGCCGCGCCGCTGGCCTTGCCCGCGCCCGCCCCGCTCGCGACGGCCACCGCGGAAGCGGCCGCGACGATGCCGTCCAGCAGGTAGTGCGGGCTGAACGCGATCTCCGGCTGGTCGCCGGCGAAGTCCGCGGGCACGCTCTCGCGCGCGCGGGCCTGGCCCTGCGTCCCCGCGACGATCGTCACCCGTCCGCGTCCGAACGACAGCTGCACCGGGGTACCGCGCTCGGCGACGAGCGCCACCCGCCGCAGCGCCTCGGTGAACGCGCCGGCGGGCAGGTCGGCCGTGCAGCCGAACTCCTCGGGAAACCGCGACCGGTACCGGACGAACTCCCCGGCCAGCAGCCGCGTCGTCAGGCGCCGCTCGCCAGTCTCGAAGCCGATCATCGCATCGTCGGCGGCATCGTCGTGCCGCAGGAAGATCCGCACCGCTTCGGCCGCCGACATCATCCGCGCCGCGTCGCTCATCGTCCGCGCGGGCACCATGACGGAGATGCGGCCGTGGTCGAGCGACCCCGGCGCCGGCTGCCACTCCAGCTCGCGGACCGCGAGCCGATACCGGTCGGTGGCCGCGAGCGTCATCCCCCCGGCGTCGAGCTCGACATTCACCGCGGTCAGCAGCGGCAGCGTGTCGTCGCGGCTCGCTGCCGGAGTGACCTGGCCGATCGCCGTCGCGAGGGCGCCGCCGTCCGCCGTCCCAGCGAGCTGGGGCAGTTCTGGAAGCTCCGGGTAGTCCTCCGGCGGCAGCGTCGCCACCGTGAACGCCGCCTCGCCGCACGTCATGCTCAGGCCCTCGGGGTCGGGGCCGAAGTCCACCGGCCGGTCCGGCAGGCTCCGCGTGATCTCCACCAGCAGGCGGCCCGGCACCAGCGCCGTACCCGGCTCGGACACCTCGGCCGGGATCCGCATCCGCGCCGACACCTCATAGTCGAAGCAGGACAGGGTGAGTCCGTCGTCCGTCGCGTGCAGCAGAAGGCCGGCGAGCACCGGGATCACCGGTCTGGCAGGCAACGCCCGGGCCACCCAGGTCGCTGCCTCGGCCAGTGCGTCGCGCTCTACCGTGAACTTCATTGCCCTGCACCCCACGTCGGTCGCCGTACTTCACTTCGCCTCAACGCATCCTGGCACGACCCACTGACATTTCACGCGAGCCGGGGCGCGCGTCGGAGGCGATCGGGTCAAAAAAATGTCCGTAGTTCCGTGCATGCTAGCACACGAAACTACGGACATTTATTCGATCATGAACCGCTTATGCCGACAGGTACTTGCCGTAGAACGCGAAGACCTTCTGCCAGCCGTCCACCGCGGCCTCGACCCGGTACGACGGACGGTCCGGGGAGAAGAACGCGTGGCCCGCACCCTCGTAGCTGTGGAATTCGTAGGTCTTGCCGGCGGCCTTGAGGGCCTCCTCGAGCTCCTTGACCTGGTCCGGCGACGGGAACTGGTCGTCGGCGCCGAACAGCCCGAGCAGCGGGCACGACAGGCTCGGGGTCTTGTCGACGATCGGGCCGACCTTCAGCGGCATGCCCTCCGGCGGGTTGCCCACGACGAACGCGCCGTAATTGTCCACGGCGGCGTCGATCTGGAGGCTGACGGCCGCGAGGAACGACTGGCGGCCGCCCGAGCAGTAGCCGATCGTGCCGATCTTGCCGTTGGCGGTCGGCAGGCTCTTGAGGTACTCCGCGCCGCCGGCCACGTCGCCCACGAGGCGCTCGTCCGGCACGCCACCCTGGGCGCGCGCGGCCGCGGCCGCGTCGTCGGGGGCGGCACCCGGCGCCTCACGCCAGTACAGGTTCGGCATCACGACGTTGTAGCCCTCGGCCGCGATCCGCCGGACGTGCTCCTTGGACTCGCGGTCATAGCCGGGCATGTGGTGGATGAGCACCACACCGCCGATCTGCTTGCCGGGGTCGGTCGGGCGAGCCGAGTAGGCCTCGATCTCGTCGCCCCCGTGACCGGTGATGCGGATGGTCTCCGAGATGAACGCGTCAGACACTGATATGTCTCCTATATCGAATATGTGGGCTATGCGGGGAAACCGGCAAGCGTGCCGCGAGCGGACACGCGGTACGGCCTAGACGAGGCCCGGCGGGACCTGCTCCAGGACCGCCTCGATCGCCTTGGCCAGCGCGCGCGCCGAATCGGCGGTCAGCTCGACGGCCACCCGCGCGGATGGTCCGGCTTCCGGCGCGAGGAAGTCGATGTTGAGCGTGTGTGCCTCCGGTGCGTGCACCGGATGATCGAAGTAAACGCTGCCGTCAGTCACCCGGAACCAGCCGGACGCTCCCTTGGCGCTGCCGCTGATCGCGACCTTTTCCGTGATGTACGTGCACATGTCAGAAGTCCTCTCCTCCAGCGGCGTGCATACCGTGTCGGTTCACCCGCATCCTCCCACCACGCTTGTTAGCGCCGCGAACGAACCCCGTGAAAGACTGGTGATCATGACATACATCGCCGCCGAAGACCGTTACGCCGACAAGATCCCCTACCGCCGTTCTGGCCGCAGTGGCCTGAAACTGCCCGAGGTCTCCCTCGGCCTCTGGCAGAACTTCGGTGACGAGACGCCGCTCGACACGCAGCGCGCGATCCTGCACCGCGCCTTCGACCTCGGCGTCACGCACTTCGACCTCGCGAACAACTACGGCCCCCCGTTCGGCAGCGCCGAGATCAACTTCGGGCGGATCTTCGCGGAAGACTTCCGCCCGTACCGCGACGAGCTGATCATCTCCACCAAGGCCGGCTACAACATGTGGCCCGGCCCCTACGGTGAATGGGGCAGCCGCAAGTACCTGCTGGCCAGCCTGGACCAGTCGCTGTCGCGGATGGGCCTGGACTACGTGGACATCTTCTACAGCCACCGGTTCGACCCGGAAACGCCGCTGGAGGAGACCATGGGCGCCCTCGACGCCGCGGTCCGCTCGGGGAAGGCGCTGTACGCGGGCATATCGTCCTACTCCCCCGAGCGGACGGCCGAGGCGGCCGCGATCCTTCGCTCGCTCGGCACCCCCTTGCTGATCCACCAGCCGTCGTACTCGATGCTCAACCGCTGGATCGAGGGCGGCCTGCTGGACACGCTGGAGGAGGTAGGCGCGGGCTGCATCGCGTTCTCCCCGCTCGCCCAGGGCCTGCTCAGCACGAAGTACCTGAACGGAGTCCCGGCGGGCTCGCGCGCGAGCCGCAACGGGTCCCTGTCCCAGGAGCAGCTCACCGAGAAGACCCTCAACCACGTGCGCGCCCTGAACGAGATGGCGGCCGCGCGCGGCCAGTCGCTCGCCCAGATGGCGATCTCGTGGGTGCTGCGCGACGAACGGGTCACCTCGGCCCTGATCGGCGCGAGCAGCGTGACCCAGCTCGAGGAGAACCTCGCCGCCGCCGGCAAGACGGACTTCTCCGCCGATGAAATCGCCGCCATCGACAAGGACGCCGTCGAGGCCGGCATCAACATCTGGAAGCGGTCCAGCGACGGCTGACGCCGACAGCCCCGCTCGGCCACCGCTCCCAGCATGCTCAAACGCGCATTCGGGCTCGTAGCTTTACGAGCCCGAATGCGCGTTCGGGCCGACCATAGCGTGCTCTTTTGCGCATTCGAGCCCGTGGGACGCGCGGGATAACACCGCTTGGGGGAAGTTGAACAGGCGGGTGGGGTCGTATTTCGTCTTGATCGACGCCAGGCGGGGGAAGTTGGCGCCGTAGTAGGCCTGGCGCCAGTTCGTCAAGTCGGGATCGATGTAGTTCTGGTAGGCCTGGCCGCTCGCGTACGGGCGCATCGATGACCAGAACGAGCGCAGCCACGCGTGCTGCCGGACCGGGCCCGCGCCCCCGGTGCCCGCGCTCGCGTTCCAGTTCGTGGTGTACTGCGCGCCGAACAGCGCGTCACGGTGCACGAACGCGGTCACGTTCGGGGCCACGCGGTTGACCGCGCCGCCCAGGGCGTCGAACGCCACTCCCCCGGCGCCGCCGGGCGCGCCCTTGACCGCCCGGACCTGCTCCACGCCGCGCATCAAGGTGGCGATCGCCGCGCCGCTCAGCGGCCGCGTGAAGTAGTCGGACTTGGAGAACTGCGGGACGCGGCCCAGTTTCCCGCCCGGTGTCTGCGTCGGCAGGTGACAGGCCTCCACGCTCAGCGAGGCGCAGCCGGCCTCCACCATCATCGCGTGCTGGTAGCTCGTCCGCTCCAGGAAGTACCCCGACGGGTGCGAGCCCGCCTTCGCGTATAGCTGGTCCAGCAGGTGCGCCGCGCCGCCGACGCTGCCCAGGTACGTCCCGCCGACCTGGATCGAGGGCGTCCCGCCGCCGGTCGCCGCCGACAGGTGCAGGTTCGACCAGAGCGCGTCCGGCGCGTGCGGCGCCCAGGACTGCCAGGCCGCGATCACTCGCGCGGCCTGCGACCACGGCCACGACAGGAAGAACAGCACGATGTCGGACGAGGCGACCGTGCGGAACGTGAACGAGGTCGCCACCCCGAAGTTCCCCCCGCCGCCGCCCCGGCAGGCCCAGAACAAGTCGGAGTTCTCGCCCGCGCTGGCCGTCAGCACCGACCCGTTCGCGGTGACGATCTGCACTGACTCCAGCATGTCGCAGGTCAGCCCGTGCGCACGGGCGATCACGCCGACGCCGCCGCCCAGCGTGAGGCCCGCGATCCCTACGGTCGGGCAGGACCCGCCCGGCACCATGCGGCCCCGCGCGGCAAGCCCGTTGTAGAAATCGACCAGGTGCGTCCCGGTGCCCACGGTCACCGTCGAGCCGGACACGCGCAGCGAGTTCATGCGCGTGACGTCCACGATCAGGCCGCCGTTGTTCGACGACCAGCCCGCGTAGCTGTGCCCCCCGGACCGCGCCGCCACCGGGATCTTGTACTTGCGCACGAACGCGACACAGGTCGCCACGTCGTGCGGGCTGCGGCAGTAGGCGATACCTGCTGGCTTCAGCGAGTCGAACCGCGGGTCGAATAGCCGCCGGTCGACGTTGTACGCCGACTCCCCAGGGCGGACGAGCGGACCGGACAGGTCATGCGCGAGCGCCGTCCAGTCGGCCCCCGTCGGCCCGCTCGACCGGACCGCGAGCGGGGCGCCGCGCCGGGGCGCGAGCGGAGACGCCAGCACCGCACCGCCGGCCACCAGGCCCAAGAATGACCGCCGGGTCGGGACGTGTCCGCGATCTGGGCGGGTTGAGCAAGTAGAGCCCGTTGCGTGCGCTGAAGTGCTCATACTCCGTAAGACGCCGAAACGCGAAAAATGGTTGAGCCGATCGGGAATTGCTTGAGTTTCTCAACTGATGCCGTTCCGCGTGCTGCGAAATACCTCCCGCGGCGGCGGCTGGGACCGGGGCGATGACCATCGCCCCGGTCCCAGCCGCGCAGCGGGGTCGGCGCCGACCGAAGCCGGTCAGCCCCAGGCTTTGTGCAGGCCGAAGGTCCGCTTCTCCCGGCCGACGGCGTTGGCCAGGATCCGGTCCCGCCACGGCGTCGAAGTAGCGGCCTTGTACCCGTCGGCGTCGAACACGTGCTGGCCGTCCACCTCGTGCATCGACAGCAGCTCCGGGCCCGTCCCGGACGTCAGCCGGAAGCGGCGGATCCGGCGCCAGCCGGGGACCGCGAGCAGCATGGGGATGTGCTCGTCGGTGTACCACGCGGCGACGTCGTCCTCGGACCCCGCGGGCACGGACATCGAGACCGTCATCACCACGGGCGCCGGATCTTCCCGGCCGGCCGGCGCGGGCCGGGACGCCGGGCGATCCTCGCTGATCAGCTCATAGACGCGCCGGTCCAGCGTCTTCAGCCGCGGCATAAGGGCCTTCTCCCGCTTGCTGGCGTTCGCCCCGAGCCCCTTGTACTCGGGAGTATCCAGCGTGCCGGGCGCTATCTGGTAGAGGGCGAGCCACGGCGGCGTCAGCCCGTCGAGCGCCCGCAGCCGCTGCACCGACCGGAAGCCCGGCACCTCGAGCCGCGCCGGCGCGTGCTCGTTGTCGTACCAGTCGTTGAAATCGTCTTCCGGCACGGGACCCGGATCGGAGTACACGTAGAACAGATCGTCAGCCATGTCCTCGATCCTAGGCGGACCGGTATTTAGCGGCCTAGAGCCTCGACGGCCCAGGGCCTCGACGGCCTAGAGGCGCCATACTGTCGGGCCGGCCGAGAAGCCGTCGTCCCCGGCACGCGTGCGGGTGAGCAGGCACCGCTCGATGCCGAGCTCGAACATGACCTGATCGTCGAACCCCGGCCACAGGACGCCGTCCCGCTCAGCCAGCAGCTGATCGCGCACCATCCGCCGGACGTCCGGGTCGTGCACCTCGGTCGCGCGGCCGAAGACCGCGAACCCGTCGTCCTCCCGCGGCGGCGGGCACGTCTCGCTGTGCATCGCGTAGCGGCCGTCGCGGCGCAGGTCGGCGAGCTTGGGCCCGGGGATGAGGAATATGTGCAGCCCCGCCGGGCTGACGACCGGGCAGACCGGGTGCACGCGCGGGCCGCCGTCGCGCCGCACCGTCGCGAGGAACCCCAGGCCCGGGCCATGCACGTAGAACTCGCCGCGTCCGGCCGCCGCCAGCGCGGGCTGCCGCTTCTCGAACTCCGTCCAGGTGATCATGACTCTGACACTAGGCCGCGATCCCTGACACCTTATGTCAGCGATGGCGACATAGGCTGGCGGGCGTGCGCGCCGACCGACTCGTCTCACTCGTGCTCCTGCTGCAGGCCCGCGGGCGCGTGTCCGCCGCCGCGCTCGCCGCCGAGCTGCGGGTTTCCGTGCGGACCGTGTACCGCGATCTGGCGACGCTGAGCGCCTCGGGGGTGCCGGTGCTCACCGAATCCGGGCCGAACGGCGGTTGTCGCCTCCTCGATGGTTACGCCTTCCCCCTGCGCGGGCTGACCGCCGACGAGGCGTCCGCGCTGCTGCTTCCCGGCGTCCCAGCGGCGCTCGCCGAACTCGGCCTGGGCGCCCCGCTTGCCACCGCACACCGCAAGATCCGCATCACGTCCGGGGGTCCCGCCCAGCCCCCGCTCGTCCACCTCGACATGCCGAAGTGGTTCGCGGCGAAGGAAGCCGTCCCGCACCTGCGCACGCTGGCCAGCGCACTGCGCGACCGACGGCGCCTGCGCATCCGCTACCGCGATCAGCTGGTTCCGCGCGTGCTGGACCCGCTGGGCCTGGTGAACAAGGCAGGGCTGTGGTACCTGGTCGCGGTCCGGGCTGGTGCCGTTGACCCAGTGGGCGGCGCGGCGGGCGACGGCGAGCGCGAGCCGGCCGTGTTCCGTGCCGGGCGGATCACGTCGGCGAGCGTCCTGGCCGAGCCCGCCGTGCGGGACGAAGAGTTCGACCTCGCCGCGTTCTGGGCACGGTGGTCAGCGGACTTCGAGACCAGCAGGCCGTCGTGCGCGGTACGCGTCCGCGCGTCGCCGGTGGCCCTGGACGTGTTCCCCGAGATCTTCGGCGACGGAGCACACGCCATCCTGGCCGCGGCGGGACCGCCCGACCGGGACGGATTCCGCGAGGTCACCCTGACGTTCGAGCACGAACTGGCCGCCGCCCACCGGCTCGCTGGCTTCGGCGGACACGTCGAGGTGCTCTCCCCCGCCAGCGTGCGCGCGGACGTGATCGCCACGGCACGGGAGATCCTCGAACGTTATCGGTGACCAAACCCGGATCGGGCTGGCCCAGAACTAGAGGGCCTTGATGCCCGCGAGTACGCGGGACAGGAGTCCCCGGTCCGTGACCGGTCCGCGCTGCGCGGCCACGCGAATCTCGATGAGGCCGTCGTGCACCAGGTCGTCCAGCAGGACGCGGACCACGCCAAGCGGCACGCCCATGGTGGAGGTCAGGTCGGCCACCGTGATCGGTGCCTCACACATGTTGAGGATGCGAGCGCGCTCAGGGGTGAAGGCACCGCCCGCCACCGGTCTGACCGTGCGCCCGATCAGGTCGATCAGGTCGAAGCGGATGTTGGTCCGCTGTTTGGTACGCCCGCCAGTAAGCGTGTAGGGGCGGGAAACGGGGCCCGCGTCCCAGTCTGTCCAGTCGTCTTCAGCCATGGTCGCCGTCTCGTTTCCGTCAGACCGTGCCCCGGACCGGGAACCTCGGGTTCGCGATCATGTGCTGTCCGACCCTTTTCACGAGCACGGCCATCTCGTACGCGATCTGTCCCGCGTCCGCGTCCGCCGCAGCGAGAAGGGCGATGCAAGTGCCCCTGCCCGCCGGTGTGATGAATAGTAGCGCAGCATCCATTTCGATGACAGTCTGCGTGACTTCGCCGCAGCCGAATTTCACCCCGGTCCCGCGAGCGAGGCTGAAGGCGCCGGCGGCCAGTGCGGCCAGGTGGTCGGCGTCGGCCTCGGTAAGTCCCGGCGACCGCCCCAGCGGCAGCCCGTCAGGAGAAAGGATCACCGCGTTGAGGACTCCCGGCACCCCCGCCGTCAGGTTCTCAAGCAGCCAGTCCAGCTCTTGCACAGACTATCCTCCCGTTACTTCTGTTCTTCCCCGGTTGTTCCGTTGCTCCCGTTATTTCCGAGGCTAGTGTTGCGACCCGACCGAAGTCCACGTTGGATGTCGGACAGAAGTGCGCGAGCCTGTTCGGGAGAACGGTCATTCAACACCCCGCGCGGTTGCTCCCGCGGGCTGTCACGCAGTTGCGGCGCGACGTTGCTTCCTCTCTCGCGGCGCGGCAGGCCACTCGACGTGGTGCCGGCCGCACGGCCAGCTCCGTCACCGGCCGCCGTGCGGGCGTCGCCCTGGGAGCCAGACGGCCCGCCGGCGGGCTGGGCGGCCGAGCCGCCAGGACCGCTGCCCGGCTGGAAAGCGCCCGGGGCATTGCCCGGCTGGAAACCGGCGGGGGCATTGCCCGGTTGGAAGGCGCCGGGACCACCGCCGGGCTGAACGCCGGACGAGCCGCTGGGCCGGAACCCAGGCGAGCCACTGGCGGGCTGGGCCGATGGACCGTTGCCGGGCTGTCCCGACGGTCCGCCGGCCGCGGAGCCACCAGGCTGGCCGGCCTGCCGCCGCGCGAACGCGGCCGCGGCACCGGAGGCACCGGGCGTGCGACGCGGGTACGCCGGCGGGTCGGCGGGCTGGGATGACGACGGCTCGTCACGCTGGACGCCGGACGGCTCGTCCGGCTGGAACCCGGACGCGTGGCCGAAGCCGGGCGGGTTACCGGAGCCGAGCGGGTTTGCGGACCCGAGCGGGTTACCGGAGCCGGGCGGGTTTGCGGACCCGAGCGGGTTACCGGAGCCGAGCGGGCTAGCGGGCCCGGATGTGCTGCCAGGTCCGGCCAAGCTGTCAGGTCCCGCCAAGCTGCCAGGCCCAGGCGCGTCGCCGAAGCCGGAGTATCCGCCGGGCCCGGGAGGGCCGGCGAACGCGGCTAGGCCCCTGGGGTCTCCGCCGCCGGAGTTGCCGGGGGCGCCCACGCCGGCGTCCACGGTGTCGTCGAACGGCGCGCGCTGCCCGGCGAACGGCATCGTCTGCACGCCGGCCTCTTCCGCGGCGGCACCCCCGCCGGGCAGTGCCGGCGCCTGACGGCGCTGGCGGCCGATGACGTCCGCGTTCTCCGCGGACCCGGCGCCGATCGGCACGGGACCGCGCTGCGCGAGCGCGGCCGCCTCCTCCTCCGGCACGACCAGGGACGCGGGCAGGAGCACGATGGCCGTCGTGCCGCCGGAGCCGGACTCGCGGAGCGACACCCGGATGTCGTGCCTGAGTGCCAGCCGCGCGACGACGAAGAGGCCGAGCTGGTCGCTGTCGGCGATATCGAACTCCGGCGGACGGGCCAGACGCTCATTGAGCGCGGCGCGGTCCTCCGGCGTGATGCCGAGACCCCGGTCCTCAACCTCCACGACGTACCCGTTGGCCGCACGGCTGCCGCGTACCTGGACGCGGGCGTTCGGCGGCGAGTACAGGACCGCGTTCTCGATGAGCTCGGCCAGGAGGTGAGTAACGTCCGCGACCGCCGCGCCCTGGACGAAGTCCGGCGAGTCGGTCAGGAGGTCCACGCGCGCGTAGTCCTCGATCTCGCTGATGGCGCCGCGGAGCGCTTCCACGACCGGCACCGGCTGGCGCCACCCGCGGCCGGGGTTGGCGCCGGAGAGGATGATGAGGCCTTCCGCCTGCCGTCGCATGCGGGTGGTCAGGTGGTCGAGCTGGAACAGCTGGGCCAGCTGGTCTGGGTCCTGGGTGTTCCGCTCCATGCCGTCGAGCATCTTCAGCTGGCGCTGGAGCAGGGAGTGGTTCCGCCTGGCAAGGCTGCGGAACACGCTCGCGACGCCCTTGCGCAACGTCGCCTGGTCGACCGCCGCCTGGACCGCGGTGTGCTGCACCACCGAGAACGCCTCGGCGGTCTCGGTGACCTCCCGGGTCCGGGTATGCAGCGCCAGGGGCTGTGCCTCGATGTCCGGGTCCAGGTCCTCGCCGGCGTGCAGACGGGTGACGATGCCGGGCAATCCCTGGCTCGCGAGCTTGCGCGCGGCGTTTCGCAGCTCGGTCAGCTCACGATTGATGCGGTTGCCGAACCGCAGCAGCAGCCAGGCGGACAGGAGCACCGCGATGAGACCGACGCCGCCGACGATGATGAGCTCGTCCAGGATGACGTTGCCCTGATGGTTCTGCCCGGCGGTGACCCCGACCTGGGCCTGCACTGTCTCGGCGCTTTCCTTCTGGATGACGGGCGTGACGTCCTTGTTCCACTCCGCCAGCTCGCTCGCCGGCAGGACACCGGGGTTAGCGGTGTCGATAGCGCTCTGCGCCTTCTCGAACGACTGGAAGAGCGAGGTCTGCCAGAACGCCGGGAAGGGGTCCGGGCTCTCCTGCCAGTCGACGGCCGAGCTGCCCGCTGCCTCTTCCTGTTTCTCGTCCGCCACGGCCTGGGCGAACGCCAGGTGTTCGGGCCCGGTCATGTTGCCGCCGGTCGCGGTGACCGCCCCGACGAGCGCGGCCTGCTCGGCGATGTAGGTGGTCGCCTCGCCTTCGTCGAGCACCGCGTCGCTCTGCTCGAACAGCGGGATCGGCGCGTCCGGGTCGAAGAAGCCGGTCGAGAACCCCGACATGGGCTGGTAGATGCTGTCGTACGCGTTGAGCGCGGAGATGAGCGTGATGCCGCCGTTCGCGATCTGCTTGCGCAGGCCGGGAAGCGTGTTCAGGTCGGCGTCCACGGTCCCCATCAGCGGCTTGGCCGAGGCCGGCTCCATGCTCGTCGCGTTCGCGTTCGCGCTGGTGAGTCCGGCGGCCGCCTTGTCGGTCGCCGACTCGGCCGCCTGCAATGTGGCCAGCGGCGTTGACTGGTGGCCGGGCACCGCCATGAGCGCCGTGGGGTTGGCCAGGTAGAGCAGCGCGTCCGCGCGCTCGGTGTCCAGCGCGACGTACAGCGCGGTCACCGGGGCGCCGAGGTCGTTGCTGAGCTGCTGCTCGTGCTGCCGGGCCAGCGCGTTGCCAACCGTCGAATAGGCCGAATACGCGTACAGGGCCACCAGCGAGAGCAGCGGGATGATCAGCAGCAGCGAGATCGTGGAGCGGATCGACCGCTGGCCTTCGGCCCGGTCGACTAGCCGCATCGCGGCGGACGGGGGCCGCCCGGCGACGTGTCCTCCCAGGGGCCGTCCGCCCGTGTCACGCCCGCCGGTTCCGCGGCCGCCGGGTCCGCGACCGCTGGCGCCGCGGCCGTCTGTGCCGCGCCCCCCACCGCCGCGGCCGCCGACGGCGTGACCGCCGGACGACTCCGGGCCGCGCGGGAAGCGGTGCTGACCCGGGGCACGCCCTTGCTGGTCGACGTAGTCCGCGTAACCGTCCGTCTGGGGTACCAGTCGGGATGTCCCGCGTGGTGGCTCCTGGTCAACTCGTCCCGGACTCATCGCTTTCCCTGTCACTAACTCGCCATGGCGAACGACGCTCAAGGCCTAGGGCGCCGCGCCGGGAAGCCGGTCACTGTCAGCCGGCGATTTTGGCGGCGGCATCGGCCGTCGGTTCCGCACTGTGAAGGGCAACATCACAGCCGCTCACCAAAGCTAGCAGGATTAGTCGTGATATTAGTGGTAATACCGTTATTGGAAAGCAACATTTTCGATAGAGGAGAATGCTGTTCCCGGTGAGTGAACCGGGCCCTCCGGTGCCAGGCGGGGAGCCTGGACGTTCCTTGTTATTTCATGCGACAGGGGTCAACGAGACCCGATACCGCCGCCGCCCACCACGCTTCGAAGTCGCCTTCCGACATGACCGCCCAGCCGGGCGCGCGCTCGACCTCGGCCAGGCCGAGCGGACGCCGGACGCCGGACGCCGCGATCGTATCGCCGGGGACGCGTCTTTCCGCATCGTACGCGGCGAGCGCGTCCGCCCACGTGTCATGCGCGAGACAGCGCGCGCCAAGTGCCAGCCCGGCCGCGTACTGGGGAGCCGTGACGTCGAAGACGGCTGCAGCGACACGTCGCCGACGGGTGTCCGCCGGATCAGCTCCGCCCACATGGGCGGGAGGAACCGCCCGACCGCGTCCAGGCCGCGGCATCCAGGACTCGGGTCAGGTGCGGCCCTTGCCCCGGTAGACCTCGAGCTCGCCGTCGAGTTCGACCGCGAGCACCGTGGCGTGCTCCCGCAGGTCAGCGGCCGACGGGGCGTCGATCCACAGGATGCCCGGCACGTCACCGAAGCTGTTGGTGACCTGGTGGCCGAGTTCGGCGCCGGTGCCGAGGACGCTCACCTTGCGTACCGGGGTCCGCAGGCCCCGGACCGAGACCACCTCGCGCGGGCTGTCGAAACAGTACAAATACAATGTCCGGCGGTCGGCCGACACCGTGCTGGGTCCGTAGTGATGACCGGGTGGAAGCCCTGCGTTCGTGCCGTAAATCGCTTCCGCGTGCGGTGCGATCCAGTCGCCGAGCCGTTCCAGTCGTTCCGCCTGCTCGGGGGTGATGGTGCCGTCCTCGCGCGGGCCCACGTCGAGCAGCAGGTTGCCGCCCGCGCCGATGGTCTCGGCGAAGTACCGCACCAGCTGGCCCACCGACTTGTTTGCGGTGTCGTGGTGCTGGTAGCCCCAGGAGTTGTTCATGGTCAGGCACAGTTCCCACGGCCCGCCGGGCGCCTCGATCGGCACGCCCTGCTCAGGCGTGGCGTAGTCGCCGTAGCTGAGCATGCGCCCGTTGAGCACGGTGTCGGGGGCCAGTGACCTGATCATCGCGGCGAGTTCGCCCAGGCGCAGCTGTTCCTCGGTGCGCTCCCACTCGCCGTCGAACCACAGCAGGTCAGGACGGAACTCGTTGACCAGCTCGCGGACCTGGCCGTGGTAGAACGCGATGAAGCGGTCCCAGGCGGCCGGCTCCTCCTGCCCTGGTGGCGGGGCCGAGAAGCGGTTCTCGTTCCGGGAGGTGTCCGCCGGCTCCACGGCGCGGATGCTCGCGTAGTCCGGGTGCGACCAGTCCAGGTGGGAGAAGTACAGCCCGACCTTGAGGCCCTGCTCGCGCAGCGCGCTGGCGTATCCGATGAGGACGTCACGCCCGGCCGGCGTGCGCCTGGGCACCGACAGGTCCGACATCCGCGTGTCCCACAGCGCCACGCCGTCATGGTGCTTCGCGGTCAGCACCGCGTACCTCGCCCCGGCCCGCGCGAACAGACGTGCCCACGCTCCCGGGTCATACGCGCTCGCGGTGAACCCGTCGAGCTGCCGCATGTACTGGTCGTATGGCACCTCGCCCCCGTAGAACGACCAGGACTCGGCCACCCCGTCGACGGCATAGATGCCCCAGTGGGCGAAGATGCCGAGCTTTGCCTCGGCGAACCATGGCTGCATGGTCATCGCGAACGATCCCTCCGGTACCTCGCTGGTCTGTCCTGGCTGGTTGCCAACCGACAACGGTAGATCGATCCACCAGGCGAAGCGTGGGACGTGATCACCAATACTGGTAAATTCTCACCATGTCCGCGACGCCGACGGTGACTCTTCACCTGGACGGGCCGCCGCGGATAGCGAACGTCGGGGTCGGCGTGCACGGCACCGCGCGCCTGACCGACGCCTTCCGGCTCCGCGACCTGTGGCAACTGCATCTGTACCGCTACACCGCCGACCTCTACGTCGACGGCGTGGCCCACGTCATCCGGCCCGGTTACGTGAGCCTGGCGCCGCCGGGGGCGCTGGTCCGGTACCGCTACCGCGGCCGGTCCGAGCACCTGTACGCGCACCTGGAGATACCAGAGACCGGCGCGCCGCGGATCGTGCCGGTCGTGCAGGACGCCGGCGCCGAGACGCCCGTGCTTTCTGACCTGCTGCAACAGGCGGTCAGCTCGTGGACCAGCGCGCCGGAACGGTCGGCAGCCGAGGTGTGGACGGCGTTGTGGCGTGTCGCCGCCCTGTCGGCGACCGCGCAGCCGCACACCGCGGTCGCGGCCGCGCTCGCCCACATCGAATCAGGCCTGGCCGGACCGCTCACGGCGAGCGGCGTGGCCGCCGCGGTGGGAGTGTCACACAACCATCTGGCCCGGCTGTTTCGCGCGCACACCGGCAGCACCGTGATCGCCCACATCCGGCGCCGCCGTCTCGACCGCGCCCGGCACTTGCTCCGCGAATCGACGCTGCCCATCGCGACCATCGCCGCGGCGGTCGGCATCCCCGACCTGCAAGCATTCAACAAGGCGTGCCGACGCGAACTCGGCGCGTCCCCGCGCACGATCCGGTCGGGGTAGGCGGGGCGGGGCGGACGTCCCGCGTCCGTACGCCGAACCCCATCTTTCCGTCCGTGCTGAGCCCGTCTTCCGCCTCAGATCATGGGTCGTTGGTGCCACGCGCCGGTTTCGGCGTGGCAAATCCGTCCGACTTATCACTAAATATCAGCTTTAGTTACTCATTTCCAGATACCCCTGCCAGGTATGATTTTCTTGATCACGGGTCGAACGTGCCGATATATGGCATCAACGACCCATGATCAAGAAAGCGAGGCGGCAGAAGCATTTTGCGAGCAATTCAGTGTCGGATATAGGGTGATATTTCGGGACGGCCAGCACTGCTTCAGATGCCTGATCGAGCCTTATGGCATCAGTGACCCATGAAACCCCGCACTCCCCGTTCAATCGGGGGATCCCGGGCGCGGAGACAAGGGACGGCTCGGCGGACCACGTGCACGGGAGGGGGAAGGCTCGGCAGACCACGCGCACGGGAGGGGGGAAGGCTCGGCGGGCCACGTGCACGGGATCAAGGGGGAGGTTCGGGCACAGTCACGGCGATCACTACCGTCGGCCTGGTAAATTATGTATGTCAGTCAGCATATGTTCGACGTCGAGAGGCTGGGTGCGGATATGGGACGGCGGTCAGATGCCAGGCAGCGGATGGTCGATGCCGCTCGGCAGCTCATCCGCGAGCGGGGATACCACGCGACGGCGATCTCCGACGTGCTCGAGCGCAGCTCGGCGCCGCGCGGCTCGGTCTACTTCCACTTCCCCGACGGCAAGGCGCAGCTGGCGGCCGAGGCCGCCGAGTCGCACGCGCGGGAGCAGGTAAAGGTCATCGACAGCGCCGCCGAGCAGGCCGGTTCCGCCGCTGGCCTGGTCGAGGTGTACCTGGACATGGCCCGCGACGGCATGGTGAACAGCGGCTACTCGCGTGGCTGCGGAATCGCCCCCCTGGTCACTGAGGCCGCGGATCAGGAGTCAGACGAGGCCGGTGCCGCCAGCCTGCGCGCCTTCATGGCGATGACCGACCGGCTGGTGTTCCATTTCACCGCTTTCGGCGCGGACGGCCCGTCGGCGCGACTGCTCGCCGACGCGGTCATCGCGGGCACGGAAGGCGCGCTGGTCACGGCTCGCGCACTGCGCAGCCCCGCCCCGTTCGAAGCCGTGCGAACGGTCACGGCCGGCCATGCCCGCGCGATCGCGCCTGAGCCCGCGGCGAGCCAACGGCACTAGCCGATCACCGCCCTGGCGGTGGCGAGACCCGGCCGGCTCACTTCGTTCCAAGGGTGACCCGCACGCGGTGATACCCGGTCAGCCCAGTCGGCAGCACCGCGGACGCGGGATGGCCGTCGACCGTTACCGCGCGGACGACGTTGCCCGTGCCGGTCAGCGCAATGTCGAGCGTCATGTCCCGGTACGGCACACCGGAGAGGGTCACCGGACCCCACCCGGACGGGAGGGCGGGTGCGAGCTGGAGGCCCTGGGACGTGAAGGTGAGGCCGAACAGGCCCCGGTAGATCATCCGCAGGTAACCCGTGGCCGACCATGTCTGATCCGGCTGCGCCACCCACTGCACGATGTCACCGGTCCCGTCTGTCTGCCAGCCGCCGTCCTCGACGCCGGTGACCGAGTTGTAGATCTCGAAGAAGTGGCCGCCGCTGCCGCCGACCAGCTGCGCCAGGTCGGTGACGGCGCGCCCGAACAGGTCCGTCCTGCCCCCCAGCGCCGCGGCGTGCCCGAACATCGAGTGCACCATCGGCCACAGCGACGCCTGTCGCCCCCACTCCGGGCTCGGATACTGGGGCAAGTCGGGCCACACATTCACGACGCCGTGCGGCTGCCAGTGCGCGTTGGCCAGCACGCTCGCGGTCATCGCCGGGGTGGCGACCCCGAGGATGATGGCGAGCGCGAGGCCGCCGCCCTCCTGGTGGGTGTCGAGCTGGCCGGCGAGCGACGAGCCCGGGCCCTGCACAAGGTAGCCGTACAGGCCGGCGTCGGACCGCCAGAAAGTGCCGTTGATCGCGGTCCGCAGCGCGGCGGCCGCGGCATCGTACCCCTCCGCCCCGTCATCCCCGAGGAGGCGGGCCATGCTCGCGAGCGCGCGGTAGGCGCCGTAGTAAATGCAGTTCGTGGACAGGCACAGCAGGGTCGAGGCGCCGGGGTAGGCCAGCACGGACGAGGAGTCGATGCCCGTCTCGTACGGCGGGCTCGGATATCCGGAGATCCCGTCGTTCATGAAGCCGGGACCCTCGAAGAGCCCGAGGCTGGCGTTGAAGTTCTGTGACTTGCGCAGGTTCATCGTGTTGACGGCGGCGCCGTAGGCGGCGGACAGGAAGTCACGGTCGCCGGTGACGAGGTAGTGGTCCCACGCGCTGACCACCCAGATGATCTGATCCCACCACTCGTCGTCGCCCTGCTGCACGATGAGGCTGCCGTCGGACTGGGTGTCGACCACGGACCAGAGCGTGTTGCCCCCGACCACGGGTGACAGCAGGCTGATCGCGTTCCAGGAGTTGACCGAGGCATCCCGCGTCCACCGCTGCGGCTGCTGGTAGCCCTGGCCCGCGATCGCCAGCGTCCCTGGCGGGTAGACCGCGAGGTTCGCGAGGTTGTAGGTAGCGGGATCGGCGTACACGGTGTTGATGCCGATCAGGTTGGTCAGCGCCGCGTCGTAGACGGTGGCGAGCGTGCTTTGCAGGCTCTCGTCGCCGAACGTGAGCACCGGCATCGCGTACTCGACGCGAGCCGCGCCCGCGGTTCCGCCCGTTTGACCCGCGGCGGCGGACCCCGCGCTTGCGCTGCCGGTGCCGGTGCCGGTGCCGGTGCCGGTGCCGGTGGTTGTGGCGGCGAGGGCACGGGCCGGGTCGCCAAGGCCCGCCGCGACCAGCGTCCCGCCGGCGGCGCCCGCCCCGGCTGCCCGCAGGAACCCCCGGCGCCCTATCCGTCGCCGGTCCGGTGCTCCGTCGTCTCGCTCGTCTCGGTCGGCCATCGCGCAGCCCCTTCCGGCTTCGAATTTCGGTGCGCTGACATGGTCGATTATTTATCGAGATCGAAGGAAATTGAACGTTTCGGCAGAGAAATAAAAGCGTTGCGACATGTTGCGTCACCACGGTGGGCGCATGAGGCGGACGATGCGGGCAGCGCAGAGCAGACTTCCAGACAGCACGGCGATAGTGGCTCCCTGAGATACGCGGTCGGCCCGAACACTTCTGGGGGCTGTTGGCAATCACTAGTTGGAAGCGCGGAGAACGACCAAGGAGGGCTATGGCGTCCGACGCGGAGTTGATCGGCAGGTCGCTGGGCGGCGACGGGGATGCCTTCATGGAGGTGATCCTTCGCCACGAGGCCGCGGTCGGCTCGTACCTCGCCCGGCGGGCTGGGCGCGAGGCGGCCGAAGACCTGCTCGGTGATGTCTGGGTGGCCGCGTTCGAGTCACGGCGGTCCTATGACCAGTCGTACTCCGACGCGCGGCCGTGGCTGTACGGGGTGGCACTGAACCGGTTGCGGCGCCACTGGCGGTCCCAGCCCGCCGAGGACCTCGTCCCGGACGTGACGAGCCTGGCGACCGGGTGGGATCCCTGGTCGTCCGTGGATGACGGCGTGGATACCCGCGCGGTGCTCCGCGGGGCCCTAGCGAAGCTCAGACCCGAGGAGCGTGAGGTCCTCACCCTTGTCGCCTGGGAGGACCTGACCGCCGCCGACGCCGCACGGACACTCGGCATGCCGGCTGGTACCGCCCGGCGACTCCTGCACCAGGCACGGAAGGCACTGCGCAGTGCGCCCGACGTGGCAGCGCTTTTGAAAGATCTCAACAGTGTGAAGGAGGCCCATCGATGACAGACGAGATGGACCTGGTCAGCAAGCTGAAGGACGTCGAGTCCCTTCGGCCCGAGGCATACGAACGGGCACGGAACGCGCTGCGGGCGGCGATGGCCGACCCCGGGACGCTCCGGGTAAAGGAGACAGCTGTGCAGGACAACGGGTTTTCCAGCCGTCGCGACGGCCGCCGGCGCGTGGGCACCGGCGGCAAGGTCGGTATCGGCGCCGGGATCGGGGTCGCCGCCGCGGCGGCGGCCATCGCGCTCGTCGCGACGTCGGGCACGACCGGGTCCGCGGTTCCCGCGGCGGCGGCTGGGTCCGGCGCGACCACCGGGACGGCCTCCCGGTCACCGGCCGCCACGCAGTCCCCGCTGGTGACGCTCGCCGCCTCCATCAAGGCGAACGACCACACGGCGGGCGATGCGTCGGTGGTCATCCAGAGCCAGCGGATCGGCGGCAAAACGCCGGCCGCGGTCTACCAGGTCTTCGCCGACGACGGCGCCGTCTACTCGGCGGGCAGCCTGAGCGGCCTGCCGGCGGCGATCACCCCCGCCGGCAACCAGGGCGGCAACAGCTACGACGCCGACCTGAAGGTGGCGATCCTCGCGGCGAACGGCAACCTCGCCAAGGCCCGGACCGAGATGATCGACAACACTTCGAACAACCTCGGCATCGGCCTTAGCCCAGCCGCCCAGAAGGCGGACTGGGCCAAGATCGACCAGGCGGACAAGGAGCTCTACAAGGAGAAGGACGCCAAGGGCACGCCGCCGAAGATGACCGCCCAGCGCGCGCAGGAACTGGCCGACAACTACCTGTGGACGAACAGCTTCATCGCGCTGAGCACCGACAACGGCAACCCGCTGGTCCGCGAGGGTGTGCTGCGCCTGCTGTCCACCATCTCCGGTGTCAGCGTCGCGCACACGACCACCGGCGGGAAGGCCACGCTGACCATCACGGCAGGCCCCGAGGTGTTCACCGGCGACGGCAGCCAGGTGGTGGTCATCGACGCCAACACCGGCACCCTGCTGAGCTCCGTGTCCAACTCGACCGGCATCGCCCAGTCGGTGACGACCTACCAGGTCTACCGGGTATCGCTGGCCGCCCTTAAGGCCGGCAAGCTGCCGTCCGTCACGGACGGCGCGTCCGCCTAACTCTCCCGCCGCACCCCAGAGGGCACAGCGGCCCCCAGCGCGCGGACCGTCCTTCACAGGGGCGGTCCGCACGTTCGCGTTTGGACGGAGCCGAACTCGGCCAGGCACATCGCCGCGCACCCCGACGACGTCCAGGTCGCGCCGACCGAGTACGAGCGGACCATGTTCCCGTGCGCCGCCGAAGCAGGAGATGAGGACCGCACCCGCCGTTTCGGGTCCGCGTCCGGTGGCGCTGGCAATGCCCGGCAGCCTGCCGTCCCCCGGGTCAGCACCGTCCGGGGAGTCAGGGCCGCAGCCAGCCGGTGTAGCCCTCGGCCAGGTAGGCCGGCCGGGCAATCCCCTCCAGACCCGGCCGGGCCTTTGCAGGACGGACACACGGCGGGGTGCCGACGTTCATGGGTTGTCCGGGATCCCTCGTAAGGGGATCGTCACAATGTCGGCGTAAGGGGCGCCCTGCTGCGGCCCGGGACGAGCGGATTCTCCCAGGGCTCGGTCACCTTGTCCCCAGACCGCCAGACCCTGCTCGTGGTCAACGCGGGCTCCGGCCAGGTCTCAGACTTCGCTGTCCTGCCCGGCGGCGCCCTCCGGTTGCGGAACACCGTGGCGAGCGGGGGTACCGACCCGGTCAGCGTCGCGATCAGCGGAGGGCTCGCGGAAGTCCTGAACGCCGGAGGCACGGCCAACGTCACCGGGTTCCGCGCCACCGCCGCGGGCCTGGCACCCGTCGCGGGCGGCAGCCGGCCGCTCAGCGCCGACGCCAGCAGCCCCGAGGACATCGCCATCACCCCGGGCGGCGGGCACGTCGTGGTGACCGAGAAAGTCTCCGACACGATCGACACCTTCACCGTCGGCCGCGGCGGGGCACTCGCCCGCGCCGTCACCAGCCCGTCGGACTCCCCGCTGTCGTTCGCCGAGGTCATTACCCCCTCCGGTCAGCTCCTCGTGGCCGACGACGGCTCGAATGACACCTCAGCGGTCACCCCTACCAGATGACGCCCGATGGCGCCCTGCACGCGACCCAGGCCGCCGTATCCGATGGCCAGACCGCCGCGTGCTGGATCGCGCTGGGCAGCAACGGCGACGTATTCGCCGACAACGCCGGCAGCGGCACCATCAGCAGCTACCAGGTCTCCCCCGCCGGGCAGGTGACGTTCCTGCGCAACACCAGTGCCGGCACCGGCGCGGCCCCCCTCGACGACGCCGTCTCCGCTGACGGCCACGACCTGTACGTCTTCAACGCCAGCCTGGACCAGCTAGCAGAATTCAGCGTCGGCCACGACGCCCAGCTCACCCCCATCGGGACCCAGGCCCTCCCCGCCGGATCCTCCGGCATCGCCGCCAGCTAACACGGCTGCGGAAACCCGCTATTCGGGGCGCGGCGGCTTCCCCGCGGACAGGAGAAGCCGCCACGCCCGCTGTCCCCTCGCAGTATCGCGGCCTTACGGCGAGCCGCTAATGGCCCGCGGAGTAAGTTCTTCATTAACCGAGCTGCGTGCCGGAAGCAACTACTCCTATACGGGATTGCACTGTAGCCTGACTAGCGAAAGACCGGGCACGAGCGCTTCCCAGGACTGCCGATGATACTCATCCAGGGGACCTACCCTCCCGAATGATGGTGACGTTAACCACAGCCCGGAGATATTGAAATAGTCAAAGTAATTCCTCTTCGAATATTTCGAGATGAATTATTTCGAGCCCGTCGTGCCGCAATGGCCACCGCGGTCGGCGCCGTGCTCGCGGCGGCCTTGTACGACAGCCCCGCCTACGCGTCGACGGCTCATCCGCCGACGGCGCATGCCAGCCAGGACGCTAGCCAGGAACAGCCGGTGTTCGTGTAAACGGACAACCTTAGCGGTCAGCTCGGTGGACGCTCACCCGCCCGACGATTCCCGGCCGGCTCGTGGTCGACGGGATACCGCTGGACGCGATGGCGGCCCGACTGGGCCTGGGACGCAATGCCATCTACAAGGTGATCTTCGACGCGCGGCGTAAGATCCGCCGCGCCCTCGTCGCTAA
>Ga0210389_10000503_pt1 | contig 35577 bp, 29 predicted proteins | sample IncBWH28OmetaG_FD_160127 | JGI IMG/M metagenome (GOLD analysis project Ga0210389, IMG submission 160127) | Forest soil microbial communities from Barre Woods Harvard Forest LTER site, Petersham, Massachusetts, United States - Inc-BW-H-28-O ... | reverse complement strand
AACGCCGTCGGCGTCAATTTGGTCAACGCTGTGTCCCAAGCGCACCTCTACGCCAAGATTTTCCAACCGGTGTTTAGCTGCCTCGGAGAGCTCCGAAGCGAAAGTGCCCAAGACCCGAGGCGCCATGTCCACCAGCACAATGCGTGTCGCCGCGAGGTTGATACGACGGAACTCCGCTTTCAGCTTGGTATGAACCAGCACCGCAAGTGATGAGGCCAGTTCCACGCCAGTTGGGCCGGCCCCAACTAAGACAAAGGTCAGTAGTTCCTGGCGCCGGCTCGGATCGTCCTCGGCTTCTGCTTGTTCAAATGCATTTAAGACCTTATTTCGGATGCGGACTGCGTCAGCCAGTCCCTTCAGACCGGGCGCAAACTCTGCAAACTCATCGCGCCCAAAATAACTATGAGTAACCCCTGTTGCGATAAGCAAGATGTCGTATGGGAGCGCAGCATCCGTATGGTCCTGATTGCTAGCATAGACAAACTTCGCGTCTTTATTGATTCCGTTAACTTCACCAAGAAATACTGTCGTATTTCGCTGATTTTTCAGAAGTCCACGGATCGGAGATGCAATTTGAGCCGGCGAAAGGACTGTTGTTGCAACCTGATAGAGCAGGGGCTGAAAGAGGTTGTGATTCGCTCGATCAATCACCAGGATATCGGCGTCCGCACGCCTAAGGGCTTTGGCAGCGGCAAGCCCTGCAAAACCCGCGCCGATAATCACGATTCTCTTCATTATTTATTTCCTCATTTTGTGATTCGGTCACAAATCCTTGTCGAAGTGTGATCAATCACCGAGCGCCATCGCGCACGGGCATTTGCGACTTGACCATGGCTCGTATATCTCGGTTTTCAAATATCAAGCCTTGGCGCTCCTGTGTTTGTCGAAGCACAACATTCACCATTGCCCAGCCCAAGTCGTCAGCACGAATGACTTGATTCGGAAATAGCAATCGAAACATCGGATAGACCGCACGTAACAGCCGGTAACTGAAGGTCGGTTCCTTTCGCGGCTGAACAGGGTAGATATACGCGGGCCGGAAAAGGTAAACGCGCGGGAAACCGGCAGCGAGCAATGCCTTCTCAGCCATTCCCTTGTAACGCGCGAAGGCCAGTCGGCTTCGTCCCGTTTGGTCGGCACCATTCCCGCTCAAAAACGAGAACGCGGCATTCGGACTGCTGTTACGAAACACTCGTGCGAACTCGACAGTGTAGTCGGCGGTTATGGCGCGGAGTTCCGCGTCTGATACTGAGCCTGTATATGTACCCAGGCAATAGACCGCCGCGTCCTGGCGCAAGAGTGCATCCGCGAGGTCGGAACAGTCCGCGAAGTTTTGATGCAGAACCTCTTTCAGCTTGGGGTGCGAGATTCCGAGCTTCTTGCGCCCAATCGAAGTCACGCTTTCGACGGCGGAGTTATCGAGTGCGTAGCGAAGAGCGTATCCGCCGACCATTCCGCTCGCGCCCACGATGACGAGACGTTTTTGGCCGGCAATGGCAACACCCATCGACGCGTCTGAAGTCACCTTGTTAGTCGCTGTCATGACAGAATGCGCTCTTCGATCCAGTCCACATACAGCAGGCGCTCCGCAAACAGCCATGCACCTTCCTGCTTCACGAATGTGTCGTAATAGCGGAGCGCCGCGATCATCATCTGTCGCTTCTCACCGTCAACAGTGAGGTGATGGGGCATGCAATAGGTTTCTCCAGTGCCACGGTCGTTGGTCAGCGAGAGGATCGTGGTCTGTCCAAGGAGATGCATGGTCGCAGCGTATTTGTTGAGATCCGCGAAGACCGGAGCCAGAGCCTCACGTGAGTTCAGCTCCTGTGAAGGCTTCGGGTCCTGGGCATTCATGTACACGACGAAGTGAGTGTCTGCGGTAAAAAGCGCCATCTGACCTTTCGCATCGCGGCGGTCAGCACAATGTGCGTAGGCCTCAACCAGTTCACGTATCGCGAGTCGGGCCGCGGCTTCATTGGGAGAAATGCTGACGTGGTTGCTCATAATCCATCCTTTATCGGGTACGTTCCGGCAAAGCCTCACTCAAGGATGGCCTTTGGCTCAAGAAATGCTTCAATCCCATACTTGCCATATTCGCGGCCGATGCCGGAGTATTTAAATCCGCCCCAGGGCGCTTGCGGATCGTCCGTCATGTTGTTGATCACTACGCGGCCGGCACGCAGCTGAGAGGCAACACGACGTGCGCGCTCGAGGTCGGTTCCCATCACCGCCGAGTGAAGGCCATATTTGGAGTCGTTCGCAATGCGGATCGCTTCATCTTCGGAGTCGTAGGCGATCACACTGAGCACAGGGCCAAAAATCTCTTCCTGCGCAATCGTCATGTCGTTCTTCACATTGACAAACACCGTGGGCTTCACGAAGTAACCCGCTTCCAGACCCTTCGGACGTCCTTCTCCACCGACCAGGACTTCAGCACCCTCTTCAATTCCTTTGCGAATGTAGGATTCTACGCGCTCATACTGTTTTTGCGACACCATCGGTCCGACCATAATGTTGGGATCAGCCGGATCGCCGACCGTATAAGCACGCATTTCATCCCGTATCACCCGCTTGACCTCGTCGAGCCGGCTCGTGGGCACAAGAAGTCGCGTTCCGGCGGCGCAAGCTTGACCACTGTTCATAAAGGCTAGAGTGAGAGCCGCTGGGACCGCCTTGTCGAGCGCGGCGTCATCCAGGACAATTGTGGGCGACTTTCCGCCTAGCTCGAGCGTGACACGTTTCATCGTCGCTGCCCCATCTCGCATGATGGCTTGACCCACGGCCACGGAGCCAGTGAACGAAATTTTCGCGACATCGGGATTGCGTACGAGTTCGGCGCCAACTACCGTTCCGAGACCCGTCACCACGTTGAACACCCCCTTGGGTAGTCCGGCCGCATTCAGAGCCTCAACCATCACCCGGGTCTGTAGTGAGCTCATTTCGCTCGGCTTGAGGACGACTGTACAACCGGCCGCTACGGCCGATGACAGCTTGAGGCAAATGAATAGTGCGTTCGCGTTCCAAGCTGTGATCAGACCGGCGACGCCGACAGGTTCCAGCGTGACTGTCGTCTTGCCCCAACTCTGTTTCAGTGGCAGTTCTTGAAGTCCCTTCTCTGCCGCTGCAAAAGCATTAGCACCCGACTCCACAATAAGCCGGGCGAAGCGGGCGACCCCGCCGTACTCCTCAACCATCATGGCCGTTAGTTCGTCGATGTGTGCTGAGACAGTTTCGTGCAACCGGCGCAAGTAACGCGAGCGTTCTTCCTTCGTTGTCCGACTGAAACTCGCGAATGCGCGTTTGGCTGCGGCGATAGCGCACCTTGTATCTTCCTCGTCTCCCAGAGTGACGCGGCCGATCAATTGCCCGTTAGTCGGTTTGAGAATCTCCATGACCTCGCGGCCATGGGATTCAACGAACGCTCCATCGACGTAGTGTGTCTTTATGGTCTTAACCGAGTCTTTCTCTCTGATGGTTGCCATTGCCTCTCCTGGTACGAATACTTACGGTATTCGTACTGCTTGGAATGCAAGCCACATTCCGTGACAAACTACGGCCTCACCCTCCTACATCATTGTCAGATAAGCACTTAGGCAACCGGAAATGTGTTGGGGTGCGGCATGAAATTGCCAGTGTCAGTCTCTTGACAGTGTTTTTGATCGGCATTGAGTAGCGCCTGTGGGAGAGTCTCTGGGCCTTGTCGGCGTGGCTTTTTTCGGCTCAATGATTTCTCTCGAAGGCGACCCACTCTGCGGCCTGACGGGATCTCGTTTCGAGTAACGTAACGGTTGCGATATCGCTTTATCGAGCGACTGAATCTCCCGAAAACGACACCTGACCGATACTGGCCAATGCCTGTATGGCGCGAGTGCAAGCTTTGCGCACTTGGGAAGCTGAGCAGCCGAGAAAAAGAGCGCACTCGCTTTCCCGGTAGCGCTCCAGAAGGCGCAGAACGAAAACGAAACGCTCGAAGTCTGCAAGCCTTAATACAGCGTCGGCATCGAAATGTCGAGACGGACTGCTCGACTCCTGATTTTGAGAGAAAACTGATCGTAGCGACGACGAATTGGAACTCAGTCGCGGCTGGACTTCACGAATTGCGCTTTCCACGATAACGCGCTTCGTCCAGGCTCGTGCCCATTGCCTGAACACGCGGTTCTCATTGGCACAGCGTTCAATACCGGCTACAAAACACGTTTCTCCTTTCTCGTGATCTCCCGTAAGGAGAAGCGAAAGCTGATAAAGAGGATTTAGGTCCTCGTCGAAAATCCGGAGAAAATCCTCGTCAGTCGCGTACTGATTTTCAGCGCTTTCAGATATTCGAGTGCGGGCTTGCCCAGCCATTTGTCAACCTCTCGAGACCTTTCGCTCGCGCATCGTGCAGCGTGCCTCAAAACTCTGCTTCACATCTTGAGAACGGGCTCTTCAGCAAATCCAGTGGACGCACGGCGCTTGCCAAACCGACCCGTCTGCAAGTGCAAGGACTGGAATGCCGCCGCTCAGGAGGTTGGGTGTCGATCGTTGACACTGTTGACGCAATTTGACAGCGCAACACGTTCAGTGAAGAGTGATCGACTTTAAGAAACGGCTACCTCGAATGTCTAATTTCTGTTCGTCGCTGCCCCTGACGCAGCGGGTAAGGCCCCAGGGACCGGCGTCAGCAGCTTCTCGATCGCTCGTTCCATCGTGTGGCTCATTTCTGACACCACTGCACGAACGTCATGCTGGTTGACCACTCCGACTTCCGAGACAGCTTTACTCCAAACAATCGTGCCGGTGTCAAGTCTGGTCATCTGGGCGGAGACCGCGACCTCGACCTTGACGCCGCCGTCATAGTCAATTTCCTCAAGCTTCTCCAATCGTCCACTGACCACGTACTCAGCGTCGGGCTGACCGTCGTAGCGCTTCACGTGGGAAAAGGTTCCTGTGGCACCTAGGCGATCGATAATTGAGTCGGTGACAAAGTCACAGGGGTCAACCGCCCAACGGTGGTACGCATAGAAGCCGATCTGTTCCGGAGACGGCTTGTACACGATGGCCTTCTGCCTCAGGTATGCGGGGGCGCGGAACTCGCGGATCGCCACCGTAGCGTGCGCATTTTCTGCAATTGGCGGATCAGGCGGGGCAGGGAGGTTGAGAGTGTAGTAGCGTGCGCGCCCTACCTTGCCCGCGCAGCCGGCCAGGATGACGATAGCTGAAACTGCAACGACAATCATAGCCAAACGTTTTTTCATGTTTAATCTCCAATGAAGCGGGAAGGCCGCGAGCAGAATCCACCTCGGTTCGACTCGTTTATTTCGGTATCTTTCGGTCTTCGGGCTGCTTGATTCGAATAAGGCTCCAGGGACGTTGTTTCACCGAATCCGTTAACTCGTCCAGGTTTTCCGTCGCAGTCCGCAGATGTTCAATCGTGTCATCAATCTTGTAATCATTGGCCCGCACCAACACCTGCATATCCCCGAGCAATTGTTTCGCTTGTAACAATGTGCTCTGCAGGTTCGCCAGGTCGTTGCGGATTGGCTCATGCAAATCGCTCACCGTACCATTCACGTTTTGAATAGTCTCATCAGCATGGTGGCTGAGCGCGTTTAATTCGTCAGTCAGACGATCGATCTTAGGGCGATCAGTGGCTATCATTGCGTTGACGTTATCCAGGACGGCCTGAATCTTTTCCTGGTTGGCTTTGCCAGCTACCGTATTCAGGTTTGCCAGCAGCGTCTGTGCATCTCCGCTGATTCCTCCCAGTTCTCCGCGAACCTCAGTGATCAGGCCGTTTGCGTTGTCTGCCGCAGTTGCCATTTTGTCGGTGATCTCGTCCAAGCTTGCGCCCTCCTGCGATGCGATGATCGAACCCGGTGGAAGCCGGTGCGCATCATTGCTGCCTGTTGAAATGGACAGTGCCGCGCCGCTCATCACGCTGACAAGCCCCAACTTGGCTACAGATTTTTCGTTCAGGGGAGTGTTCTCCTTCACGTCCAGGAGAATTTCAATCTTGGTCGGATCTGCTGTCCAAGGACGAACCGCTGTTATTTTCCCCACGCTGATCCCCCCGAAGAGCACCTGGGCACCCGGCTCTATTCCGCCCGCGTAACGGAGATATGTGCGGTAGGGAGAGGTGTGCCCGCTAAGCTGCGCGTTGACCAGGTGGACGATCGTGAACGCCAAGACCGATACGCATGCAAGGACAAAGGCTCCGACTCTTGCTTCTGTGGTCACTGATATGCCTCCGCGGAATTCAGGTATTGTTCGAAGTGCGTGGCTACGGCGGACGATTTCGCTATGTCTTCGGGTATTCGATCCAGAAACTGCCGCACACGTGGGTTCTGGCTAGCTTTGATTTGGTCTTTTGTACCGACCGAACTGAATGAGCCCTGATAGAGCATGGCGATGCGGTCGGCGATGCGAAACGCGCTTGGTAGTTCGTGGGTCACCACAATCACCGTCATCTGTAAGGTCTCCTTGAGCAGCACAATCAGTTCGTCGAGTTCCGCAGCAACGATCGGATCAAGTCCGGCCGATGGCTCATCCAGCACAAGGATTTCGGGGCCGAGCGCGAGCGCCCGCGCGACCGCCGCACGCTTCTTCATGCCTCCGGAAAGCTCCTGGGGAAACAACTTCCCATGATCCGCGAGGCCAACCGCAGCCAATTTGAACCAAACAACCAGTTCGATAATGGAAGGCGCAAGCCGCGTATGTTCACGCAGGGGCAAAGCGACGTTATCTTCGACGTTCAACGAGTTGAACAACGCCGCGCTTTGGAAAGCCACTCCGATCGAGCGATGCATCTTCTTCAAGTCTGACTTTGAGCAACGGGTAATGTCGGTTCCGTTTACGTGGATGCTGCCCGACTTGGGGCGCTCCAGCCCGATGATCTGGCGTAACAATGTGCTCTTTCCCGAGCCACTGCCCCCCAGCAACACCATCGTTTCTCCGCGCTCGATGTCGAGATTCAATCCATTCAGCACTCTGCGACCGTCGTACTCAACCACAAGATCGCGAACGGAAATGATTGGCATCAGTGTTTCCCCATGAAGTAAAAGATGGCTGTGAAGATCGCATCCGCAACAATGACCAGGAACGTAGATTTCACGACCGCACTCGTGGTGGAGCGCCCGACAGAATCGGGGCCACCGTGAACACGAAAGCCTTCCAGGCATCCAACCTGGGCAATAATGGTCCCGAAAACAACGCTCTTGATCAGCCCCATAACTACGTCACGTAAATTGATTGCCTCGAACACATAGTGGAGGTACAACACGGGCGTCAGGCGAATGCTGAAGAACATGAACAAGGCCCCTGCCAAAATGCCGCAGACATTCGCGACAACGCTGAGGCAAGGAACAGCAATCAAAGCGGCCAGATATTTGGGTGCGAGCACAAACTCTATAGGCTCGAGCGCCATGACGCGGAGGGAATCGATCTCCTCGGTCACTTTCATGGTGCCAATCTCAGCCGCGAAAGCGGAGCCGGAGCGTCCGCTTACGGCAATTGCCGTCATCAAAGGGCCCAGTTCGCGCGTGAAGCCGACTGCGACCAAGTCAACGACGTAGCGCAGGGCCCCAAACCGCCGAAGCTCTGACGCCCCTTGCATGGCGAAAATGAATCCGGTGCATATGGACATCAAGGAAACCATCGGCATTGCATCGACGCCGATCTCCAGCATCTGCCTCACGGCAGCCCGCCAGCGGTAGCGATTCCCGATAAAAGGAAGCGAATGCAACATCGCTCGCATTGTGGCCCACCACTGAATGTTCAGACTTCCGACGTAGTCGAGATGCTCGATTGTTTTTTCGCCGACATTTTCAAGAACATTCGCCATCACGCCACCCCTTTCCCGCCGTGTATCGTCTCGAATAGTGGAAGCAACCCCGTGACCTCGAACAGCCGCAGCGCAGAACCATGCAGTCCCTGCAAACGCAGTCGAATCTGGCGAGGGCCAGCGATTTTCAGGGCTTCAACCAGGGTCGCGATTCCTGATGCTTCAATATGGATGACGTCATTCAGGTCGACGGTGACCACATGAAGCAATTGTTTGCCCGACAGGATAGCCAGAAGGCAATCCCGAATATCGGGCGACGAATCAACGTCGATGCGGCCATTCAAGCGGACGATCGCCTCGGTGTCGTTGTGATCCACGGCAATTGCGAGGTGGCTTGTCGAAGTGCTTTTAAGGCTTTTCAAAACATCGACCTCTCTCACGGTTCTGAGCGGCTGAACCGCAACATTCTCAATTGTGTCCATTCCGTACAGGTATTCCATTGTTTCGATCTCATTCCCGAGGGCCGCTTTGGCAATGAACGGCTGCAAGCTTTACTGCTGCCAGCCTCCTCCCAGTGCTTCATACAACTGAACCAGCGCCAGCAATTCATTCTGGCGTGCCTGCACGACAGCAAGTTCAGCGGAGAAAGCGTTAGTCTCGTTCGTCAAGACTTCCAAATAACCCGTAACGCCGCCGCTATAACGCATGTGGGAGAGACGCGCTGCATCCTGTGCCGACTGAAACAGAAACTCCTCCTGTGCGCGGAATTCGCGCGTCTTGCGGCACGCGACCAGGGCGTCGGAGACGCTGCGAAACGCCGTTTGAATGGATTGTTGGTAAACCAGCGCGGCCGTCCTCTGACGTGCCTCGGCCAAACGCACGCCGGACCGGAGCCTGCCTCCCGTAAAGATGGGCTGCGTCAGCGAAGCACCAAAACTCCAGGCCCCCGCGGGGCCACCGAATAAATTGCTCAGAGCGGAACTCTGAAACCCACTCGTCCCAGTGAGTGAGATCTGAGGAAAATACGCTGCACGCGCAACGCCGATTTCGGCGTTTGCGGCAATCAACTGTTCTTCTGCTTCGCGAATGTCCGGTCGGCGCTCCAGCAATGCCGAAGGAAGCCCCGTTGGAATTTCTGGCGGCTGGAGTTGTTGGGTTAGAGTTAGGCCCCGCGGTACGTCACCGGGATTTTGGCCGAGAAGAACGCTGAGCAGGTTTTCCTGTTGCTCGATCGGCTGTTCTAAAGCCGGCACTTCAGCGCTTGCCGTAAAAACCAACTGCTCAGCCTGGCGCACGTCCAGTAAAGAGGTTGAACCGCCGTCCGCCAGAATTCGCGTTAGCCGCAATGATTCCTGGCGGGAATTGAGCGTACGTTTTGAAATTTCCAGCTGAAGATCCAAGGCTCGCAGTTGGAAGTAGGCGGAGGCCACATCGGCCACGAGAGTCGAAACAACCTCCTGTTGAGCCCATTGACTCGCAAGAAGATTGGCCCGCGCGGCTTCCGTTGCGCGTCGATATTGTCCCCAAAAATCGAGTGCCCAAACGGCAGACGTATTCACTTGGCCTGTACTCGTTTCAAACTCCGGAAGGAATTTCGATTCAGCCGTGCGAACATCGGCAATGGCCGCGCCCGCACTCAGGGTCGGAAATTGATCGGCACGCGTGATCCCTAGCTGCGCCTGAGCTTCGAGCACGTGGGATGCCGCTATGCGCAAGTCGTAATTCTGCTGAAGTGCGGTGTGGATTAGCGTGCGCAGCTGCTCGTCCTGAAATACTTCCCACCACTTCTGATCCCCAAGAGGAGCGATTTGCAGATGTGCCGTCTGTTCGCTATCCACTCCCCGGAAAGTGACAGGTACCGCGACCGTAGGTCTCTTATATCTTGGACCCACGGTACAACCGACGTTCAGAAGGGCAGCGGCTGTCAATAACACAACGCACCGTTTCATGCTAATCGCCCTCGGCCGGTGCGGCTGCGGGTGCGGCGAACGCCGGGCGCTGCTCGCCCGCACCGGACCACTTCTCAACCAGACAAAAGACCGCAGGAATGAAGAAAATGCCGATGAGGCTCGCAGCCAACATGCCTCCGATGACGGTTGTACCCATGATCTGGCGAGCCACAGCTCCGGCTCCGGAGGCCGTCCAGAGTGGGACCGTACCCAGAATGAAGGCGAATGAAGTCATCAAAATCGGGCGAAGGCGAAGACGCGCTCCCTCAAGCGCAGCCTCCCGCAGCGGTTTGCCTTGCTCATATTGTTCTTTCGCAAACTCCACGATCAGGATCGCGTTTTTTGCCGCCAGGCCGATCAACATCACCAAACCGATTTGCGAATACACGTCGCTTTCGATCTGTACCATGTAGCCCGGAAGGAAGGCGCCCAGAAGCGTCCGGCGCAACCACAAAACGAAGAACGCACCGAAGACTGCAACCGGCGTGCTAAGAAGCACACTGAAGGGAAGCGACCAGCTCTCATACAAGGCAGCGAGAATCAGGAACACGAAGAGGAGCGAGAACCCGAAAATTGCAGATGCCGGAACTCCCTCCTGTGCTTTCTTCTCCTGATACGACATGCCGAGGTAGTCGAAGCCCATTTGACGTGGCATTGTTTTCCGGAAGACGTCTTCCAGGGCACCCATGGCTTGCCCCGCGCTATAGCCGGGAGCTGCGGCGCCATTGATTTGCGCAGCTCGGTATTCGTTGAAACGCATTGTGAATTCCGGACCCGGACGTGGCTCAAAGCGTGTAATCGACGCCAGCGGCACCATTTCGCCGCGATTGTTTCGCACGTAAAACTGGCCGGCATTTTCCGCCCTGGCTCGATAGTCGCCTTCGGCCTCGACATAAACCTGCCATTGCCGTCCAAAGCGGTTGAAATAGTTCACGAAGAGCCCGCCCATGAATGCCTGTAGGGTTTGGTATACATCCCGGAGCGACACTCCCTGCTTCAGGACTTTCTCTCGGTCCACATCCGCGTAAAGCTGGGGCACGCTGGCCAGAGACGTGGTGCTCAGACCCACCAGTTCGGGACGCTTCCTGGCCTCGGTAAGAAAGGCCGCGAGATTCGAGGAAAGAAAATTGAGATCCATGCCAGCGCGATCTTCCAGTACGAAAGTGAATCCGCCAGAGGTCCCGACTCCGGGAATGGCTGGAGGCGAGAAAGAAAAGGCCACGGTCTCCGGCAGTGACGACAGTTCTTCATTGAGGCGTTCCTTAATGGCCTGAAGTTGCACGGAACGTGATGTGCGATCGTCCCAAGGTTTTAACGTCACGAAAAAGAACGCGTTATAGCTGGTGCGCACCGAGCTCAACAAGCTGTAGCCGACGACGCTGTTCGTGTGCTCAATTCCCGGCGTTTTGGCGAGGACGTTCTCGACTTTCGCGGCCACCTCGTCGGTTCGCTGAAGAGACGCGGCGGTCGGAAGCTGCAGGTTGACATACAAATAACCCTGATCTTCATCCGGAAGAAAGCTCGAGGGGACTTTGCTCCCAAAGAAGCCAGCCGCGACGGCAAAGCCCGCAAGCAAGGTCAAGGCGACTGCGGTCTTGCGAATCAGCAGACCGCAGAGTCGCACGTATGCCTCTGTAGCTTCGGCAAAGATACGGTTGAACCAGTCGAAAAACCGTTTAAGCGGCCCGCCAGTGGAGGTCTTCGGACGCAGCAAGAGTGCAGCGAGGGCTGGGCTCAGGGTTAATGCATTGAATGCCGACAATATGACTGACACCGCGATGGTAACGGCAAATTGCTGGTAAAGCCGTCCGGTGATTCCGGGAATGAATGCCGTAGGAATAAAGACGGCCGCCAGGACGAGAGCAATTCCAATTACGGGGCCGGAAATTTCTTTCATCGCTTGAAGGGCTGCCGCTTTCGGTGCCTGGCCCTCCTCGATATGCCGCTCCACCGCTTCCACCACGACGATGGCGTCATCGACAACGAGTCCGATGGCGAGCACCAGGCCGAACAAGGAGAGCGTATTGATCGAGAAGCCGAACAGGGGAAAGAACATGAATGTGCCCACAAGCGATACGGGCACGGCAAGCAATGGAATCAGCGTGGCACGCCAGCCTTGCAGAAAGATGAAAACAACAATCAGCACCAGAACGATGGCAATCACCAGCGTCAGGACGATCTCTTTCATCCCTTGGTTGACGGCCTCTGTCGTGTCCAGCGAGACGACGTAGTCAACGTCCTGCGGGAGTCGACCCTTCAGCTCAGCCATCAGCTTCTTGATGCCATCGGCAGTTTGTACCGCGTTTGAACCGGGGAGCTGATAGGCTGCAACAATCGCTGCCGCTTTTCCATCAAGGCGGCTGATCATGTTGTAGCTCTGTGCGCCCAACTCTACGCGCGCGACATCTTTTACCCGAACCATCGCCCCGCCGGGCGATTCGCGGACAATGATCTCTCCGAACTCTTCCGGCGAGGTCAGTCGGCCTTGTGCCCGCACTGAATAGGTGAACTGTTGCCCCTTTGGGACTGGCTCGCTGCCCACCTGTCCCGCCGGGTTCACTGAGTTCTGTGCCTGGATGGCTGAAACGATTTCCGGAACTGTGATCGCCAGCTTAGCGAGCCGGTCCGGCTTCACCCATAGCCGCATCGCGTATTGACCTGCGCCGAAAACCTGGACACTTCCGACGCCGTAAGAGCGGTTGATTTGATCGGCCAGATTAATGTAGGCGTAGTTGGCGAGGAAGCGCGCATCGTAAGTGCCATGCGGCGAGTAGAGAGTGATCAGCATTAGCGGAGCGGTTACCGTTTTCTGGACCGTCACGCCGTAATTGGTGACATCAGCCGGAAGCTGAGACGCCGCCTGCGTCTGGCGCATCTGTGTCAGCACCAAATCCGTATTCGGGTCGGTCTTCACGTCGTAGTTCACGATCAGGCGTGAGAGTCCATCGGCCGTCGAGTTCAGCGAGTACATGTAATTCATGTTGTCCACGCCGCTCATTTGCTGCTCAATGGGTGTCGAGACAGACTGCTCGATGGTCTGAGCATCCGCGCCTATGTAGTTGGCGAGCACTTGAATCTCAGGCGGGACAATATTGGGAAACTGGGCGACCGGAAGGGTGGCGATCGTGACCGCTCCCACGATCACCATCAGGATCGCGATGACCATGGCAACGATGGGGCGGTTGATGAAAAACTTGGACACGGCTCACTCGCCTCTCGCCGAATCGAGCTGTTTGATTTTCACGGTCGAGCCACCTTGCACTTTCTGCAATCCTTCCACAATCACGAGTTCGCTTGGCTTGACACCGCTTTCGATGATCCAGTCCTCGCCGATGCGCTCCCCTACGGTCACGGGCCGGATGCTCACCTTGTGGTCACTTCCTACCACCGCTAACTGATAGGTTCCTTGCAATTCGCTCACAGCTTTCTGTGGCACGAGGAGCGCGCCGTGCCTCACTTCCGCCGCAGCCCGCAGTCGCCCGAACTGTCCGGGACGAAGGATGTTATGGGGATTGGGAAAGGAGCAGACGAGCTGAATACTGCCGGTGGTTGTGTCCACCTGGCGGTTGGTGAGCAGGCCGATGCCCTTGTGCGGGTAAGTCGATCCGTCAGCCAGAATCAGATCAAACGAAGGGCCGCCGGAAGGAATCTCCTTTTGCGTCTGGGCATTAATTCTCTCGGCGAAGTGCAGGTATTCCTGCTCGCTGATCGAGAAATACACTTTGATGGGGTCCATCTGCGAAACCGACGTCAGAATCGTCGTCGGGTTAACGAGATTTCCGATCTGCACTTGAGCGATTCCCGCGATGCCGTCTACCAGCGATTTAACGGCAGTGAAATCCAGGTTCAGCCGGGCCTCTTCTACTTGCGCTTCCGCGGCCTTGACCGCCGCCTTGGCCGCGTGGTTCGCTTGTATGTCGTTATCCAACTGGCTCTGCGCGATGGCGCGTTCTCGGGCCAGCGGAGTGTCTCGGCTAACATCCATTTCGGTTTTGCCAAGCTGTGCCTGAGCCTGTGCCAGCTGGGCATTTGCCTGGTCGAGCAGCGCTTGAAAAGGGCGCGGATCAATTTGAAAAAGAATTTGCCCCTTCCGCACCAACGAACCTTCTTTGTAGTTTTGCGCGACGACGTATCCCGCTACTTGAGCTTGAATCTGTGCGTTGACGTAGCCGTCGAGCGTCGCCACCCATTCGCTCACAATAGGGACGTCCTTTTGCACAACCTTGGCGACTTCCACCTCAGGATTCCGAGTTGCGGATGCGACGTTCGTTCCTCCACAACCTGCGATTAGAGACATGGTCGCCAGCAGGAGAGTGAGAACGACGCGGGTGGCCGTCGAGCACGGATGGCGTAGATGCGATTCAGAAAATCGCCTTCCCCGCAACTTCGATAACTGTCCGACGATTTTGTTCACCGCTTCAATCCTTCCCAAAGTTGGGTTGCACCCTACTTTCGCAATTCTTCTGCCATACAATTGAGGCTGGAACTCACTGTTTTCCTGCGCAGATTGACCCATATCGCGGTTCGAGGCATGACCAAACATGAACAGTGACAGGATCCTGACATCGGAGACTCTTTGTTAGGCGAACGCGCGGCGGTATCTATGCAGTGACTAGCAAAGAGACTGAGGGTTTGTGCATCTGGCAGTGCACTTGTCTTTTAGCGTTCGTCGATCAGAGTGTGCCCGATGGATTCGAGGTCAGCGAAAGGAAAGAGATGTTGATGCGGAGGGAAACTGTGGAAGGGGCGGATAGTTTCATCTTTCGTGGACTCGCGCAACGGACCAGGCCCGTGCACGGAGGCCGAACGGCCTCAGCACGCGTTTAACAGAGTCGGTTGCTGGACAATTTGCCGTTAAGGGCCTGATCGCGAGTAATCTCCTCAGGTGGCCGAAAGATCCCGTGCTTTTTCATGCGGGCGACTAGCGTAGTGCGCTTCAAACCCAATCTTGCGGCAGCGCCATACGGTCCCCCCACCACCCATGCCGACGTCTCTAGTGCGCTCACAATCAAGGTACGCTCGGAGTCGCTGAGCGTTGTCCTGACAGGTAAGCTAATAGTCGACGTGGCGCGAGTTGGGCGTAGAAGATTGGGAAGCACGCCTTCATCGGAAAGTACCACTGCACGCTCGATCATGTTCTGCAGTTCACGAATGTTTCCTGGCCACGAATATGACTTGAATGCGCTAACGAATTCGTCTGGGATGTTTTCTATGCGCTTCCCCACTCGGCGGGAAAAAACCTCAACGTAATGCTCCACCAGAGGGCCAATATCTTCGACCCGTTCGCGCAGTGGCGGCAGCGTAATCGGAAATACGTTCAGGCGATAGTACAGATCGCTGCGAAATTGGTCGCGCTTCACCATCAGCTCAAGGTCACGGTGAGTAGCCGCGACGAGCCGCACATCAACACAATGAGTACGGCCGCTCCCTAAGCGCTCAAATTCCTGCTCCTGTAGAACACGCAGGAGTTTGGGTTGTAATGCGAGTGGTATGTCTCCGACCTCATCGAGGAATAGCGTCCCTTTATCGGCCAATTCAAAGCGGCCAATTTTTTGTGCGATAGCGCCCGTGAAAGCCCCGCGCTCATGGCCAAAGAGCTCACTTTCGAGCAAGTCAAAGGGAATAGCGGCGCAGTTCAGCTTGATCAAAGGTTGGCCGCTGCGGGGACTGGCATTGTGGATCGCGTGAGCGATGAGTTCTTTACCAGTTCCGGTTTCTCCGTGAATGAGCACCGTGGTATCCGCCGGCGCAACGCGCTCCACTTGCTCCAAGACGACTTTCAAACCTGAGCTGCTGCCAATGATCTGCTCAAATCTTCGGGCTCGACGGTCTTGGTCAACCACTTTCATCAAGTTCGACTCCTAAAGTCTTCGCGAGCTAAGGCTCGAGCGCGGCATGGACTATCTCAAGCAACACTGCGTTGTCGAAAGGTTTAGTCAAGAACTCTACTGCGCCTTCGCGCATGGCTTGAACCCGCATCTTGGCATCGCCATGGGCCGTGATGAAGATGATCGGTATGGGGCATCGCTCAGTTTTAAGCCTTGCTTGCAGATCAAGACCGGACATGCCGGGCATGCGAACATCAGCGATCAGGCACGCAATCTCCGCAAGTCGGTCGGACTTCAGTAAATCCTCCGCCGATTCAAATGAGACTGCTCCCAACCCGGAGGCTTTGAGCAGTCGTCGTAGTGCATCCCGGAGCAAGTCATCGTCATCGACCACAGCGACCAGCTTCGTCCTCCTTGTGCTGCTCATATCTGACACAATCTATCTCGGACTACAAAAAGCGCAATTATGATTTCATATAGGTCCCTTATATATGGGGATACGCGCAGCTGACAGGAACAGACTGTCCTGCCTCGAGGAGATTCTGCTGGTGTGGTGTTCTAAGACTATTTGTTTGCAGAAAGTTTCAGTCGTTCCGCCATGCTACCCAATTCAGCGGGAGAACCCGCCTGCATCTTATGCATTACCCGTCCCCGGTGGACGGCGGCGGTAATTTCGCTCGTCCCGAGCTCCGAGGCGATCTGCTTAGTCTGCATACCAGAAACTACCAGGTCCATCACTTTACGCTCGCGCGCAGTCAGGCCTTTGTACCTTTCCTGCAATTCGGCCATCGCGTTCCGCTGCCGGCGCGATAGTTGGTCGCGCTGCAATGCCTGCTGAATCGCGTCCAGAAACTCTTGATGACGGAATGGTTTCGTCAGGAACTCAAAGGCGCCCGATTTCATGGCCTTTACGGTCATGGGAATATCCCCGTGCGCAGTGATGAAGATGATGGGGATATTGATCCCCGATTCAATCAGCTTCTGCTGGACCTCTAGTCCACCCATGCCAGGAAGGCGCACATCCAACACCAGGCAACTCGGACCATCTGGAGTATTCCTCTGCAGGAACTCCTGCGCTGTGGCAAACAATTCTGCTCGCAAGCTGACCGTCTTCAGAATGCGGCGCATCGCCAGGCGCATGTTCTCATCGTCATCTACGATGAAGACAATCGGGGAAGATGAAGTAGTCATGTTTCTACCTACACCTTGTGCGGCAACGTGAATTGGAAGGTAGAACCACGTCCAGAGTTGGAACTGGCCCAAAGACGACCCCCATGCGATTCCACAATAGAACGGCTAATTGCAAGACCCATGCCGGTCCCCTGGGGCTTGGTGGTAAAGAAGGTATCGAAAATCTGGTTAATTTTGTCAGCTGGGATGCCGACTCCAGTATCGCTCACAGAAATTGAAAGGTGCCCATCATCGGTGGATTGCGAGGTTATCGTCAGATCTCCCTTGGCATCGGGCATGGCCTCAATGGCATTCAGCATAAGGTTCATCAACACCTGTTCCAATTGCACCCGATCTCCCGCGATCTCTGGAAGGTTTTCTGCCAGTTCGAGCCGGACTGTCACAGAGTTCCGCCTGATGTCATTCTTCAATAGAAGAGAGATTTCTCGAATGAGTTCGTTTACATCAACCGCTTCACGCTGTGGGAAACTCTTCTTGAATAGTGAGCGGACATGGTCAATGATTTCCGCAGCACGCCTCGCACATCCAATTGTGCCAAAAGCAGCCTCGCGGGCCTCTAAGATATCGGGATGTTCCCCATTAAGAAATCCCAGACAAGCACCAGCATTGGCCGCCGCCGCGGCGATAGGCTGCTTGATTTCGTGCGCGAGCGCGGCGGCTAGTTCTCCCATCATGTTAATCCGGTTGATGCGCGCCAGATCAGCCTCGAGCTGGCGCAACCTTTCGCGCTCCTGCTCGGCGTGCTTTTGCTCCGTTATATCCATCGTGGTGCCGACATAGTCAGCCATTTCTCCGGAGGGATGGTGATGTCCTAAGGAACGAAAGAATCTGACCTCGCCATCGTCGGCACGGCAAATCCGATATTCAATGTCGTAATCCGTTCCTGTGCGAGTAGCATTCTCCAGCGCCGCTCTGACAGCCTGTTGATCCTCTGTATGAACGGTGTTGAAAAAGTGTTCGAATGGAATAGCTTTCTCACTAGGATCGAAGCCATGTATCCGAACTGTTTCGTCCGATAAATGAAAATTCTGCCCTGTGACGAAATTGGCTGCCCAACTACCGGTGTGAGTCAGCCGTTGCGCTTCCGCGAGGTATGCCTGTTCCCGCCGCAATTCCTGCGTCAGCAGCTCCTGCTCTGTGACGTCCATCGTGGTGCCGCGGTATCCCTTAAACACTCCATCTTCTACGACTGGAATGCCGACGCACCTGACGTATCGAATCTCGCCATCGGGACGAACTATCCGGTTCGTCACATCGCAGCCGCAGTGCTCCTCATGCAGCTTCTTCATTGTTGCTGTCAACGAGGCTTGGTCCTGGGGATGAACCGCACTCAAGAACTGCTGAAGACTCGGAGGTCCATTTTTTGGATCGAACCCGAAAATCTTGTAGACCTCGTCAGACCAGTAGATATTCAAATCTTCTGACCAACGAATGCCCAAATCTGTCGACGCCCAACTCCCGATGTGGGCAAGGCGTTCCCCCTCGCTCAGATAAAACTGGCTTTGTCGCAGAGCCTGTTCTGCTAGTTTCCGCTCGGTGATGTCCTGACCGGTCCCGAACATCTCATACGCTTTCCCCGATGCGTCTCTCTTTATGGTTCCGAGACCCACGATGACGCGCACTTCACCGCTGGGAAGCACGATTCGATGTTCCGACTTGGCATGAGTCCCGTTGCTGATGGCTTCGGCAGCCTCGCGGGAGACCTTTTCCCTATCCTCCGGATGAATTCTTTCAAAAATCGCACTCATATCAAAAGAGTCTTTCACCGGTGGTATTCCCCAGATACGGCAAAGCTCTTCAGAATACGTAACGCGATTCTCGATGAGATCCCACTCGTAGTGCCCGATGTGCGCCAATCTCTGAGCTTGTTCAAGCCTCGCGTTACTTTGCTGTAAAGCGTTTGATAGCGCCTGGCGATCTTCTTCTATACGTTTCCGGTCGGTGATGTCCTGGGTCGTACCGAACATTTGAATTCGGCCTTGTGAATTTTTTCTCACTTCACCCAAGCTATGAACTACCCGCATCTCCCCATCGGGACGCAAAAGACGATGCTCACAGTCAGAGCGTGTCGCAGTATCAATCGCCTTTTTAGCGGTCAAAAATACAGCTTCCCGGTCATCGGGATGCATCATTTCGCGCACAAGCGCAACATCAAAGGAGTACTCCTTTGGAACCAGCCCAAAGATGCGGTACGTCTCCTCAGACCAAATCACCTGATTCGTCTCTAGATCCCATACCCAGTAGCCCAGGTGAGCAACCCGCTGGGCTTCTTCGAGCCAGTCCTTGCTCTCCTGAAGATCGCGAGACAAGGCGTGACTCGCTTCTTCCGCCTGCTTCAATTCCGTTATGTCTTGAACGGTGCCGAAAAGTCTGTTGTGCTCTCTGGAAATCCCATTCTCCGGTCCCACATCCGTCGTCTTCCAGAGCTTCGAGGTTATGGACTGAACGGTACGCACTTCTCCACTTGGACGGACGATCCGATGTTGGTGAACCGGATGTACGCCGACAGCAACCTCCTCGTCTACTGTGCTGTAGAGTGCCTCGCGGTCTTCGGGGTGGATCAACCCCCTAACCGTTTCAATGTCCATAGCGCGTTCTTGCGGTTTGAACCCGAATATTCGATAGGTCTCGTCGGACCAGATGATCTCGCCCGTCTCAAGATCCCAATCCCAATACCCGACATGGGCGACGCTTTGAGCTTCTTCAAGTCTTGCTTTGCTTTCTTGCAACCTGAGGGACAGGGCCTCCCGTTCTTCATCGGCATATCTGCGTTCCGTGACGTCTGTCACTACGCCGACATATTCGAGGTTGCCGGAATTATCTCTTCCGGCATGTGCAACTACATGAACATGTTTGAGGACCCCGTCGGGCAAGAGAATTCGATGTTCGATATCCAAATCCATGCCGTTCTGAGTGGCGCGATCCCTGATCTGTTGCAGGCGGCTTCGATCCTCAGGGTGAACTCTGTCGAATGCCAGATCAAGCGTAGGATTCGTTTCTCTTGCGAAACCCAGAATTTTGTAGGTTTCGTCAGACCAAACAAGTTCACCGCTGTGCACTCGCCACCCGAAAGTCCCCGCATGACTCAGCCTCTGAGCCTCTGCCAGATACCGCCAGCGCCTTTGCAAATCGGCCTGGGAAGCTTTTAGATCTTCATTGGCTTTTTCAAGAGCAGCTGTTCGTTCAGCGTCCCCATCCCGGGAACCCTTACGCAATTCGAAGAGACGTCTTCGATCTCGGCGCCAGCCACCCAACACGGCAATTAATGCGATTGAAAGCGCAAGAATGATTGGAAACTGCAACATGGTCAATAGAAGCTCCGAATTCGATGAATCTTAGCCTACGTGCGGGCTGCACGTCCCGCCTTCGTCCTTAGATAGAAAAGGCCCTCAGAAGTTTCCGCCAAAGGGGGCAGGACCGACGGAACTAAAAACCGGTGCCTCCAGCAGGGGCAATGCCGACTGCAATTTTCAGCCACTCCGACAGAAGCGGACAAAAAGCAGACTGAGCGAGGGGCTATTCGAGGCTAAGCCCTTCACCATCATCGCAGCCAGGAACGGAATCTCGCCAAACAAATAGCGGACTGAGAGCGGACTGGGAGGGTAAGACGCGATTCCGCTAAGTTCTTCAGAATGATGGTGGCCAGGGACGGAGTTGAACCGCCGACGCCAGCCTTTTCAGGGCTGCGCTCTACCACCTGAGCTACCTGGCCACATTTCGAAACCCGCTGTCCGCGGGCTGCGAGGATTGTTCGCTTCACGCTGATGGTGACGGGAATCGCGACCGAACGAAACTGCACGAATGCCGGAGGCGTGCGAAACGAACTCGATTATAACAACCGGATGGGATTCGCTCAACGTTCCGCTTCACTGATCTTATTCAACAGCCTTCGTTCAGTGATCGTGTTCGGCGATCCTGCCGTCTCACACCGCCGCGGACCATCCAGACCGCATCTGGATAAGAACTGTCACTACCTTATTTCTTCAACCGCCAGTAGTGAACCTGGTATGCGGTGATTGCTTTTCGTGCGCCCGAATCGCAGCACGGCGGTCCGCAATCGATCACGAACTCCTTCCCGCAATGATCAGACCGGCCCCCACCACAACCATCACAATTCCAGCGCCTACCGGCAGTCGCTCGTGGCGCTCCGTGGTAACACCGATGTGAGTGTCTCCCAGGCGCACTCCCTCATGGTGATAGTGCGGGAACGGAGCGAAGAACGACACGATTCCCAGCACAAGAACGATAATTCCAACGACCGTCACCAAAGGCTTCATAAATCCTCCAGTCGATTGTAGCCAGCGATCTGAATCCGTCTTTATCCTGCGAAACCCTTCACGAACTCAATCAAACTCCGGAGTGCAATGCCGGACGGGCCTTTCGCGATCCACGGTTTTTGATCTTCCATCCACGCCGTGCCGGCAATGTCGAGATGAATCCACGGGGTGTCTTCGGCGAACTCCTTCAGGAACATGGCCGCGGTAATGGCGCCGCCCCAGCGTCCGCCGGAGTTGACGATGTCGGCGATGCCGGACCGGATTTGCTCCTTATATTCGTCGTCGAGCGGCATGCGCCACATTTTTTCGCCCGCCTTCGCGTTCGCCGCGTGAAAGCGGTTGTACATGTCGTCGTCGTTGGCAAAAATTCCGGCGTTGTTGTAACCAAGCGCGACCACCACGGCTCCGGTCAAAGTTGCCGCATCGACCAAATGCGTGCAGCCCAACTGGCGCGCGTAGTAGAGGCCGTCCGCCAGAACGAGTCTTCCTTCTGCGTCAGTATTGATGATCTCAATCGACTTGCCCGACATGGCAATCTGCACGTCGCCCGGCTTCTGAGCTTTTCCCGACGGCATATTCTCCGTCGCGCAGACAATGCCGATGACTTTGACTTTCGGCTTCAGCAAAGCGATGGCGCGCATGGCGCCAATCATGGTGGCGCCGCCGGCCATGTCGTATTTCATTTTCTCCATGCCATCGGCGGGCTTGATCGAGATGCCGCCCGTGTCGAAAGTAATTCCCTTCCCCACCAATCCTAAGACTGGTTTCTCGGGCGCGCCCGCCGGTTCATAGCGCATGACGATCAGCGCAGGCGGTTCGTCGGACCCCTGAGCTACGCTCCAGAATGCGCCCATCTTTAATTCTTTGATCTTGTCGGCGCCGTAGACTTCGCATTTCAACCCGACTTCCGCTGACATCTTCTTCGCGCGCTCGCCGAGGATCGTGGGCGTCATACGATTGGAAGGTTCATTCACCAGATCGCGCGTGAAATTCTGCGATTCGCCAATCACCTGCGCTTCGTTGGCCGCCTTCTCGAGGACCCCCTGCTCGCCGCTAGCGACGACCGTGAGCGTGTCAATCTTCTGGTCTTTGCGGTCGCTGCGGTAATAGTCAGGATCGAAGTTTCCCACATGCGCGCCTTCCACGATCGCGCGCACGGCTTCTTCCGCAGGAATGCTTGGCGGTGCCACGAAGGCAAGGCTGCGAATCCCGCGCGACTTCAGAGCGCGAGCGGCAGTTCCGGCAATGCGCCGCAGGTCATAACTCGAAAATGATTTCGCGCTGCCTCCCGAGACCAGCAGCAGGCGCTTCGCCTTCAGCGTGACGGGCCGGTGCATCAGGTTTGTCTCAAACGGCTTACCGGCAACTTCGCCGCTGGCCAGCAGATCCGCAGCGACGGCCTGCACCGCAGGATCCGTGGTGGCGACTTTGAGTTCCGGCTTCTTGTCTTTTTCTTTGGTGCCTGAGGCGGAATTCGAGTGGTCGAGAACCACAGCGACGAGCGATTCGGATTCGACTGCGGCGGGACTAGAGAGAGAAATTGTCGTTTTCATAATTGCGGTGCGATGTATCTTCTGATTGTTCCAGTATCGTCGGCAGGATAGGAAAAGTGCAAGCGGCTAGCCTGGACTTGCGGGAATTGTTCTCTCGTTTCTCCTCCGCCCGACGGCGGAAACAGTTGGAAGGAAACGGCGAACAGCAGTCCGGTGGCGGCATTCGAACGGCCTGCGATATGATTCAAGGCCGCAGCCCAGACAGGTGAGGTCTTCATGCAGATTCGATGGAAAGTTCTAGTTGTCGTCGCCCCAGCAATTCTAGGACTCACTGCACTCGTGAATCGCAATACGACTACGGCGGCCGCCGCACCGCAAGCCGCGGCTCCCGCGACAAGGGCCCCACTTCCCGCCAAGGACGCGAGAACTGGGTCACCCGCACCAGCGGGAATTTCGATTCCCGACACGACGCTGGCCATCAACTCCGACAAGCCGATGTCAGAGCGCGTGGTGCATTATGAGATCGACGCGAAGTATGATGCGGCCACGCACACGGTCTATGCTACTGAGGTCCTCACCTATCACAACTTGACGGGGCAAGCACTCGACCACTTCCCTTTCCACCTTTATCAGAATGCTTTTCAGCCCAAGGCAACATTTGTGCGGATGCAAAACTCATGGGCACCCGCGACACGGGCTACGAGAAATGGGAAGCCAAGTTCTATGGCGCGGAAGACATCAAGAGTATCGAACTCGTGGGCCAGGGCGATCTCACGTCACATTTGCAGTACATCGCGCCGGATGACGGTAATAAAGATGATAAGACGGTGGTCGACCTGCACGTACCGAAGCCAGTCGCCCCCGGAGACTATGCGCAGTTCAAGATTGCCTTTAAGACCAAATTTCCTGAGACTCAGGCGCGTTCCGGATGGAAGCGTGATTTTGTGCTCGGTGGTCAATGGTTTCCGAAAGTCGGCGTGTGGTGGCACGGAGCCTGGAACTGCCACCAGTATCACAACACAACCGAGTTCTTTGCCGACTTCGGCGTCTTCGACGTGAAACTGACCGTGCCGCAAAACGAAATCGTCGGCGCTAGCGGAGTCATGGTCGAGAAAAAAAGCAACCCCGACAACACTCAGACCGTGACCTATCACGGCGACGACATTCACGACTTCGCCTGGACTGCCAGCCCACGCTATAAAGTGCGCGAGAGCGTTTATCAGTCGCAAATGGGGCCGATCCAGCTGCGCTTCCTCATGCAGCCCGCGCACTGGAGCCAGGCTGAGCGGCACGACAAAATCACGCGGGACACGCTCGATCGCTTTGAACAATGGTACGGGCCGTATCCCTACAAGACGCTGACCGTGGTCGATCCAGAACCGGATTCCGCGGCTGGAGGGATGGAGTATCCGACGTTCATCACCGGCGATTCGACCTGGTTCATGCCGAACGGTTTGTACCTGCCCGAGGTTGTCGTGGAGCACGAGTTCGGACACCAGTACTGGTATGGCATGGTCGCAACCAACGAATTCGAAGACGCTTGGATGGACGAAGGCATCAACAGCTACACGGAAGTAAAGGTGCTCGATTCGATCCTGGGCAGAAGCACTTCGATCATGAACATCGCAGGTGCGACCATGGGCGAACGCGAAGAGCAGAGACTCGGCTATGTCATCGCAGCCGATCGCGACCCTATCGCAGAGAATGCCTACGACTACTACAATTCCAACTCCTATGGGGGTATCACCTACGGCAAAACAGCCAGCGTGTTGCTCACTCTCGAAAGCATCATCGGCGAAGACACCATGGCCAAGGCGATGCACGTTTACTTCATGAAGTACCGCTTCACACATCCCACCAAAGAAGACTTTCTCAAGACGATCGAAGAAGTTTCCGCTAAGGATCTGCGCTGGTACTTCAACCAGGCTATCTACGGTTCGCAGGTAATGGACTATGAAGTGCTCGACGTCAATTCCTTTCCCGTGAACTGGTACGAAGATGAACAAAAGGACGCGCAGAAAGATAAAGGTAAAGATAAGGATAAAGATAAGGACAAAAACAAGGACGATACGGTCTACCAGTCCTATGTATCGCTGCATCGCAAAGAAGACTTCGTGATGCCGGTCGAGGTAGAGATCGTCTTCCGTGACAGTAAGAACCACGAAGAAAAGGTTCGCGAGCACTGGGACGGCAAGAACCGCTGGATACGATTCAGTTATCTGAATAAGGCGAAGGTCGTCTCGGCGGAAATCGATCCCGACCATACCGTGCAGATCGACCGCAACGACTTCAACAACAGTTACGTAGTCGAGGCCAACACCAAGCCAACGAAGAAGCTGTCGACATACTGGCTCTTCGCGACGCAGTGGGTCAGCCAGGCCCTGGCCTGGTGGGCGGTGTAAAGACTCATACGCGACAACGCTTTGAAAGGCGCTGCCTTGAGCCGCCGCGCCGTCAGGGATGGCACGATTAACAGCGGCTTCAGCCGCGCAAGGTCAGATCGAGGACGGAAACCGAATGAGCGATAAGAAAAGTTTACTGAGCAGCGGCTGGGGAATGGTCGGTCGCAACAAGCGCTATATTTTCTGGTTCTGGTTGCTGAATCTGACTTTGGCGGAATTCGGCACGGCGGCCTTTCGCAAGAGCGCCCACGCCATCCTCGATCACAGCATGGCTGCCGACCGTTTGCTGCATGGGTTCGACCTGGCGGTGATGATTAACCTCCTGGCGCGCCCCGAGTTTGGACCAATGGCGTCGGCGACAACCCCGGCGATGTATTTTTCGTTTCTGTTTCTCGTCTTCACGACACTTTTTCTGCCGGGTGTATTCCAGGGATACGCATCGACCTACCGATTGCCGCGCGAAGATTTCTTCCGCGCCTGCGGCCGAAACCTGTGGCGCTACATTCGACTCCTGATCATTGCCGGCATTGTGATGGGGATTTTCGCGGGTGTCTTGTTCGCAATCAACGGCGCGCTGACCGGCAAAGCCGGCGAAAGCACCAACGAATTGTTGCCCTTCGAAGTACAAATGGCCGGGCTGACGGTAATCTTCCTGGTGATGACCACGCTCCGCATCTGGTTCGATCTGGCTGAAGTAGATGTAGTTTTGAGCGATCAGCGAGGCGTCCGCAAATCAATCGGGACCGCGTTCCGGCATACATTCCGCAGCCTTGTCCGTTTGCTGGCGAGTTACGTTGTGACCACGATACTGGCGGCGATCATTCTGCTCGGCGGAATCTGGACTTGGATGAAGTTCCTCGCGCCCGAAAAGTGGTTCGCGGCGTTTATCCTGAGCCAACTCATATTGTTTCTGCTCTTGATTCCGCGCTTCTGGCAGCGCGGAATCGTGGTCGCGTACTGGAAGCAGAATATGGTGATGCCGGTCGTGGTCGTGCAACCGACAATCGCGCAGCCGATCGCTCCCTCGGCTCCGGTCGCGGCGCCTTCTGACCCGGCTCCGGTGGTGCCGAGTCCACCCCCGGCCCCACAGGGAATATAAGCCGCATTCAGCCGGAGCTTCCGCAAGCTCATAGCAACACGATGGTGATGCCAAGATTGCGGCGGCCCAAGTCAGGATCGCTTTTCAAGCCGAACTCTGCCTGCAGCAGTCGCCAGGTCGATTCATCCGACTTCGACCAGTTTTCACCGAAAATGCAGCCGCGAATCTGGCGGCCCTCAGCCAGTTCGTGCAAGCGTCGCTGCACCGCAATACGAATGTCGCCGCCAGCGCCGCTCGATCCGTATCCGTGAATGACCTTAAGCACGACGAGTTTCCCCTGGCGGGCAACGGCCATCTCCCGCTCCAACCGCTGCAGCGCTTCCTGCACCGACGGCATATCGGACTTGAGGTTTACGGTCTTCACTCTTAACGCTGTGGATACCGAGCCGAAATAAATTTCGGGGTGCCGTTGCGGCTTGGGTTGGGTGGCTCGTTTGTCTGCTGACAGCAGGGGTATCCCCCTCCCCCCTCCCATCTTTGGAATCATGATGTTAGCGCGAAAATCCTTGTAAAATCCGGATGTCAAAGAGCTTAGATACTAAAATCCGTGAAACAAAGGACTTAGGGCGCTACAAATTCGGCTTGTGCCGAGCGTCACGGCCTCGAACATGATTGCGCGATTGTGCCCCTGTGCGCAAGGTTGGATGTCACAGCCGGCTTGTGGATATTCGTTCGTGTCCGGGGCTCCCACGAGAATTGCTCCCGAGCTAGCGGGTCCGACGACCGAAGCGGCGTGCGAGCGCGTTGGATTCCTTGAGGTGCTTCCGGAGGATGATTTCTCGAACGAGTTCACCGGTCCGAGCCGAGCGCGTCGGATCACTGCCGCTGATTGTTCCGATGGCGGCCATAGCGCGCTTTCGAATTGCGGCTTGTTCGGCTTCGGCTTCATCTTCGGCTTCATCTTGGGAGCGCCTGTGCCGTCGTGCGAGCCACTCGCCGGTCACGCGGTCCAGTAGGGCGGACAACGAAGTCCCTTCGCGGCGGGCCTCCTCGATAAGCTCGGCCTTTCGCTCAGACGATAGCCGCCAACGACGGACAACGGTTTTCATACACTTCAGTCTAGTGGAAATTGGCCAAGGATCAAGGTTTACTCCGCCTCAGGTCAGACGCTTTTAGGTCGGCGATCAAGCGCCGGAATGCTTCCTGATATGAATCGTGATCTTTCCAGTTGCTGAAGTCGGGAATGAAATATTCGCGAATCTCGCGGGCGGAATCTTTGCCGTTATCGGCGTCGAAGCACTCCCAGTCGCGCAGAGTTTCGAAGGGCGCGAGCCGGATGGGGAACAGGACTCGTCGATTATCGCGCAGTTCGCGCTTGCGGGCTTTAGCGATTTCCGTCTTCACCCACTCGCTCTCCATGCTGTGCGACGACAGGATCAACAGCAACTTGTCGTGCAGTCGTATGGCTTCGTCGATCTGTTCATGAAGTTTCCTGCCACCTTGAACGTCGTGCGGGGCAAACCAGCAGCGCACGCCTTTGTTCTGCAGATCAGCGTAGAGGCGGTCGGCGAAGGTCTGGTCTTTGGTGGAATAGCTGATGAAGCATGAGTAGAACTGGATCGGGCTGGAGACGAGCGATTTCGCGAAGTCGATGAATTCGTCCGGGACGCCGCACCCGCGCAGGAAAGACTCTGGGATGTTGCCTCGAGAGCGAAGGATAGTGTCCGTGCCGATTGTTGACGGGCCGTCATGCTTAACCGTGTCCAGTCCCTTGGTAGTGCTTAGATTGTTGTCGCCAAACACCGTATGGCCGATTTTGGCGTCTGTGAAGTCCGAGTTAGAAAGGTCTGCGCCTTTGAGGTTCGCGTCCCTGAGATCTGCATCCGTGAGGTTCGCGTCGACGAGGGTCGCGCCTGAAAAGTTGGAGTCGCCGAGGTTCGCGCTCTCAAGCGTGGCGTCCGTGAGGTCCGCGAATCCGAAGTATGCATTGCAGAGGACTCCTTGGGAGAGATTCGTGCCGCTCAGGTCGGCTATCCCGAGGTCCGCGTTCCGAAGATTCGCAGCGCTTAGGTCGGAGTCGGCGAGCATAGCGAGTGTCAGGTCTACGTCTGACAAGTTGGCGCCGGCTAACTTAGCTCCTCGAAGATCCACAGGGTTGACGCTTGTGCCTTCTAGGTCCGGGTACACGCCTGGATTCTCCGTTCGCCACTTGTTCCACGCTTCGACGCCTTCTTTCAGCTTCGCGAGATGTTCGTGGTTTGCCATGACCTTCAACCCGCAGGCCGACCATCATACGCGCCTTTGCCGATCTAGAAGCAGCGGCGGTCTGTTGACCTTCTAATCCGGCACCGCGGGCAAGAAGCGGGTTCCTCACCGGGCTTTCAGCCCGGTTCGGAATGACAAGGGTTTTATGGCGGATGAAGAATCGGTTGCCGATCCAGTCGGACTACGCCTTCCGGCTGCGGCTGACGGCTTCCCTCGCTTCTTTATCCGCAGTTCGCCGCCGTTCGGTTTCGCGCTTGTCCCAGAGCTGCTTGCCCTTGGCCAGGGCCAGTTCCACCTTGACCCGGCCGTTTTTGAAGTACATCCGCGTGGGAATCAGGGTCAGGCCCTTCTGCTGCGTTTTGCCGATGAGCTTGCGGATCTCTTCGCGATGCATCAGCAGTTTGCGGGTGCGCAGCGGGGCATGATTATGAATGTTTCCATGCTCATAGGGGCCGATGTGGGCGTTCAGCAGCCAGACGGCGTCGTCTTTGACCAATCCATAGGAGTCTTTAAGGTTAGCCAGGCCCCCGCGGACCGACTTTACTTCGGTACCTGTCAGAACCACCCCCGCCTCAAATTTTTCCAGCAAGAAGTAGTTATGTGAAGCGATCCTATTGACAGCAGCGTCGCGGTCGCCCGAGGCGGTGGGGTCACGGCGCGGAGATTTCTCCGGGTTGGGCTTGGTCTGGTGGGTGGATTGGCGAGCCATGGTCAGTGTTTTTTTATCTTAGCAGCAGAGAGACGCTGGACTTCGGACCGCAGACGTCGGAACTCAAAAGCCCCATGGTCTAGGGTCTGAAGTCCGAGGTTTATTGCCTGAGGTCTCAGGTCCGAAATCCGAGGTCTGACCTTCGCCCAGAAGTCCTACGACCAAAGAGTATAACTCTCGTAAGCACAAGCACTTCGGGAGCTGAAAACGGCGATGCTATAATCGCGTCACCGAGAGTTTCTTGGTGTATCGAGCGGATTTTTCTGCTCGAAAATCCCGACGCGACGCCGCAAGGCCGCGGGACAAGCCGCTTGTCCGGCGTAAACCAACTAAAGAGGATCATCTCGTGAGGATCATCGAATGAGACGCCTGATGCGCCCGGCACTATTGCTGTTGCTGGTCGCGCTTGCAACGCTGCCGGCCATCGCCGACAAAGCCAAAACCCTGTACGCCAAGGGTGAGGATGCGGAGGCTCGCCAGAAGTACGTAGCGGCCTACGAATTCTACAAGCAAGCTTACGACCTCAAACCCAAAGACCTGCGTTACCGGACTTCCTTCGAACGCATTCGCTTCGAGGCTGCGGCCTCCATCGTGCATGACGGGCAGAAGATGCGCGAAGACGGGAAGCTCGACGATGCGGTGGCGGCGTTCCGGAGAGCTTTGGAGATTGATCCCTCGTTATTCATCGCCAAGCAGGAACTCGAGCACACTCTGAAGATGATTGAGGAGCAGCGGAATCCTACGCAGCAGCCTGCCGGACCGCCAGCCGCGCTCGAGCGTCGGGTCCACGAGTTGCCGGGGCCGGTGGAACTAGCTCAAATTTCGAATGTCCCCGTAACCCTTAAAATGCTGGCCACCAAATCCGATGTAGTCTACCGGACCGTCGGCCAACTCGCCGGAGTCAACGTGCTGCTCGACCCCGACTACACTCCAAAACCCATCAACGTTGACCTCAACGGTGTGTCCTTGGAAGATGCGCTGGAGATTACCGCGCTGGAGTCGCACACTTTTTGGCGCCCGGTGACGCCAAACACGATCTTCGTCGCGCAAGACAATGTGCAGAAGCGCAAGGAACTGGAGCAGAGCGTCCTCAAGACCTTCTATCTGACAAACCTCTCGGCCCCGACTGAACTACAGGATATCGTCAACGCGATTCGCGCCGTGCTCGACGTGCAGCGTGTGCAGCAGTTGCTCTCGCAAAATGCGGTGATCGTGCGCGGGACTCCCGATCAGATCGCGCTGGCGCAAAAATTGGTTGAAGATCTCGACAAGGCGCGTCCGGAAGTGATCATCGACATCGCGGTAATGCAGATTAGCAAAGACAAGTCGCGCACGCTGGGGTTGAGTCCGCCCACCAGCGCCTCGATCCAACTGCAGGACAACCTCAACACCACCACGACCACGACTACGACTACTGGAACGACGACGCCCAGCAGTACCGGAGGCGGCATCAACTTGAACTCGCTGGCCAGCCTCACCGCGGAGAATTTTCAGGTGACGATTCCGTCCGCCAACCTGTCGGCCGTCATGGGCGACACCGATACCAAGCTGATCCAGAACCCGCAGATTCGCTCCCTCGACAACCAGAAAGCGTCCTTGAAGATCGGCGAACGCCTGCCGGTGGCCACCGGTTCGTTTCAGCCCGGCATCGGTGGAGTGGGCATTAACCCCCTGGTGAACACGCAGTTTCAATACATTGATGTCGGTGTAAACATCGATGTCACGCCCCACGTGCACTCCGACCGCGAAGTCTCGTTGAAGATCACGATGGAAATCTCGTCCGAGATCGGCCAGGCCAGCATTGGCGGCATCACTCAGCCCATCATCGGGCAGAAGAAAGTCGACTTGGGCGAAATCCGCCTAAAGGACGGCGAATCCAGCCTGATCGGCGGCATCATGGACGACTCGCAGACCAAGTCCCTCAGCGGCATTCCGGGATTAGCCCAGATTCCAATCTTGAAGTATCTGTTCGGACAGACCACGCAAGACCATTCTTCCGACGAAACCGTCTTCGCCATCACGCCCCACGTCATCCGCGGTTCCGAGGTAAGCGAGATCAACCAGCGTGCCATTGATATCGGCACCTCGACGACAATCTCATTGCGCCACGCGAACCGTCCGCAGGCTGCGCCAGCACAGACGGGCGCGCCCGCTACCCCGCCGGCTAACCAAGCTCCAACGAATCAGGCTCCGGTAAATCAAGCTCCCGCCAATCCGTCTCCGACGAGCCAAGCTCCAGTAAACCAGGCTCCGGCAATTCAACCTTCGTCAGCCCCGGCTCCCACGAGCCAGTCCGCCGCTCCGAATCCTTCCGCGGCCAGGCCGGCCAGCTTCCTGTTTGATCCGCCAACCATTCAGGCGGCCAAGGGCAACACATTTGTAGTGAATTTGCTGCTGTCGGGCGCTCAGAACGTCCATACCGTGCCCGTGCAATTGGACTACGATCCGAAACTGCTGCAACTGGTGAACGTTGTCAACGGCGGCTTTCTCTCACAAGATGGCCAGATGGTAACTCTGGCTCATCGTGAGGATGACGTGAAAGGAGAGTCGACGATCACTGCCTCAAGGCCCAGCGGCGCCGGTGGAGTTTCCGGGCAAGGCGCGGTGGTCACCATTACTTTCCAGGCGAAAGCGGATGGACAGACGCCGCTAACCATCACCCGCGGCGGAGCCCGCGATCCTGGTCTGCAACAGATCACGGTCAACGGAGCCCAGGCGTCGGTGACTGTCCAGCAGTAGGGATTTAAGACGATGACGATCAGGAGATTCCATCACGGCCCGAACGCGAAACCGCAACGCGGATTTACGCTCATGGAACTGATCGTCGCGGCGGCCATTATGTCGATTCTCACCATGATGGCGCTGCCGCTGGCGCGAATCACCATCCAGCGCGAGAAGGAAAAAGAACTGCGCCGAGCGCTGTGGGACATGCGCGACGCCATCGATCGTTATAAAGACGCCGCCGACCTGAACATGTTTCAGACCAAACTCGACAGCCAGGGCTATCCCCCGGATCTCGATGAACTGGTCAAAGGAGTCGAAGCGCAAGGCGGCAAGAAAATTCGCTTCCTGCGTTCTATTCCTGTGGACCCCATGACCAAGAGTAAGGAGTGGGGCCTGCGGTCGATGCAGGACGATCCTGATTCCGACTCCTGGGGCGGGCAGAGCGTGTTCGATGTCTACACCAAGTCGACCGGCACTGCCCTCGACGGAACGAAATATAAGGACTGGTAAATGCTGCGGCGCGTGAACAACTCGGCTGGCGGGAAAGAGATGCACGCGGCGCGCTCCCTCGCTCGCGGCAACCTGCGCAACGGATCCCGCGGTTTCACGTTGCTGGAATTAATGATCGTCATCAGCATGATCATGATCCTGATGGCTGTCGCGTTGCCCATCTACAACCAGTCGATCGTGTCCGCTCGAGAGGCTGTTCTGCGCGAGAACCTGGCAACCTTGCGCAAGGTGATTGACCAGTACACCCTAGACAAGCAGAAAGCTCCCCAATCGCTCGACGACCTCGTCACGGCCGGTTACCTGCGTAAGATTCCCGACGATCCCATGACCAAGCAGCCCAATTGGGAAGTAAAGGAATGCGATACCCTGATGGCCGTGGATCAGCAGGAACCCGGCATCTGCGAAGTGCATTCGGCCTCGAGCGGAATAGCCAGCGACGGCACGGCCTATAACAGCGATAGCTGGTAGGTAGTCTCGTTTGACCTCAGCGTTGCGCCCGTCAGACCTGAAGCACTACCATCTATTCATGCCCGTTGAAACCGAAATCCAGGCTCCCGCATCGATACGAGCCCCCCGCGGAAATCAAATCACCTGCAAAGGTTGGCAGCAGGAAGCCGCCATGCGCATGCTCATGAACAACCTCGACGAAGAGGTTGCCGAGCGCCCCAAAGACCTGGTCGTCTATGGCGGAACGGGCCGCGCCGCGCGCAGTTGGGAGGCCTACCACGCCATCGTCGCCAGCCTGAAGAATCTGGCCAATGACGAAACTCTGCTGGTGCAATCGGGCAAACCCGTCGGCGTTTTCAAAACCCACGATCACGCTCCCCGCGTGCTCATCGCCAATTCGAATCTGGTCGGCCATTGGTCGAACTGGGAAAAGTTCAACGAACTGGAGCGCGCCGGCTTGATGATGTACGGGCAAATGACTGCCGGTTCGTGGATCTACATCGGCTCGCAAGGAATCGTGCAGGGAACGTTCGAAACATTTTCCGCGGCGGGAGAAAAGCATTTTGGCGGCGACCTCGCCGGCAAGCTGATTGTCAGCGGCGGAATGGGAGGCATGGGCGGAGCTCAACCCCTTGCCGCGACCATGACCGGCGCGGCGTTTCTGGGCATTGACGTCGATCCCGAGCGCATCAAGAAACGCCTGAAGACCGGCTACTGTGACTTCATGGTCACAACCCTCGACGAAGCTCTGCGCATTCTGAAGAATGCAATCCGCAAGAAAGAAAATGTTTCGGTCGGACTGGTCGGCAATTGCGCGGACGTCATTCCCGAACTGGCCGAGCGCGGCGTTGTCCCTGACATTCTGACCGACCAGACTTCGGCTCACGACCCGCTGAACGGATATGTGCCCAACAGCATGACGTTCGAGCAAGCACTGGAACTGCGCCGGCGCGATCCGAAGACGTATCAGGAAAAATCTCTTGACTCGATGGCGCGCCACGTCCAAGGTATGTTGCGCCTGCAGAAAATGGGCTCGGTCACCTTCGACTACGGCAACAACATCCGCACCTTCGCATTTCAACGCGGAGTGCAGAACGCTTACGACTTTCCCGGATTCGTACCCGCTTATATTCGTCCGCTGTTCTGCGAAGGCCGCGGACCATTTCGCTGGGTGGCGCTCTCAGGTGAAGCCTCTGACATTCACGTAACCGACGAACTCGTTCTCGAATTATTTCCCGAGAATCGCATCCTGCGGCGCTGGATCGATCTTGCCCGCAAGCGCATCAAGTTCCAGGGCCTGCCCGCGCGCATATGCTGGCTGGGCTATGGTGAGCGCGCGCAGTTCGGGCTGGCCATGAACGATCTCGTAAAGAAAGGCAAGATCAAGGCGCCGATCGTGATTGGCCGAGATCATCTCGATTGCGGTTCGGTCGCGTCTCCCTTCCGCGAAACCGAAAGCATGAAAGACGGTTCCGACGCCGTGGCCGACTGGCCTCTGCTCAACGCGCTTTTGAACACTGCTGCCGGCGCGTCGTGGGTTTCAATTCACAACGGCGGCGGAGTCGGCATCGGCTACTCGCTTCACGCCGGACAAGTCATCGTAGCCGACGGCACCGATGAGATGGCCAAGCGAATCGAGCGCGTGCTGACCACGGACCCGGGCATGGGCGTGATCCGCCACGTGGACGCGAGCTACGACGAAGCGAAGGAGTTTGCGAAGAAAGCGGGCGTGAGGATACCGATGGAAAGCTGACGCCTGTTTCTCATCTATTTCGCCAGCGCATCGTACACCGTTTGATAAGCGGGCTTCTTCTGATACTTGTCATCCCAGAGCAAGGCCCATCCCTGACCTTTATAGAACTGCGGGATCCACGAGTGCTTGTCGGTGAATCCCCACGTCTGCACTGCCTTGCAAGCCGGTTGCTGCACGCACAAGGTCGTGATTTCGCCGTAGAGTTTGGCCTGCGCAGTGAGCGAGTCCGCGCTGGAGTCGTTGAGCCGAACATCGAGTTCCGTGATTTGCAACTCCAGGCCGAGTTTCGCAAACCGCTCCAGATTTTTCGCAACTGACGCGAGCTTCGCAGGATCGTCGAACTTCAGGCTGATGTGCATCTGGAAACCGACTCCGTCGAGCGGCACACCGCGTTTCTTGAAATCTTTTGCCATCGCATAGATAGCATCTGATTTCCGGTTCTCCTGTTCCGCGTCAAAGTCGTTGTAGAACAGTTTGGCGTTCGGGTCGGCTTCATGCGCCCAGCGCAGCGCCTGTTCGATATACTTCGCTCCCTTCCCGGCGCCGATTCCCGGCTGGTTGTACCAGATCGTATCGCGCATAGCGCCGCTGTCGGTCAAGGCTTCGTTGACTACATCCCACGCGTAGACCTTGGAAGCGTAGTGGGTCATCACGGTCTTGATGTGACCGTGCAGAATGTCGGCAAGCTGTGATGGAGAGTGGTCGCCATTTTTCACCCAATCCGGCACGTTGTTGTGCCAGACCAGCGTGTGCCCGCGAACAACCATGTTGTGACTCTGAGCAAATGCGACCAGCGCATCGCCGCCCTTGAAACTGTACGGATTGGGATCAGAGTCGGGTCGGGGATGAATCGCGCCGAACTTCATCTCGTTCTCGGTCTGTAGTTGGCTGAACTCCGACCCAAGAATAGCGGCATAGTCGTCTTCGGCGAGATACGCGGAGGCTGCGGCCGCACCGACCCTGATGTGGCGAGCGTCGGCAGCCTGACGTAGCGTACCAGCCTCGGGCGCAGCGATCCGTGGAAAAGGTGATGCAGCGCCAGGCAGCAAGACAATCCAGCACAGCAGCGCTGCAATTGTTAACCGGCGACAGATGGAGCCGAGAATGACGATTGACTCGCGCTGCCTTAACCATGCTTTGATCATTTCACCTTCCCATCTTTCCTATCTAATGATCCATCGCACAATCCAAACCCAGAATCTAAACCCAGAGTGAAAACCTAGAGATGTTA